>Ga0315289_10000067_pt1 | contig 157407 bp, 140 predicted proteins | sample YL17G11_40_MG_FD_203452 | JGI IMG/M metagenome (GOLD analysis project Ga0315289, IMG submission 203452) | Sediment microbial communities from Yellowstone Lake, YNP, Wyoming, USA - YL17G11_40 | ecosystem: Environmental > Aquatic > Freshwater > Lake > Sediment | place: USA: Wyoming | collected... | reverse complement strand
CAGAGCATATTGCAGAAGCGTCCCGTAGGGACGCCTGAAAAGCACGCCATTGCCGCCCGCCCTTACGGGACGGCTCTTGCACCTGACGCGATTTCCCAGAGTTGACAAAGCAGGTCTAGACATGGTGACCCGGGTAAGGAAGGGGTTCTGCCCCTGCCGCCGGCGCGCTTCCCCCAATAGGCAGGCGCGCCCCGGCTGCCCTGAGCGCGCAGCGGCAAAAGGGCCGAACGGGAAAAGGAACGGCCGGGAAGGCCTCCAAAGGCCGCCCCGGCCGCGTCACGATCAACTACGGTGCGTCATCCTTCCGAGATGGCCTCGACGGGGCACTCGCCCACACACGTCAGGCACTCGGTGCATTCGTCGTGGTCAATGTGCGCCACGCCGTCCACCATTGAGATTGCGTTGACAGGGCAGGCCGCAACGCACGTCTCACATCCCGTGCAGGATTGCTCATCCACTACAACCATAAGGACCTCCGTAGAACAAAAGAAAAGGCGGGCAGCGATTTCCTGCACCGGAAACGCTGCGTAACCTCCGCATTGTTGAGAAAGAGAACCGACAACAGAAACTTGATCGCCGCCCGCCTGGGCGTCTCAGAGGCCGGAGGCGACCGGCAAGCCATTCAGGCCTCTTTGACCTCCTGCGACAAGGCAGCAAGCGGCACGGCCGCTCCCTCGCCCTCCTCGATCACGAAACAGTTCATCGGGCAGGCCTCGGCCGCCTTGCGGAAGTCGCCCTGGGCCTTGGCATAGTCAAGGACCGGAAGATTGCCCATCAACTGGATCGCGTAGCGCGGCTCGTTCTTGGCGCACAGGCCGCAGGCGATGCACCCGACGGAGCAGACGTCCTTGACCGCCTCGCCTTTATCATGCGAAGCACAGCCAAGGTAAACCTTGTACTCGACGGGCAGCAGGCCAAGCAAGTTGCGAGGGCAGGTTCTGACGCATGTGCCGCACCCGGTGCACTTGGCGGCATCTATGGTCGGCAGCCTTTCCTCGCTCATGGAGATGGCGCCGAACGGACATGCGCGGGCGCACGAACCCATGCCGAGGCATCCGTAGGTGCAAGCCTTCGGTCCGCCGGAGATGATATGGGCGGCGCGGCAGTCCTCCAGGCCCACATACTCGAATCTGTCGCCGCAACGCCTCGTTCCGCCCTGGCAGTGCAAGACTGCGCGCTGCCTCCGGACTTCGCCTACCTCGACGCCCATCACGTCGGCCAGCGCGCTGGCGACGTCGGGGCCTCCGGCAGCGCACAGCGTTACTTTCTCGCCGGCGGCCAGCGCCTCGGCATAGGAATGGCAGCCGGCATAGCCGCAAGCCGCGCAGTTGACGCCGGGCAAGTGTCCGAGCGCCTTGCCGATGCGCGCGTCCTCACGCGGGCGGAACTTCCTGGCTGCCAGGACCAACCCCACGCCGAACAGAAGGCCCAGAGCGGCCATCGAGCCGATGGCCCAGAGGATGGTTGCCGGTATTCCGAACATATGCGAAGCAAGCGCCTTAGCCCCGCCGGGCGGGGACAAGGGCGAGGTTGCGCTCAGCGGCCCAGACCGAGGCGGTAGCCCAGCATCTGGTATTCATCGCCGAGCTTGTTGATCTTGTCCATCGTGCGGCGGTAGTTGTAAGGGACGCGGGTGTAACGGGCGATGTCCTCGTTGAACGTCACAAAGCAGGCACGGTTGTCGCCATCGCGGGGCTGGCCCACGGAGCCGATGTTGATGATCCTCTTGCGGTCATTCAACGTTACGGAGAAGCTTTCACCGCGGACGACGGCAAGTTCCAGGTTCTCGGCGATGGAGCAGGGCACGTGCGAATGCCCCACGACGCAGACGCGGTCTATCATGGAGAATATCTCGACGAACTTGTCCGGGTCGTGCGCTACGTCCGAGGGCAGGATGTACTCGCTCAGTTCCGCGCGCGGGGAGGCGTGAACCAGCAGCATGTTGCCCACTTCGGCGCTCAACGGCAGCTGAGAGAGGAAGTTCCAGCGCTCCTTGTCCTCTTCGGTGGAGTCGTCGGTGATCCGCATCCACTCTTTGGTCTTGTAGACCATGGCCGCGGCCAGCGTGTTGAAACCCACGGGGCTGTTGAGCAGCGCCCAGTCATGGTTGCCCATCAGAACCAGGGAGCAGTTCTTCCGCACCAGGTCCGTGCACTGTATCGGGTCCGGGCCGTAACCGACGATGTCGCCGAGACACCATATCTCATCTATGCCTTGGTGGCGGATCTCCCTCAGGACGGCCTCGAGCGCCTCGAGGTTTCCATGGATATCTGATATTAAAGCTTTCATCGCCATCTCGGCCGACCCGCGTCACGTTGAGGATTCCGGCGGTCCTGCGGGAGTGCGACAGGGCCGTCAACATCCAAGGTGCGCGCGCCCCATCCCAGATATTATCGCACGACGCCGGCCTGCCCGCAACCGCAGGCCCTTGCATCCAGCCGCCCCCGGAGCCGTTCGGGTGCGTTTCCGGGGCCCTCGTCCGGCGGCGGCAGAGGAGGGGGGCTTTGACTTGTCCGCTGCGCCAGCGTTTCATTAGAATGGTTTCTTGGTTTGTGCCGGCCGGGGCTTCGAAAGCGACGGCCGGGGCGGTCCGGGCAGGCTCCAATAAGCGGCCATGAAGAAGCTCCAGGGCTACATCGTCAAGAACACATTGAGGGCCCTGATCCCCGCCTTCATCGCCCTCGTCCTGCTCATGGTGGTGGGCTTCTGCATGCAGCTTCTGCACGACGGGTTGGACGTGGTGCGTCTGGGCTTGCTCCTGCCGCTTGTGCTGGCCTACTGCGTGCCGATGGTTCTGCCTGCCGCGTTTCTGACGGCCATCATCATGGCGTTCGGCCGCCTTTCGGCAGATAACGAGCTGACTGCTATCCGCGCCGCCGGCATCCCACTGTTCAGCGTGATTCACCCGGTCCTGACGGCCGGCATCATCCTGAGCCTGGTGGCGGCTTACTTCCAATTCGAAACGGTGCCGCGCGTGCGCGGCACCATCAAGGCTCTCAGGTACGAAGCCCTGAAGCAGGTACTGCTCGATAAGGTCGCCCTGAGCTGGAAGAGGCAGTTCTCCTTCCCGCCGGCCTTCATACAGTACAACGACTTCCGGGACGGCAAGATGCTCGGCGTGGTCGTGGTGGAAGTGCGCGGCCAGCGGCCCCGTACGATCATGACTGCCGCCTCCTCGTCGGTCAGGCCTGATCCCGAGCACAGCGAAGACGTCGTCTTCGAGATGAACGACTGCGTCATCACGCGTTTCGACATACAGGAGGCCAATCAGCCGCAGACCATCGCCTCCGAACGCGCTCTGTACTCGGTCAGGGTGGCGCCGAGTGCGGACGAAGTCCTTACCCATAGCAACTATCTGACTCTGGGGCCTTTGTTGCGTGAACTGCAGCGGGTCCGCGGAAGGCTCTCCGGGCAGGCCCGCCTGGATGAACCCAACGTGGCCCGGCAGAAGGCGATGGGCAAACGGAACAGTCTGGACGCCCAGATAGGCAAGCTGGACCAGGTCCTGGCCGCCACTGAGGGCAAGCTGCAGAGATCCGGCATCCAGGAGGTCCGCCGGCAGCAGCAGGCTCTTGACGGCCACAAGAAGCTTATTGACGAGGGGCAACAGCGCCTTCAGGAGCTGCAGAAGCAACAGGCCGACTGCCTCAAGCAGATCAACGACATGCAGGCCGCCGGCCGTGATTTGGAGCGCCTGGTCGAATTGCAGAGGCAGCACAGCAGCCTTCTGGCGCAGGTTGACGCCAAGAAGAAGGAGGTCGAAGGGCTGAATGCGCAGGTTGCAGCGGCGCAGAAGGTTAGGGACAAGGCGAACGCGCTGTCGGCCCAGTTGCAGGCCCAGGTGGACGAGCTTAAGCAGCGCAGGGAGGTGTTGACCGGCCAAAGAGAAGAGTTGAGCAAGACCATCCGCCTGGCTGCGGATCAGACTGACCTGAAGGAGATCAAGATCCTGCTCCACAAGAGGCTCGCGCAAGCCCTGTCGGTGTTCGTCTTCGCCCTGATCGGCATACCGCTCGGCATACTGCCCAGCCGGCGGAGCATCATGATCGCTTTCGGCATGAGCTTCGCCATTGTGCTGCTGGTCTTCTACCCCCTCCTCATACTGGGGCAGATTATGGCAGAGGCCGGCACGGTGCCCATTGGCCCGGCCATCTGGACTGGCGACGCCCTCACGTTCGTCATCGGCGCCGCCCTTATGACTTACGTCCTGCGCCGCTGAGCGGTCTTGGCTCACCGTTGGTTGTCTTGCTGGGCGGCGGCTTCGGGGGGAGCGGGCTCGCCCTCCACGCCGCAGGCGCCTGAGCAGTGTTCGAGGGCGCGATGCCCATAGCCGCGCAAGCGGCTGGAGCATTCGGCTCGCCTTCTGGGAAAGGGCTCGGCAAGAGGGCTGCCGTCAACCTGTTAGCTGCGGAGCATCCGGATGCGGCATCAGCATGGCGAGAGCGCCTCGCGCGGCGAGAGCGGACGGGATGCCGGGCCGCCTGCCCATGCGGCTGACGCCGGCGCGCAAGGCGTGAGCCCCCGGTCTCGCCGGGCGCGGTGCCCCTCATCGCGTAGTAGCGCGCTGCCCTGGATCCTTCTCTCGGCGTTGAGCGGCTTGCTCGTATTTCTTTCCTTCCCGCCCGTGGACCTGGGTCCGCTCGCATTCGTCGCATTCGTTCCGTTGCTGGTGGCCCTTGCTCGCGTACCTTCTTACGGGTCTGCTGCGCTCTGCGGGGCCGTCGCCGCCGCCGCGGCGTATTTGCCGGCCTTCGCGTGGATCGCCAGCGTCGCCATCCCCGGCTGGCTGGCGGTAGCGCTGTACGTCGGCCTCTACCTGGTCGGAGTCAGTGCGATCGTCCGGTTCCTCCAGAGGCAGTTCGGCGCCGCATGGCCGTTGCTGGCGGCATTCCTCTGGGCGGGCCAGGAACTCTTCCGCGCGCGCCTGGGCCCGGGCTTCCCGTGGCTCTTCATCGGCTATACGCAGTACAAGTTCTCCGGGCTATTGCAGATCGCCGCCTGGGGCGGCGTCTATTCCGTCAGCTTCGTCGTGTTCCTGGTGGACGCTTCCGTGGCGGCGATCATCATCGGCGCGCTCTGCGCCAAGGGGCGGCGGAAGATAGTTGTGACCGCGTGCGTGACCTTAGCGGCAGCCGTCGGCTTGGTCGCGGCGTGTGGGGCCGCCGGCAGCGCGGCGAAGGAACGCGTTACGACCGTCGAGGGCCCGGTCGTGGGCGTCATCCAGCAGAATATCCCCCGCCTTGTGAACGAGATCTATAGCGAGAAGAAGACGTTGGAGGACTTTTACCGCGAGCGGCAGGACGAGGTCCAGACGGCGGCGCTCCTGACGGCCGGGTTGCGCGGCACGGGCGTGCGGCTGGCCGTCTGGCCGGAGAGCACCGTCTCCGTGCCTCTCAACCTGAGGCCAGAGCAGTTCGCCTACACGCCGGAGCTGCCGCTTTACGAGCAGGCGGTGCGCTTGTTGAGCGGCCTCGGCAAGGAGATGGACTGCTGCTTTTTGGTCGGGGCACCTTCGTACGTGGCCCCAACGGTCACCGGCAGCGTGCTTTACGGCGTCAAGGCGACTGAGGAGTTCCGCAACAGCGCCGTGTTCCTTTCGTCCGACGGCCGTTTCCTCGGCCGCTACGACAAGATACACTTGGTGCCCTTTGGCGAGTACATCCCGTTGCGCCGCGCGCTCCCGTTTCTGCAAGCGCTCACCCCCATCCCTCGGGAGATCACTGCGAGCAAGGAGGAGGTCGTCTTCTCGCTGCCCTCCGGGGGAGCAGGCAAAGGAGTGCGCTTCAGCGCGCTCGTTTGTTATGAGGACGTGTTTCCGGACCTGTGCGCCAACTTTCGCCGCAAAGGGGCGCAGTTCCTCGTGAACGTCACGGACGAAGGCTGGTATCACATACCGGGCGAGCTGCGGCAGCATCTGGCGATGGCCGTCTTCCGCGCGGTCGAGACCCGCACGACCGTAGTCAGGGCCGCCAATACGGGCATCTCCTGCTTCATTAATCCGCGCGGCGAGGTCTACGCGGCGCTCAAGCCGCTCACGCACGGGCAACTGAGCGCGCCTGTCCAGCTTTCGAACGACATGACGCCTTATGTGAAGCACGGGGACGCCTTCGGCATCGCATGCCTGATGCTCGCCATCTTCCTTCCGCCGTTCCTGATTGCCCTTTCGGGCCGGAGCGGCGTAGTGCAGCCGAAGCCATGAACGAACCTGCGACGCCGGCGCTCATCGTGGACCTGCCCACAGTGGAGCGCAACCTGCGCTCGATGGCCGAATACGCCGCCGCGCACCGGCTTGCCCTGAGGCCGCACAGCAAGACTCATAAGTCCTTACGTCTGGCCAGGTTGCAGATGGCGTGCGGAGCGGTGGGGCTGACCGTTGCGAAGGTGGGCGAGGCCGACGTCATGGCGCGGGCGGCGGACGACGTGCTCGTCGCCTATCCGGCCGTGGACGTGGCGCGCTGCAGGGCGCTCGCAAGGCTCGCCGCCGAGCACGCGATCAGCGTCGCGCTGGACTCGGCGCAGGCGATTGAAGCAATCGGCGCAGCGGTGTCTCGCGCGGGCAGCACGGTCGGCATACTCATCGAGCTCGACGCGGGCTTTCATCGCACGGGCGTGCAGTCGCCCGAGGCGTCGTTGGCGCTCGCTCGTCGCGCAGCGGCGGCGAAGGGCGTGCGCTTGGACGGCCTTATGATCTTCCCCGGGCACCTCAGCGGCATCGAGGGGCAGGCGGAGGAGCTGGCCCGGATCGGCGAGTTGCTCGATCGGACGATCGAGTTGTGGAGGCGCGCGGGGCTCGAGGCGCGCATCGTCTCGGGCGGCTCTACGCCGACTGCCCGCCGCTCGCACCTCCTCCCGTCGTTGACCGAGATCCGCCCCGGCACCTACATCTTCAACGACATGAAGACCGTAGCGGGCGGGCATGTGACGGTAGACGACTGCGCGGCGCGCGTGTGCTGCACCGTGGTCAGCGACGCCGTGCCCGGCGCGGTTGTGCTCGACGCCGGCAGCAAAGCGCTGAGCAGCGAGCTGCTCCACCAGTCGCCTGACGATGCCTACGGCTTCGTGGTCGAGCACCCCGAGGGGCGGGTCGTCCGGCTGAGCGAAGAGCACGGCGTGGTGGACGTGTCCCGCTGCGGGCGGCGCCCGAAAGTGGGGGAGCGCGTTCACGTGATCCCGAACCACATCTGCACCTGCGTCAACCTGTTCGACAGCATGTGGCTTCGGCATGCGGACGGCGACTTGGAAGAGACACCGGTAGACGCCAGGGGGCGGTTGTCATAAGCAGGCGCGGCGGCAATGACGAATGGGGACGCCGGGGCCGCAAGGGTGAACCTCTGTCACAAGGCTGGCGGGCAAGCTTCGGCGTGGTTCACGGCAGGGCGCTATCCTCTCTGCCTTCCCAGGAGCCCTCGGTGCGGCCGTCCGGCAAAGCCTCGCGAGGTGTGGTGAGAACCCTCGTCCGCTGCCCCTTTGTGATCACGACCACACGGGACTATCATAGGAGGTACGGAAGCCAACGTGTTGGCACGGAGACGGAGCATGTTCAACTTGTTCAAGAAGGGGCGGCGTGCGAAGCTTCGCACCGCCCCCTTCCCCGCGAAATGGCTCCTCATCCTCCAACGCAACGTTTCGGTCTACCGCAGGCTGCCGCCAGAGGATCAGCAGGAGCTTCAAGGGCACATCCAGGTCTTCCTGGCAGAGAAAGACTTCGAGGGCTGCGGAGGACTTGAGATCACCGATGAGATCCGCGTCACGATAGCGGCGCAGGCCTGCATCCTGCTGCTCCACCGGGAGACCGAATACTACCCAGGGCTCCACACTATCCTTGTCTACCCTACCAGCTACGTGGCGGAGGCCCGACAATACTCGCCGGCCGGCTTCGTCGTTGAAGGGCCGCAGGCCCGGCTCGGCGAGGCCTGGCCGCACGGACCGGTGGTGCTCTCCTGGGATGACGTGCGCGCCAACGCAGCGGACGTACGGGATGGCCATAACGTGGTCTTTCACGAATTCGCCCACAAGCTGGACGAAGAGGACGGTGTCGAGGACGGTACCCCCGACCTCCCGCGCCGGAGCATGTACGTGGCGTGGGCCCGCGTGCTCGGCCGGGAATACAGACGTCTCTGCCGGGATGCCGACGCCGGTCGCCCCACCGTCTTGGACACGTATGGCGCCGAAAACACGGCCGAGTTTTTCGCTGTCGCTACCGAATGCTTCTTCACGAAGCCGGCCCAGCTCCTCCGGCGGCATCCCACGCTCTACCGCGAACTCGCGGAATTCTACCGTCAAGACCCCGCCAGCCTGGCGAGTGAGGAACAAGACTGACGGTCTCCGAAGCGCTCCGCGAGACGCGTGACCGCTTCAGAGATACACTGCGCCGTCTTTCCGGAGACAAGAACACCGACTGAGCTGGTCGGCATCAAGGCCCCGCTCCTTCGACACGCTCTGGCTCCCGGCTGCTGAACTGCCACCCTTGACTGGGCCACCAGCAAGGCAGCTCCCGGGCAGTGAGCGGCCTTACTCGGGTCAGGCAGGCGGGCTGAGACGCCGAGCTAGTGGCCTGTTAAACGAAAAGGATTGTGTTCAGCAGGCACTCGCATTGGTGCGTCCCGGGTCATCCCGAGGCCGCCTCGGGGCGGCAGAGGGATCTCGACAACGTGGGCCGGTCCCATTCCCGAGATTCCTCGCCGCGCCATCGCAGCGCGGCTCGGAATGACAATGTCCGTATTACCCAGGTACCTGCTGAGAACTCAAGGTCGTTGCCTTAACAGTCCACTAGCCGGCGCAGAAGCTTCATCGTGTCGGTGGCACGAGGGTGCGTTCCAGTGAGCGCTTGAAGAAGTTTCAGCAACAACGTTGCACGTGGCGGTCTGCAGGTGTCAGCGGAAGCTCATTGTCTGGGCTGAGGGGGATAGGGAGAAAGGCGCGCACCGCCCTCTGTGCGGTGGCGGCGCGCTGGGCGCTCGGTTACTATGGTGCGTCAGAAAGCTACCCCAAACCTTAAGAGGGCCACTGTGATGAGAGTGCCTTTGAGAACATCGTGTGTTTTGACGCTTGCAGCGCTTGTATTGAGCGGCTCGGTCTGCCGCGCCCAGGTGCAGACGTTAGTGCCCCTGGAGAACGGCCGCATTCAGCAGGGGCCGTTCCTTCTGTTCGGGGACGACAAAGGCGGCCTGTACCTGATGAAGGGCTCGGAGGTCATCATCTTCGGAGCGGGCATGTATTGTCAGGGCGCCGCGGGCTACTTCCCGTACGACCGCATGCCGGAGAAGAAGGTTGACCTGGGCAACGGCACCATCTCCTTCCGGGGCGGCATCCCGAGAGCGGGCGTTTCCTATGAGCAGCAGACGGCGACCGCGGGCAACCGCATCCGCATCCGCTTCCGCCGGATCGGCAACTGGCAGGGCGACCATTGGGAGGACTTCTTCTTCGAGCTGCCGTTCAACAACTACCGGGGGGCGCAGATCCGCGCCGACGGGAAGCTCCTGAAGCTCCCCGAGACATACTCCGAGCAAGGCCAAGCCATCGTGTCCGGGGCCCGCCGGATCGAGTGCAACGTCGGCAATCCGTCCCTGAACCTGATCCTCGAGTGTGACGGCGGCATGAGCGTCACCGACCGCCGCCGGTGGAGCGACCTGAAGTACCTTGTGGGCGTCGGCGTGCCCGAGGCCGCTGGGCAGTCCGTAGACCTCTACCTGACGCTGCCGCAGGCGCCCGAGGCGGCCGAGTCGGCCGTGCGCTACTCCGTCTTAGGCTACCCCATGAAGGGCGAGAAGAAGGTCGTGCTCGAGTGGCCGAGGCATCTGTCCCGCCCGTCCGACGATCGAGTGAGGCTGGAGCGCACCGACGGCGTGGTCGTGAAGGAGGGCCGTTTCGGCGAGACCGTCACGCTGGGCCACATGCAGTGTGGCTTTGCCATGTTTGACTTCTCCGAGGTTAAGGAGCCAGGCGATTACCGAGTGGTCTGGGCCGGCGGCAAGGTGGAGTTCCCCATCCGCCAGAGCGTATTCGAAGACAGGCTCTGGGAGCCGACGCTCGACTATTTCCTGCCCTTCCAGATGTGCCATGCTCAGGTGGGGCTGGGACAGGGCGTCACGGGCCACCCTTACTGCCACATGGACGACGGCATCCGCGTGCCGGCTAACTTCCCCGGGACGGACGGTTTCGTCTCCTATGAGTGCCAGGGCACCCCCTACAAAGCCGGTGACGCGATTCAGTGCGCCAAGGGCGGCTGGCACGACGCCGGCGACTGCGACCTGAACATCTACGCGCAGGGCTTTGCCGTCTACCAGATGGCGCTGGCCTACGAGGAGTTCCGCATCAACCGGGACGTGGCCACGCTGGACGTGAAGGCCCAGACCTTCACCGCCGGCCGGCCCGACGGCGTGCCGGACCTCCTCCAGCAGATCGAGTGGGGCACCATCTGGCTGCTGAGCATGGTGCAGCCGGACGGGCGCAGCTATGTGGGCGTGGTCGAGCAGCCGCAGTTGCGCAGTCACCCCGGCGGGTGGGACCAGGGCACCGATAACAAGCCGGGCACCGGCGACGAGCGACACGTCTATGTGGACTACCACGCCGAGTTAGGGTGCATGCAGGCGACCGCGCTCTGCGCTGCAAGCCGCGTGCTTGCGCAGGCCCGACCCGAATTGGCGCGGACCTGCCTCGAGGCCGCTAAGAAGGCGTTTGAGTACTTCCGCACGCACCCGGAGGTCTACCGCCCGACGGCCTACTTCTACGAGAGGACCAAGGGCCGGGACGGCAACGTGGCCGTGGCGCTTGCCGAGCTTTACATGACGACGGGCGACGCCGCCTACCTCGCGCAGCTCGAAGCCATGACCGACCAGATCGCCAACCTCGACATGGAGTGGCCCGCCAAGCAGCAGTCGAGCGGGTCCTCGTTCTGGTACGCGCCGCCTTCACTGGCACGGTTGGCCCTGAAGCTGCCCGAGGGCAAGCTGAAGGCCGCCTGTTTGAACGCGTGTCGGCGCGGGGCGGACTACCTTGACAAGCGCTCCAGCGACCGGCCCTGGGCCGGGCACTACACCGACTTCGGCAAGCTGGGCAACTCCGGCGAGTACCCGAACCGCGTGTTCGACGCCTACTGGATCTCGAAGGTCGTGCCAGAACGGAAACTGATGGACAAAGGCGTTCATCCCATGCTGTGGCTCTACGGCCTGCATCCGATCAGCGACGTGGTTTTCGTTTCCGGCATCGGTCATCACGGACCCAAGCACCTCCACTCGGGCCACCTGTTCTACGTGTTCAAGCCCGAGGGCGGGATTGTGCCGGGCGTGCTCGTGCCGGGGCTCACCACGGTGCGGTGGTACTGGCCCAGGGACAACGCACTCTACTATTTCGACGACGGCAACGTCTCGAACACGGAGTCCACAATCTCCGACATCGCGAATTACCTGTTCGCCGTGAACGCCATGAAGGCATCAGGCTTCTGAGCCCCGGGCTGCGGCGCCCCTCTCAGAGCCAGCCGCGCTCGCGCCGGGCACGTTCCGGACAACCTGGACCGGGTCCGACCCATACGTGCCGGCTTACTACGAGGAGACCGGTCCCGCGGCGCCCTGGGACCAGATGGCCACTGCAGTGGTGGACTCCTTCGGGGAGCTTTTCGCGACGCCGCTGGATAGCCCTGCTTCATGGAAGTGAGGCATGACTGGTAAAGAGAAAATGCAGGCTGCATTCTCGGAAAACGGCACCGCAGAAATAGCAGCCGTGCTCTCCTGCTATGAAGATATCCTCCAGAGAGACCATTGGGAAAGCCTTACCCAATATCCCTGGTGGTATAGGGAGGAGGTGGACATTGAGAAGCAGATGCTTTGGCGTCGTGAAGCGATTGCAAACACCGGGGAGGATTGGTTTCGCCTTCCTTTTTGTGCTCCCGCAGAGACCAGGCAGAGGCAGCACGTCTTAGAAACACCCGAAGGGATTTTCTTGAGCGACAGAGGGACAGGCAGCAGAAGGGAGCTTCACAGGCCCCCCATCGGAGATTGGCCCGAACAGGGGTACAAGCCCCCGAGTACCTTAGCGGAAACACCCGAAGCAATAGACCAGATGATCCCGATATCTGAGGAGGATGACTACACTTATGTAAGGACCGAAGGGAGGGATGCTCTGGCCCGTGCATTGTTAGGGGAGTTCGGAGACAGGCTCTTTCCCAATCACCGGACCTCCTCACCCCTCCTGAGATGTGCTGATCTATGGGGATTTGACAACATGATGGTTAACATCAAGGTCAATCCTGATCTTGTCACATATGCGTGCAGACGGTACTTAGAGCAGGCAAAGACAACGGTACGCAGAGCTGCTCTGCTGGGGGCACAGGGGATATGGGTGGTTGATGGACTCTCGGACATGATAAGCCCTGAAGACTATGCGCGATTGAGCCTACCCAACCTGCAGGACTTGATAGATGAAATCAGGAAAGCAGGCATGAAAAGCATCTACTACTTCACCGGGAATCCGGCCGGCAAATGGGACCTTATCCTCTCCTTAGGAGCTGACGCCTTGGCGTTTGAGGATGACAAGAAGGGCTTCAAGGTGGACGTGGTCGAGACGGCCACAAGGCTGAAAGGCCGGTGCACTCTTTTTGGCAACCTTAACGCGATTGACGTTCTGCAGAATGGAACTGATGACCAGTTGAGGGAGGAAGTGCGGAGACAGCTTGCGGCCGCGCCGCTAAACGGCGGTCGGTTCATTATGAGTATTGGAAGTCCGGTCACGCCCGGGACATCAGTGGAACGAATAAGGCTGTACTGTGACCTCGTGCGCGACTTCGGAGGCATCCAGTAGAATTTCCCCGCAGTCTCCCTGGGTTGAAGGTGCCCCCACATGGGTACCGACTGCCAAGAACGCACACTCTGAAAGGGCCCAGAAACGTAAGACAATGAGGGATTCGATGTAGAGCTGCAGAAGAGCACTTGGACGGCGTCTTCGAAGGAGCGGAACCTGTGTCACAACTTGGCAAGAAACCGATTGAAGTGAACGGGGAGCGATTGTGGGATCACTTGCGCGTCCTGTGCGAGGAGCTCGGTCCGCGCTTGAGCGGCACGCCGTCGGACGAGCGGACGGTGGAGTACGTCTCGGAGCACTTCCGGCGGTGCGGTGCGCGGGTCGAAGTACAGAACTACCCATGTCCCGCATGGGAACATGAAGCCACGGAGCTGTCGTTGCTGGCCGGAGGCGTGGCGGAGCCATTGCCCGCCTTCGCGCAGACCTTCACCCAAGCCTGCGACGTGGAGGCCCGGATCATCGGCGTGGACACGCGGGACGAATTAGAATTCGCGCCCGACCTGGAAGGCAAGGTCCTGGTGCTCCATGGAAAGATGGCATCCGGCCTCACTGCCGACCGCAACCCCCTGCTGCTCACGGTTGAAGAGCGCCGGGCCGCGGCCGTGGTCGTCGTCAGCCCCGATGAGACGGTATCCACGAAGCTGGTCCGCGACCCGTTCCTGCGCGTTCCGGCCGCGGCGGTCGCGCAGTCGGTGGGCCAGAAGATCCTTGAGAGCCAGGGCGAACGGCTCCGGCTGCGGATCCGCGCGCGCCGGTACGATTCCACTGGCCACAACGTCATCGGCCGGTTTCCCGGCAAGCAGGAAGGGCACGTCGTCGTTGCCGCCCACTACGACACCGCGGCGGACTCGCCGGGCGCATCGGACAACGCGTCGGGCACGGCGGTGGTCCTGGAGCTCTGTGAGCTGTTTGGAACTGGCGACGGGCAAGGGCTCGGCGTTGACTTCATCGCCTACGGCGCCGAAGAGTACGGGCGCAATGGCTACAACTTGGGCGCCGTCGAGTACGTGCGCCGCCATCCGGCGGAGACCTCGCAGGCGCGGGCTGTGATCGAGGTGGACTGTGTCGGGACTGCCGCCCTTCCGCCCAGGGTACGCGTGATGGGCTTGTCGCCGCTGCAGAGGGAAGGCATCCTTGACGTGCTGCGGCAGTTCCCGCGCTACAACGTGGACCTCCGGCCGGAGACGGAGGCGCCTCATACGTCCTTGAACCTGCGCGGGGTGCCGGCCCTGTGGTTCGTGAACGACTACTGGAAGCTGCCCATCCACACGGCGCAGGACACCATAGACCTGCTGAGCCCTGACGAACTGGCGTTCTGCGCCGAAGTCACGGCTGCAACAGTGCAGTACTTGGCGGCCGCGACGTCAGCGCCTCGTCCATAGGAGCACCACGCCCGTGTAGGTTTTCTTGTCCTCCAGCAGGCCCCGATAGGCCTTCTCAATCTGCTCGGCAGGGAGGCGGTGGCTGATCAGTGGCGCGACCTTCAGCTTGCCCTGCTGCATGAGGCTGAAGGCGGTCTCTAAGTTCCCTTGCACGGAATGCCTGACCTCGCGCACGGGCTTGACCGGGATGCGGAACTCCAGGGCACCTTTGAGCGTCACCCAGCGGCGGTGGACGTGGGTCAGCAACTCAGTCAGGTCCGTCTCCACCGGGGCTCGGGGCGTGCCGAGCAGCACCACGTCGCCGAAGTCGGCCGTTAGCGCGGCGGCCTGCTGCACCACGCGGGAGTCGCCGACGGCGTCAACCGCGACTCGTACGCCTCCGCCCGTCAGCTTCCTGACGGCTTGAGCCACCTCCTCGGGTGGGCCGCTCAGGACGTGCTCGACGCCCACGGCGCGGGCCCGCTCGCAGCGTGATGCGACGGGATCAATGCCGATGACGCGGGCGCCGGAGAGCCGGAAGAGCTGGCTTGCCAGGTTCCCGATCGTGCCGAGTCCGAACACGGCAACCCAGTCGTTGAGTTGCACGTCCGCCGCCTGGAGGCCCGCGAAGGCGATCATGGCCATGCAGGCAGCCGCCGCCTCGCCATCGTCCAGTTCCTTCGGGACGGGCACCATGAAGCGCGCCTCACTGAGGTCGTAAATGTGGTGCGACACGTGGCCGTGCATCGTGAATACGCGGTCTCCCGGCGCCGCTGCGACTACGCCCTCGCCCACGGCCGTCACGCGCGCAACGTTCGCGTAGCCGGGCCTAAAGGGATACCGACACCATCCGTCGGGCCGCTCCGCGTCCGGGTCGAGTCCGGAGTAGATGGACAGCTCTGTGCCTGCGGAGATGAACGTGGCAAGCGTCTCCAGGGCCACCTGGCCGGGGCCGAGGTTAGACAGGTTGACCTCCACCTCCTCCAGGACGACGCGATTGCGGGCCGTGATTACCGCCCTCTTGGCTTGCACGAACCGTCCTCCTTGCTTCCGCCCGATGGCTGAGCTGCGGCTTCACTAGGGTGCTCCAGTGTGAGTTCCACGACAGTGCATGGGGATTGCCTGCTTCCCCGAGGAACAGCTATATCGATTTGCTGGTCAGTTTGGGCGCATGACACGGCGGCGCCTGACATCAGGGAACACGATGTGACTCTTGCACCCAAAGGTGGCAGCTTGAGCGTCTCCTTGCCATCCCATGCGAGAATGTGAACGTATACGGTCTTTCCTCTGTGAGTGGAGCAGTAGCGATTGTCAGCCGGCTGAAAGGGGCCGGGCCTCGTGCGGTAGATGCTCTTCCCGAACTGATTCAGCCAGGCGCCGACTTCGCGGAGGCGTTCCGCATGCGCGGGAGGGATAAGCCCGTCACGGTCCGGGCCTACGTTCAACAAGACGTTGCCGCCTCTTCCGACCACGTTGACAAGCATGCGGATGACGTCATCCCGTGACATCACATCCTGGACTGCGTTGTACCCCCAACTGGGCTGATTGAGATTCAGGCACTTCTCCCATGGGAAGGCGACGATCGGGCCTATCACCTCGCGCCCGCCTTCGTCACACCGGAAGTCGCCCTCCCATCCCGACCTTGGGCTGATGACGACTTTCGGCTGGTACTTCCGGACCATTGTGTTCAGCTTCACCGGCTCCCAGAGCCAGGCCGCATCGGCATCTGTGCCCTGATGGGCAAGCCATGCCCCGTCATACCATAGGATGTCTATCCGGCCGTAGTTTTTCATCAGCTCCTCAACCTGGCCGTAGCACTGCATCTTCATCAGGGCCGCGTCATCAGGCAGCTCCTTCGCCTTGAAATATCCGGGGAATCGCCAATCCATGGGCGAGTAATACAATCCCACCCGCATGTTTCTCTCGTGGCATGCCTTTAGGTATTCCGCCACAAAGTCTCTCCGTGCGGCGGTCTGCGTGCTGCAAAAGCCTTTGTATGCCGACGGGCTGTCCCACAAGGCGAAGCCGTCGTGATGCCTGGCCGTGAGCACCATGTAACGCATGCCGGCGTCCTGCGCGATCCGGACCCATGTGCCGGCATCGAAGTGCCGAGGGATGAACTCGTCCGCGAGCTTGGCATACTCCTCGGCAGGAACCTTGCCGAAGTGCATGAACCACTCGCCCTTGGCGGGAATGGCATATAGGCCCCAATGGATGAACATGCCGAACTTCGCGTCACACCACCATGCCATGTCTTCGCTGCTGAGGCTGAGCCTCTCGCACTTCACGCCATCGCGGCTCTTAGAGACGATGTTGCTCGTGTGCGTCGTTCCCGGATCACTCTGCGCCATGCCTGTGGCTTCCGCTTCGCTCATCTCAGCTCCTGTTTCCCGAAACCAGCCCCTCACCGGGCGCGGCCTTCCGCGGCCGCCAACTTTCCGCGTGTCACGTCGCCATTATGGACAGGCCCAGACTCCATGACAAGGGCCGCTTGCCTGGTTCCGGGCGTCTGGGAACGCTGCGCGTAGAGCAGCACGCAGGCAGCGGCAATGACGCATGCAGAATGCGCAATGATGGATGAAGGATGACGAATAGCACGGAGGGAAGGCAGGGTACGAAGGGGGCCAAGATTGCCAGATGGGCCCTCTTTACGACCGGCGGGTGAAGATTGAGGATCGCGGCTTCCGCGGGAAAGAAGAAGCCGGCGGCTCAGAAGAAGCCGGAGTTGTTGCGAAACATCTCGGCAATCTGCTCGTCGTTGAGGCCGGCGCCGCGCGCTATCCTCTCCGCCTGCTCGCGGGTCGGATAGTCGCCGGGCTCATGGCCGTCGCTGCCGAAGGTGAGCCTGGCGCCGTGCTTGGCGGCAAGGCGGGCGACGTGTCCGTTGGCGAGGCTGTGCCCCTGGCGGCCGCTTATCTCGAGCATGACGCCCATTTCAGCCGCAAGCTGGACGTCCTCCGGTCTGATGAGACCCGGGTGGGCCAGCACGTCGCAGCCGGCCTCAATGGCCGCGCGGTTCGTGCCCTCGACGACGGGCTCGACGATGGTCTCGCCGTGGACCAGAACGACCTCGGCGCCAGACTCTCGGGCCTTCTCGACGAGGTCGGCGATGAGGACCGGCGGGACGTGGGTGATCTCGCAGCCGGGGAGGATCTGCATCTCGCCGTAGGCGCCTGAGACGGCCTGGCAGAACCTGGCAAGCGTGACGACGATGAACTCGAGGTTCGAGGGGTCGCAGTGGTCGCTGATGACCAGGGCGCGGTAGCCCTGCGCCTGGCAGCGCCGGGCGAGTTCGGCCGGCACCAGCACGCCATCGCTCAAGAGGCTGTGGGTGTGGAGGTCAAACATGGTCGCCTCGCAGGTTGAGACGATGGACGGTGCGGCCCGGCCCAGCGGCACGCGCGACCTTATATCAGAAGGCCGGCGCAACTGCTACTGAAAGAGACCGGGCCGCGGCTTGGGCGAGGCGGGCGGAAATTGCTTTGGCAGGCCCAGCCAGCCGCACGGCGCTGCTGTCATGCAGCGGCGGGCACGCCTCGGCGCGTCCGCCCTACGCGGACGCGACGCCCTGAGGCGAACTCGAATTGACGCCGTGTCGTAGGTGCGGGAGCCTTTGCAGGAAGCGGCCGAGCGCGCGGAATGTGCTGCATGCGGGTCGCGTTGACCGCGTGACGGGGGGCGCATAGAATACGGAAGTCGCGGCGGCTGCTTCCGGACCCGCGACCACAAGGCGTCGGATAAGGTTTCGTCCGCAAGCTACATACACGATCGCCGGCGCGTCATGGCGATGGACCATCAGGGGCGGGCGCCCTCTGGCGGGTAAGGACGAGATGCTTAGACAGTACATAACAAGGCTGGTCGAAGGACAGAGCCTGTCGGAGCAGGAAGCGCGCGATGCGATGTCCGTCATCATGTCCGGCAGGGCGACGGACGCGCAGATTGCGGGTTTCCTGGTTGCGCTCCGCATGAAGGGCGAGACGGTGGCGGAGATAACGGGGTGCGCCCAGGCCATGAGGGATGCGGCGACGCCCATAGAAGTGGGCGACATGGACGTGGTGGACACGTGCGGTACGGGCGGGACCCGCAAGGGGACGTTCAACGTGTCCACGACGGCGGCCATCGTGGCGGCGGGGGCCGGCGTGCCGATAGCCAAGCATGGCAATCGGGGCATGAGCAGCGGCATCGGCAGCGCGGACGTGCTCCAGGCGCTCGGGGTGAACATCGAAGCTCAGCCGGCGGTGGTGGAGCGCTGCATACGGGAGGCGGGGATTGGTTTCCTGTTCGCCCCGATCCTGCACAAGGCGATGAAGTATGCCATCGGGCCCCGGCGGGAACTGTCGGTCAGGACGGTGTTCAACATACTGGGGCCGCTGACGAACCCGGCGCGGGCGCGGAGGCAACTGTTGGGCGTCTTTAGCGAAGCGTTGGTGGAGACGATTGCCAACGTGCTTGCCAACTTAGGGGCCACACGTGCCATGGTAGTGCACAGCGTGGACGGGATGGATGAGATCAGCATCTGCGACGAGACGTACGTGGCGGAAGTGGGAATCGGCCGCATCGCGACGAGGAGGATTGCGCCGGAGGACTTCGGCCTGGAGCGCGCGCTGGCAGAAGAGGTTCGGGTGAACGGGGTGGAGGCCAGCGCAAGCGCTGTGCGGGCGATCCTCAACGGCGAGAAGGGCCCGCGCCGCGACATGGTGCTCCTGAACGCGGGGGCCGCGATTCACGTGGGGGGCAAGGCGGACACGCTGGGGGCGGGCATGCAGGCGGCGGCGGACTCCGTTGATTCAGGGCGGGCGCGGCGCGTGCTGGAACGGCTTGTGGCTCTATCTCGCGGCGGCGCGTGAAGGGCGCGCCGACTCGACGCAGGTTCGCGAGGCCGTCCTCTGGGGCGCTTGCACCGCGTGAGCAGCGGGGCTGCCGGAAAAGAGCGGATTCGGGCGAGAGCCGCGCGGGGCCAAGCAGAGGGCGAGAACTCAGGCCGCGCGGTAAAGTTGCGCGCGGAGGTGCTGCGCTTCGGGGAAGGCCGGGTAGATGGAGAGAGCTTCGTCGAGCGCTTCCAGCGCTTTTCTGTCCTGGCCCATCTGCGCGTAGGCCCGGGCCTCGAGATAGAGCGCCAGGAAATGCTTGGGCTCGGCTTGGAGGGCGCGGCGCGCCTCGGCGAGCGCCTGCTCTGGGAGCGACTTCGCCAGGTAGACCTCGGCCTTCATGCGGTAGAGGTCCGGGGGGCACGTCCGGCCGAGCACCTCAATGCTCTGGAAGGTCTCCAGGGCGGCGTCATACTGTCCTTCTCCCAACGCAGACAGGCCGGACTGGAGGTACTGGGTGACGGCGGGGCTCTCGGACATGCCCCAGCAGCCGATCAGGGCCTCCGAGCAAGCCCCGGCGACGGCGGCGTCCGGGTCGCGCAGGCCGTTGAGCAGCGCCTGTCGCAGCCTGCCTCTCAGGTCGTCGCTAAGCGCCAGCAGCTTCTCTTTTTCAGCGGCGGCATTGGCCATGTAGGATAGTTCGACGGCGGTCGTGCGGCGCTCGTTGGTGGAGCCCCGGCTCAAGAGGCCGATGCTGGTTTCGATGAGGTCGTCGGGGCTGGTGGGCGCGCTGAGGGGCTCCGTGTTTACGTCCACGAGGCGGCCGTCTTTGCTGATCTGGAAGCGGGAAACCTGCGGACTTTGCGCTTCGGCTGAGGCTTGACGTTGCACATCGGCATTCCAGCGCAGTTGGACTACCACGAGCGCAAGAAAGACCACAGCAATGAAGACCAGTGCCCTGGCCCGAATCTGCCTCAGAGCCATCGAGAGGCGTCCTCGCGTTTGAGCCATGTGCGAGCGCAGACCAGCGCCGTCCTGCGCATAAGTGTCCTGACACAATTATGTGCCAGGTAGCGGAGCGTTTGCAAGCCAAAACCCGCGGTCAGAGCATGGCTATCTTGCACGCGGACGACGCTTTCCGCTACCATGCGGCCGGCGAGAAGGTGGGGCGCGCGTCAGGAGCGCCCGGCCCCGCCTGGCGCAAGGACGGGCCGCTCGGATCGGAGGTCTGGACACGACGACTGGAGGGGAAGGACGCGCAGAGATGAAGGAGACCGGCACCGGGGACTGGGCGGGCCGCGTGCTGGCTGTCCTGGCCGTGCTCGTCTTCGCCGGCATACCTTTGTGGCTTGGCATAGCCTTACGGCATGCCACTGTAGCAGCAATGCAGCGCCCGTCGCCTGCGAAGCCCGCCCGGCTTCCCGCAAGGGCCGGCGCTCTTGCGATCACGGACGGACCGCGGCTGGAACTGGGAACTGACGGTCAGGCTTACGTTCTCTGGCGGACGAGCGAGCCCGCCGACTCGTTGGTCACGTACGGGCGTTCGCACCCTACCGAGCAGGTGGCGGCGACGGATGCCCGGCAACTTATCGAGCATCGCTTTGCCCTGCCCGAAGGCTCCTTCGCGGCTTTTTGCCGGATCCGCGTGATGAGCGCTGCCAAGGGCGGGAGAGCGGCGAGCGGCGAGCTCGGGCCGGGAGGGGGCGGCAAGTGGGACGTCTTCCCGGAGGCCGGCGCGTCTTATAACGCGTTCCGCGAACTGGCGTCGGCGAACGCCTTTGTCTGGGGCGACTATGATGGCGACGGGCGACCGGACATGGCGATCTGCGAAGAGCGCCAAGGAAACGACGTGGTCAGCGTCCTGAGCCTTCCGACAGCGCCCGGAAGGCAGACGAAGGTTGAAGTGGCGCGCCTGAACTCTGGCTCCTGCCGGCGGCTGCACTGGGCGGACTTCAATGCAGATGGATATCCGGACCTGCTCGTGGCCGGCGACCGACTGGTGCTCTGCAGGAACGACGGGCCGCCGGGCTGGCAGGTGCGGGAAGCGATCGTCCTGGCGGAAGGCGGCGCAGCGGCCGTCGGCTCGGCAGTAGCGGACATGAATTCGGACGGCCTGCCCGACGTTCTGGCGGTGAACGCCGCGCGCCAACTCGTGCTTTATCGCAACGAAGGCCCGCCCGCGTACGGGTTCGCCGCCGGCCAGGTCATCTGGCAGGCGCCCGCTGCGGCGCCCCCGGCTGCTCCTTCCACACCCGAACGATCCGCGGCTGGTGCAGCGCCGGAGACGCAGGCACCGGCCGACCAAGGGCCCGGCCGTATTGACCGGGCGTCGACGAAGGTGTTGATACCGGCCGACTTCACCGGCGACGGCCAGACGGATGTGTGCGTCCTGCTGGGGGAGGCCGTCCTGTTGGTCGGAGGCTCGGGCGGCTACGTGCCCTTGGAAAGGGCTTTCCCGCCCGCCGCGAAGCGCTTGGGCGGCGACGCCTGGGCAGAAGCTGCTGACTGGGACGGGGACGGGCACCTGGACCTCTACATGAGCGCCGGCGGGGGATCCGAGGGGGGGCGATTGCTGTGCAACGACGGAGTGGGCAGGTTCGCGGACGCTACGGGGCAGGCCGGCGAACTCGCGCGGCTAAAGGGGCCGGTCCGCTGCGGCGCCTGGGCGGACTTCGACGGCAGCGGGTATCCGGACCTCGTGCTCAGCACCCAGGAGGGGGTGCGACTGTACCTGAATGGCGGGAAGGGTCGCTTCATGGACGCCACCGACCTGTGCCCCTTGACACCGGCGGCAAGGGCCGAGGCTATTGCCATCAGCGCCCCGGACTTCAACGGCGATTGCGCGCCCGACCTTCATGTCACATTGGCCGGCGGAAGGACGCTCCTTCTCGAAAACCGCTGGTGGGAGCCGACGGCAGGCGCCTACTTGAAGGTGCGTCCCCTTGGGAAGCTTGGGGTGTGCGGCAGCCATGCGTTCCTCCTGAACGAGGGCACGGGGGCGGCGCTGGCATCTGCAATCATTGCTATTGGAGGGGCAGGTCCGGCAGAGAACTGCTTCGGCGTCCGCTGGCTGGACACTGCCGACGTCAAGGTCGTCTTCACGGACAAGGCGGCACGTTCGGCGGTTTGGCGAAAAGGGAAGAGCCCGGCGCCCGTGGTTAGCGTAAAGCGCGCCCCTGAAGCAGCGCCGTGATCCTCCGCAGCAGTCGCCGTTTCTGCCCGCGCCCGGCGGCGGCCGCGCCCGGAGGACCGCACGCGCTCCTGCCGCTCACGCGGACAGCCGTTCTTTCCACACCTGGAGCTGGTGCTCGACTTCGGCCGGCGCAGAAGAGCCGCGCGAGCGGTATCTCTCGACGCAGTTCTGAGTGCCGAGAACCTGGTAGACGTCTTCAGCGATGAGCGGGCAGAAGGAGCGGAGCTGCTCCAGGCTCAGCTCTTCGAGCTTCACGTCGCCGGCGGCCGCGGCTCTCACTGCGCGGCCGACTATCTCGTGCGCCTCGCGAAAGGGCACGCCTCGGCCGACCAGGTAGTCCGCCAACGAAGTGGCGTCCATGTGGCCGACGGCACAGGCGCGCGCTATGTTTTCTTCTTTGAAATCCATCGTGCGCACGATCTGGGCCGCCATGCCCAGGCAGTCCCGGACCGTGTCGGCGGCGTCGAAGAGCGGCTCCTTGTCTTCTTGCAGGTCCCGGTTATAGGCGAGCGGGAGGCCCTTCAGGACGGTGAGGAGCGCCATCAGGTCCCCGTAAACGCGCCCGGACTTCGCGCGCATCAACTCGAGGACATCCGCATTTTTCTTCTGCGGCATGATGCTCGAGCCAGTGCAGAACGCCTCGTCCAGGTCCACGAAGTCGAACTCCGGCGTGGACCAGACCAGCCATTCCTCCGCCAGGCGGGAAAGGTGCATGGAGATCATGGCAAGGTCGAAGACGAACTCTATGGCAAAGTCCCGGTCGCTGACTGCATCAATGCTATTGGAGAAACATGCCTCAAATTCGAGGTCCCTGGCCGTGCTTTCCGGGTCTATCGGCAGGGCGGTGCCGGCGAGGGCGCAGGCGCCCAGCGGGCTCACGTTCGCGCGCTTTCTGCAGTCGGCCAGGCGGCCGCGGTCGCGCGCCAGCATCTCGACGTAAGCCAGCAACACGTGGGCGAGCAGCACGGGCTGGGCATGGCGCAGGTGCGTGAAGCCGGGGACGATGACCGCCTTGTATTCCTCGGCTTTCTCGACGAAAGCGCGCTGGCACTCAGCGAGCAGCTCCTCGCACTCATCCACTGCGGCTCGGCACCAGAGGCGAAGGTCGCAGGCAACCTGGTCGTTGCGGCTGCGCGCGGTGTGCAGCTTGCGGCCGGCGTCGCCGATGCGCTGGATGAGAGCCGCCTCGATGTTCATGTGTACGTCTTCGAGGGGCACCTGGAACTCGAAGTCGCCGGACTCAATGTCCTTCTGGATGTCGCCCAGCGCTTCGCGGATCTCCACAAATTCCGCGTCGGTGATGAGGCCGCAGCCTGCGAGCATGCGCGCGTGGGCGATGCTGGCGCGGATATCTTCCTTGTAGAGCCGTCTGTCGAAGGAGACAGACTGAGTGAAGCGTTCAACGGCTTCGCTGGTGTCCTTCTCGAATCGGCCGCCCCATGGCTTCTTCATTTGACCTGGTTCCTTCCGCGGGGTCATCGGCAGTTGACAACAAGTCACGTCATGCGCGCCAGCGGCCCATAATCTATTGGAACGGCGGTACTATTTCAACGCCTTTACAGCACCTGCGCATGAATGACGCTTTCGAAGGCCGAGGCCGCGGCTTGCCCTTGGATGCATTTTTCCCGGTTTGACAGCGGGCCGCCGAAATGCATAATGCAGAAGGCGGCGGGCCGAGCCGGCCTGCGCCATCACGTGGGCAAGCAGGGGGTGAAATGACTGAGGAGTTTTTTTGCGCCGTCACTGTACCACCTGAACCTCTCGGCTTGCTTTTGCTCGGTCACGTGGTATGCTGTCCGATCGCTTCCATCAACTCGGTACATGAGCGTGTCGGAGGCGGAGAATGACTAAGACGGTGAGGTTCGGCGTGTCGCTAAGCCTTGATCTGCTGGATCAGTTCGACAAGCTCATAAGAGGTCTGGGATACGACAACCGCTCGGAGGCAGTGCGCGATCTGATCCGGCAGAAGCTTATCGAGGAGGAGTGGAAAGCACCGGAGCAGCAGACCCTTGCCGCGGTGATGCTGGTCTACGACCACAACAAGATGGCGCTTCCGGCGAGGCTGACGGAGCTGCAGCACGAGTCGCTGGCGCAGATCATCGGCTCCCTGCACGTGCACATTGACAAGCAGAACTGTTTGGAGATTATAGTAATGAAGGGCAAGGGCAAGGATCTGCGCGCCCTGGGCGAGAAGATGATCAGCCTGAAGGGCGTGAATTACGGCGCCCTGAATCTGGGCACAAGCGCCAAGCGGGTTCACTGAGGAGAGCAGAGTTGGCCTTCCTGAAGCTTCTTGAGATCAGACGCCTGATAGTTGGCGACGGCGCCATGGGGACCCAGTTGATGGGGCGCGGCTTGGAACCCGGCGAATGCGGCGAACTGTGGAACGTCGAGAACCCCCACGTCGTGCAGCGTATACTTGCCGAGTACGTCGAGGCAGGGGCCGACTTCGTGTTGACAAACACTTTCGGCGCAAACGTCGTCGGCCTGCAAAGACACGGCTTAGCCGACCGGACTCGGGAGATTAACCGGGCTGGCGCGGCAATAGCGCGCCGTGCCGCCGCCGACAAGGCGCTTGTCATCGGCTGCCTGGGGCCGACGGGTGAGCTGCTCGAACCCTTCGGACGGCTCACCGCGGAGGCCGTGCGCGCCGCATTCGCGCCCCAGGTGATGGCGCTGGCGGAGGCGGGCGTTGACGCGATCATCTGCGAAACCTTCGAATCGAGCGCGGAGCTGAACCTCGTTCTCGAGGCAGCCCATGAGAGTTGCGACCTCCCGTTGATCGCTTGCATGAAGTTCACCGCTGAGCCCAGCGGGCGCTACCGGACCATCATGGGGGAGGGGCCGGGTGCGCTCGCCAGTGTTGCCCAAGAACGCGGCTGCGCAGTCGTGGGAACCAACTGCGGGCAGGGCATTGTGACCATGGCCCGCCTCGTGGCGCAGATCAAGGAGCTGACCGACCTGCCGATCATGGCGGAGCCAAACGCGGGCCTCCCGAAACTCGTGCAAGGGCAGACGGCTTATCCGGAAACGCCGGAAGACTTCAGCCGTCACCTGCCGGACATTCATGAGGCCGGTGCGCGCATCATCGGCGGCTGCTGCGGGACGACGGCTGACCACATCCGGGCGATCCGTGCATTTGCCGATTCCGTGTGACGGCGCGGCTGCCGCGGGCCCTACGACCGTTCCGAGACTCGGCGCGCGAGCGGTCGGCAGGGGCAAGCGCCGGGCCCGTCAGCATTCTGTTGAAATCGGCCTGCAAAGCGCCTATGCTATCTTGCGGCTGGGGGGCTTTGCTCGCCGGCTCCATGTGGACGGACCCTACTGGATGTGGCAAGCTTGCCGAGGCGCCGGATGCTTTTCATGGGAAGAGGCCAACGGGGCAAGGAGGAACCGCAGCAGCCACGGCTGGGCGTGATATCGGCGGCAGGACAGGGGCCTCGTTTGACGGGCATCGCAGGGGGGGTTCCCAAAGGCTTCCTGCGCGTTGGGGGCCGGCCCCTGGTCCATTGGTCCATCCAGAAGCTGCTCGCCGTGGGTGTTGAGCGCGTCGTCATAATCACGGGGCACGGCGCGGAGGCCTATGAGAACATGGCGGAGAAGTGGACCTCCATGCAGACCGTGAAGAACCCCGAGTATGCGGAGAGCGGGAGCATGTACTCCCTCTATTGTGCGCGAGATAAGATAGAGGGCACATTTCTGCTGCTCGAGTCCGATCTGCTTTATGAGATGCGCGCTCTGGAGGTTCTGTTGGAGACGCCGCAGCCCAACGCCGTGCTGCTGTCGGGATTCACGGACCTGGGCGATGCGCGCTATGTGGAGGCGAAGGGAGACCGGCTCCACAGGATCTGGCAGGGCGAGGCTGAGGGTGCCGGAGCGGACGGTCAGTTGGTCGGCATCTGCAAGATATCACCGCGCCTGTTCGGCGCCATGCTTGCGCACGCCACATCGTTTTTCCGCGAGGGCTACCATTACCTCGACTACGAAGACTGCATCGGCCGCATCGCCAACGAGACGGAGGTGCACTTCTGCAAGGTTGACGACCTCCTCTGGGCGAAGGTGGACACCGACGAGCGTTTTCACCGGGTGACGCAGCGGGTCTTCCCGCAGATCTGGGCGAAGGACGGTGGTCCGCCGGAGTCTTCTCCGGCGTAGGGGCCTTCGGCAGGGGGCGCGCCCTGAGGCGCTTGTGCGCTCGTCGTTGCGCGCGGGGGCCGACGCTGCTATATTACACGGCCCATCACGCGGCCCCTGAGGCCGTTTGCGTCTTCACGGATCGAGTTCCATGGCCAGCAGACGCTTCACCGTCACGGCCGCCCTTCCCTATGCGAACGGCCTCCTGCACGTGGGCCACATCGCCGGGTGCTACCTGCCTGCCGACATCTTCACACGGTACCTGCGGTCCAGGGGCGACGAAGTGGCCTTCATCTGCGGCAGCGACGACTATGGCGTGCCGACTGCTCTGACTGCCCGCAAGGAGGGCAAAGCCCCTCAGGAAGTGGCGGACTACTACCGCGCGGAGCAGAAGCGCGACTTCGACGGCCTCGGGATCTCATTCGACATTTACAGCGGAACGAGCACCACCTCGATACATACCGAGGTCAGCCAGCACTTTTTCCTGAGGCTGCTGGAAGGCGGCCACCTGGAGAAGCAGAAGGCGGAACAGTTCTACGACCCTCAAGCAGAGATGTTCCTGCCGGACCGCTATGTTGAGGGTATCTGCCATCATTGCGGTACCGGAGGCGCTCGCGGCGACCAGTGCGAAGCGTGCGGCAAGACAATCAACCCCACCCAGCTCATCCAGCCGAAGAGCGTCGTCACCGGCATCACCCCCGAGGTGCGCGGGACGGTCCACTGGTTCTTCCGCCTTCGGGACTTCGAGGAGCGGCTGCGGCGGTGGATCGGCGGGCACGGCGAGTGGCGGCCGATGGTGAGGAACTTCAGCCTGGGCCTTCTCGATCAGGGACTGCCCGTGCGGGCCATCACCCGCGACCTCGCGTGGGGCATCCCCGTGCCCCTGCCCGATGATCCCGACGCGCGAGGGAAGGTGCTCTACGTCTGGTTCGACGCCCCAATCGGCTACGTTTCTTTCACCGAGCAGTGGTGCCGCGAGCGGACCGGCCGCGCCGGTGAGTACGAGCGGTGGTGGAAGGACCCCGATTGCAGGATCGTCCACTTCATCGGCGAGGACAACGTCGTTTTCCACGCGCTCATATGGCCCGCCATGCTCATGGGCGAAGGGACTTTCCAGTTGCCCCACAATGTGGCGGCTAACTGCTTTCTCAACATCCAGTTCCCTGGTCAGGAGGAGGAGAAGATCTCCAAGAGCCGCGCCACTCGCGGCACAGCGGTCTGGATCAAAGATTACCTGGCAAGCTACGACGCCGACCCGCTGCGCTACTATCTGACTGCCATCGCGCCAGAGCAGCAACGGACGGCATTCAGGTTCGAGGACTTCATAAGGCGTAATAACCAGGAGCTGGTGGCGACGCTCGGGAACTTCGTCCACCGTAACCTGACCTTCGCGCACCGCTATTTCGACGGGAAGGTCCCCGGGCGCGGCGACCTGTCCGAACACGACCGCGGTCAACTCGCCATGGCCGCTGGCCTGCCGGAGAGGGCTTCGGCGCTCTTGGAGGACTATCGCTTCAAGGACGGCCTCGAGGAAGTGATGGCGGCGGCGCGGGAGAGCAACCGGTACTTCGACCACCGGGAACCGTGGGCGTTGCGCAAGACGGATGCGTCCGCTTGCGGCACGGTCGTCAACGTCTGCCTGAATACGATCAAAAGCTTGGCGGTGGCGATGGAACCGTTCCTCCCGTTTGCGGCGGCAAAGGCGGCCCAAATGCTCGCGGCAACGCCGCAAGAGATGCGGTGGCAGGCTGCCTCGCAACCTCTTCCGGAAGGGCGCAGCTTGGGCGAACCGGTCATCCTGTTTCATAAGCTCGACGAGCCCGCGGGGTCCGGGTGACGGATTTCGGGCGGGGAGGGGGGATTGAGGAGCTTCCTTGCCGTTGAAGTCAGCGAGGCCTGCCGGCGTGCGCTGGAAGGCGTTATAGAGCAGTTGAGGCCGCTCGCGCCCGGAGTCCGCTGGGTGAGGCCGGAAGGACTGCACCTGACGCTGAAGTTCATCGGCGGGCTGGACGAGGCCGACTTGCCGCGCGCGGTCGAATGCCTGCAGGCCGTTGCACTCGGCGGTGCGCCATTCACTATGGGTGTGTCTGGCATCTCCGGGTTTCCGCCGCAGGGCGTTCCACGCGTGATCCACGTGGAGTTGCACGAGCCGACAGGAGCCCTGGCGGCGCTCCAAAAGGCCGTCGAAGACGCGCTGGCGGACGAGCTGAACATTGCGCGAGAGGACCGGCCGTTCACGGCGCACGTGACCCTGGGCCGGACGAAGGACCGCCGTCGGTGTCCCGAGATGGACGAGATCGTGGCTGCGGTGGCGGCGCAGGATTTCGGCCGCGTCAAGGTGGCCTCGTTCGTCCTTATGCGCAGTGACCTGAAGCCGGACGGAGCCATCTACACCCCGGTGCATCGCTTTGGCCTCGGCCGGCAGTCATGACCAGCCCATCGAGGAAGCCGCTCCCGCCGTGCGCCGGTCGCAGAGGTCTTCCGGGCGACGCAGGCCGCTGCGGGATCCAACAAGGTCCGACAGGAGCCCGGTCCCGTGACGAGCACGACGGGCAGCATTATCACCGTGACGCTGAACCCGGCCGTTGACAAGACCCTCGAGGTGCCGGGCTTCCAGCTCGGAGCGCACGCTCAGGCCGAGCTCAAGGCGCTGGTGCCCGCAGGGAAAGGCGTGAACGTCGCGCGGGGCATCGTGCGCCTGGGCGGCAGGGCGGCTGCCTGCGCGTTCATCGGGCGGGACGAGGAGCGCATGTTCGCAGAGAGGCTCTCCGCCGAAGGCGTGGAAGCGCGGTTCTGCGTCGTTGCCGGGCGCACGCGCACGAACACGACAGTCCTCGACCCGGAAGCGCATACGACGACCCACCTGCGCGAGCGGGGTTTCGAGGTCGGAGCTGAAGACGTGCGAGCGCTGCGCATGGCGCTGACCGACTGGCTGGCTGAGAGGAGAGAAGCGACAGCGGTGTTCGCCGGCAGCCTGCCGCCGGCCATGTCGCCGGCCGACTTTGGTGCGCTTATCGGCGCGTGCGCGAGCCGGGGAGCTCGGGTATTCGTGGACACCAGCGGACCGGCCCTGCAGGCAGCCCTGGAGACAAGATTGGTAGACGCTCTCAAGCCGAACCTGCTCGAACTGGGCGAGTGCCTGGGTGGAGCGGTCGAGCGTAGCGAGGCGCCGCGCGCGGCCGAGCGACTGCTCGATCGGGTCGGCACTGTGCTCCTGACGCTCGGCGCGGAGGGCGCGTTCGTGATAAGGCGCGGCCTCACCGTCGGGCGGCGGTGTCCCGTCCCCGGCCGCGAAGTGCGGAACACGGTCGGCTGCGGGGATGCGTTCCTGGCCGGCTGGCTGCGCGGCGAGCAGCTCTGCGACGACCCGGCAGAGGCCCTCTGCTGGGCGGTGGCCGCCGGCGCGGCCTCGGCAGTGAGCGAAACCACGGTCGGTTACGCGCTGGCCGATGTCGAGGCGCTGCTGCCGCGCTGCGAACCGGTCGGTTAGCGCGTGAACCACGCGACATTCTGAGTGAACTCTGGCTCCGACGTCATCCTGCTCAGCAAGGAGGCAACATGCCTAAAATCGCTTTCATCGGTGCGGGAAGTCTTGGCTTCACCCGGAGCCTTGTCCGGGACATCCTGACGTTTCCGCTTCTCAAGGGATCAACGCTTGCGCTCACGGATATTGACAAGGAACGGCTCGAGTTCGCCCGCAAGGCTGTCCAGGCCATCGTTGACAAGGGCCAGTACCCTGCCAAGGTCGAGGCCACTCTGGACCGGCGGGAGGCGCTCAAAGGGGCGGACGCCGTGGTCTGCACCATCCTGTGCGGCCGGGTAGGAGTCTGGCGGCATGACATCGAGATCCCCAAGAAGTACGGGGTGGACATCAACATCGGCGACACGCGGGGAGTCGCCGGCGTCTTCCGTGCGCTGCGCACGATCCCTGTGATGGTTGACATCTGCCGCGACATCGAGCGCTATTGCCCCGACGCCGTCCTCCTGAACTACACAAATCCCATGGCGATGCTGTGCCGCGCGATGCAGCGCAGCGCCAGCGTCCGCGTCACGGGGCTCTGCCACAGCGTGCAGGGCACGGCCCACATGATGGCCGGTTGGATCAAGACGCCCATGAATCGCATCACGTACGTCTGTGCTGGCATCAACCACCAGGCCTGGTATGTGGAATTCAAGAAGGACGGGAAAGACGCTTACCCCCTGCTCCGCAAGGCCGTCAAGGTGCCGGCGATCTACAACGAGGAGATCGTGCGGAACGAGATGTTCCTGGCGCTGGGCTACTACGTCACCGAATCAAGCGGGCACAACTCGGAGTACAACTGGTGGTTCCGCAAGCGCCCTGATCTGATCGAGAAGTACTGCACTCATGGCACCGGCTGGAACCCCGGAGAGTACGCCTATATCCTGAAAGACTACCTGGCGCGCGAGAAGGGCTGGAAGGTGCAGGTCCGCGATTGGTTTAGGAAGGGGGCGCCGATCTCGCTCGGGCGCGGGCACGAATACGCCGCCTACATCATCAACGCGTTGCTCGGCGGCGAGCCCTTCGAGTTCAACGGCAACGTCCCGAACGCGGGCATCATCCCGAACTTGCCGCAAGGGGCCTGCGTCGAAGTGCCCGTTGTGGCGAACCGGCGGGGCTTCAACAGCATCCACGTCGGCCCCCTGCCCCCGCAACTGGCCGCCTTGAACAACATCAACATTGCGGTCGAAGAGATGGCCGTGGAAGCCGCATTGACGGGCGACCCGACGCTGGTCTACCAGGCGATCTGCTACGACCCGGTCACCGCTGCGGTCCTGTCGCTGGCCGAGATCAGGCAGATGACCGCGGACCTTCTGAAAGTGAACCGGCGCTACTTGCCCCAGTTCAAGAGCATCCGCATCTGAGGCAGCCCCGATTCTTCACGGCGACTGCGTCGTCGAGAGCACTCGCGGGTGTGTGCGGGGGCTATGAGGACTGCAACGATCACGACCGGCTGTCCGCCTGAGGCCGACCACGCTGAAGCTCGTGGCAGGCCGAGGGCCGGAGGATGATGCGCTGGCTTCCCAGCCGACCTTGAGCCGCTTCGAGAACCGGGTAAGCGCGCGGGAGGTCGCCAAGCTCAACCGGCTCCTCGTGGGGCATTACATCAGGCTCTTGGGGCGTCACAAACCCAAAGAGATTATCCTGGACGTTGACCCCACCGACGATCCCTGCCACGGCCATCAGCAACTGGCGCTCTTCAACGGATTCTACAACCAGCATCCAGCCTTCGTCCGCCTGAGGCGGACTCCGGCGGAGCAGGCCATGTACTTTCCGCTCCTTGTGTATGAGCGCCAAAGCGGGCTGCTTCTGGGGGCGCGCTTGAGGGCCGGCAACGCCCATTCGGCGCGCGGTGTGCGGGGCTTTCTGAAGCCCATAGTGCGGCGCGTGAGGAAGGCGTTCCCCAAGGGAAAGATCATCGTGCGGGCTGACGCCGGCTTTGCAGTGCCCGGACTGTACGAGTTCTGCGAGCAGCGGGGCCTGGGCTACCTGATCGGGATGCCGACGAACGCGGTCTTTGATGAGCTTACGCAATGGGCGGTTTCCTGGCTTTCCGAGAGGTTGGCCAAAGACGGCAAGCCTCACCGGTGGGTCGGCGGCTTCACGCACCGGGCCAAGAGCTGGAGCTGCAGTCGCCGCATTCTGTACAAGGCCGAGGTCAACGGCGAGGGCACGAACCGGCGGTTCGTGGTCACAAATCTGCCGGGGCATCCGAGGGACCTCTAGCCGATTGTCTGCCGATGCGCGTCGTGGCCGGGCTGATGCGCCGCTGCCACATCTTCCTGAGCAACGACTCCGGTCTGATGCACACGGCTGCTGCGTGCCGCATGCCATGCGTCTCCATTTTCGGCCCAACCAATGCCGTCTGGATGCGACCGTGGAACACGCCGTGCGTGGTGGTCAGCAGGCGTCTGCCGTGCAGCCCGTGTTTTTACTATTCCTGCCGCCCGCTCCTTTGCCCTGCCGGTCTGAATTTCGCCTGCATGCGCGACTTGCCGGTTGACATGGTGTATGCTGCCGTCCAACAGTTGCTGGCACAAACCGATGTCCCACTCACCGCAACCTAAACTTGAAGCCGGACCGGCACGGGCGACGCGCGGTCCCGGCGGGTCGTCGCACGTCGGACTTTACATCATCCTTGCCGCCGCCCTGGCATACTGCGCCTGGATCGGGGCACACTGGTTGCCGCTCGGCTACAGCGACAAGGAACTGGCCGCATCGGCATCGCGGGTATGGGACGTTAAACGGGAGTTGACCGAGCACGGCGGCTTGCCGTGGTGGACACCCAACTTCATGAGCGGCTCCAGTTACGCGCTCAACTACTCACGGGGCTTTTACCTTGTGCCGTGGATTCTGTTTTCCACGTTCACCAGTCTGGACGTGGCAGGCAAATTGATGGCGTTGTGCGCGATCTTCGCGAGCGCCGTGACGATGTATTTTTGCGCGCGGCACTTTCTTCGAGATGAATGGGCCGCCGTTCTCGCCGGGGTGGCATACATGCTGTACCCGGAACAGCTAACTCGGGCCGCTACCCAGGAGCACATGACCATCAGTCTGTTCATGCCGTTTGCGCCGCTGATGTGGTGGTTGTTCGCTCGATCGTTGCAGTCGGGAAAATTCCGCGACGTATTCTGGTGCGGGTTGGCGTTCGTGTTCGCGATGTGGACGGATTACAAACAGATCTTTGTGCAGGAAGTTTTCTTGTTCGGCTACCTGCTGTACTGGCTGTGCCTGCCAGAACGGCGTCCCCACCGGGCGAAAACCGTGCGGACGTGCGTCATGTTGGGGATAGTGTTCTTGGGGCTGGGCGCGGTCTTTCTGACACCGGTCTTTGTCGAGTCGAAGTACGTCAAGCTTTTTGCGGGCGACCCGCTGGAGGCCTGGCAGCGCACATATGCGTTCAAAAGCCTGTTGGCCCTGGTGGATCGTGATGGGGTCGCGACGCGCCACGCTGTCGCGGGGTTGGTCGAACACGCGCGTTCGCCGGGCTTTCACCCAGCGTCAGAACAAGAGGCCGCACAACTCCAATCTCAGATCGCACGCGTGCTGTCGTTGAAGATGGACTCGCCAGAGAAATACGGGGGGCTGGTGCTACTCGCGTTGATTGGATGGGCCGCGCTGTTTAACCGTCGCCGCGCGGATCGTGGTTTCTTCTGGTTTTGCGTGGGCGCAGCCATGGCAAGCGTGTCGCTGGCGACCGGTTTGAGCAGTGTGGCGGCGGCCAATTGGAAAACGTTTATTGCGCTGTTGGGCTTGTCTGGCGTGCCGGCCTTCATTCGCTTGGCGGCGATTCTGATGGTGTCGGGGGTTGCGGCCGCTCTGGCAGTTTTTGCCAAGCGCAAACTGACCACGCGTCGCAAGTGGGCGATTGCAGGCGGCGTGCTGGCTGCCTTTCTATTCCTGCCGGCTTTCGGATGGCTGGCGCACCTGCCCCTCTTCAAGGAAATCCGCGCGCCGAACGTTTTCTTTGGTCTGCCGTTTGCATTCCTCGGCGCGTTGCTCGCCGGCTTTTTTGTGACGGACGTTTTGAGCGTGCCGCGATGGCGCGCGCACGCACCCAAGGTCGTGGCAGCGGTGGCGGTGCTGATGTTGGTGGACTATTGGCCGTACCAGAAGGCGACGCACGAGAACCCCGTGAGCAAGACGACGTTGGGAAACCTCGAGGCCGCCTATACGGCGCTGCGCAAAGATCCTGATTGGGTCAAGGCGTACGCGATCTCGGGCCGCTATTTTTGCTTGTTTGGGCCGATGTGGAGCGGCAAACCGCAAGTGTACGAGGCATTTTACAATTGGATGGCGCCGCTCGGGACGGGCCTGCTGAATCAACAGGCGTCCAGATCATGGGATGAGCATCGCGCGTTTCTGAATCTCATGAATGCGCGGTACGTCGTGTACGACAAAACCGACCCCGATAACGCCGGCAATGCGCCACTGCTCGCACTCTACCGCCAGACGTTTCCCGTTGCGCTGGAGAACGAGGACTTCGCCGTGTTTTGCAACGACACGGCACATCCGTACGTGACAGGTTACGCGCGCGCCTGCCTCTTCGACGGCGACCTGCGCGACTCGCCGCAGTTGGCGCTCGCACTGGCCGCGCGCAACTGGCCATTGGTGCACAAGCCCGCTGGTGCTGATGCCGCGTCGAAGTACGAGCGCATTTACGGGAACGGCGACCCGCCGATGGCGGCGTCGCGCGATAATGAGTTGGTTCAATTCACGGATTTGCGGCTTGTCCGTGAAGACGCCCAGCGAATCCGCATCCACCTCAACGCGCCGCGCGATTGTCTGGCCGTGATCGCGGAGAGTTATTATCCGTACTGGCGCGCCCAAGTGGACGGCAAACCGGTCGAACTATTGCGCGTGAGCTGCGGGCTGATGGGAGTGAACCTTTCCGCCGGCACGCACGAGATCGTATTGCGCTATGAAGCTCCCCGGTTGTACGCGCTGACAGGCATCATTAGCCTTCTCGCGCTCATCGGTTTTGGAGCCGCTGCATTCCGGCGGCGGTCATAGCCGAGGCGCGCGCGGGTGTATGCGGGGGCTACTTGGTTCTGAATTCCTGCAGCCGCGTGCAGTCTGTGAGTCTGTCAATGGTCTTCAGCGTGAAGACTTTGCCTCGCGTCGAGAGCAACAGCTTCCTCATGTCTTCGCGCCGGACTGCGAACCCGCGGCCGCCGATGCAGGCAACGACCTCATACTTTGGACGGTCGGGCGGTCGGCCTGCCATGCTCAACTTACCCAGGTGCTGGATACGGGTAACCTTGTCGCGGGCCGTTCCATCATCCTCGGTGATCTTAGCCTCAATGATGACCTGCGGATTGTACTCGCTTGGTATTATGAAGTCGGGAGCCTGGTCGAAGCCCTCGACACGTTCTGCCCGCTTGGTTTTGCGGAAACTGATACCTGCTCTGGTCAGGACCTCTTCAATCGCCGACTCCAAGGGATCCCCAACCAACTCACTCACGGAGTCACGATGGCCTGCAAACGGTCGCCCAAGGAACCTCTCATAGAGAAGCATTGCGTATGGCACACCAATGCCGGCTGACGATTGGATGCCGGCAAGCCCCGACCTCGTATCTGCCTTGTCAAGACGATGGATTCGGCCATCCTCTACTTGAGGGGCCCCTTCTGCCAGGAGCTCACAGGCTGTCGTGATCAAGGCCTGTAAGCGCGTTGATGACAGCCCCGTCACCTTCGGCCGGACGGCCGGCGCCAGACGGACCTTCCGGTCGAGCGACCGAGCAAAGCCTTGGGTTACTTGAGTTCCGGTGCGTTGTGTCGCAACGTACGCCCACTCTGAAGGAGTAAAGCCCAGCATAGAACGGAGAACGACGACGGATATCGGACGTGACAGAGTCACGGGCAATATCTTCTCCAGTGTCAACTCAGTGAACCCGGAAGTAGCCAGTTTGAGCGCTTCGTAGCCCCCCTCGAAGGTCGGGTAGTCCACAAAGCCCGGCCCCTTCGGCAATACGAGGAAGTCAGACACCAAAGACGAGAACACGGCCGACACGTAAACGTCCGGGTTCCGCTGGATTTCGCCGAACGAGACTTCAAAAGGGAACTTCGGCATCGTCTGCTCCATAGTAGGGCTGGTCCTCCTGGATCTTCATGCCTTGACCGGCCGGTGCGGCGGACAGCAGGTCCTTGAGATAGTCTTCGACCCTCGATAGCCCTCCGAAGCCCGCGACCCACGCCCCAACTTTGGCGATGCGCTTGCTCGTGGGAAGGTCGCTCTGCCACGCCCTGCGGAGTGACCAGACGGCGAGCCGGATAAGATGGCCGTGGATTATGCACCGAATATCGCCCGTGGTGGGCTCTACGTTGCCGAGGCGCAGCTTGCCGATGTCATCTTCCACGAGAGCAGCCGCCCCTCCGGGGTCCTCTGCGAGCCATCTGCGGGGTACGCTTCCTGCCGAACGGCAGACGAAGACAGTGTCAATGATAGACGACCCCGTGCCGCTGATGTGAATCGAGGCGCCCATTTCCGCCGGGCATGGCAGCGACGCCGAGCACGTCAGACCGGCGTCGAGTATTGCCACCGCTACCGGGTAGTAGGCGTGCAAGTCATTGTGATGATAGGTGAAGACCAGGGGAGAACCGCTCTTCAGCGCCTTGGCCATATGACAGAAGACCGACGACAGCCCGTCAGTGAAATCGTCTAAGCCCCGTCCCATGTTCAGGTTGCCTGTCAGCTCCGCCGTGTTCCGGGTGGAAGCGACTCGGAATGCGGCAACGTCGGCGCCCAGAAGCTGTCGAAGCCAGACGTAGCAGAAGTCCATCAGTTCGGCATACTGTACGTTTCCATAGTAAGGCGGGTCGGTGAAAACGCCATCAAGGCTGTGCGCCTCCAAGCGTATTTCGGCTGCATTTGTGCAAGAGATGTCCACGTTGCGGCGTTCGTTATGCCCATTCCGGGAGTCCCCTATCCATTCTCCAGTGATCGGGACTACGACTTTCCGCCTTCCCTCATGACGGATCTCAAATGGCTTACGGCAGTAAGCCTTGGCTTTGGCGAATTTGTCAATGATGTTCGACCATCCTCCGCTTCCGATGTTTGCCTGCTTGTCGGGATCCTGGACTCCCAGAAGGTTCGACTCGCATTGGATGAGCCCAACCGGAAAGCCGTGCACCGAGAAGATGTCGAGCGATTTCAGCGCTGTGGTGTCGTACCGACACAGCATATTCTGAAACCGCAGGAGGTCGGACAAGTTCGTTGCCAAAGCGTTTCGGATCCTCTCGTCCCGATGTCGCTGGATGGCCTCGCAGCTCAACTCGAGGCCGACAAGCTGACGCGAGTTAAACATCTCCCGGTACGTGCGGTATCCCCATCGGTGGAGCCTGTTAGTCTCGTCTCCCGCCGGGATCTCATCCGCCGGGACGAAATGGGGGCGCATCTGCACGCACCGTTCTTCTGCAGCAACAAGCCGGCCGAGGTCCCCGCTGTCAGGAGCCTTGAAGAAACGGCCTTCGTGGTTGGGCCTGCATCGGAAGCAGCAGTACTCAATCGCAAAGAGACGGTGTTTAGGCGGCCTCGGTTTGGGCCCCGGATACGGGTTCTCTTCGCCACATTTTGGGCAGACGCACCGATTGTTCTTGGCGGGGCCTTCAATCCTTAATCTGCTGCCGCAGGAGGAGCAGTGGCCCGGTTCGCCAAGCCGTTCGATTTCCGTAAGCTGCCCGCATGCAGCGCACAGGACGACGTTCGTCGGGTGGCGCACGGCGCGGGCGACGACGTACCCGGGGAAGAGCAGTATCTCCGCCCCGCAATCCCTGCAGTCCAATGCCTTGACCCAAAGAAAGTACTTGGCATGTGCTTCCGTCGCCCCGCAAAGCAGGCACCGTGTGCGGTACAAATGGCCGACCTCGGCCTCCAGCGACTCTCTCAGGGCACGTGCTGCTTCGGAGTAAGCCGCTAAGTCGAGGTCCTCAAGCTCCTGCTTCACGATCCAGAACGCCATCGGGTTGATATCGCATCCCACAACATCACATCCGAGGCGGTTGGCTTCCAGTAGCGGCGTCCCCCCTCCCATGAAGGGGTCTGCGATCCGAATGCCATGAAGATCGTTGGGTCGGTAATAGTTGTCTCGCAAGGCACCGGCACAGAATTCAGACAGAAGGAGCCCCCGAAAAAGTGTGCCTGGACGACGCGCGAACCACTTGTGCACTGAGATGATCGGACGATAGTTCTGCTGAATCTGCTTCTCACGAAGAGCCAGGTCAGCGATGAATGGCACGTCAAAGTCACGCTCGATCATTGTGGCCCGATTCCCGGGAGCCCGCGCTTGGGAAAGAGCACGAGTCCAGCACCTCTGCCCGTGTAAGCGTTATCGACGCCATAGCGAGCACGGCGAGGTGGCCACCGCGCGATTGGCCCGCATGGCCTCATGACCCTCTGAAGTTAGCAAGCCGGCACCAGCGCGTCAACAGACCGGCAACAACACCGCGGGACGCGCCGCGGCGCCCCATAAGGTCTATTGCGTGGCCGGCCGCGGCCTATCTGACCAGAATGTCCGCGCGCGGAATGGGCTCGCCGCCTTCCTCTATGACAACGGCAGGCCAGGCGGGCGATGGCGCCGTGAGCAGCTCAAAGCCCTGCTCGCGGACAAGCATCGTGTCCTCGGACTTCGTGCCGCGAACGGACGGGTTCCACGCAAAGGCCTGGTTGGCCAGCACTGTCTCTGCGCATTCTGGGGTCGCAATGTACTCCCGGGGCTGGTAGCCGACGGCGCCGCCCTGGTGGTGGAGCTGCCATTCGTCGGGATAGCCGTTCCTGCTGTAGGCGGCCCGGGCTTCCGCGAAGACCTGCGAAACGGACTTCCCCGGCCTAGCGGCTTTCATCATGGCCGCATCCACGGCGCAGACGGCACGGTGGCGAGCCCTCAGGTCATCTGAGAGTTCGCCGAAATGGACCACACGAGACAAAGCCGCGAACAGGCCGCGCCGGCTGGTGCCAGGGGAATACTTCGGTCGCGGCGATCTCCAGCCCTGCGAACTCCTCGGTCAGGAGGCGTTCGATCTCGATGTTGTTTGCGATCAGCGTCACACCGCCCGGCTGGATTGCGAGGGAGCCGACGCCCGTCTCCGAGGCGCTGTTGACCACGTTGCTGGCGCCGCAGCCGGCCCAGGCGAAGTTGTCGCTCCGGCTAAGCATCACGCCATCCAGGCCGTGCTGTGATAGCCATCGTTCGATGCGTTCGAGTTTAGCGGCGAACTCCTCCGGCTTTGTCATGCGCGATTCCTCTTCTGATGCCGGTCTCACCGATGCCGCTGCCTGTTCAGCCACGCGTCGAGCTGCTCCAGCGTGTCAATGCCGGTGCAAAGGTAAGGCGTGATGCCGACCTTTATCTTGTAGCCCGCGCTAAGAGCTCGGAGCTGCTCCAGCCTCTCCGTGAGCTCCAGCGGAGCAGGAGGGAGGTTTGCGAAGCGCAGCAGGAACTCCCGCCGATAGCTGTAGATGCCGAGGTGGCGGAGCGGCTTGGCCGGCCCGTCCACGGCCCATCCGCCCGCGTCGCGGGCAAATGGGATCGGGCTGCGGCTGAAATACAGCGCCCGGCTGTCCCCGTCCACGACGACCTTCACCACGTTGGGATTGCGCCAGTCCTCTTCGGACTCGAGCGGGTGGGCGAGCGTGCCCATGACGGCGGCCCTGTCCTGGGCGAGCAGTTGCACGACCTGCTCGACCTGCTCGGGGCGTATTTCGGGCTCGTCGCCCTGCACGTTCACAATGATCGGCGCCTTCAGCTCGGCGGCAACTTCGGCCACTCGGTCGGTGCCGCTCTGGTGGGCAGCGTCGGTAATGCGGGCTTGCCCGCCGAAGGCTTCGACGGCCCGCGCGATTCGCTGGTCGTCCGTAGCAACGATCACCTGGCCTACGGAAGGCGCTTGCGCCGCTCGTTCGTAGACGTGCTGGATGATGTACTTGCCGGTCACTTCGCGCGCGGCCTCGACGATCGGCTTGCCGGGCAACCGGGTGGAAGCGTACCGCGCCGGAATAATCACGATGGCTTTCGCTGTTGTGCCGTTCTTGCCCATATGACCGGGCCATTGTACCGCCGCAGGTTCCCGATGCAACGTGCCGGCTTAGCGGCAATCGGCGCCCTGACCACTGGGGGCACGTCGCGGCGTGTTTTCGTTGGAAGCTCAAAGCATAGTCCGGCCGTCGAGTGCAGGCGCAGCATCCTGCAGCGCGAACGAGCACGGCGGCCTTTTCGTAGCGCTGGCGTCCTCGCCGCCAACCCCTGGCGCGAACTCTAAGAACCGAACAGTCTTTCGAGATCGCCTTCCTCAACCCACGGCCACGCGGCAAGCTCCACGCGCTTCACGCCAGCGGCCGGAGCAGGGCAATGCGCGCGTTCTGCTTGATGCTCACGCCCCAGGATGGCACGGTCAGCACCGACCGCACCTCGCCGGCAGCGCAAATGGTCGGCGCAACACCGCAACCGCAGGCCAGGAGGCCCTCGCTGGAGACCAGCAACATCGGCGGCGCACCTTCTTTCAAGCGCTCATTGAAGCGCACGATGTATGTGCCGCCGTCCAGTCGCCACCAGGCGTACCTGTCGCTCGGCTTGTGCTCGGCGGGTTCCACGGGGTGTGTGGAGGCAGGCTGCAGCTCCGAGCCCCCGAAGTCTACGCGGCCGCGCGAATGTCCCGACAGGACTTCGGCCACGGTCAGATGCACTCCCCGCGCGTCCACCTGCTTGTCCCGTTGGACTGCGTTCTCCAGCCACTGTTCGAAGATTTCTTCGGATTTCATCGTCTGCTCCTCTTCGCTTCGACGAGCTTCGCGCCCATCTCGACTTGCTCCTCATCAACCTGACCGGAATGCTGGGAGGCGCTTTCCAGGCCATCGCGTGGCGGCAGCGGAAGGACACGGCTACCGCGGCGTCCGTCCGCAATGAATCTGTCACTCCATTCCGCGCTCCATGGGTGCCACTTTCGCTCAAGGCCTACACGCCATCGCATTTCGTCCCTCACTTTTCCGGTGCATGCCTCGGAACGCCGGGGAAGTACTTCTTGAGTTCCTCTTCCGCCCCCGGCCCCAAGTGACGCCGGATCACTGCCAGGTCTGCCCGGTCCTTCTGCCGAAGGGGGCAACCCTTCTTGTAATGTGTGTAGCCTTCTTTGGCAACATATTGGGCTTCCCACGTGACGGCGTTGCACGGCATGCCGAGGAGGTACCCATTGGGCTCGCGGGGAAAGGCTCCGGGCGGCCAAGGGTAGACAAAGGGATCATCAGCATCGAGGTCAGACACAAGGGTTCCATCCGGCAGTTTGTAGAAGTAGATGATGTCGCTTCGGCACCCATGCCGAAAGAAGATAAGTTTGACATCCGTGTCTTCAACGATTTGCTCGCCCACTGTTCTAAGTGCCTCCCGGACCCTCTTGCGGTCGTCGCGACGGGCAATGAGATCCACGTCCTTGTGCTCTCGGGACTCATGGCCCAGAAGCCCATCGATGCCCCACCCGCCGAGCAACCAGACATCCACACCAGCCAGGCGGAAGGCGGACAGGATGTCCCGCAGGATCTCCATCTTGGTGAGGTCCCTCGCGCTATTGCTCATGGGCTCTGAGACCAAGTCTGCGTGCCAGATGTAGAGGCCCAGTGCCACACCGTACCTATTCCGCTGCGCGCGCTGAGGCTGCTTCATGCGAGTCCTACCTGCATCCCTGACCACACGCGGGCGTCCTCAAGTTCAACGACGAACTCGTGACCTTTTGAGACCTGCACATCGAGGCGGGCGGACCAGTCCGCCACCATGCTCTCTGGCTCTGCGCCCGGCACCACTTGGGGCTCTTCTGCCATGAACCGGTGCCAAAGAGAGACGATAGGTGCAACGTCGCTTGGTGCGGCTTCACGCGTCGTCGTTGCAGAGCGCATTCTCTCGCCCGCCAAGGGGACCACAGCGTCACCACGAAGGGCGTGTCAGCCCCGCTCTTTACCCCCGACAACACTGCTCGCGTGAGCATATCCTCGGCCAGCGTCCGAGTCAACAAGTGCGCATTGTACTGCCTGCAGCGCAGCCGGCCCCGGCCCCGTGCCGTCCGTCGTACGGCCGACCAGCACAATTCCTTCGCTTCTCGTACTTCATACTGCAGCCTCGCCTCACGTCCGGCGCGCAAACTCCACATTTGCGGCCTGATCTGCGTCCATCTGTGTGTCCCCCGACAGCGGAGCCCGAATCCCCCGGATAAAGGTTTCGCTGTTCGCCCTTCGAACATATAGTCGTCCCTGCCCTCTCCCAACGTCTGATTGTCGGGCCTATTATGTGTATCTCTGTTGCGGGTCCTTCTACCTGTCCCCTACCCCCAACCCCGTTCATTCTCGTCTGTTGTCATAAACATCTTGCGTTTCACGCCTTGCGACCTCCTCCGCGCCCTTGGCGGTAAGATTTTTCTTTTTTCTGAATTTCAAGAGCCAAATGCGCCCCAAAACGGACACACGCCTTTTCAAGGACGAGTAGAATCGCCATCGTCTGGGTTAAGGCTGCTGTGGAGCTCACGGAGGCTGAGATGACGGTTTATCCCGAACCTCGTAACGCCCGCGCCGCGGCGCGGGATTCCCACGGGCACGCTCTGCCCGTGGACGCCATTGCCCAGACGCTGAACGTGTCCGTCATGTCACCGCTCCGGTGGCGTCGAGATGGCAGAGGGTGCCACGTTTACCCGCCAATTCGTGTGGCGGGCGTCCGCCTGAGGCGGACGCGTGCGTTCCGGGCTTGCCCCGCTTCCACGCAGAAGGATGCCTTGCAACGTCAATTCGCCGTAGGTCCGCCTCAGGCGGAGCGCTGGCACCCGTTCCGGTGCTCCTCGCGGGGAACCGCAGGACTTCGTGCCACGCTTGCCCGGTCCTCCGCCGGTTCCTGCGGCGGGCCAGTTCGTTTGGCGGGCAAACTGGGGCTGGCAGGCGTGGTAAAACAGTCTATGTGAAAAAACGAATCTAACTCGGCGTAATCCCCTTAGACCAAAAGACTTGAGCCAAGAAAGGGCATGTTATCAGACGTTGTCCTGCCACCGTGGACGGCACGCCGCGCTGTCGGGGAGCATTTTTTGCGCGGCATTCGCCGTAGCTTGCGGCTTTGCATCGAGTTCTTCCGGCGGGCCGCCCCTGTAAGCAGCCTGAGCGTTTGGCCGAAGGCAGGTATCCAAGCCACGGGCCTACCCTACTTCTGGTCGGCCTGCGCAGCCGCGGGGCCTTTTGGTATTGCATTAAGGTCTCGGATTTGCTTTAATACCGCTTTGTCCACTGGCCACGGTGGGGGTTGGTCAATCAGTCGGCGTAGACTGTGCACCGCTCCGGGGGGGGAGGCGAGGGCGGTGTTTGCATGTACCGGACTCCCAACCACCGGGTGCCTCAGCCGTTCTGCGCTGCCAAAGAAGGATGCTCTTCCCGCGGTGCCCCCCTCGCCTGCGTCTTCGCGGGCGACCAGTCACGTCGTCTGCGTGCCTGCCTCATTGACGGTCCCTTGCTGTTCGACCCGGGGCTGCCCACAGTGGACGGCTTGGAAGTGTTGGGGCGGCCGCCCAGACGCCCGACGAAAGCAGTGCCCGGGCTCGTCGTCACGTCGTCCACAACAAAGCAGGACTGGGTGAATGGCTACAGCTTGGGTGCTGACAGCTATGCTCGAAAGCTCGTCTCTTTCCCCCAGCTTGCGGACGCCATGCGGCAACAGGTCGGCGTGCCGGCTGTTGCTGAACGAGCTTCCGCCCGCCTGTGGAGACCGACATGAGCAAGCCGCTCCGGGTGCTGTTAGTCGAGGATTCTGACGACGACGCGCTGCAGATGCTGCGGGCGCTGAGCACCGGCGGATACGAGCCGCTTTCGGAGCGCGTCGAAACGGCGGCGGCCGTGACCGAGGCGCTCCATAGGCAGAGCTGGGACGTCATCCTCGCCGACTACACGCTGCCCGAGTTCAGCGCACTCGCCACGTTGGAGCTTCTGAAGCGTGAGGGGCTCGACCTGCCTTTTATCGTGCTCTCGGGCACTGTCGGCGAGGAGGCCGCCGTGCAGGCCATGAGGGCCGGCGCGCACGATTACATCATGAAGGACAATCTCCGACGGCTTGTGCCTGCCGTGGACCGCGAGCTGCGCGAGGCCGCAGAGCGCAAAGAACGTCGGCGGGCCGTGGGAGAGCTCATCCGCGAGCGGCAGTTCTCGAATGCCATAATTAATACCTCAGGAGCACTTATCGTCGTGCTCGACCCCGAAGGTTGCGTCATCCGGTTTAACGGGGCTTGTCAGAAGACCACGGGGTACAGTTTGGACGAAGTCAAAGACCGGCCGATCTTCACTTTTCTCATTCCCCCCCAGGAAGGGGACGTGGTGAAGCAGGTGTTTGCTGCGCTGACTTCTGGGACTTCGTGCGTAAACCGTGAGCACCACTGGCTTGCGAAGAATGGAGACAGCCGCCTCATCTCCTGGGCCTACACTCGCGTGCTCGATGCGGAGACGAACGTGCGATGGGTGCTGGCCACAGGCATTGACGTGACCGAGAAGCGACAGCTTGAGGAGCAGCTCCTTCAGGCCGCGAAGCTTCAGGCGGTGGGGCAACTGGCCGGCGGAATAGCGCACGATTTCAACAACCTGCTCACAGCTATCATCGGCTACGTGGACCTTAACCTTCCGCTCATCCCCAAAGGGACCAAGCTCCGGGAAGACCTGGAGTTGGTCAGGGGCGCCGCCAAGCGGGCTGCGGACCTGACCCGCCAATTGCTGACCTTCAGTCGTCAGGAGGTAGTCGAGCCGGATGTCGTGGACCTGAATCCCGTCGTCCAGGACGTGTGCAAGATGCTCCGCCATCTGATCGAGGAAAACGTCGAGATGAGGGTCCTGTTGTGCGAAGAGCCCCTGAAGGTGAAGGCCGACCCGGCCCAATTGGGCCAGGTGTTGATGAACCTGGCCGTCAACGCCCGTGACGCCATGCCGCGCGGGGGCCTGTTGACCATCGAGACCTCCGTCGCCCGGCCTGATAAGGATGACGTGTCAACTTGGCTCGGCCTATCGGCCGGCCGGTACGCGCGCCTGCGCGTCACCGACACTGGGGTCGGCATGACCGAGGAGGTGCGCGAGCGGATCTTCGATCCCTTCTTCACGACGAAGCCGGCTGGCCGCGGCACCGGACTGGGGCTCTCCACGGTCTACGGCATCGTCAACCAGCATGGGGGCCGCATCGAGTGTTCCAGCGAGCCCGACATGGGCAGCACGTTCAGGATCTTCTTGCCGCTTGTGGAGACGGAAGAAGCCCTCCCCCCCGAGGGATCCAGCATAGACTTGAGGTTCGGGGGCAACGAGACCATCCTCTTGGTCGAGGATGAGGAAGATGTGCGCAACTTGGCGGCGAGGGCCCTGCAGGATTTCGGCTACAACGTGCTCTGCGCGGCCAACGGCCCCGAGGCTCTGGAGCTGCTCCAGAGGCATAACCGCGCGCTCGACCTTCTGATCACCGACCTCATCATGCCCAGGATGGACGGCCGCGAACTGGCCCAGAAGGTGCGCCTGAGGCGCCCGGATGCGAAGCTCCTCTTCATGTCCGGCTATGCGGGGGATTCGGCCGCGCGCCTGCGCGCCGACGTGCCGGGCTTCACGGTGCTGCAGAAGCCCTTCACCGCTCACAAGCTGGCCAAGCGAGTGCGCGAGGTGCTCGACGGTTCCTGACTCAAGGGTGAGCCCATATGACCGAAGAGGAAAGCCGCCGGATACTTATCGTGGACGACGAAAGCAGCGTCTGTGACATCATCCAGCGCACGCTTCAACAGGCGGGCTACCGTTTGATCGCCCAAGCGAACTCCGTACCCGCGGCCCGACGCCGCATTGAACAGGAAGGGCCCTTTGCGCTCGTCATCCTCGACATCACGATGCCCGGTGAGTCGGGAATGATCCTCCTGAAGGAGCTGGCGCCGCTTGCCCCGCAGACCGTCACCATCATGGCTACCGGCTTCAGCGGGATCGAAACCGCAGTCAGGGCGCTCAAGATGGGCGCCTATGACTACCTTGTCAAGCCCCTCATTCTCGACGCAGTTCAGATCGCGGTTGCGCGCGCGCTGCGGAAGCGGCTGTTGGAGCTCAACGTCCTGGAACGGCGGGAGCAGATCGAGAAGCTCGTCCTCGACAGAACCGAGGCCCTCGAAGCCACACGCCATGCTCTCCTGAAAGCCCTCTGCCACATGGCCGAGTTCAGAGACGCCCAAATCGGCGGCCACCTTCGCCGCGTCCCCGAATACGCCCGCGTCCTCGCCCTGGACCTCGCGCAGAACTCCTATCACGCGGATCGGATCACCGAGCCCTTTATCTCCCGACTCGTTGAGAGCGCCCCCCTGCACGACATCGGCAAGGTCGGCGTGCCGGACAGTATCCTGCTCAAGCCCGGCAAGCTGACCCCTGTAGAGTTCGAGCAGGTCAAGCTGCACACCGTCCGCGGCAGGGATATCTGCATGTCCGTCAAGAAACACGTCGGCGACGAAGCATCATCGTTCATAGACGTGGCCGTCGAGGTTACCTACGGCCACCACGAATGGTGGGACGGCCGCGGATACCCCGAAGGCCGAATGGGACCCGATTGCCCGCTCTCGGGCCGCATAGTGCACCTGGCGGACTTCTACGACGCCTGTCGCAGCCCGCGAGTCTACAGGCCTGAGCCCATGCCTCGCGACGTTGTCATACGGACGATACAAAATGGCCGGGGTGCCGACTTCGACCCTGAGGTTGCGGACGCCTTTATGAGGACAATTGACCGCTTTGCAGCCGTCGAGGAGATCTCGGACTACACCTACAAGTGAACCGGCCTCGCCTGCTGCCCATGTGGTGGGTGCCGGTTCGCGCTGCTCACCCCGCAGTTCTCTGTGCCTTCGCTTGAGCGCCGCCCCCGGGCGTGTTATACAGACCCTACCTCGCTTGCACCGTGCGGAGGAAAGCATGAACGGTTTCCAGAGGATGATGACGGCCGCGCGCCGCGGGCAGCCCGACCGTGTGCCCGTCTGGGAGCTTATCATCAACCGCCCGGTCATCGAAGCGCTCTGCCCGGAACTGGTCACCCCTGACCGCCGGAGCCGCTACGAATGGGGGTCGCAGGGCGGCTTCCTGCTCCAAGCCGACTTTGTGGACAAAGAGAACCTGGACGGCATCACCGTTTTCGAAGACGGCAACGTCGAGTGGGTTGACCAGCGCACATACCGGGACGAGTGGGGCATCACCTGGCAAGTTGCCCCGACGGGCATTCCGTACTGCGTCGGCCATCCCATCCGCACCCAGTCGGATCTGGACGGCTACCGGGCGCCGGACCCCGATGCCCAGCACCGCCTGAAAAGCCTGGAGATGGCGGTCGAGCGTTTCGGCGGCAAGCGGGCAGTCGTGTTCCTTAGTCACGAGGCCTTCGAGTTTTCCCATTACCTGCACGGGATGGAAAACCTGCTGATGGACTACGTGCTCAATCCGGGCTTTGTCCATCGCCTCGCGCACGTCGTGATGGGGTACAAGCGCCGCGTTCTCGAGCGCGCCGCAGAGGTCGGCGCGGACATCCTCTGCACAGGCGATGATTACGCGCACAACTTCGCCCCCATTATGTCGCCGGCCCACTTCGAGCAGTTCGTGCTCCCTTACCTGAAGGAAGCTATCCAGGTGGCCAAAGAGAAGGAAGTGCCGTTCCTGAAGCACACGGACGGCCGCATCTGGCCCATCCTGGACATGATCGTGGATGCCGGAATTGACATCCTTGATCCCGTCGAGCCGGCCGCCGGCATGGACATCGGCCGCGTAAAGGAGAAATACGGCGACAGGATAGCCATCGCCGGCAACGTGGACTGCAGCCACGTCCTGACCCGCGGCACGCCGGAAGAAGTGGTGGAGGCGGTGAAGGAAACGCTTGCCAAGGGCGGAGCGGGGGGCGGCCTGATCCTGGCCTCCTCAAACAGCATTCACCCCGCCGTCAAGCCCGAAAACTACAGGGTCATGGTAGAGGCTGCGCGCCGGTACGGACGCTATCCCCTCGGCCCGGACATGGTCAGGGAGTACCGGCAGAAGGACTACATGGCGAAGTACCGGCAGCAGCCTGGCGCGGCGTGATTGTTGGCACCCCAGGGCCGCAGCGCTTTTCATCAGGTTCAGGAGACAAGGCATGATCACGGGACTTTCGCACGCGTGTTTTCACGTGACGGACCTGCAGCGCTCGATCTCTTTCTACCGGGACAAGTTAGGGCTCTCGCTCGCGTTCGAACTGAACCTCAACCAGGGCAAGGTGCAGGGCGTCTACCTGCACGTCGGCGGGCGGACGTTCATCGAGCTGTTCCAGGGGACGCCGATCCCGACCCTGAAGGACGCCAGTTACAAGCACATTTGCCTGGAAGTGGACGACATCCAGAAGACTGTCGAAGACCTGCAGAAGCGGGGCGTGGAGGTGGGGAAGATCTCGTTGGGGGGCGACCAGAGCTATCAGGCCTGGCTGGCCGACCCGGACGGCAACAGGATCGAACTGCACCAGTTCACCGACAAGAGCCTGCAAATCCAGGCTCTGGAACGCCTCGGGGGCTGACAAGCGTGCGGCATCATTTGCTGATCACCGCAATGATGCAATCGCGCACCCAGACCCTCTCGGCCGCCGACAAGCCGACTCCAAAGCGAAGCACTGCTTTGCTGCTGCTGATGCATACGGTGGGCGCCGCCTTGCCTCCCGATGGGCCTTGCACGACCACGTCCTCGATCTCATCTGTCCGCAGAGCCGATCCACGGAAGGTGCCCCACGGGAAACGCCAATGCCTTCGCACTTCTCTGGGTGAGACGAGCAGTTCTTCCCGACAGGCCCGCAGAAGATAGTAACCGGCGAGGCCCAGGACGAGGCACGCAGTGCCGACCGCGAAGAGGGCGACAGGCAGCTTGCCGGCGGGCACGCAGAAGACGACATCCGCCAGGATGCCTCCCCAGAACATTGCCATAGCAATGATCCGCCCTGCGAATGCCAACGATCCCTTCCGGCTCCACATCCTCATGCCGGTGCCGTTGATGCGCACAGCCAGGTTCCGGCCGGGCGGACGGTTGGCTGGGTCGAACGAGGCGTCGAGGCTTCCCTCCGCTACGCGCCGGCGCACGGACTTCCCGAGGTCTTCGGGGCTTCGGCGTTCGACACCGGCCTCGGTTTCGGTAAGCGCGGCCAAGTCGAAAAGCCGGGCGTACTCTGCCTGTCTGTGGCTGAGACCAGAGGACGAGTGCGAAGAGTACAGCTCCACGGAGCGGCGGTCGTCAGTGGCATGCTCCAGCCGTAGCAAGTGCAAGATGTGCGGCCAACTACTTCCCGAGTCGTTGTCTACCAGCCTCTCCGTTCTCATGACGCCGATGTAAGCGGAAAGGGATTCGCGCCATCCCGTCCGGTGCAACGGGTCGTGCCTGTCGCATTCGATGTAGTCATGCGTGAAGTGCCATCGCTCGCACTCGGCGTACCTGTAAGCGGACATGCCCGCAGCCAGGATCGCCAGGCCCGCCAGCACAATCGCCATAAGCCAGCCATCCTCAAACGCCCCCGACTGCCAGAGGCCGAACGCGACCGCGCCGGAGCCGCCAAACAGCAACGTGAACAACAGGAGCCACCGTGACTCGCCCCTGTGGCCTCGGGTCTCGACACGAAAGGGGAGCTTTGTCACTCCGAACCCCAGGTCGAACTCCTCTTGGGCTCCCAACGTCGGCGACATCGAACTGAGCAGTTGCCTTCTCATGCGCGCCAGCCCGGAACGTGAAACGGAGACGGCCGCGTGACCTGCCTGCTACCCGGCATCATTTGCTGATCACCGCAATGACGCAGTCGCGCACCCATTCCTTGTCTACCTTGGGCAAACCGACGCCGAACTGCAGCACAGGGCTGTCGCTGATAACCTGAACAGTAGCCATCCCCTGGCCATCAGGGGGCGTCTGGATGATCACGTCTTCTATCTCCTCCGCTGGGACCGCCGCCTCAAAGAATCCACCCCACGGATGGCGCCAGCGCTTCCGCACTTCCGTGCTCGAAACCACGAGTTCCTCCTTCAGCAGGAGGAAAAACACAAGAGCCCCAACGCCCGCCAGAATTGACAAAGAGCCAACCATCAGCGCGAGAGTGGTAGGTTGCTCAGGCTCAAGCAACCCGGCAGCCCCTATGGCTCCGCCGCCCAGAATCAGAGCAGGAAACACCCACCCATGCCTTACGATAAGCGACCTGCCGGGGGCCGAGAGCACGAGTGCATCGCCGTCGACGCGCACGGTCAGGCTTTTTCCTGGCGGTTTCGAGGCTGGGTCGAAAGTCACCGGCAGGCCCGCTTCAGCTACGCGCTCCCGGACCGACTTGTCGAGGTCCTCTGCCTGCCGCTTCTCAATGCCGGCGGCACTGACGGTTAGGGCCGGCAGGTTGAACAAGCGCGCGGCGCGCTCCTGGCTGGCCCGAAGGCCCTCGGGAGCAACCGAGGAGTACAGCATGACTGACTTTGCATCGTCGCTCCTGTGCACAAGCTCGATGCTGTAAACCACGCGCATGCGCTTGCCCACGGGCAGTAGTTCTTGCCTGGCGAGCACCCCCTCGTAGGCCGAGAGTGGCTCCGACCATTCCTTCCAGACGCGAATCTCCCGCTCGCGGCATTCGACGCCGTTCGCCGTAACATCCCATGCACGGTGCAGCATCAGTTCCTTGATCCCACACAGAACAGCTGTCCACACAACAAAGGCGATGAAGCATACGAACAGCACTATGCCCATCCAGTCGCGCATGGGGCCGAGGAAGATGCTACGTACAAGGACCCCGCCGAGGAACAGGCCGGCCATGATCGTGCCGGCCCCGACCCACACCGAACCCTTCACCTCGGCGTGGACGGGCAGCGAGTCTGCACCTGCCAGAAGGTCCACTTTCCTGAACTTCTCCGTCCGGCCTTTCGTGGAACGCCGCATGCGCCCGTCCTCACTTGCTGATCACCGCCACGATGCAGTCGCGGCCCCCGTCCGACCTTGAGCGCCCTCCCCTGCGGTCGCCAGTTCTATCGGCCTGCGGCGCCGCCGGTCAACGCGGCCTGAGGCGGCGGCGTCCGGCCCCGCTCCCTGAGCCAGCCCAGCAGCTCCTTCAGGCTCGCCGTCGCCAGGCAGATGCACGTGTCCGCCGCGCCGTAGTACAGCCGAAGCGTATCGCCGTCGTCCGCCACGGTGCTCCCGCACGGGAAGACGACGTCCGCCACGTCGCCCCCCTTCTCATACGACTCGGCGGGGCCGAAGACCCACTCGTCTCCCCGCAGCAGGACCTTCCGGGGGTCGTCCAATGCTAACAGCGCAAGGCCGACCCGGTAAAGCGAGCCGGCTGCAGTGACCTTGACGCCGTGGTAGAGGATCAGCCAGCCTTCGGCTGTTTCGATAGGCGGGACCGAGAGCCCGATCTTGTTGGCGTCCCACCACGCCCCCTGACGGGCCTGCATGAGAGTCTGGAAGTCTCCCCAGTGTTTCAGGTCCGGCGAGAACGACAGCCAGATGTCGGCGGGACGGCTGGGCGCACCGGGACGGTGGATCAGCGCCCAGCGGCCGCCGAAGCGGCGGGGGAAGAGCGCGGCGTCCTTGTCCTCCGGCGGCTGAATCATGCCCTTGCGCTCGAACGTCTGGAAGTCGCGCGTGAGCGCCAGCGAAACGCCTGGCCCCGACCGTGAGTAGGCGGTGAAGAGAACGGCGTATTCCTCAAGCTCGGGGACAAAGGTGATGCGCGGGTCCTCGATCCCCCAAATCTCCTCGGGATGGTTCGCGGGCTTGGGCACCAGTGTGGGCGCGGGATCAATCCGCCAGTTCGTCACACCGTCATCCGAGCGCGACGCGCAAAGATGCGACAATCCGCGCATGTCCTCCACTCGCGCGAGCAGAAGCGTCTCGCCTGACTGGAGTCGCACCGCTCCTGCGTTGAAGACGGCGTTGACCGGATAAGGCCAATCGTCGGCGCGCAGGATGGGGTTGAGTTCGCTTCTCTTAAAGAGCGCTCGCCCGATTGGGCCTTCCGAATGCTCAGGATGCATGGCGTTCCTCCGCTTGCATGAGTTTCGGTGTGCCCCGCGGCCATTGTATGCCAACGTGCCCATGCCCGCAAAATGCCTCGGACGCGGACGCAGCGCCCCTTCCAGTCCCGGTCCCCGGCGGGTATGCTGAGGGTGATCTTCACAACGAGGAGGGAGGCTCCTGTGGCGCGCTGTAGCACACGCCCGATCTTCATCGGGCTTGCCGTAATGGCCGCCTTTGCTGCATCCGAACCGGGCAAGATAGCCCGGCCGCCTTTGCGCATCATGGTTGACGACTTCGAGTCGTCTCCCACGCCCCAAGGCCTCCCGCCGGGCTGGCAGCCTTTGACGTTCGAGAAGATCGAGAGGCACACTGCCTATCGCGTCGTTCGCGAGGACGGCAACGCTTGCCTGCGCGCGGAATCCGATGATGCGGCGTCGGGCCTCGTCAGGCCTGTCGCCGTTGACGTGAAGGAGTACCCGATACTCAGGTGGCGCTGGCGCATCGGGCGTAGCCTGCCGAAGGGCGATGAGAGGACGAAGGAAGGCGATGACTATGCGGCGCGCGTCTACGTTAACTTCAAGTACGATTCGGACAAGGTCGGCTGGTGGACGCGGCGCACGTACGCCCTGGCCAAGGCAATCCACGGAGAATATCCGCCGCTCTACAGCATCTGCTACATTTGGGCCAACAAGGTCTCTCAGGGTACGTTCATCCCGAATGCCTACGCCGATCGCGTGATGATGGTCGCAGTGGAGAGCGGCGATGCGAATGCCGGCAAGTGGCTGATGGAGACGCGCAACGTTTACGAGGACTACAAGAAGGCGTTTGGCGGCGAGCCCCCCGAGGTGGACTCCGTAGCCGTCATGACCGATACAGACAACACCCACTCATCCGCCGTGGCGGACTGCGATGACATCTCCTTCGAGCGCGCGTCAGAGAGCAAGCAGGAGGGCACGGCCGCACCGGCGCCCGGGAAGTGATCCGCGGCCGCGCCGTCGGGACCGCTTGGTGCGCTGCCGCCATGTCATGGATGCGGCCGGCTCGCTCGACTGACCACCAGCCGGACTATGCCCACCGTGATCAGGCTCTTCATCAGGGTGGTCCCTGCTGCCAGGCCGGCATAGAAGCCCAATATGGTGTGCGCCGGCCAGGGAACGAATGACGGGATGCCGAACCGGGCCCCGTCCTCCGCACTCACTATGTGCCAGCCGCCAACCAATGCCATCACCGGCACGAGCAAGAGGGAAACCGCGGGCAAGCTGGAATACAGGGCGAAAAAGAGTGCCGCTCTCAACGCCTCGTGCCCCGAAGCCCGCGCCCGTAGCCGCACCCCGAGAAGGACTCCCCATGCGAGGGCCAGACCTACGTTGAAGACGGGAATCGTCATCCCCATCGCAAGGGCAACGCACTCAATGAAGTACGCTCCAACGAGCGCCGCAAAGTAGGGCAGCACGCCTGCCTTCTTCCCGTCCGCACGCCTGAGCACGACGGCCACCAGCACCGCGCATGCCAGGCCCGCCAACGCGTTCGCGACCGCCAGAGCTATCACAACCCTGATGCTAAACGTGTCCTCCATCTCTTCTCCCTGCCAACGCGTTCGCGACCGCCAGAGCTATCACAACAGGGTCCATGGATTGCCATCCTCGCCTGAATCTCTCCCGACCAGGCACCTTCGTGGTAAACGGAAGATTCCGCGTCACCTCCGTCGGCCGCCGCTTCTCTCAACAGCCGCATTGCGCGAACTCGTGCCCCCTCCAGTAAACCCAACTCAGCATCGCCGCACCGTGTCGTCCCGAGTCCGCCGCCGGGCGCCGCGTTCGTCCGCGGCCGTAAGGCCGCCCGAACGCGCCGAGGGTAGTCCGCCCACCGTGCCGCGGCGACCTCGGGATGCCGCATCGCTATGGGCATGCAGAACTTCGCCCCTGGCGCCAGCGCGGGCGGGCACCCTCAGCCGATCCGTTGCCTTCGCCACTCGGCCCGCCTTACATCAATGGCCTCATTGTGCCAACCGGCCCTCCATGCATCACATCGCGCTTTGCACCGCCTGACCGTGTCGTCCCGAGTCCGCTCAAGGGCGGACGAGGGACCTCGGGTTGCAGCACCACTCTGGGCAGGCAGGGTTCCGTCCCTGGCCCCACCGCAAGCGGGCAGCCTCAGCCCATCCGTTGCCTCCGCCACGCGGCAGCAGACACGCTGACCCCAGCAACCGCGCATCGCCGCTTTCCTCGCACCAACCACCTCGGGCGGGCGTCAGCCTTCCTTGTCCCATCCCTCGCTCAGATCCTCCCATCGGGGATTCCTCGACTTGATCAACGCGAGCTTCTTCGCCCTGCCCCAGCCTTTGATCTGCTTCTCTCTGGCGAGCGCAGTCGCAGCATCTTCAGTCCACTCGAAATACACCAACCGCGACACGTTGTATCTACTCGTGAAACCCGGTGTCACCTTCTGCTTGTGCTCCTCAAGGCGCCGTCTAAGGTTACTCGTAATGCCGGTGTAAAGCGTGCCCGACCGGCTGCACATGATGTAGATATAGTAACGTTTCACGGCCTTTGTTCCGCCTCCCGGCACGCCTCCACTTCCACTGCTCTCGATGGCTAAGGCATCACTGCATGGCTTGGCGCTGCGTTGCTCCTCCTCCACTTGCTCGCAGGCGGAACGGCTGCGCCACGCGGGGCACCTTCATGCCTCGCGGCCGGCTGCCATTCCGCAGCAGCTCGTCATCCCGAGTCCGCTGCAGGGCTGGGCGTCCGCTTCGTGCGGACGCGGCGGGGCCTGCCCGCCAATCCGTGTAGTGGGCCGTCCTTGTGGCGGGAATCTCCAGACGCCCCATTCCCCGCCACCTGGAGATTCCTCGTCGCGCCCTGCCATCCCGCGCTCCTCGGAATGACCCGCCGTTGGGAACTGGCGCTTCGTGCGCCGCAGGTTACTCGGCCTGACAGCACCTCGTCATCCCGAATCCCGCGTGGGCGGGATGAGGGATCTCCAGACGCGGCGTTCCTCGGCACATCGAGGATTCCGCGTGTCGCCCCGCCACAAAGAGGGCCGGCAGGCTCAGGCGACCCGTCGCGTCCGCCTCAGGCGGACGCTCCTCGGAATGACCCGCCGTTGGGAACTCGCGCTTCGTGCACCATAGTCTACTCTGCCTGCAAGTACGCCGTCACCCCGAGTCCGCTGCAAGGCTGGGCGTCCGCTTCGCGCGGACGCGCCGGGGCCTGCCCGCCAATCCGTGTAGTGGGCCGTCCTTGTGGCGGGAGTCTCCAGACGCCGGGTCCCTCGTGGCATTAGAATTGTGCGCCCCGCTGGCCAACGTCGTCCTTCCTTGCCGCCCTCACCGCACCGGCGTCTTCAACATCCCCAGCAGGCCCAGCCATTCCAAATCGCGGAACTGCGGCAAGCCGATCATAAGCTCCTTCGGGTTCTTGCGCCGCCGGTAACTGTTGAAGAGCCGGTCCCAGAACGAGAAGATGCTCGCGTAATTGCCGTCATGCTCCCACCGGTCCTCCGAATGATCCACGCGGTGCATGTTGGGGGAGACGATCAGTGTGCGAAGCGCCCTGTCCAGCCGCGGCGGTATGCGGACGTTGCTGTGGTGGAACTGAATCACCGGCGCGAGCGCCATCTCATATACGATCAGCATGCTGACGCTCATCCCGAGCAGCGCGAGCACCCCGAGGCGCAGCACGGTGGACATGAAGATCTCGCCCGTGTGGAATCTGAGGGCGGTCGTGGCATCCAGGTCTCTTTCGCTGTGGTGCATGCGATGAAAGCGCCAGAGGAAATGGACGCGGTGGTTGGCGCGATGCCAGCCGTACATCCACGCGTCGAAGAAAACGATGGCGCCCGCAAAACGCACCCCCGGCGGCAGGGAGAGCCAGTTCAACAGCCCGAAAGGCCTGCGCGCTGACCATTCCGAGACGCGCGCCAACGGGCCCGCGAAGAGAAGGATTACAACCGCCGCGTTGAACAGCGCCAGCGACAGGTTACGCGCCGCGTGGCGAGTCCTTGCCGTGCGCCCCTCGAAGTAGGGGACCCACGTCTCCAGGCTTAGGAGCAATGCCAGCGAGCCCAACGTCACCGCGGACCGCACGTAGTCCAGTTGGGCGACACTCATCTTCGCGCCCCACACGTCTCAGCACAGTCCCAGGCGGACGGCCTTACGTCAGCCGGCCGCGAGGCCCCTGAAATACTCGAGGTCTTTCCTGGTTTGCTCGACGACCTGGTCCTGGGTCATGTCCACGAAGCTGTAACTTCCCTGGTATTCGGAGTGGAACGACACCGGGCCCCGGAAGTCCAGCTTCTTGAGGCAGCGGACGAACTCGGGGCAGTCCACCAGACCTGAGTCCAGCGGCACCATGAGTTCGCGCCATCCCCTCCGCGCGCTGGCGGGGCTGCCCATCCGGAACCAGGCCAGGTTCTTGACGGCGACCATGACGAGGCGGTCGGAGACAAGGTCCAGACCCATCAACCACCCCGCCACGCTTCCCTCGATTGTGCAATGGCCCGTGTCGTAGTAGACGCCGACGGCCGCCGGGTCGCAGTCCTCGATCAAGCGGAGCGCGAACTCCGCGTTTGCCCCCATGTACTGCCCGGAGTGCGTGTGGAAGCCGGCCATGACGCCGTTCTGCTTCAGCAGCGGCACCAGGCCCTTCAGGTCTCCTTTGACCTTGTCAGCCATGGCCTTGTAGCTGCCGAAGCCTTTGTAATGCCAGTAGCCGAGCTTGATGTGGCGGATGCCGAGGCGGCCGGCTGCCTGGATTACAGCAACGGCGTTGGGTTCCTCGGCACTTAGTATGGAGGTCGTCAGCATCGTGATCTTGATGCCGTTTTTCGCCAGGCCCTTCTGGAATGCCTCCAGGTCCGTTCCGACTTTCGCCGGTTCGACGTGGCCGCCGTGCCGCACCGTCAGATCAACTCCGCCGACGCCGAGTGCCTTCAGGGTGCGTCCCAGCGCCTCGGCGTCCATTGATTGAAAATGTTTCGAGAAGACACAGATGTCCATCCGTTCGCCCTTTCAGACAATGTGTGAAGCGGGTTCCGCAACTTGTCGGGCGGCATGGTATACCACGCGCCGAGGCATTTCAACCGGCAGGACGGACTCGTCGCGTCGCAAGCTAAGGACGCCGCCATTACGGATTTGCTGCCGCCAGCTCGATGTGGCGCCCGTCAAGGCATGGGCGCGGGAGGCCCAGGCGGCATCGTCGGCCCCGGCGGCGCAACCGGTACTGCCGGTGCAGGCGCCTGTAGCGGAACGCCAGGCGGCATCCTTGGCGCTACTGGCGCCCTGGGCCCCGTCCCCGGCAGGGCCGGGGGGGCCGGCGGCAACACCTGCCACGCCGGCGCCGTCACGATCTGGTCCAGGCGAGCAAGCTGGTCGGCCGAGAGCAGTTGCTCTGCCTTTACTGAAGCCTCTATGCCCGTGTAGTACATCCCGGCCTCGGCTTCGGCTATGGCATTGAGCAGGTTTCTGACGGCCTCGAGGTCCACCTTCTGCTCGCTGAGGGCGGCATCCAGCCTCAGGCACGTCTGCTCCCGCTGCGCGTTAAGGTCTGTGGCGCGCAAGCCTGCGTCGAGGCGCAGCTTCGTGAGCGCGTCCACCTGCTGTGCGCTCAGGCCGAGTTCCCGGCGGTGCAGAAGGATTGCGTCAACGGCCGGGTAGCCCCACGGCGGGGCCGGTTGCACTCCGTACGGCGGGCCGCCGACGGGAGGCGCAGGCACGGGCCATCGCTCGGGCGCCGCGGCCTGCGGGCCGGGCCGTTGGGCGGGGGCCATCGTCAGCGCCTTGCCCAGCGGTCTGGACGCCGCGGCCCGAGCCGGCGCTTGCGCCGCCCCTTCGGCAGGAGCCGTGCAGCCTGCTCCGGCCGACACGAGTACTGCCAAGGCCAACGCGAACGCGCCACTCTTCATAGTGTCCTCCCATCTTGGTAGGATTCCCTGACGCCCCTTGTCCCAACTGCCTCCGGGGCATCGCCCTTCTGCGTTCAGCCGCAGGTAGATCAGTGCTTCGGCATGCTGCGCTTACGGCCTTCAGTTGTCTCCTGCCCATCTCCCCTGCCAGGTAGCGCCGTTCTGCGATGCCCAGCGGCGGGCCATGCTCCTTATGCCATGGCCTGATCTGCCTGCTGTGCACGGCTCCCGCCAGCCAGGCAGTACGATCAAGGCGGCACCCCCGAAGACCTAACCCATTGTGATCCCGACTTCCATAACGGAGCCCCCGCTCCCACTTGCGCCGCAACCAGGCGTGGCAATCCCGGAGAGACCTTGCAGGCCCTTGGCTTTGCCGGAGAATCTCCGTGGGGAGGCCTGCAGCGTCGCCGGAATCGCATGCTACGGGCGCAGCCGCCCTTTACTCTTTCAACAGGGCCAGGGCTCGCTTGACTATATGCTCCACCGCAAAGCCCAGCTTGTCAAGAGCTTCCTCGCCGGGCGCGGACGCTCCGAATCGGTGCAGCCCCAGGACCTCGCCATCCCTGCCCGCGTATTTCTCCCAGCCGACCGGCGAAGCCGCCTCGATGACGAGGCGCTTCCGCATGGCGGGGGGCAGGACGGATTCGCGGTACCGCTTGGGCTGCTTCTCGAAAAGCTCCCAGGATGGGAAGTTCACCACGCGCACCCGCACGGCCTTCTTCGTCAGCCGCGTGGCTGCCTCGATGGCGCGCCAGACCTCCGAGCCCGTGGCAATGAGGATGATCTGCGGCTTGCCCTTCGGCGGATCGGAGAGCACGTAAGCGCCTTTGTGCAAGTTCTTGGCGGGCGCGACGACCTTGCGGTCCAGGATAGGCACCTTCTGGCGGCTGCAGATGATGCCTGTCGGGCCTGCGGTGTTGAGCATGGCGGCCCGCCAGGCCTCCCGGGCTTCGTTGGCATCCGCCGGCCGTATGATCGTCCAGTGCGGGATCGCACGCAGCGACGCCAGGTGCTCCACGGGCTGATGCGTGGGCCCGTCCTCCCCCAGGCCGATGCTGTCGTGCGTGAATTGGTAGATGACAGGCGCTTCCATCAGCCCTGCCAGCCGGAGGGCGGGCCGGGCGTAGTCCGAGAAGACCATGAACGTGGACCCGAAGGCGCGCAGCCCTCCATGCCGAACGATCCCGGAGCAGGCGGCCGCCATGACATGCTCGCGCACACCGAAGCGAATGTTCTGCCGGCCGTATTCTCCCGGCTCCATGCTCAGCTTGTCTTTCGGCAGGGTCTGAGTGGAGGAGCCGAGGTCCGCATCGCCGCCGACCAGGAACGGGCAGTTCTTCCGCAGGACTTCGAGCGTCGCGCCGGCCGCGTTCCGCGTGGCAAGGCTCTTCTGTTCCACCGTCCACTCGGGCAGGCCCTTGTCCCAGCCCTCCGGCAGATCGCCGGCCCACGCCTGACGCCACTGCTCGGCGAGCTCGGGGAATTCCTGCGCATAACGAGCGAAGCGCCTCTGCCAGTCTTCCTGCAGCGCGCGTCCCTTCTCGACCGCCTGCCTGAAGTGGGCGAGCGCCCTGTCGGGCACGAGGAACATCGCATCTTCCGGCCAGCCGAGCGCGCGCTTTGTCGCCTTCATCTGCTCGGCGTCGAGCGCTTTCCCGTGGGCCTCGTGCGTGTCCTGAAGGGGGCTGGCGTAACCGATGTGCGTCCTGCAAACGATCAGGGAGGGCTTGTCATGCACGGCGCGCGCCTCCTCAATCGCCCGCGCGATTGCCTTCGTGTCCGTCGTCGCGTTCTCTACGCTCGAAGTGTGCCAGCCGTAAGCCTCGAACCGAGCGACCGTATTGTCCGTGAACCATTCCCTGGTCGGCCCTTCCAGGGAGATGCCGTTGTCATCGTATATAACGATGAGCTTGTGCAGGCGCAGATAGCCGGCAAGGGATGCCGCTTCGTGGCTTATGCCTTCCATCATGTCGCCGTCGCTGGCGAGCACATAAGTGTGATGGTCAACGATGTTATGGCCGGGCCGGTTGAACCGGGCGGCCAGGTAGCGTTCTGCGATCGCCATTCCCACTGAGTCGCCGAGCCCCTGGCCGAGGGGCCCCGTCGTGACTTCGACCCCCGGCGCGCAGCCTGCCTCCGGGTGGCCTGGCGTCATGCTGCCGAACTGCCGGAACCTTTTCAGCTCGTCCATCGGCAGGTCGTAGCCATAAAGGTGCAACAGGCTGTAAAGCAGGGCGGAGGCATGGCCGGCTGAGAGGACGAACCGGTCGCGATCAGGCCACGCCGCGTCTTTGGGGTTGTGCTTCAGGTAGTGCGTCCAGAGGGTGTACGTGGTCGCCGCGCATCCGAGCGGGGCGCCGGGATGCCCGGAATCGGCCTTGTGCACCATGTCTATGGAAAGCGTGCGGATGGTGTTGATGCAGAGCGTTTCCAGATCCATGTCTTCGAGCGACATCGCCCCTCCTCGCCTGACCGAAGCAGTGTAGCAAAGCAACCGACCGCGCCCCGGCAGAAGCCGCGACGCCCCCAATGAGCGGCGTGTGCTTTACGGCATCGCCGTCGGCGAAGGCGTGGGGGTTTTGCATGCCGATCGCGGTCGCAGCGCTTATAATAGCGCGTGGGGGCGGGCCGTTCCAGTCCCCTGCGCCGCGGGGCAGGGGGCAAGGTCGCCCGAAGGCCACGTTGCTTCATCCGAATCGGAAGGGGCTTGCCATGAAAATCGCTGTCGGGGCTGATCACGAGGGCTACTTGCTGCGGCGCGACGTCATTGGCGCGCTCAACGAGGCAGGCCACGAAGTGCTGGACATGGGGACGGACGGGCCGGAGCCCGTGGACTATCCCGACTATGCCCGCGCGGTCGCGGAGGCCGTCGCGCACGGCCGGGCCGATCGCGGCGTGCTCATATGCGGCAGCGGGGCCGGCGTGTCTGTGGCAGCCAATAAGTTCCGCGGCATCCGGGCGGCCAACGTCTGCGATGTGTTCACCGCCCACCAGTGCGTCGAGCATGACGACGTCAACGTGCTGTGCCTCGGTGCGCAGGTTGTGGGGAAGTGGCTCGCCCTGGACATCGTTCGAGTCTGGGCGAACGCGCAGTTCAGCGGCGCCGAACGGCATCGCCGGCGCCTGCACAAGATCGAAGAATTCGAGCGCGAGAGCATGGGCGCGTGAGCTGTGGTCGCCCGCCGTGCTCATTGAATCGGGAGGTCGTGACTGTGGCCGTTGATCCTGTATGTGGCATGACGGTGGAGCCAAAGGAGGCCGCCGGGCAGAGCAAGCACGAGGGCAAGACATACTATTTTTGCAGCCCCGCGTGCAAGAAGCGGTTCGACGCCGACCCGGATAAGTACCTCCAGGCGGAAGGCGAGCAAGAAGCAGAGGAAGAGCCTCCGCCAACGTCTGCGGCCGTGGCAGAGGCCTCGGCGGAGTCCGTCACTTTCCCCGTTGCCGGCATGACGTGCGCGAGTTGTGCGCGGACGATCGAGACCTTCCTTAAGCGCTTGCCCGGCGTGGGCGCGGCGTCTGTCAACTTCGCCGCTGAGACGGCTCACGTCCGGTACGACCCCGCGGTGGCGAGCTTCCCGGATTTCGCCCGGGCTGTGGCGGACGCCGGCTACGAGGCTATTGAGCGCCCGCCTGCAGCCGGCGTCGCCGTTGAGGACGAGTCCATCCGTCAGATGCGGCGCGCGCGCAGGCGCATGACACTGGCGTGGGCGATCACCGCGCCGATCATCGCTCTGATGGTGCCCTTCATGATTGGCGCGCAGGCGCTTCTGCCGTACGACTGGCTTTACGAATGGCTGGTGGTCCTGCTCGCCGTCCCCGTGCTGGGCGTCGCCGGCTTCGGTGCGTATCGCAGCGCGGTGAACGGCCTGCGGCACATGTCGGCCAACATGGACGTGCTCATAATGCTCGGCAGCGGTGCCGCTTTCATCACCGGCCCGCTGCACGTGTTATGGCCGGGCCAGGTGTTCAACTACGCAGGCGTGGGCGCCATGATCATGGCGTTCCACCTCACCGGCAGGTATGTTGAGATCCGGGCGCGGGGCCGCGCCAGCCAGGCAATACGCAAGCTGCTGGAGCTGGGCGCCAAGACCGCGCGTGTCGTGCGCGAAGGCCGTGAAATCGAAGTGCCTATCGAGCGGATCGGGGTGGGCGATGTCATGGTGGTGCGGCCGGGCGAGAAGATACCGAGCGACGGCGTGGTCGTGGAGGGCCACAGCGCCGTGGACGAGTCTATGGCGACCGGCGAATCGCTCCCCGTCTCCAAAGGCGCCGGCGACGCCGTCATCGGCGCCACGGTGAACCAACGGGGCTTGCTCAAGGTGCGGGCGACCAGGGTGGGGCAGGACACTTTCCTGGCGCAGGTCGTCCGGATGGTTCAGGAGGCCCAGGGAAGCATCGTGCCGATCCAGGCCTTCGCCGACCGCGTGACGGGCTACTTCGTCCCCGTTGTGGTCTTGCTCTCCGCGTTGACCTTCGTCATGTGGCTCGTGTTTCACTCTCCGCTGGCGCGCCTGGCGGAACGCGCGCACGCCGTGCTTCCGTGGGTCAACCCGAACCTTTCGGCTGTCTCGCTCGCCGTCTTCGCCGCCGTGGCGGTCGTGGTGATCGCTTGCCCGTGCGCGCTCGGGCTGGCGACGCCCACCGCGCTGATGGTGGGCAGCGGCATCGGCGCTCAGAACGGCATCCTGATCCGCTCCGGAGAGGCCATCCAGAAGATGAAGGACGTGCGCCTCATCGTTTTCGACAAGACGGGCACCATCACGAAGGGCCGTCCCGAGGTCACTGACGTGGTTCCGTTGGGACAAGCTACAGAGGCCGAGGTCCTTCACTGGGCGGCGTGCCTGGAAGCGGCGAGCGAGCACCCGCTCGCACAGGCTGTAGTGCAGCGCGCCGAGAAGGCGGGCATCTCGCGCAAGGAGCCTTCGGACTTCGAGGCAGTGTCGGGAAAAGGCATCCGGGGCAACGTCGGGGGGCGAGCCGTCCTGGTGGGAACGCGCAGCTTCATGGACGAAAATGGCGTGGAACGCGGCGCCGAGGACGTTCTGGCGCGGCTCGAAGGCGAGGCGAAAACCACGGTGCTCGTGGCCGCCAGTGGGAAGCTGTTAGGGGTCATCGGGATTGCCGATACCCCGAAAGAAGGTTCCGCGGCAGCCATCGCGCGCTTGAAGGAGCTCGGCCTCGAGGTTGGAATGATAACGGGCGACAACGAGCGCACTGCCCGCGCGGTTGCCGATGCGGTGGGCATCAAGCGCGTGCTGGCGGGCGTCCTGCCGGACCAGAAAGCGGCCGAGATCAAGCGCCTGCAGGCCGAGGTGGGCGGCGTCGCCATGGTCGGCGACGGCATCAATGACGCGCCCGCGCTCGTCCAAGCTGACGTGGGCATCGCGCTGGGCACAGGCACCGACATTGCCATCGAGAGCGCGGACATCACGTTGGTGCGCGGGGATTTAGGCGCCGTTGTCAGCGCGGTCAAGCTCAGCCGCGCCACGTTTCGTAAGATCAAGCAGAACCTCTTCTGGGCTTTCGGCTATAACGTCATTGCGATCCCTGCGGCGATGTTAGGCCTGCTCCATCCCGTCATCGCGGAGGCGGCGATGGCGTTCAGCTCCGTAAGCGTAGTGTCCAATTCGATGCTGCTTCAAGGGGCGGACATCAGCCCCGAAGGGACCGGGCAGCGCTTGCCCCTACGGCGGGAGGGTGGCCGGTGAACCATATCGCGGCAGCAGCGCTTCCGGTGGCCTGACGCCTTCCGCCGGCGGCTTTGGGGCGCACGTCAGTCGAAGTAGCCGAGCGCGCGCAGCTGCTCCGTGACCTTCTCGTCGAGATCTCGGGACCTTTCCAGAACTTCGTCGCTCCGTCGGGGGGCTCCATAGCTCGCTATGGGCTCGAGCGGGGGGCGCTCGCGGCGGAACTCCGGCGTAAGGATGTCCTCGAGGCAACTGCCCGGCATCTCGCGCGCCGGGGGGAATCCGCAGATCCGGAGCAATGTCGGGGCCACGTCATAGATGTCGGCGTCGGCAATCTGCTTGCCGGGGAGGAATTCGTTCCCGAAGGCGTACAGAACGCCCGGGGGCTGGCCTCGCAGGTGGGTGTACTTGCCGCGCTCTTTCCGGAAGCCGAAGCCGTGGTCGGAGACCACGAAGAGAGTATCCTCCGGCCGCATGCGGGCCAGCACGCTTCCCATGAACCTGTCCGCCATGCGGTACGTCTCCGGGACCACCTGCCCAAACCGACGGCGCTCCTCCGCCGAAACAGGCACATGGCGTGCCCAGGGCGCGTACTGGAAAGCGCAGTGCTGCGCGACGTCGGGACCTCTGAAGTAGACTGCGGCAAGGGCCAGGTCCGGGTACGCGCGCAGGCAGTGCTCGAAGACTCGTCGGCAGCTCAAGTCGAGGGCAATAACGAAGCGCAGTTCGCTGCGCACTTCGTGGCGGGCGAAGTCGGAGTCGAGGAACTCTTGCGCTTCCGCTTCCGTGACGTTGGCGAACCGGCGGATCTCATCAGGCGGCACCTCATCAGGGCTGATAGCAACCTTGCTCGCCTCGTCGAGGAGTTCCGGCGGGAAGGTCAACTGTTTTTCGGGACGCGGCCTGTTGCTCTTCGCCGTAAGGCGCCAATGGAGAAGCCTGTCGGAGACGATAAAACCGTTGACGGGCTGGGCCGGCCAGGCGTGCCACCAGTTGACAACGCCCACGCGCCAGCCGGCGTCGCTCAGAATCTCCCAGAACCGCTTCCTTTTCACGTCGCGCCCGCTGAACAAGTGCGAAGACATCAGGCCGACGCGCTGCAGCGCCTTCGCGAGTCCTTTGAGGCCGAGTTTCTTTGCTGTTCTCAGGGAACTGCGAGTGATGCCTTTGCCGAAGAGTTGATAGTAGTCGAAGCCGTCAATGCCGTGGTCTCGGTAGTGACAGCCGGTGGAGATCGAAGTCCAGATCACCGAGGAGTTGGTAGGCGAGATGGTGGCGAGCCGTCCGTGACAACCTTCGCGCTCGATCCGAGCAAGATGAGGCAGGTCCCCCTCGCGGATCATCGGAGCGATGACGTCGAGCGTCAGGCCGTCACAGCCCACCACGTAGACGGTTCCCTTGCGCCGCCACGCTGGCCGCACGGGCGGTAATTCTTCGGGGAGGCCTGTGTTTGTCTGCGCCAAGGTTCCGTCCTGAAGGAAAGCGCAAGGTCCTCGACAGTAGACCCCACCCGGCGGGGCGCCTCCGGTCGCATGGCCCCTGCCGAAGCTGCTGCGGTGACCGAATGAGAGTCGGTGCCGGGTAAGCGGCAGAGTACACCGGATTGTCCCGGCGTTGTCAAGAACCGGGGCGCAGCGCTCGCCTGTAGTGGGGCCGGGGTGGACCAGTGCCGGCGTCGCCTTGCAGGGCCGGCGGGCGGCTGTTATATTAGCTGGGGTAGCGCCCCCGGCGTCCGGGGGCGCATTTATTGTGTCGCCTGTGTGCATCACTTGGGAAGGGGAGAAGTATGACGAGCGAAGGCGATAGGGGGATGACTCGTCGGCGGTTCCTGAAGTTCACGGCGGCCGGAGCGCTGGCCTTCACTTCAGTGCCGACGATCATCATCCCGCGGCGGACCGAGGCCTACCAGGCGGGCGGGGCGGTTCATCCCAATGTTGACCCTCTGCGAGTGGTCGGAGTGCGCGACGCGGCCATGACCAGGCCGGCCAATCCGCGCACCACGTGGGAGCAGGAGGAGGCCTTGGTCAACTGGGATCCCGTCCAGGAGAACATGGACCGACTGGCCATGGGGCTCGCCGAGGAGAAAGGCGCCGCCGACGCCTGGAAGAAGATACTCGTGAAGCCCGCAGACAAGAGCTGGGGCGACGTGGTGGTGGCGGTCAAAACCAACCAGATCGCCGACCAGCGCACTCGCAGCGCCGTCATGAGCAAGCTCTGCCACGTGCTTACCGACGTGCTCGGCGTGAAGGGGTCGAACGTCTATATCTACGACGCCTGTCATGGCGGCAACATGTCGAAGAACAACCCATTCAAGGGGCTGCCCGAGGGCGTTCACATCGCCGACCAGTGGGGCGGCTATAACATGCGGGTGACCGTGCCCGCACCGTACGCGAAGGGACAGCGGCAGGCCAAGTGCCTGGACCACCTGGTGAAGGACGAAGTGGACATCCTCGTGAACGTCTGCCTGTGCAAGGGCCACGGGAGCAATTTCGGCGGCTTCACCATATCCATGAAGAACCACTTCGGCACCTTTGACCCCCAGCCCTCCCATGGGGACGGCGGCGGCGCGGATTACCTCATCGCGATAAATAAGAGCCCCCAAATCCTGGGGCGGATGGACCCCGCCAACGGCAACGTGCTTTTCCCCCGTCAACAGCTCTGCATTGTTGACGCACTGTGGGCGAGCAATAGGGGACCGCAAGACTTGCCGGACTCACAGCCCAATGTCCTCTTGATGGGGACGTTCGGCCCGGTGGTTGATTACGTTGGCGCGATGCGGTTCCGCAAGGACATGATGCACTGGCCGGTGAACGAGCAGGTGGCGCTCCGCTTCCTGACGGAATTCGGGCTGAGCGAAAGCTCTCTGCCCAACGGCGGCAAGATCATTGACGTGTCCCCCAAGGTGGCGTGATTCCCACTGCGTTGAGTATGGCGCTCAGTGCCGCCGGGTGTGGGTATGCATCCGGCGGCACTGTTCTGTTGGAAGCCTGAGTTGCGGCGGAGGAGGGAGGCGGCTTTATGCGGCGTTCCGCCCCGCTTGCGCGATCCTGAGCAGGTCTTCGATCCTGGTGGTCGCCACGCAGATGGACGTGTCGGCGGCACCGTAGTAGACCTTCATCGTGCCGTCCCCTTCCAGTATGGCGCCTGAGGCGAAGACGACATTGTTGATATCGCCGATGCGTTCATACTCGGCCCGAGGCGCGAGGATCGGCACATCGCTGCGCGCCAGGACGACGGACGGGTCCTTCAGGTCGAGCAGCACCACGCCGGCGCGATATATCGGGCCGCCCGACGTCATCTTGACTCCGTGGTAAATCTCAAGCCACCCTTCGTCGGTCTCGATGGGCACCGTGGACCCACCGACGCGCCACGAGTCCCAGTAGCCGTGCCGAGGCGAGATGACGACGCGTGAATCGCCCCAGTGCAACAGGTCCTTCGAGAACGAGACCCAGATGCTCCCGACGTCATTTCCAATGGGCCGGTCCAGGCGCGCGTAGCGGCCGGCCACCTTGCGCGGGAACAACAGGCCGTCCTTGTTGCCCGGCTCCGAGATCACCCCCAGCCGCTCGAAGTGGCTGAAATCCTCGGTCGTGGCCAGCGACATGACGGGCCCGCAGCCGCTGTAGGCCGTGTAGACGATGTAGATCCGGCCGTTGAGCACAGTGATGCGCGGGTCCTCTATCCCTGCCTCTTCGTATCGCGCCAACGGGCCTTCCCGGGCGGGCGTCATCACCGGCCGTTCTTCGATGCCAAAATCGTAGCCGTCTTTGCTGCGCCCGAGGGCGAATACCGAATGGCCGTGCTGCCCCTCAACCCGGAGCAGGAGGAAGTACACGTCCCCGATCTTGACCGGGGAGCCGTTGAACACTGTGTTGCACGTGAACGGGATGTCATCGGCCGTCAGGATAGGGTTGCCCTTGTAGCGCTGCAGGATGTCAGTGTCTGCCAGTCTCGCCATGCTCAGGCCTCTCCTTTGGCCCTGGCGGCGAAGCAAGCCTTCTGCAAGTCCGCCACGTCCACCATCCCGAGGCAGATGCAACTGTCGGCGGCGCCGTAGTAGATTTCGACCTGCGAATCGTCGTCGGAGAGCACCGCGCCGCAGGAGAAGACGAGATTGCCCGCGTCGCCGACGCGCTCGTAGCGCAGGTAAGGGGCGAGGACGGGGATGTTCGAGCGCCCGATGACTTCGGCCGGATTCTCGCGGTCCAGGAAGGCCACGCCCAGCCGGAACAGCGGCCCTCCCGGCAGTTCGCGTTCGCCGTAGTAGATGAGCAACCAGCCGCACTCCGTCTCCATAGGCGGCACGGCCGCGCCGATCCGATGGGAGTCCCAGAAGCCGCCTCGAGGCGTCATCACCAGTTCCCACCCGCCCCAGTGGATGAGGTCGTCCGAGTAGCTTATCCAGATGCTGCCGCCCTCGGCCGGCCGCTCCAGGCGGGCGTACTTGCCGCCGATCTTGCGCGGGAAGAGCAGGCCGTTCTTGGTGTCGGGCTCCGAGATCAGGGCAACGCGTTTCACGCTGCGGAAGTTCCTCGTCTTTGCCAGCGCCAGGCGGACGCCGTGGGGCGACTGCGCCAGGTAGACGATGTAGTAGGCGCCATCGAAGCGCGTTATGCGGGGGTCGCGCACGCCCTGGCTCTCGTAGGTCGCGAACGGCTCGTCTACGGCCGACGCGAGGAAAGGGGTCTCCTCAACCTCGAAGCGTTTCCCCTGCTTGCTGCGCGCCAGGTAGATGGCGCAGTCCCCGCGCAGGTTCTCGATGGTGACGAGCAGGATGTACTCGCCGTTGTGCTTGACAGCGCCGGCGTTGTGGATGTCGCTCGCCTGGAAGGGCAGTTCCCGGATGCTGATGACCGGGTTCCCTTCCCACCGCTGCACGATGTTCTTCAGTATCTTCGTGTTGCCGTTCTCCGTTGAGCCGACAGAATTCTCCCGATTCCGCGACCCCAAAATCAAGATTGTATCTTTCGGGCTCGCCTCACGTCACCGGGGCGTCCGTTGAGCCCATGGGCACCGCGCGGTATATTGGGCATGGGACGTGACGGCGGCCCGGCCTGATGCAATTAGCGCCCTCCAACCATTGACAGAGAATTCATGCGACCGGACGAACTCTTGAAGCTGGCCAAGAAGGAGAAACTGGACCAGGTCGAGCCCGCCTGGCTGGCGACCATAGCCGAGGGTGCGGGCGATGCCGAAGCCCTGCTCGAAGTGCCGGAGCTACTGGCCGGCCGCGGCCACGTGGACCTGGCCGAGAACCTCCTCTGGTATCTGGCGGACTGGCTCACGGAGCGCGGCGACCTCCAGGGCGCCCTACAGGTGGCGCGGCGGGGCGGGCGGATTCTGCCCGGCAGCGGCGTCATGCGCGAACTGGCCTGCGGGCTCTATTCGCAGGTCCACAGCGGCGGCACCGACATCGAGGATCTCATCCGCCTGACACTGAAGGCGCCCAGTCTGCCCCTTGACGAAGCGCTGGCCGCTCTCGAAAAGATCATGGCGCTGCGGCCCGGCGCCTACGTCCTTGACCGACAGCTCGGCACGGTGGGACGCGTTGCGGGGCTGGACGTGGAGAAGGGAGGGATCGTCGTCACCGTGCCGGAGGGCGAGAAGCTCTACGGCCCTGCGCTTGTGGGACGCCTCGATGCGGTGGAAGACGACGACTTCCGGGCGCTCTGCGCCTTTGAACGTGACCGAGTGATCGGGCTTGCACAGGAAGACCCCGAGGAACTGGTCCGAATAGTGCTGACCACGTTGGACCGCCGGATGGAGCTGCGGCGGCTCCGCCTTTACCTGGAGCCGGTCGTCGGGTCGTGGTCGAAGTGGTGGTCTTCCGCGAAGGGGAAGCTCAAGAGGTCTTCCACGATCGGCATGACTGAGGGCGCCTCGCCCTCCATCTTCTTGCGTGTCAGGCCGCTCTCGCACGAGGAACGGCTTCTGCGCAGGTTCGCCTCGCTCGAGCAGCCCATGGAGAAGATGGCCATGGCCCTGGACATGCTGCCGGAAGCAAAGGCCCGCGGAGGCTTGCAGCCCGACACGTTCCAGCAGGTCGTAGACGAGGTGGCGGCAATCGGCCGGGACGCACAGGCCGCGGCCGTTAGGGTGGCGGCCGCAGCCGTAGCGAGCGCGGTACACGATGAGCACGGGCTCGTAGCCGTCGCCGAGGTCGGCGTGGCCGACTGCATGCGGGATCTGCTTGCCGACCCTTTCGCCGTTGTCCCGGCCCTGACGAACCAGAATGTGCTCCTTTGCACGCTGGACTTCATCAGGCGGCGTGCGCCGCACGGGTGGCAGGAACTCTTCGTGGCACTCATGCCGGTGTCAGGGCGCACCGTCTGCGAAGCCCTCGCGCGTCGGCTGGAGGAGGCCGGCGCCAGTGACGCGCTTGCCGAGGCGCGCAAGGAAATCCTGGCAAGCACTGAGAGCCACCCGGGGGCGCTTTCGTGGCTTTGGCGGGACTGCGCGGCCCGGCAGGGCGGCCTCCGCGAGGGCGCCGATGTCGCGCTCGGCGTTGACCCCGCCGTGGTGGTGATGCAGATATTCTCGGTTCTGGCCGCGACCGTCCGCTCGCCCAGCTTGAGCGAAGAGGCCAGGAAGGAAAGGATTGCGGAGCTCCGCAGCGCCCTCTTCATGCGCGACGACGGGCCGCTTCGCCAAGCCCTCGAGGGGGCGCGCCCCGAGCAACTGGCAGCCGTGAAAGACCTGGCGGAACGCGGCGTCGGCCTCACCACGCACATGCAGGCTGACATGACGAAGGTGCTGCGCAGCATCCGGCCGGCTCTGTTCGAGAAGGCGATACCTCCGTGGGACCAGGGCATCATCTACACCACCGCGGAAGGCATCGCGAGGCGCCAGGAGGAACTGGAACACATCGTCCACGTGCGCCTGCCGGAAGTGATGCGGGAAGTGGGGCAGGCCGCCAGCTTTGGCGACGTAAGCGACAACGCCGAATACAGCGCTGCCGTGGCCGAGCGCGCTCGCCTGGCGGAACGGGCCGGCCGCATTCAAGAGGAGATTTCCGAGGCGCGCCTCATCACGCATGAGATGGCGTCGGCCGACCACGTGACCATTGGCAGCCGCGTGCGCGCCCGGAATATGGGGACCGGCGAGACGGAGACGCTGACATTCCTCGGGCCGTGGGACGCGCGCCCGGAAGACAAGGTCTACGCGTACAACGCGCCCCTTGGGCTTGTCTTCATGGGCAGACGTCCAGGCGAGACCGTTACGTACCGCATGGACAGCGAGGAGCGCCGCTGGGAGGTCCTCGAGGTCGAGCCGGCCGTGTGACGGTCCCTTGCTCCGCTCAATCGGGGCTCGGGGTGACCTGCCGCCGATGCCTGGGATGGAGGTCGGCAGGCGGCAAGCCGACGCCGTCACACTGGCGGACCGAGGGCCATTCGGCAAGAATGGATATGTTGGTTAATGATGGGTTCCCTCCCGCGCGTTGGTCATGTACCTCTCAGCAACGGACGGCAGATGCGAGTCATCTTTTTCATGATGGCTTTGATGGTTGTAGTGGAGTTGACTGCAGCCGCAGAGGAACGGATAACCGTTGATGCTGGCGGCAGTCTGACCATCAGAACATCGGGCAAGCAGGAGGTGAAAGCCTCCCTTTTTCTCTGGTATGACAACTGGATTTGGCGCAACGCGGAGGGGCTCGCCGAGGTTGGGGAGAACCGCTGGTCGGGGACTTTTACGAAAAGGGCAGAGGACGGTGCCGGCAGCATCCAGGTAGTCCAGACTCTCAAACGGGATGGAGATGCAATCCGCATCAACTACGAGTTCAGCCGCCAGGAGCGGATGGACTTGACCAACGGCATCTGGGTGTCTTTCGCTTTCCCTTATCCCGACTACCGCGATCAGAACGTTGTCCCCACTCACGGTCCTCCCACGACGACCAAGGACAAGTTCGAGGTGGCGGCGCGTGGCTGCACGGTGAACCTGTCTGACGCCGAGGCGGTTTCGCTAACGTCGGAGCAAGCGACAAGGTTTTCCAGTTGGGTGGATCCGAAGAGAGGCACCAACATCAACGTGCGCCTGGCCCGCTCGGAGCTGGGCGAGAGCGGCAGCGCGGGCCTCACGCTGCGCCTCGTGCCGGCAGTGAAAGAGGTCCGCTCATGGCAGACGCCGGCGCAGGAGGCGCAGTTGGCGCTCGGCGGCGTGACTGCGAGCCGGGAGGCTGTCGGCCTCTTCCAGCCCGTGGAGTTCACGGTTGACCTTTCGGCGTCTTACGACAATCCGTTCGATCCCGTCCAGGTCGCCCTCGACGCGGATTTCATCACCCCTTCGGGCAGGCCGGAGCGCGTCCCGGGCTTCTACTACCAGGGCTTCAAGGGCGAGTATGAGAGCGGCGAGGAGCTGCTGTCCCTCGACGGCGCGCCGTCTTGGAAGGTCCGGTATACGCCGCGGGAGGCCGGGGATTACAGTGTAACGTTCCGGGTCCGCGACCGAAGCGGCCAGGTGACGTCGAAGCCGATGAGTTTTCGCTGCTTGCCCTCCGATTCAGACGGCTTCGTCCGCACCAGCTCCGCCCAGCGCTCGGGGCCGAAGCACTTCCGACTGGACAGCGGAAAGACGCTGTTTCTCATCGGTCATAACGTCGTCAGTTACCTTGCGAACCTGGACGACGTGTTCCGCAAGATGTCGGCCGGGGGCGAGAATTACACCCGCTTCTGGATGTGCTCGTGGTCGTTGGGGCTTGAGGCGAGCCAGCCCGTCGGCCGCTACCGCATGCACGAGGCGTGGCGCCTTGACCGAACCTTCGACCTCGCCGAAACGCACGGCATCTACATCATGCTCTGCCTTGACACCCACCAGGACTTTGTAGACAACTGGCCGGCCAACCCGTACAACGCGTTGTGCGGTGGGCCATGCAAGGAGCCCCTGGAGTTCCTGACCAATGATGAGGCGAAGGCTTTCTACAAGAAGAGGCTCCGGTACGTCATCGCGCGCTACGGTTGCCGGACGAACCTCCTCTGCTGGGAGTTCGCCAACGAAATCGAGGGGTTCAACGGCGCCCAGAAGGACAGGCCCGACGTTGCAAAATGGCATGCGGAAATGGGCCGGTTCGTCAGGGAGCACGACGTGTTCGGGCACCCGATTACCACGAGCCAATGGACAACTGAAGGCTGGCCCGAACTCTGGAATCTGCCCGAGATGGAGATCGTGCAGACGCACTACTACGCCAACAACCGGCAGGCGGATATGGCCGGCGATGTAGCGCGGCTCTGCCTGCAGAAGTTGACAGAGTATCCCACCAAGCCGCACCTCTTCGGCGAATACGGCATAGCCGATGGCAACGTCACGCGGCAAATGGACCCCACCGGAGTGCACCTGCACAACGGCAACTGGGCCGCGCTCATGTCTGGCTGCGCCTCGACCCCGGCAAGTTGGTGGCACGATTCGTACATTGACGCGCTGGACCTTTACCACGTCAACCGGGGCGTGGCGAATTACGTTGCGGCTGAACGCCTTGCCGACCGCAACTGGGAGCCCGTGCAGGTTCGGTCGGTGGATTACGCCGATTCTGCCAGAAAGGTCGAATATGAGGATCTCGAGTTCCGCGGTCCCATGAACGGTTGGGCCGGCCCGATACCGGCCGCGACGCGGTTTATCGTTCACAGGAACGGCACTGTGGATAACCTCGGCGAGCTTCCCGATGTGCTGCACGGCCAGGACCACGGGGATCTGCACTCGCCGTTCGTCTTCGAGGTTGACTGCCGTCAGCCTTGCACGTTTTCCGTGGAAGTCCGCACGGTGAGCGCCGGCGGCATCCTCGAATTCCAGGTGGACGGCCAGACGGCCCGCACCGTTGAACTGCCAGCGGGGGAAAAGCTCGGCAGAAAGAGCGAGTGGCAGGAGCAGTGGCAGATATGGCAGACGACTTACGACGAGCCCTATGGGATCGAAGTCCCGGCCGGACGGCACACGATCACCCTTGAGAACACGGGCAAGGACTGGATCCAGGTCGGGTACCTCAAGCTCGAAGGCTACGTCACGAACGAGCAGCCGCCCCTGCGCGTCCTTGGCATGGCGGCGGACGACAGGGCACTGCTCTGGGTGCAGAACAAGGAGCACACCTGGTTCAACGTACGCGACCGGAAGGCCATTCGGCCGGTGGAGCCGACGCGGCTGCGCTTGGCGGGGTTGGCGGACGGCCCGTGGCATGTGGAAGTGTGGGACACCGTGGCCGGCAAGGTGACCTTCACTGACGAGGCGCAAGCCAAAGGCGGGGAGGTGGAGCTCGCCCTTCCGGCGGTTGCGGCAGACCTGGCGCTCAAGCTCGTCAAGTGATGCAACGGGTGGGGGCGTTTCAGCCTGCCTTGCGCAGGTCGGCGTACAGGACGATGCGACCGGGCTCCAGAATCTCCGTCTCGGCGCCCTCGTGGTGCACGAAGCCGACCCGCCTGACGCGAAGCGGCGCGCCCGGCTGAGGCGGCGAAACATCGGCGGCCCCGGGCCTCTGCGTGTCTTCAACGATCTCCACGTTGTGCGCCGAGAGGATCGCTATAAGGCTCTCCCGAAGGGCCCGCAGGCAGGCAACGGCCTCCGCCCGCAGCCGCACGGCTTCGGGGACCGATGGGGTTCTCGCCCCAAACCTGTCCAGCCATTCGTCAAGCTGCCAGATCAGGGGGAAGATGCTGCGCACGACGGCCACCTCGGTTTGAGGAGCAGCCTGCGCACGAACGCCCATAACCTGCACTTCGGCAGAGTCGGTTTCCTGCGCTGAGCCGCCCGTCGTGAGCGGGGTCGAACCGGCTGCGCCTTTAACCGAAGGCTGGGCCTGCACCGCCCTGCGGAAAGGTCCCATGAAAGCGCTCTTCAAGGCCGTCAGCAGCCCCCCCATGAGGGCGGTGTCGCCGGCCTGTTGTTCCGACAGGTCCCTGATCGCCTCCAGCTTTTCCTGGACGGTCGCTTCGATGACGACCTGCGCCTTGTCAGCTTGTCCGGGGGCGGCCGGCTCATCAAGAGCGGCGGCAGCACGCGCTTCCTGAGGCTCGGCGCGCGCTCCTGCCGCACTCTCGATCTCCTCCAACCGAATGGCAGGCTGAGGCACCAACACGACCGGCGCCTCCGGAGCGCGCCTGGCATACCCCCCGGCGAGGGGCGTGGCGACGGCCAAGTCTGCGCCCGCAGACTCGTCTGCGGTCACGGGCTCGTTTGCACGTTCAGCTTCCAGCGTCGCCTCAGCCTGCGCCTCGCCATTCTGTGCGCTCACGGCCACGAGTTCGGTTTCCTCGGCTGCGGCAGGAGCCCCCGTCTGCGCAACGGCCGGTACGTCCGCCTGCACGACAACGGCGGCCTCGTCTTCCGACTGAGTTCCCAGGTGTCTGATGAACCTGCGCAGCATGGAGAGGTCGAACTGGGCACGCATCTCGTTCACCATCGTGTTGAGGGCGCGGTAGGGGTCCACGGCCGCGCCATAGGGGCGATGGCTGGTCAGGGCGTCGAAGACGTCGGCAATGTGGGCCGCGCGGGCGAACGTGTTGATGCCCTCTCCACTGCGCCCGTCGGGATAGCCGTTGCCGCTGGAGTTCTCGTGGTGCTGGCCTATGACGCACGGGGCGATGCTCAATTGGCGAAGGTAAGGCTGCGTCATCTTGACCCCGAACCGGGGGTGCTTCTTGATCTGCGCGAACTCGCGACGCGTCAGGGCTGCTGGCTTGCCGAGTATCTCTGCCGGAATCATCGCCTTGCCCAGGTCGTGCAGCACGCCGCCGAGTCCTATCTCGGCGAGCAGGGCCGGCTCGTCCACTCCCAGGACGCGCCCGGCAAAGCTCACCAGCAGGATGCTGACGTTCACGCAGTGCGCGGGCGTGGAGTAATTGCGCGGCGCGCAATCCGCCATCTGCCATTCAATGCGGGGGTGGCGGCGGATCACGAACACCATGCTGTCCACGAGTTGCTTGACGCGGTTGTAATCGCGCCAGGACTCCGGTTCGGCGAACAGGGCTTCCATGGCCCTGCAACTCAGCCGGTAGACCCATTCCGCGCTTTGGCCGGAGGGAAGGCCCTCATCTGCCAGGACAGCGGGCAGGTCCTGCTCAACGTAGTCAAGGCACAGCGCCCGGTCCTCGCCGCGTGCGTAGCACAGCTCGTAGCCTCCCTTGCGCAGCTTCTCCCACGTGTTCGCGTAGACCGGCTCGTTGGCCTTGTGGAAGAGGGCGAAGGCGCACTGGTCGTCCTTGCGCACGTAGAGGTCAAAGGGCGGGAAGCTCGCGGGCCTCAGGATGCGCGGGTGGATGGCTATGGGCTTCAGGCCGCTGCCGGCGGCATCGTTAATAGCGTTGTTCATCGTTACCCTCGAAGCACGCGCGCCCGTATCACATCCGCCTGGCGCACTGCGTCCTTCCGGCGGCGGGCGATACAGCGCGCCTGCCGGATGTGCAAGCGCCTGATGGGCCCGCTTCTCTACCCGCCCTAATTGTCAAGAAGCACCGATGCAGGATGCAACGGGAAAGCTGCAAAGGGCTCCGCGTGCCCAACAAGGCCATTCATGGGCTGTTTTCCGCGTTCGCATTTTTCCCCGAAGCATCCGGTTCCCGCGGAGGAAAGGGTCGGCGCATGCGGGGGAGGCAAACGCATCGTGCGTGCCAGAGCCGGGCACCGAGCGCTCGACCTTGACCGCTCCGTTGCCTGCCCGTGCAGGCTGCGCCGGGCCAGGAAGCCTTCGAAGGGCTCTAACCGCGGCTCGGGTGCCTTCCCATGGCTGTTCGTCGGTGGCGCGACAGCTATGAGGCGCGGTCGCGCCGGGCCGGAGGGACCCTGACTGCCCAGGTCCTCGACCGCCCTGAATTGTCGGCATCTGCACCGGCAGTTGGGAAATTCAACGCTTGAGGCGAGCGCCCATTGCCGCGCGCTCCTTGAAGTGGCGAGCCGGACGCCGTCGCCTGGGCCTGCGCGCGCAAGGGCGGTGCCTGGTCTGGCCGGTATGCCTTTTGCGCGCCACGTTGACCCGCGAGGGCCGTCTTCAGGAAGGCGGGCCCTTGCAGCGCGGCTGCGTTAGCGCCGGTCCGACACCGAAGGAGGGCGCTGCTCACAGATGGCTGAGACAGAGCGGTTGCGCGCGGAGGCTCAGGCGCGGTACGAGCGCGGCGAGTTTCAGGGCGCCTTGGAGGCATATCTGTGCCTTCTTGAGCTGGAGGCAGAGAGCGCCGACGCGCATAACGACCTGGCAACGGTCTACTTCCGTTTGCGCCGCTTCCGCGACAGCATGTGCCATTACGTCCGCGCGTTGAAACTGAAGCCGGATCACGCGGAAGCTTCGCAGAACTTCTTGACACTGTGCCGCGCGACAGGCATCAGCCCAGAGGCGGCCATGAAGGGGGCAGGCGGCCAGCCTTCCGAGGCTTGTGCAAGCTCTCCTGTGGACATATCGGTAGTTGTGCCCGTTGGCGGCAGCAACTTCGAGGCGTTTGACGCGTGTCTGGACGCGCTTTACAGCCAGACGTTCCCGGCCGGGCGCTGCGAAGTGCTCGCCGTGGCAAACGGAGTGAACGGGGGCGCCACTCAGCAGCTTGGCGGCGTTGTCACGGGTTGGCAGCGGCACTTCGGCTCGCGGCTGAAGCTGCTGTGGATACCGGAGGCCTCGATTCCCATCGCTCGCAACGAGGGGGTGGCGCACTCTCGCGGCCGCATCGTGATGCAGATCAACCAGGACGCGGCGCTGTCCAGGGCGGCCCTGGCGCAACACTACGCCGGGCATGAGGGCTTCGGCCTCGACCCGCGCTGCGTCATCATCGGGGGCCGGAAGTTCGGCGCCCCTTACCTGAGGAGCCTTTTCAACTACCTCCACGAATCCATACCGCTCTACACCCCGCTTCACCGGCCCCGGCCGCGGTTCTTGGGCGACCATACCTGGTGCGTCACCTGCAACATGAGCGCACTCAGGGAGGCCTTCGACAGGTTCGGCCTGTATGACCCCTTGTACGCCTGGGGCAGCGATCAGGAACTCGGCAGGCGCTGGGAGACCGGACACGGCGCCCGCATCTACGTGGACACCAACATCATCGGGTATCACCTGCACTGGCTGTCCTTTGAGTGGTGGAAGGGCAGGTGCATTGAGGCCGCGCCGTCCTGGTTCCTGTGGCACATGGGGATGATGCCCGAAGAGCTGCCGCCGCAAGGACGCCAAGCAGTCAGGGACAAACTGGACACGGACGGCGTGGACATGGGCGCCATGGAGAACGACTTGCGGCGCATCGAGCGGTCCTTCTCGGGCCCCGAGAGCTTCGCCGGGGAAACCGTCCTGGGCGTCCGCGTCAGAACCTTGGCGGAGTTCAATGGGCGGCTTCGACGCGTGCTCACTGACTACCGGACGCACCTGCAGTACGTGGAGCTCTGGAAGCGGATTGAGGGAAACCTGAGAGGCACGGAGGCCGTGGCCAACGAACTGCCGAAGGCGGCGACCGTCCGCCGCGCGTCTGCCTGAGCGCAACCGGCTCGCGGAATGGGGAACGGAGAGGCGAACAGCGCATGAGCAGCATAGCGGAGCTTGAGCAAGAGGCTGAATCGCAATACTCGTGCGGGGATTTGCAGGGCGCACTGGAGAAGTACCGGCTGCTGCTTGAGCAGAGGCCGGGCAACCCCGAAATACTCAGCCGGTTGGGCAGGATCTGCGTCGAACTCGGGCAGACGAGCGAAGGCCAGCAATACTACCGGGAGGCGCTGCAAGCTGAGCCAGAACTCAGAGCGCAAGGGCGTGGCGCATGGGCGGCCCTGGGGAGCGCCGCCGACCGCGCCGCGCTGCTCAGCGACCTCCGGGCAGTCAGGCCCGAGCGGATGCTGACTTCGTGGCGTGAAGTCCTGGAAGTGGCCGGGGAGCTCGTCTCGCACGGGGATGTGCGCCGGGCGTTCCGATTGGTGCTGGAGTTCCGCGCATCGGAGGCCACCGAGGAGTCGGCGCGGTTCCTGCGCGAACGGTTCCTGGATGCCCCGTTGAAGTTCGCCATCGTCATGGATGAAGGCATCGGGAACATGGTTATGCTGACGCCGGCCATAAGAGCCATCAGGGGGCTCTTCCCCAAGAGCGAACTTGAGGTGGTGGGCAAGCCGCCCGCCCTTCAGGTGCTGAAGGGGTGGGAGCTTGTGCAGGCCGTGACGTTGCTGGAGGAGTTCGACTCGGGCAAGGATCGGGATGCAGTGCTGCTCTCCATCTGGGCCGGCAAGATTCGCAGCAAGCACGAGAGCGCCTTCGTGGCTGCGGGCCTTCCGATCCTGGCCGTGCGCTATGAGGGACGGGAGCGGCACGAGGCAGAGTTCCACCTGGACCTGGCGCGGCTGCTTGGCTTCGAGGGGGCGATGCCGGAGCCGCACTGTGCCACCGAAGAAGTCCCGTTCCCGTTTGTCGCAGGCCGGCCTGTGGCTCTGGTGTCGGACACGGCGAACCCCGACCCCGAATGGGCGCGCAAGCGGTGGCCACACTTCAGGGAGCTGGCATACGGCCTGGCGGGCATGGGGTTCCAGGTGGGGTTGATCGGAGGACCCGCGGAAGCCGAAGCCTTCACCCCGACCTCCTGGCCGCCGGGAGTGGTCAACCTGATGGGCAGCTACTCGATCCCCCAGGTGGCTTACCTGCTCAAGCGGGCCGACATCCTCGTGGCGAACGATTCCGGGCCGGCACACCTGGGAGCCGCCGTGGGCACCGACACCTACGTCATCTTCGGGCCCACGCTGGAGGGGAAGAACCTCCCGCTCGGCCCGCGCGTCCATCCGATCGCGAGCGACATCGGCTGCCGTCCGTGCCAGTACCTCCAGAGCTGGAGCGAGTGCACGCGCCATCGGTGCATGGAGGGGGTGAGTGCAGCCAAGGTCCTGGAAGTCCTCAGGCGGCGCGACGAACCCGTGCCCCAGCCGTCGGTCGTAACGGCCGCTGCTCCGGCGGCCGCCGACCACGCAGAGGTGCGGGTAGACCTGGGATGCGGGCTCCTCAAAAGAAAGGGCTACATAGGCATTGACGTGGACCCGCACAGCAGTGCGGACATAGTATGCGACGTTACGCGCGGGATTCCACTCGAGACCGATTCAGTGGACTATCTGGTTGCGGACAACTTGCTCGAGCACATCGGGGACGGCTTCATCGCGCTGATGAACGAGGTCTGGCGGGTCTGCAAGCCCACCGCCAGGGTGGAGATAATCGTGCCCGTGTTCCCGTCGAACAAGGCCATGTCTGACCCGACACACCGCAGGTACTTCACGCCTGAAACATTCGCCTACCTTGACTCGAGCACCACAGTTTGGCGGTCGTTCAGCACATCGTACGGCTTCAAGCCGTTCCGCATCGTCTCGATGCGCAAACTGGCGGGAGAGCTCGAAGTGATCCTGGCCCCGGACAAAGCCTACCAATCGCTGCAGCTTCCCACAGGGGACGGCGAGAAGCCCAGGCTTTGCTTTCTATCCCACAACCAGCCGGGCGCGGGCGGCGGCGAGAATGCCATGCACTACGTGGCCAACCGCTTAGTGGAGGGCGGCTACGAGGTCACCGTGCTCTACAACGAGCAGCCCTTCATCCATTCCATACCCGTCAGCTCGCCGCCCGATGCGCAGTACCGGATTGGCTGGGTCAGAGGGCCGAACCTCGCCGAGTTCCATAAGGCCGCCGCCCAGGCCGTCGCCGAACGCGCGGCCGAGACGGACATCTGCTTCAGCCTGTGGAAGGCGACATCGCCGTCCTTGATGAGGGCGTGCATGGAAAGGGGCGTGCTGGCCGGAATCTGGTGTCAGGACGCCGACTACGCCCCCGAATGGAGCAACAACTCGATCTTCCGCCTGGCCGACTTCGTGGTCGTGGTCACGCCGTACTCACGTCCGGTCCTGGCTCGGCACTTCGGGCGCACTGAAAACGTCTTCGTCATTCCCAACGCCGCCGGCGACGCGTACTTTGCGAACTACCGTGAGCGCACACGCACGGAGGTACGCCGTTTCGTCTTCCTCGGCCGGCTGGCCGATGACCAAAAGGGCTTGATCACTCTGTGCGATGCTCTTGGGCGGGTTCAGCAAGAGGGGATGGACTTCTCGCTCGACGTGATCGGCACGGGGCCGGACCTGGGCCTCATGAAATCCCGCATCGGTTCGCTGGGCATGGGTGAGAAGGTGCGGTTCCTGGGCTGGAAGAAGGCTGCCGAGGCGGCTGCCATCCTCCCGGACTATGACCTTGCCACTATGCCTTCGAACTACGAGGCCTGCAGTCTGGCCGTGGCGGAGTGTATGGCCGCCGGGGTTCCTGTCATCGCCACGGCCGTGGGCGGGACGCCCTGGCTCATAACTGATAAGAAGGAGGGGCTGCTTGTGCCGCCCCGGAGGCCGGATCTCCTGGCTCAGGCCGTCAAGTGGGCGTGCACCCACCCGCTGGAACTCAACCTGATGGCTCGCTGGGCGCACAGGAAGGCGCTCAAGGGCTTCCATTGGGAGCGGGTCGTCCGCGACTACCGCAGAGCGTTCTCAAGCGTTTATGCGGCCCATGTTTCGCGCAGGCAACGGCTCAAGGCGGGATGAGCTTCGCGTCAAGCCTGCCTTTCCTCATCCGACAAGAGGGAGTGTGTGATGGAGCCCCTGAATAAGGCCCCCGACGGCAAGCGCTGCACGGGCGCGACCACTGCCCTGGACGTCCTGTGCAGGCATCTTAGGCGAGCCCGGTCGCCGGCAGACAAGCTGCACTTGCTTGGGGCGGCGCAGGAGGATCAACCGTGGCTGCAATACGAGCTTGCCCGTGACCTGTCTCACCTGGCTGAAAAGGACGTTATGTCGGACGACACGCTGAGGCTGATCAAGCTCTGGCATCTTCACGCGCAGGGCGACGAGGCCGGGCGGGACTACTACCTCTGTGCCTTCGCGCGTGCTGACACACGGGCTGAGATCAGGGACGCCCTCGGCATCCCACTCGATACCCGGACCGCCCGGCTTGTGTTGCTGATAACAGTGGAAGGCCTTCGCGGCGACCGAGTCTCCTGCGGCGGCTACCGTCGGCCGATGAGCCCCGCTCTGGATGCCCTGGCGTCCCAGGGGACGTGCTTCCCTCGCGCTTACTCCACTGCGGGCGAGGCCTCCCAGAGCTTCCCAGGCATTATGATGTCGAACTTCTTTCAGAGCTTCGGCCGCAGCCGGATTATGCCCCCGCACCTGACCACTCTCGCCGAGGTCATGTCCCAGAACGGGTACCGCACAGTCGGTATCAACGCTGCCGACCCTCGTGTGTCACATTTCTATGCTTACGATAAAGGCTTCGACGAGTTTTGCGATTTCTTCGGGCAGGGCAACTTCATGGCCCAGACCGACACGTTCTTGGACAACTGTCCCAAGCGCGCGATCCCGCCTGCCGACCATGAGCTCGTGGCAATCTTCGAAGACTGCGAGGCCCACCCGGACGTGTACGACGTGCTGAGGGAGTTTACATCCCTCGAGGGGGTGCCGCTCATTCGGCACATCGCGGCGCTCCGGCAGCGGCACCCGTACAACGCCGCCGACATCGTCAAGGAGACCATGGGCCGCCTTCGCTCCAACTCCGAGGTGCCCCGACAGTTCTACTGGCTGCACTTGATGGACCTTTCAGAGAGCGTCACCGTGCCGTTCTCGCGCTTAGGCGCGTTCAGCGCCGTTGAGGAGTTCCTGCTCAACATGCTCGTCACCTCCCCGGTAGGGCTGCAAGCGCTGCAGGGCCAGGAGGAAAGGTGCGAGGACTTGTACGATTCAGGCGTCAGCTACGTGGACATGAACCTCCAGATACTGTTCGCGTTTCTGTCAGACAGCGGCTTGCTCGGGGACTCTCTCATCTGCGTGACGGCCGACCACGGGAAGGAGCTCCTGGAGCGAGGCCGGTTCGGCCACGGCCACGACCGGTTGACGGAGGAAGTGGTCCATGTGCCGCTGATCTTCGGCGGAGGGCTGGCACAGCGCATCGAGGGCGGCGCCGACAGGCCCGTGTCCACGCTGGATATTGCTCCCACGATCCTGCATGTCTGCGGCATCAGGGAAACGCCCGAGAGTTTCCTCGGAAGGAGCCTTAACGACACGACGCCAAGGCCCGTCTACGGTCAGACGTTCTATGACGGCGCAGAGAACCAATGCGCGGGCGTGCCCTTTGTGAGTTTCGATCTGAAGCCGTTCCCCCGCCCGGTCAGGGAATGCAGCAAGGAGATGTTCTACTGCATTGAGGAAGACTGCCTGGTGGTCCACGACGGCGGCCGGGGCCGAATCGAACTGCACCGTTTGAAGTCCGCCCGGCGCCGCACCGGTCCGGAGCAGCCCGTGAGCCCCCAGCGCCTCGTCAAACAGGCCGAGCAATACCTGGCTTCCGTTTATCGTCCTGCAGAGCAGGAGGCCATGTGCCTGTTCTCGGAGCTGCGGCCGGAATCGGCCGAGGCCGGCCTGCGGGATCTGGGCTACCTGTGAGCGCCGCCGCGCCATCGCGTCGGGCGTGCATGGCGTCTGCGCGGCCCCTGTTACTTGTTGGAGCGGAGCAAGGGCGGCAATGGCTGAAAGCGTCCCCAAAGTCACGGTCTTGACACCTACCTATAACCGTTCCGCCTCTCTTGCGGACGCAATCCGCAGCGTTGTAGGGCAGCAATGGCGTGACTGGGAGATGCTCATCATCAACGATGGCGGAACGGACGTGCGCCGCGTCGTGGAGGGCTTCAACGATCCGCGGCTGAAGTACCTCAACCTGGCCGAGAACCGCGGCAAGGCCGCCTGTCTGAACCTCGGCCTGGAGCGCGCTCGGGGCAGCTACGTGGCGTACCTCGATGACGACGATATCTGGTACCCCAACCACCTCTCCACGCTCGTCCGCGCCCTTGACGATAACCCGCAGGTGGGGGTCGCCTACTCTGACCTTTACGCCGTCGTCTTCCTGAAGGGCGAAGACGGCCGGCGATATCCCCTGGAGAAGCGCATCTGTGTCTGCCGGGACTATAACCGCATGCTCATGTTCCACTTCAACCACACCTTCCACGTGAGCCTGATGCACCACAAGGATCTGGCGTTCAGGGCCGGGGGATACGATGAAAGCATCCGCGTGCTCATAGACTGGGACCTGACGCGCAAGCTCTCCTTCTACACCGACTTCCTTCACGTCCAGGTTACCACCGGAGAGTACTTCCAGCCGGTCGCCGGCTCCGACCGCATCTCCGACGTGCAGCGCAAGGACGCGGAGGGCTTTCAGCAGAACCTCCGCCGCATACGGGCGGACCTGCCGCCGGAGCCCTGGCCTATGGTCAAAAGGGTGGCCGTCGTCTTGCCTGTGACCCGTTGGGATGAGGCGGGCCTCGCGACCGTGCGGTATTTGCTTGACAAGCTGGACTATCCCTGCCGGATCGTGCTCGTCAATCGCGACGCGGCGCTCGCCGAAGGCCGCAGCGCGGCCCTCGCCGAGGCCGACTGCCGTCGCGCGTTACGTCCACTGGCAGAGCTGAAGAACCTGACCGTGATGTGCGCCGCAGGAGGCGGCTTGCACGACGCATACCTGGCCGGCGCACGTAGCACAGAGGCCGACTTCTACTACCTGCCTTCCGACCGCGTCTGCCGGCAGGTTGATCTGCGTTTGACCAAAGGGGTCTGCTACATGGGTGAGACGCGGTGCGCGGCCGTCCGCTGGGGCGCCGACGAGACAGAGGGTCCCTATGACATCCTCCTGAGTCGGGAGGCGCTCTTCTCGGCAGCCCACGCCGACTGGCCGCGCCCTGCCGTCGTGCCCAGAGGATGGATGCCCGATGAGCTGAAGGCGGACGAGATGCTCTTTCTCGCAAGCGAATACGAGCGGGAGGGGAACTACGCCGCCGCCCAGCGTTTCCTCGACGCGGCCGATGCGGTTGAACGCGGCGGGACCGGTGACGCCTACATGGTCCAACTCTATGCGTCTATCGCCTTCGGTCTGGGCGACTACCGCAAGGCCGAACGGATGTGCGAGAACCTCATCGCGCAAGGCTACGGCGCGGACAATTACGTGAGGCTCGGCAGGATCTACCAGAGTCAGGGCCGCCACGGCCCCGCGCTCGAAGCATACAGGCGGGGCCTCGCCGGCATAGGGCTGGCCGAGGCCGACGTGGACGCCGGACCGTTTCCCTTCACGTGCCTGGCTGACTTCGATGCCTTCCACGCCATGGTCGGACAGGCAGAATGCCTGCTGGAGTTGGGCAGGGACGAGGAGGCGGCCCGTGCACTGCGGCGGGCGGCCCGGCTGCGTGCAAACAGCCATAGGCCTTACGTAGCCTTTGCGCGCCTGTTCCTCAAGCACGGGGAGCTTCAGAGCGCGGCAGAAGCGTTGGGGATGGCCGCAGAGCAGGATCTCCCGCCTCGCGACGCGAGCGTGGAAGCAGGATTTGCCGCAGTGCGCGAGCGGCAAGGTCAGCTTGAGCTTGCCTTCGAATGGGCGTGTCGGGCGCTGGCGAAGTGCCCGGAGAATGAAGAGCTGCTGGCGACGGCCAGCCGCCTGGGGGAACGCTTGGGCAGGACGGAAGCGACGGCTGCGCTTTACCGTAGGTTCCTCAGTTACCACCCGGGCCACGTGCCCGCGCTGGTGGGGCTCGCCGCGGCGTGCCGTCGCTTGGGTCGCCATGATGAGGCGCGCGAGCTGTCAGACAGGGCGGCTGTGCTGGCAGCCTCGTCGGATGCCGGCAATGCGCCCGGCCCGGCGAGCCAGTCGGCCTGAACAGGAACCCTCAACGGGTCGCAGGGCGCGCCTCAAGCCTGATATCCGCCTGCTGCGAGCGGTGTAGGGGGGACGGCGCCCGCGTCGTCCGCAGTGGAGGCCTCGGGGCTCGAGGCCACCTGTTCCCACGCTTCACGGAGTTCCGCCAGGATGTTGATGCAGTCCTCTATCTTCTGCACGGACCGCTCGATGTTGGCTTCGTTCAGGTGGCCGTACATGAAGTTGTACAGCGCCCGCAGGTCATTGCCGATGTCCGGCGCGGCCTCTACGTTGAGGCTGTTGTTGAGTTCCGCCACGATGTCCTGCGCCTTGCCGATGTAGACGCCTTTGAGCGCGTAGTCGCCCTCCTGGAGTTTCTCCTTCGCGATGTTGAGGAACCTGATGGCGCCCTCATAGAGCATCACGATGAGCTTGCCGCGCTGCTGAGTCGTGATGGCGTCGGTCTTGTACCTCTTGACTGGATCCATGGACCGCGTCCCTTTCTCTTTGGAGCCTTGCCGCGCCTCATCCGCTCTGTTGCATGCTGCTTGCCAGGCTGGAGGCCCAGCTCTGCTGTCCCTGGAGCTGTACCAAGAGTTGCTCCAACTTCGCGTACTGGGTAACCAGCCGGGTCTTCAGCAGGTCCAGCCTTTCCTGTTCCTGCGCAATTCTTTTGTCAATCTGCCCGACGATGTCCTTGTAGCTTTGGTCTATGTTGTGGAGGAGGCCGCTGGTGTCGTCCAGGAAGCCGCTCAGCGTGTCGGCCAGCTTGCCGGCTATTCCCTGGGTGACGCGGACGGTGGCGGTCTGCGTCGAGGAGCTTCCATCCCAGACGGCCTTGACCAGCAGGCCGTACTCCGGGTTGCCGGAATCGCCCGATATGTACGGCGGGTCCAGCGTGGCAGGTCGGTATGAGGACTCCGAGCTGAGCTTCATGCGGCCGGCTGTGAGCGTGCCGCTCCCGTCAAAGTCCGCCTGGACGCTGTAAATGCCCGGCTTGGTAAGCGTTGCGCTGGCCTGGTAGAAGGTGATGTACCTGCTGTCTGAGTAGCCGCTGAAGCTGCCCGCGAACAGCTGTATGACGCCGTCGAAGTCCTCTGCCAGGGCGGCATCCAGCTTGGCTTCGTCTATCTTGATGGTGCCCAGGGAGGACTCGTCGTCCGTCTGTCCCAGGGTATCCAGGCCGACCTGGGCCAGCAGTGTGTACGGGTCCGTGCCGTCCAGGAAGCCCGGCGCCGGCCCGCTGACTATCTCGCGCAGGGCTGACTCCACGATCTGGGCCGCATAGTTGCCCAGCAGGGCGCCGGCCTTCTTGGTTGTGGAATCGTAGGAGGTCTGCTGGTTCAGGAAAGTTTTCACTTTGTTGTACGCGTCCACAAAGGCGGTGATCTTCTGCTTCACGGCCGCGGCGTCCGCATTGACCGTGATCGTCACCGGCGTGCCGGAGGTCGCTCCATGCAGCTTCAGAGTGACCCCGGGGATCAGGTCCGCGATGATGTTGCTCGCGCGCTCGATCCAGCTTGTAGGCGGGTAACCGTCCAGACGGACCTGGGCGTTCTGGGCTGCCTGGACTTGAGTGAAGTCCGTGTCCTCGAAGGTGAACTTGCGGCCCCCTTCCAACTGCGTCACATACCCGTCGGCTGCATAACCGTTCGTGAGGGCCGTGGAGAACGTGACCGCATTCGTGGCCGTGTCAACGGCCGAGATGGTGAGTTCCTCGGAGTTGCCGGCGTCGGCGATGATGACGTGCTTCCCCACTTGGAAATGGCTGGCGTCGCTCACCGTGATCTGGGTGGCGCCGCTGCCGACGGCGCCGGCCAGACCGCTCCCGATGCCGCGCGGCGTGGCGTAGGCGTTCTGCGCAACTGTGAAGTCGCTCGCCAGCGTGCCCCGCAGGTTCAGTGTGTTGGACGCAATCGAGTCTATGATCTGGTACTCGGCCGGGCTGTCGTCATCGCCGATGACGACGGCCTGGTACTGATGGAAGGGCGAGGCGTCATTAACACTGACGGATGATGAGCCGGCGGCAGCATCGGCGGCCAAGCTGCTCCAGTCGCCTGCCAGCGTCGTCCCGGCGGCGTCTATTGCGATGGTGTGGACGGCGCCGGTGTCGTTGCCTCGCAGGACCAGATGATGCGACGTGGCTCCGCCGATGCCGTCGTCGAGGATGGAAGCTGTCACCCCAGGATTTGTCGGGTCGTGATTAATGAGGCCGGCAAGCTCCTGGAGCGTTGTGCCGCTGGCCACCTCAAGCGTGACGTGCGCGCCGCCGTAAGAGTAAGCGAAGTACTGGGTCGAGCCGCTGTTATTAACTACAGTAGCATCGGCGTCCACGCCGCTGTGGGTTTCAAGCGCAGCCTGGGCAAGCTGGTTTACGAGGACGGTGGATGTGCCCGGGGTGGGGCTGCCGGACACGGACGCTTCCACCGTGGTGGCGCTGCTGCTCTGAACACCGTAGGAGCGAAGCTCGTCCGGGCTGTCCATGGCTGTCGTGGCGGTCCGCAGGTCGCTGATGTTCTTGCGGAACTCGTCGAAGGTGGATATCTGCGTCTCCCAGGTGTCTTTCCAGTTCTCGAGGGGCGTTATGGTCCGGCTGCGGCGCAAGGCGATCTCGGAGTCTATGATCTGGCTCCAGTCGATTCCGGTGCCGGCGCCCGAGAAGTTCACGGTGCCCATCTGGGAAATCCTTTCCTGCGGAGGAACCGTTTTCCCTCCTTGCGCAGAGCGCTCGGGACCTCACTGGCGGCTTCCGCAGGGCTTCTGGCTGAAATGGCGACCCTCTGAGAAGGACCTCCACGAAGCGTGGGGCGCAAAGCACATGCCGGGGAAACAAAAGTGGCCTCCGGACGGAGCCGGAGGCCACTCACTGGAACCAGGGTTTATCCAAGCAGCGTAGTCGCCATCATGGGGATGGTGTTAGCTTGGACCAACATGGCTACGGCGGTGCGAGCCAGGACCTGATTCCGGGTCAGCTTCGCCATCTCGGCGGCAACGTCCACGTCAGAGATCTGCGACTCGGCCGCCTGCGTGTTCTCCCTCTGGATCTGCAGGTTGGAGACGGTGTTATGCAGGCGGTTGATCATGGCGCCGAAATTGGCGCGGGCGGTGTCCTTCGTTCCGATAGCGGTGTCTACCGTTCCGAGGGCGCCCTGTGCGGACGCCTGCGTGGCAATGCTCAACGAGCCGATGCCGAGGGCCGTGGCCGTCATGTCCTGCATGTTGACGTAGTAATAGTCCGCGGCCGAGCTGTTGCCGGCGCCGAAATGAATCTTGATGGTGCCCGAGCTGTTCAGACCTGAGATGTCGTTGAAGGACGTGGCGTTGGCGATTCGCGTGATCTCGTCGCGCATCGCCGAGAACTCATTGTTCATGATCGTGCGCTGGCTGGTGCTGTACGTGCCAGTCGCAGCCTGCATCGCCAGTTCCTTCATACGGATGAGCTTCTCGTCTATGACCTGCGCGGCACCGTCGAATGTCTGCAACATCGAGATGGCGTCGTTCGCGTTGCGGACACCCTGGTCGAGGGCGGCTACGCTCGCCCTCATCATCTCGCGAAAGGCCAGCCCCGCCGCGTCGTCAGCAGCGCCGTTTATCCGGAGGCCGGAAGACAGCGCGTTGATTGACTTGGCAAGCGCGGCATAGACCGCCGTCAGGTTCCGTAAGGCGGTATCAGCCATCATGTTGTGGGTGATGACCAGACCAGCCATAGCTACACCCTCCCAAAAAACCTAAAAGAAGAACGGCAGTCTTCACTTGCGCGACACGTACACGATTACTGCCCTGGACGGATTGGCACCGTCCTTTCCCGGAACGCAGACTCCTGGCTCGAGCCTTCCACTTATAATTGTCGGACAAATGGCGTCGGAGTTTAGCCCTTTTCCCGAAAAATCTGCGCGGGTAGGTGCGCTGCCGGGCAATCGAGTGTCCAACTGGGGCGGGTCGTCGCCTGGGCGAAGGCACGGGAGGGCGCGTGCGCCTTACGCGGTCAGGCCGTAGCGCTTGATCTTCTGCCAGAGAGTGGTCCGGTTGATGCCAAGGATCTTGGCGGTTCTCGCCTTCTGGCCGTTGGTTTCCTGCAGGGCGCGGCTGATGAGGCGCTTTTCCATCGCTTCCAGGGATTCGATGGGGGGATTGCGCGCATCCCATGCGGCCGCCTGCGGCTCCGCGGCGGGCCTGATGACCAGGTGGTCCTCTTCGATCGTGCAGCCCGGGGCAAGGATCACGGCGCGCTCGACCACGTTGCGCAGCTCCCGCACGTTGCCCGGCCACTGGTAGTCCATCAGGCGCTGGATGGCTGTGGGGCTGAAGCCCGTGAACCGCTTGTTGCAGCTCTTGGCGAGCTGCCGGAGGAAGTAGGAGCTCAACACCGGGATGTCCTGGGGCCGCTCCCGCAAGGGCGGCATGTGGATGGTAAAAACGTCCAGGCGGTAGAACAGGTCGCGCCGGAACTCGCCTTTCTGCGCCATCTCCCACAGGTTGCGGTTGGTCGAGGCGATCACGCGGCAGGTCACTTCGATGTTCTCAATGCCGCCGACGCGTTTGAAGGATTTCTCTTCGAGCACGCGCAGCAGCTTCGCTTGGAGCTTCAGAGGCATCTCGCCGATCTCGTCCAGGAAGATCGCGCCGCCGTGCGCTGCGCCGAAGAGGCCCTTGCGCGTTTCGATGGCGCCCGTGAAAGCGCCCTTCTCGTAGCCGAACAGCTCCGCCTCCAGCAGCGTTTCGCTCAGCGCCGCGCAGTTAATGTCCACGAACTTCCCGTTCGGGTGCTGGGAACTCTCGAAAATGGCGCGGGCCACCAGTTCCTTTCCCGTACCGCTCTCGCCCTGGATAAGCACTGTGGACTGGTTGCTCTGGCTGACCATCATGATCTTGCGGTAAATGTCCTTCATGGCGTCGCTTATGCCTAAGAGCGTCCAGCCCGGCGCCGCCATGCGCACGCCGTGCTCGTCCACCAGCAGCAGATGGTGCCGGCAGGAATTGCTCCCGTCGGCCTGCCGGATGGCGTGTTCGATGTCCGAAAGGGAGAACGGTTTCTCTATGAACTGATGCGCCCCCATCTTGGTCGCTCTGACGGCCTTCTCGATGTTGGCATGCCCCGTGATGACGATGATGGCCGCGGCGCTGTTGCGCTTCTGGGCCTCGCGGATGACGAAGAAGCCGTCCATATCGGGCATCTTCAAGTCCACCAGGAGCACGTTGGGCAGGAACCGGTCGAGCTTTTCCAGGCCCTCGGCGCCCGTCGCAGCCGTGTAGACCTTGTAGCCCTTGTCCATGAGATACAGCTCGATGCTCGTCCTCACGGACTCCTCGTCGTCCACAAGCAGAACGCTGCAAGCCATCTCGTCTCCTCGCCGTCAAGCCTACCTTGCGACGCCGCAGGAAGGACAGATTCTAAGAGGTTCGGCCGGTCAGCTTCAACACCGGCAATTGTGACGACCCGTGCGGACGCGGTACCCAGGGGGGGCTCGACCTGGCTTCTCCGGGGCACGCGGCCGGGCGGTCGCGCGTTCACGGGCAGGGGCGAGCCGCGCGGGGCGCTTGCCCGCGCGGGGAGCGTGGCCGGTCACGCTCCGGGCCAGGCTCGGCCTCCGTAAAGGCCGTTCCGGCTATGGTTTGCGCCAATGTGCGTTGCGTTTTGCAGCAAGCTCGCCCCGAAGGCTCACGAGGTGCGCCGGACGGCTTGGTGCCCTTCCTCGGGCGGTTGCGGCGTTCAGTATGTGAACGCTCCGCGCCCCACGGATCGGCCCGTGGAAACGGGCTGGCCCTTGCGCGCAGGGCCGGCAAATTTCTTCCCCCGAAAAAGCTAATCCCGACGGAGAAGTTTCCGATAAAATAGGATGCAGGCAGGGAGAGAGACGGACTTTTGCGTTTGGCACGCTTTTGGCAGTTGCCAGGGCGGAAGGGAGGCAAAGCGCGCATGGTTGAGGAAATCAGCGGCCCCGGGCAGGAACGGCTCGACCGATTATCGCCGGGTGACAGGGCCAAGACGCGCCAGGCAAAGAAAACTGGTGACGCGCCACCAAGCACACAAGCCCCGGAGGTCGTAGTGTTCAGCGAGCTCAGGGAGCTGATCGCCCGGGTGAAACAGGCCGAAACATTCCGCAAAGACCGAGTGCACGAGGTTCTGGAGAAGCTTCAGAGAGGGGAACTTGTCACCTCAGAGGCCGTCCGCGAAGCTGCCGAGAAGATCCTCCGCGAGGGCATATGACGGCGGACAAAAGGCCGTTCCTGGGCATATCGTTCCAATGTTGCCGGGTATACGGCCGGATCTACAGGAATAGGCAGGGGACCTGCTACGAAGGCGCGTGCCCCCGCTGCGGCCGGAGGGTGTGCGTGCCCATAGGCCCGGGCGGTACGAAGCAGCGGTTCTTCATCGCCTACCCGCACCCGCCTGCCTGCTGAGACGCGATGTAATCCTCTCCTTCCCTTCGCTCCGCGGTCCCGATGCCATGCCCTGCGGGCGCTCCGCGGAGGTCGGGCCCGCTATCTGGGGCCGCTCGCCGCTCTGCCGATTGCGCCAGGCAAGGTCCTCCAGGGCACCGGCGCCCTAAGAGCTGCCGCAACTCTGAACAGGCGTTGCATATCAAAACGTAGGGTTGGTTTGGGCAGCATTCAGAGCAGGGGGCCGCCGGATTTTTCAGCAGCGATTCCTGGCTCGTATGCCCGCTTCTTGCGGGGAGACTGCGGCTTGCCGGAGGCGGAAGTACTCGCGCCCCGCCCCGCGCTCCGGCCAATGGCAGGCCATTTGCACCGCAATCCGCGCTGGTTTTGGGGCTCTCCGCGCGCGCGGCTCCACGGTGCGGCCACACGCGCGCGCCGTGGCGCGCCCGGACGGCCCTTGGCGAGTCCGTGAACGCAGTCTTGAAACCGGATTTCGGCGTCTACTATAACCTGCGCGCGAGTGTTCGGCTGCCTGAGCTTGCACAGTGGAGGGGGAATGCGAAGGACAGAGGACTGCGTCCGGCAGCTCCTGGAGGAGTTGACCGGGGAGCGCCGCGAGCTCCTCTTCAGGAGGAGTGCATTGGAAGAGGTTGCGGGGAGGTTGGAGGCGGTGTCCGAGCGAGTCCGCTCATCTGCCGGCGTTGAGCGCCGGGACGTCCTGGGCTGCCTGCAGGACGTCCGCGACGAGATCAGCCGACTGCGCGGCGAATTCGCCGAAGCTTGGGCCGACCGCATGCGCCGGTGGATCGAGATGGCCGAGGAACTCAGCCGGGAGATCAGCCAGGAAGTCAGCCTGACCACGCTCGGAGAGCTTTCCGCTTCGGTGGCCCATGAGATCAGGAATCCGCTCTGCGGCATCCTGCTGTCCGTGGAGGTCCTGCAGACGAAGATGGATCCCGACGACTCACGAGCCGCGTTGCTGAACAACTTGCAGCGCGAGGCCGAGAAGATGGAGAAGGTAGTCAACAACCTCCTGCACTTTGCGCGGCATTACAGGCCGCGCCTCGTGCGGTGCGACATGGCCGACGTTGTCATCAAGAGCATTGAGTCGGTCAAGGCGCACCTGAAGCGCAACCAGATGGAGGTCAAGATACGGCGCTCGGCTCTGACGTGCGAAGCCGAGGTGGACCCCGACCTGGTGCAGCAGGTCTTCAGCAACATTCTGCTCAACTCCGTGGACGCCTGTCCCAAAGGAAGCAGCGTTGACGTGCACGTGGCGGCATGCCATGAGCCCGCCGGCGTGACGGTGGCTTTTCGCGACGAAGGGGTGGGCATCCGGGGCGACCTGCTGGACAGGATCTTCGACCCGTTCTTCACCTCCAAGCCCAACGGCATCGGGCTCGGCCTTTCGGTGAGCAAGAAGATCGTCGAGGCCCACAACGGGCGCATCGAGGTGGCCAGCGAGGTCGGAAGGGGCGCCACCTTCACCGTCATGTTCCCCCTAAGGGCTGACCGGCAGGAGGCCAAGGCGGCCGCATGATTCGCAGAATGCTGATCGTGGACGACGAAGAGACCATACGGTGGGCCCTTCGGGAGCTCTTCATGCAGGACGGATGGGAGGTGCACTGCGCCAGTGACGGCGCCGAGGCGGCGCTCATGGTCGAGGGAACCGCCTACGATTACATGATCACCGACCTGCGAATGTCCGGGCTGAACGGGGTCGAGTTGATATGGGAGGCGCGGCGGCGGAGTCCACGCATGGGCGTGACCGTTCTGACGGGTTATCCTTCGCTCGAGACGGCAGTCGAGGCGCTGCGCTTGGGGGCCTGGGATTACATGGCCAAGCCCTGTAAGGTCTCTTGCCTGAAAGAGCGCGTGGACGAGTTCTTCCGTCAGGCTGAGCCCATTCAGGCGCCCGCCCGCCGCCCCGCTCCTCTTCAGCAAGCGGACTTGCGAGCGTTCCTCGACGGGGCGGGCACGGAGATCATGTCCGCCTCGCCCCTTCATCCCGCCGACGGGGGCCGCACTGCCTTGGCCCGGCTGCGCGACGCGTTCGCAGACCTTGGCTTCGCCGCAGAGCGGGGCGCGGACCTGCTCCAATCCTGCGTTGAAGCCGTCGCGGCTCTGCCTGAGTGCAATGGTCGTGGCCGCGCGCGCGCGGCCCTCCTCAAAGGGCACGTGCTTGTGAGCCTGAGCGGAGACTGCCAGATAAAGGAGATTCCCGCAGACACCCTGCGCAGCTTCAGCGAACGCTTTGACGTTGACACCCGAATCGTACAGAGGGGGAGCCTTTGCAGCATCATTCTGAGTGAGGCGCTCTGACATGGAAGTCGTGGCGCAGCAAATACCCGGCGTCTTGCGCGTGAGGGTCGCAGAGAGGACCTTGGTCAAGCCTCTGGATTCGCAGGCGGTGCTGGACCTGAGGCGTCCGGACACCGTTGTGATTGCATTGGACCTGAAGGGAGCGGACTTCATCAGCAGCCTTTTCTTGCAGGGCTGCATCGAACTTGCGAGGACGCTGGTCGGCAGCGGACAGCAATTGGTCCTGCTCCATTTGCTGCCGCAGCAGGAGAGGCTGCTTGAGTTCCTCGTCGGCACGCCGAGACTGCTGGTTCTGAACGACGAGGCGCAGCTCGATGACCGGCTCAAGTCCCTCGCGGCGGCCGCAAGTCCGGACGGGCCGCACGAGGGAGTGACGCGAGCCGAAAAGTTCATGTTGTGGGGATGACGGATGGCCGAGGAGGAAAGGCAAAACGGGGCTGCAAACGCCCAGGGGAGCGGGGTGCGCCGCACCACCGGGGCCGCCAAGCCCGCGCCGGACTCCCAGACTAAGGCCAAGGAGGCCTCAAGAGTGGGTTCCTCTGGTGGGCGCCCGGCAGAGGCCGCGCCTCCGGCGGGGACGGCGCCTCCAGCACCGGCGCAGCTTCCAAGCGGGCTGCAACAGCCCGCAGCGCAAGCCGAGAAGCTCTCTGCCGACGAGATCATGCCTCCTGAGATCCGGCGCCTCAGCTTCCCCTTCCTGAGCCGGGTGCCCGTCAGGGCCATTGCGATCATGGCTTGCCTGGGGGCGCTCGCTTTCGTGACGGTGCTCATAATCGGCCTGACGTTGCGGACCGGCGGGTCGCCCCCTGCACAGACCGGCGAGCGGCACCTGCCGGCGGGTCCCCTCGCTGAGGGCGCCGAGGAGGAGGCCGGAGCCGCGCCCGACCTGTCGGAGGTCAGCTACCAGGAAATGATGGACCAGGCCGAGCGGGAGGTGAACAAGGGAGAGTTCGCTGCCGCTTCCCGGCTCTACAGCGCTGCCGCTGCGCGCGAAGAGGCCGGGCTGCCCCGCATGCTGCTGGCCCGGTTCAAGTTGAGCGAAGTCTTGCTCCGGCTGGGCAAGTGCGACGAGGCCCTCAGGATCTGCGAATCGCTGCGCTCGGTGAGCCGCCCAGGGGACGAATTGTGGAAGAACTCGCTGATCGGCTCCATTCGGGTGCTCGCCGAGCAGCGCCGCTGGGAAGACTTCTTCCGGCAGGTGTTCCTGCTGCGAGCCAACTCCGCGCGCTACGCCGATGCGACGGCCCTGGACCGGTGGCTGGCGTACTGCCAGGCGGCGGCGAGGGTGCGGATTTTCCTCGCGCATTCCACGGAGGGGAGCGCGCTTTACGGCATGAAGTTGCCCCCCTTTGGCCAGGCTCCGTGCGCCGCGCGCCCGCTCATGGCCGAGAGCATCGTGCCGGTCTCCGGGAAGTACGGCGACGGCACGCTTAAGGCCGAGTTCAGCCAGGGCGAGCTGCACCTTGTGTCCGAAGGAGCGCCGCTGGGCCGGGTCCTGGACGAAGTGGCCAATGTGGCCGGCCTCACCCTTGCCTACACGGGGCCGAAAGATTACGTCGTGAGCGCCTGTATCGAGGCGCTCTCCGCCGAGCAGGGGCTCGAGATCGTGCTCGGATCGCTGGGCCTGGCGACGGACAACAAAGACGGAAAACTGGTCGTTCGGCCGATGGACCCGCTGCCGAAGTCCCAGGCCGACGCGCTCAAGGCGGCCATGTGGGCTCTGCAGGAGTTCCTGATCCTCTATCCGGAGTCGGTGCAGGTCGCGGAGGCCTACTACGCCCTCGGCCATCTTTACATGAGCCAGGGCCAGACGAAGATGGCCCTGGACCAGTTGGAGATACTGTGCAGGGAGTTCCCCCGCTCCCCGTGGAGCGTCTGCGGGCACTACATCGCGGGCCGGGCCTTTTGCGACATCCAGGAATGGGGGCGCGCCGAGCGCGAGCTGTTGGGCGCGGTGGACCGCGATCCCAACGGCCCGCTCGCCCAGTCGGCTTTCCTCTGGGCAGCCCAGGCGCAGGTCGAGCTCCGCAAGTACTCGGAGGCCGTGGTGTGCTTCCGCAGGGCTTTGGCTTCGCCGACTCAGGATCCGCTCGCACCGACCATACTCTACAAGATCGCCTTCTGCCTGGAGAAATCGGGGGCCTCGCCGTCGGAGGTCGAGGAACGGTACATGGAGCTGAGGAGCCGCTACCCGGGCACCGCGTACGCGCGCGAAGTGGACTACCGCCTGGGGCGCATGGCGCTGGACGCTGGCGACCATCAGAAAGCGATTGCCCGCTACGAGTTCTACCTGGGCGCCTGGAGTCTGGAGGCTAAGCTCAGCCGGCAGGCTTGCGCAGACCTGGTGCTTGCTTACGCCCGCGCGGGCGACTATGTGCGCGCGGTCCTGTTAGGGGAGATCATGTGCGGCGGCTTCGGCCGGGAGCCGGAGTACCAGCAGGCCCTGCCGACGTTGCTCGAAGCATATGAGAAGGCGGGGCTCCACGCGGCCGGCATGGACCTGGTCGAGCGCTCGCTCGAGGCCGTGCAGGACCCCGAGGCGCGGCTGCTGCTTTCGGTAGCCAAGGCCCGGTTCCTGGTGGACCTGGGCAGATTCGACGAAGCGCGCACACTGCTCGGCCAACTGGGAGACAACCTGAAGGGGCGCGATCTGCTTTACGAGGCGAAGCTCGTGGAAGCCAAGATGCTCTTGGCCGGCAAAGAACCGGACCGGGGGCTCGCGTTGTGCCGCGAAATAGCTCTCAAATGCCCCTCGCAAGAGACGTGCGCCAAGGCGCTCACCCTGATGGGGCAGCGCTACGAGGCGTCCAAGCGGTTCGACAAAGCCGCACTCGCTTATGCGGGCAAGTGCCCTCTCGACAGCGAAGGGAGCGCTCCATGAGGCGCGTACGTCTGGCAGCGGCTCTTGTCGCTCTGCTCTCCTGCCTGGGACTCGGGAGAGCCCTGGCGGATCCCCCAGAGCCCACGGCTGCCGACCAACGGCACACGGCCTCTGCTCCTGGGCAGCCCGCGGCTGACGGCAAGCATCAGCCGGCGGCAGGCGTGCAAGAGCCGGCGGCTGACGGCAAGCATCAGCCGGCGGCGGAGCACCCTCCTGCGGGCGCGGCCGACGCGAAGCTGCGTCCGCTCTCCTTCGACGATCTCCTGACGACCTACTACGCGCCGCTGACGGACCATCATCGTGGCCGCCTGTATGAGGCGGCGACCGCACTCCTGAACGCCGTGCGAGAGTTGCCTAAGGCGATAGACCTGGGCGTGGCGTTGCCTGCGGCTGAGGCCCAACCGGGGCCGGAAGATGCGGCAGGAACCGGCGAAGATACCGCGGCTCCGCTTGGCTTCAGCCAGGCCGCGGAACGGGGGAAATGGCTGGCGGTGCTCGACCACCCCGTGGTCGCCGAGGAAGACGTAGCGTACGCCCTTTTCCTGGCGGGGTCGTTCAAGGACGCTGCCGCCGCGTACCGCAAGCTCCGCGAGGGACATGCCGACGACCGGCACTACCTGATCATGTTGCTGCTGAGCGAGAGTAACGCGGGAAACGCCGCCGAGGCGCGGAACCTGCTGGCCGAACTGGCGAAGAAGGGCGACGAGCCTGCGAAATGGGCCGCGTGGATGACGGAGATGATGAAGCTGAGGGCAGAGCAATCAAAGGCAAAGGAGAGCAAATGAACCCGCTCTGGAAGCAGCTCGCGCATGCGTACCGTCAGGAAGAGGCGCTCTACCTTCAGGTTCTTGACCTGGCCAACCGACAGGAACAAGCGATGGAGGCTGAACCGTGCCCCGCTGCTGTCCTCGGCCTTTGCGACAAGGCGGAGAAGCTCATGGCCGAAATAGCGGTGATCGAAGATGCCTTGGCGGGCACCAAGAAGCAATGGGAGGGGCTGCGGGAGGACCCGGAGGGCGAACTTCGGCAGGTGCTTACGGCCATCGAGTGCGTCATCGGTCAGATAACGGCGATCCAGGAATCGGTCCAGCGGCGACTGCTTGAGCAGATGCAGCGGCACCGGCAGGCAATGGACGACGCGCGAGCGAGCATCAACGCCGGCCGCGCGTCCCGGCTGTACGACCCTGAACGAGGCAACGTAGCGTGAAAGTTGCAGAACAAGATGCTCCGGCCCCCCCGAGCGGATTGGAAGCGCTCCAGGCGGCCTTCTCGCACTTCTGCCACCAGACGGCGGAGCTTACTGAGGCCTACGCGAGCCTGAAGGAGAAGGCCGACCGCATCAATCTGGAACTGGACGCCGCCAATCGCGAGCTCGAATGCAAGGTCCGCGAGATGGATGAGGTGAGCAACTTTCAGCGGAGCATCCTCGAAAGCATCCCGACGGCCGTGGTCGTGACGGACCTTGATGGGACTATCAACATGCTCAACCCGGCCGGCGAAGAGATGTGGGGTCTCAGCAAGGGGCAGGCCCTGGGCCGGGACTATCGCGAGGTGATGGCGTCCCACGCGGGACTCCTCGCGGATGTGCTGGCCGGCAGGTGCCGGCGGGACACGGTGAGGCGCGAGCTGGGCGGCAGCGCGGCAAGGGTCATCTCGAGCACGGCGTGCCTGGTCGAAGACTCGTCCGGCCGCCCCATAGGCGCCATCCAGGTTGACCAGGACATGACGCGCCTCTGCGCGCTGGAGTCGCAGCTCCGCCATCACGAGAAGCTTGCCGACCTGGGCCAGATGGCAGCCGGCCTTGCGCACGAAATACGGAAGCCGCTCAACGGCATCAAGGGGTTTGCGAGCATACTGGAGCGCAACTTGGCCTGCGATCCCACGCAGCGCCGCTACATCGCGAACATCATGAGCGCGGCCGACAGGCTGAACGGCATGCTCGGTCGCCTGCTGGATTTTGCCCGCCCGGACGACCTGAAACCGGCCTGCTGCGACCTGCGGGCCGAGGCGGACCAGGTGGCGGAGTTCGTCCGCGCGGAGGAGCCCGGCGGTGCGGCGGCCATCCTGGTGGAGATACCCGACGAAGCCCGCTTTGTCCGGGCGGACGCCGCTAAGATCAAGCAGGTCCTGTTGAATCTCGTCAAGAATGGAGCCGAGGCGCTTGACGGGCCGGGACAGGTCGCAGTCCGCGCGCGTTCGGAAGGCCGAGACGGAGCGGCAGCAGTGCGGGTGCAGGTGGCCGACACGGGAAGAGGCATCCCGGCGGAGAAGCTGAGCCGGATCCCGGAGCCTTTCTACAGCGACAAGGAAGGCGGCACCGGCCTCGGCCTGGCCATTGTCACCCGGATACTCGAGTTGCACGGCACGCGGCTCGAGGTCGAAAGCCGTCCCGGTGCGGGGACAGTCATGGCGTTCGTCCTGCCCGCGGCAGGCGAGGTGGAGGGGAGATGATCCGGAAGGTGCTCGTTGCCGACGATGACGTCATGGACCGGCAGCTCATGGAGGAGGTGCTGCTGGCCCTCGACAGGGAGATTGAGGTGCGGACCGCTCGGGACGGCGCGGAGGCCTGCCGCCTGCTCGAAGAAGACAGTTTCGACGTTGTGTTCACCGACCTGCGGATGCCTCATAAGTGCGGCCTGCAAGTGCTGGAGAAGGCCAGGTCGTCCGACCCGCCGAGCGATGTCGTCATCGTCAGCGGCTACAATGACGTGCCCGCCGCCGTGACCGCCATAAAGAATGGGAGCTTTGACTACCTTCTGAAGCCCATCTGCGCTGAGCAGGTGGAGGTGCTGGTCAGAAAGCTCAAAGAGCACAGGCGCCTGATTGAGGAAAACCGGTACCTCCACGCAGAGCTGGCCGGCAGCGGCGAGATCGTGGGGCTGAGCGCGGCAATCAAGGACGTTTGCGCCAAGGCGGCGCACGTGGCCGTCACGGATGCAACGGTGTTGCTACAGGGCGAAAGCGGCACGGGCAAGGAACTCATCTCGCGGCTCATACACAAGTGCAGCCCACGCCGCAATGGCCCGTTCATCCGCGTCAACTGCGCAGCCCTTTCCGAGTCCATCCTGGAAAGCGAGTTGTTCGGGCATGAGAAAGGAGCGTTCACGGGGGCGCACGCCTCCAAGCCCGGCCGGTTCGAGTTGGCCGATGGGGGCACGCTCTTGCTGGACGAGATCACGGAGACCTCCGAGAAGCTCCAGGCCGAGCTGCTGCGCGTCATCGAGCAGAAGGAGTTCGAGCGCGTGGGCGGCACGCGCACCGTCCGCGTGGACGTGCGCATTGTTGCCACCACGAACCATGATCTTGCGAAAGAGGTCGCGGAGCGCCGGTTCAGGGAGGACCTCTTCTACCGGGTGAACGTCGTGCCGCTGGTGCTGCCTCCGCTGCGGCAGCGGGAAGGGGACGTGGAGGTGCTGACGGCACACTTCGCCTCCAAGTTCGCGAGGCGGCTGGGCAAGCCGTGTCCCAGCGTCGAGCCGCAGGTGATGGAGAAGCTCCGTCGCTACCCGTGGCCTGGCAACGTGCGTGAACTGGAGAATCTGGTGCTGCGGCTGGCCATTATGGACACGGACGGCGTCATTGGTCTCGCCGACCTGCCGGACTACGTGAGCGGCGGAGGACGCCAATTCCTCCACGCCGGTGCGTTGGGCCGGACCCTGGAAGACATGGAGCGGGAGGTAATCCTCAAGGCCATCGAAGAGGCGGGCGGCAACAAGACTCGCGCCGCCGAGAGGTTGGATATTTCAACGAGGACCATCCGGAACAAGTTGAAAAAATACGTGGCCGACGGCTACGTGGAGGAAAATCACTCCTGATACCGGAAGGTTTTTCCAAGCCCGGCGGCGTCGCCGTTCCCTCTGCCGCCCACCTGCCTCTGGACGCCGCTCTGAGACCCCCCGCGGCCGCGCCCCGCAGCCTTCCTTTGGCACCCCTTTTGCACCCTCATGGATGCCGGCATTGCGCCGGTGTTGCGGAGGTCGAACCCTCATGGGACTGCTGAATGCGGACGCGCTTGCCGGCCTCTTGAGGGCTGGCGAACAAGACCACGCGGTGATCTCCAACAACCTGGCGAACGTCAACACGCCGGGTTATCGGAGCATGCGGACGCAGTTCGCGGAGCAGCTCGACGCTATCCTGGACGAACAGGGGAACCTGCTGCCCGGCAAGAGCGTCGAAGCGGAAACCTACCGGCCGATGTACCGGGACGTGAGCGCGGACGGGAACGACGTGTCGCTGGAGCGGGAGATCATGGAGCTGAACAAGAACTCCCTGCGGATGCAGTTCTACCTGGCGGCGCTGGGCGCGCGCATCCAGAAGCTCAGAGCCGCCATTGACGGCCGTTGACATAGGAGGCTGAGCGCCTGTGGCTGACAACGTTTTCAGGACGATGGAGATCTCGGCTTCCGGCTTGCGCGCCGAGTGGGTTCGCATGCAGGTGGTGGCCAATAACGTGGCGAATGCCGAGACTACCAAGACGCCCGAAGGCGGGCCTTACCGCCCGCAGCAGGTGGTCTTCAGCACGCTGATGGACGGGCTTAACGGCGTGACCGTGGCAGGCATCGTGCCCTCCAGCAAGCCGCCGCGGATGGTCCACAATCCCACTCATCCGGACGCCAACGCGGAAGGCTATGTGGCCATGCCGGACGTGCAGGTGCCGCTGGAGATGATAGACCTGCTCACGGCGAGCCGCGCTTATGAGGCCAACCTGGCCGCTATGCGGAAGTTCAAGATGATCTGCGAAGAAGCACTCAAGCTGCTGAGGTAGCGCACATGGAGCCTTCGGCGATCAACTCGGAAGGCGTCAGGGCCCTGACAAGCTCGCGCGGCGCAGCGCAGCTCGGACAGGCGGCCGGCGAGCCCGGCTTCAAGGACATGCTCGAGCATTACCTGCAAGGCGTCAATGCGCTCCAGGTGGAGGCCGATAAGGCGGTGCGCAACCTGGTGGCCGGCAAGACGGACAACTTCCACCAGGTGATCGTGGCCATGAGTGAGGCCGACCTCAGCTTCCGCCTCATGATGCAGATGCGGAACAAGCTGGAGGAGGCGTACAAGGAAATCATGCGGATGCAGGTGTAAGCAATGGGGCTATTCCAGGCGGTCGGGCAACAGTACGCGGCTATCTGGAACAGGTTGTCGGCAGGCCATAAGCTCATCCTGGTCCTCTTGTGCGTGGTCTGCATCGGCGCCACGGTGGGAGTGGTGTTCTGGGGGGGCACTCCCGACTACGAAGTGCTCTACACCGGCCTGAGCGCAAAGGACTGCGCGTCGCTGGTCGCCGGCCTGAAAGACGCAGGCATAAAGGCGCGCATAGCCGACGGGGGGACGGCGGTGATGGTGCCAGCCGGCAAGATCTACGAAGCGCGCATGGCGGCCGCGGAAAAGGGCGTGCCCTCCGCCGCGCGCGGCGGCTTCGACGCTTTCCGCGAACCGAAGATCGGCGTCAGCCCCTTCGCAGAGCGGGTCAACTACATAAATGCCTTGCAGGAGGAGCTGGAGTCCACAATTGCTTCGCTGGACTCGGTGGCGTATGCGCGCGTGCACTTGGTGGTGCCCGAGCGCGCGCTCTTCAAGAAGGACCAGAGGAAGGCCAGCGCGTCCGTTCTGGTGGTGAGCAAGGGAGGAGTGCCCCTGCCGCGCGAGAAGGCGATGGCCATCATCAACCTTGTGGCTTCGGCCGTGGAAGGGCTGTCGCCGCAGGACGTGACGATCACCGACGGCCAGGGAAACGTCCTGGCGGGCGGCAGGGAGGACGGACCGGAGATGGCGGCTGACGACCAGTTCGCCTATCGCCAGCGCGTGGAGGCTTACCTGTCCGAGAAGGCGGAAACGATGCTGGCCAAGGTGGTCGGATCCGGCCGCTGCGAGGTGAGAGTCAGCGCCGAGCTGGACTTCAAGGATAGCCGGCAGACGAAGAGGGTCTACGATCCGGAGAAGCGGGTCGTCGTCAGCGAGCGGATTGAGAGCACCAAGACGACGGGCAAGGGCATGGAGGTGGGCGGGCCCGCCGGGGCGGCGGCGAACATGCCGAGCCAGCAGCAGCCCGCCTCCGCTGCCACGCCTGCGCCGGGCTCCGAGAGCAAGACTGAGAATACGGACACCCGGTACCTTGTGAGCGAATCCCTGGAGGAGACGGTGAACCGCGGCGCGACGATCAAGCGTCTGACCGTGGCAGCGTTTGTTGACATGTCCGCGCCGACGGCGGGCGGGGGCGGGGCCGCGCCGGCCGGCGAGGGGGCCGCGTCGGCCAGCCAGGGGGCCGCGCCGCCGAGCATGGAGGAGATCACCCGCATCATCAAGGATGCGGTCGGGCTGGACGAGAGCCGGGGGGACTCGCTCAAGATAGCCGAAGCCAAGTTCCACCCGCCGGAGGCCGAGGTCGCGGGGGCTCCCAGCCGCACGCCGCAGTGGCTGACGAAGGCCGCGGAGTACTTTGCCATCGCGGTGCTGGGCCTCGTCCTGCTGTTTGTGGCACGGCGGGTGCTGAGGAACATCGAAGCGGCGGCGCCGCGCCGGGTGGTCGTGCCCGAGATCATGGGAGCCGCCGGAGAGGGCATGCCGCCCCAGATCAAACAAGACGAGCTCATACGGCGCGAGATAGCGAGTTTCGTGCAGGAGAATCCGGAAGCAGCCAGCCGGATGCTCGAGGGTTGGGTTGAAGGCGAGGAGTAAGGAGAACCGTGAGCGCGGAACTGACACCGGCCCAGAAGGCAGCCATGCTCGTGATGTCGCTAAAAGAGGATCAGGCGGCCACCCTTCTGAAGCACATGAGCGACAGCAGTCTGGCCAAGCTCCGCAAGGCAGCCGAGAGCCTGAACGTGGCGGAGATCGGCGAGGAAGAGAAGAGGGAAGCGTTGCAGGGCTTCTTCCTGAAGCAGCGCAAAGGCGGCTTCTTCCTGGGTACGCCCAACGAACGTTTCCGCAAGGTGCTGGCCAAGGCCAAGGGCGAGGAGCACATCCGCCTTTTGGACGCGGAGGCGGAAGAAGAGGAGCCGAAGGCGAAGGAGCGGCAGTCACACCTGGCGTTTCTCAACAGCGTACCCGAGGAGCAGATCGGCGCCGCGTTAGCCAAGCAGAGCCCGCGGTGTGCGGCCGTGGTGCTTTCGGGACTGCCCGGCGACAAGGCCGGCCGCATCCTGAACTTCATTGAGGATGAGCAGCGGCAGGCCATCGTGGCGCGCATCATCACCACGGAAAACGTGCCGCCCGAGATCGCCGAGGAGGTCATCTCCGGCTTCCGGGCGAGACTGGAAGATCTCGGCCCCGGGGGCGAGGTACCAACTGAGGAGAAGCGCGCGCAGGAGCTGGCTCGCCTGGTGGGGAGCCTGGACAAGGAGTCGCAGGAGAAGGTGCTGTCCCAGATCAAGGCGCGCGATCCCGAGCTGGGCGACAAGATCGAGCGTCTCGTCTTCGGGTTTGCCGACCTGTTGAAGGTCAGCAATAAGTCCATGCAGGAGTTGCTGCGGAACGTGGAGGTCGCGCAGATAGCGCTGGCTCTGAAGGGCGCGTCGAAGGAGATACACGACCACTTCCACGCCAACATGTCCGAGCGGGCGAAGGAGCGCGTGGAGGAGGAGAGGGAAATGGCGGGCCGGGTGCCCCTTTCCCAGGTGGAAGCGGCGCGCGAAGAGATCATGAAACTGGCCCGGAAGATGTACCGCGAAGGCGCCCTTGTGGTGGAGATGGGAGGCGAGCAATATGTCGAGTGAGTTGCCCAGGCTCAGGTTCAACCGGCCCCTGAAGAGCTTGCGCCAGGAGGGCGCCGACAAGGGCCCGGAACAGGCGCGGCCCGCGGCCTCCGAGGAGGAGGCACGCGCCTCCGAGCAGTGGCAACGGCTGGAGATCGCACTGCAAGAGCTGGCGCGGCGGGAGGAAGCGCTGGCCAGGCGCGAAGGGGAGGTCACTCAGAAAGAACGGGCCGTGGAAGACAAGCTGCAAGAGCTGGGCGCCCTCATCAGCAGCGTCAGGGAGGAGAAGGCGGAGATGCTCGCGGGGAACGAGGAGGAGATCGTCTCGTTCAGCCTGAGCATCACCGAGAAGGTGCTCCAATACGAGATCGAGAATGGCCGGTACAAGATCGGCGAGGTGGTGAAGTCCACGCTGCGGGCCGTCCGGGACAAGGGCGCGCTCGTGGTCAGGGTGAACCCGCGCGATTACGAGCTGGCCAAAGCGGCGGTTGAGAAGCTGGCCCAGACCTTCGGGACGACCCACGCCGCTACCGTGCCGGACGAGTCCATTCCACTGGCCTCCTGCTGCATCGAGACCGATTCCGGCAAGATCTTCTCAGACATCCCCGGCAGGCTCCAAAGGATCGAAAGGAGCCTGCTGAAGAAGAACGGTGACTCCGATGGGGTTTAACCTGAAACACTACACGGCACGGATTTCTGAAGTGGACTGCATGGCCTACGAGGGGCAGGTTACGCGCGTCACCGGCTCGATCATTGAGGCCAGGAGCCCGTCGCTCAGCGTGGGGCAGCTGTGCGAGATCCGTCCGCGCAGCCGCGGCCCGACGCGTTCGGTCAAGGTTGAGGTGATCGGATTTCGTGAGAACATCACGATCCTGATGCCACTGGAGAAGCTGAACGGCGTGCAGGCCGGCGACAGGCTGCTCTCGACGCCCACGGACCTCGAAGTGGGGCTGGGCAGGAACCTTCTGGGCCGCGTGCTGGACGGCCTGGGCCGGCCCATGGATCAAGGCGGGCTGGTATCGTGCCCCGACAGCGCCCCCATAGACCAGCCCGCTCCCCATCCGCTGAAGAGGCCGCCAGTGCGGGAGATGTTCCGCACGGGCATCCGGACGATTGACGTGCCCCTGTCGCTGGGCAAGGGGCAGCGGGTCGGCATCTTCTCGGGCAGCGGCGTGGGCAAGAGCATGCTGCTCGGCGAGATCGCGCGCAGTTCGGAGGCGGACGCGAACGTGATCGCTCTCATCGGAGAGCGAGGGCGCGAGGTGGGGCACTTCATCCGGGAGAGCCTGGGGCCGGAAGGGCTGAAGAAGTCCGTGGTTGTGGTGGCCACGGCCGACACGCCTCCCCTGCTGAAGATAAAGGCGGCTTACACTTCGACGACGATTGCCGAGTATCTGCGCGACTCTGGGATGGACGTGCTCTACATGATGGACTCTATAACGCGCGTAGCGAACGCCCAGAGGGAGGTCGGCCTGGCCGCGGGCGAGCCGCCGACAACGCGCGGCTATCCGCCCTCGGCTTTTTCCTTCCTGCCGAACCTGACGGAACGGTTGGGCAATTCCGAGAAGGGCAGCATCACGGGCATCTACACGGTGCTCGTGGAGAGGGACGATTTCACGGAACCCGTGGCAGACACGGTGCGGGCGACCCTCGACGGGCACATCGCGCTGGCCCGGCAGCTTGCGGATCGCGGACACTATCCTGCCATTGACGTGCTGGCCAGCGTCAGCCGTTGCATGAGGTCCGTTACGACGGACGAACATCAGGAACTGGTCCGCAAGCTCAAGGCCGTCATGAGCACGTACACCGAGGCCGAGGACCTGATAAAGATCGGCGCCTATGCCCGCGGGACAAGCGCCGTCATAGACAAGGCCGTAGAGCTGATGCCCGAACTGGACGGGTTCCTCCGCCAGCGGATCGGCGAGAGGGAGTCGCTGCCGAGCGCGCTCCAGAAGCTAAAACGGATCATGGACCGGTGGCAGTTCTAATGAGGTTTGCCCGATGTGGTCATTTCTATGGCTGGTAGAGAATAACGAATGGCGGCCTTTCCCGTGGTGAGACGCTTCCGCGCGTGGTGCAGACCTCGTTAAGCGCTTGCCAAGGGTTTGAGGCGTACCCCGCAGGGAGGTGAAGCGGATGCCGGGCGGGTTCAGGTTCAGATTCCAGAAGATCCTGGACGTCAAGGAGAAGCTGGAGCGTGCCCTGGAGATCCAGCTTGGGAGCCTTGACAGATTGATCCTTGAGCAGGAGGGCGTGCTTGCCCAGTGGCAACGCGGGAAGCAGGCGATCCTTCAGGAGATTCGGAATGCGCGGCAGAGGGCCGACCTTGTGGAGAACGCGCGGTGCACGGCATACCTGCGGCACGTCAGAAGCCGGATGGAGAGAAGCCGGGCCACTCTGTTCGAGCTGCGCCAGAAGCGCGAGGGCGTCAGGCAGGAACTTCAGCGCACGGCACAGTCGCGCCGTGTCCTGGAGAAGTACAGGAACCGGCTCAGGGCCGAGTTTATGGCCGCAATGGAGAAGGCGGAGGAGCGAGTGACCGAGGTCCATTCCATTCGGAAATTCAGCCGAGCTGAGGGCATGCTGTGAAAAAAGCGATCATCATCGCCGGCGCGATGGCCGTAGGTATCCTGCTCTTCCTGGTCAGCTTCGTGGCGTTTGCGAAGGCCCGGGGGGGCATTGCCGGCCCAGGGGGCGCAAAGATCCCTTTGGTGGGCGGCCTGCTTAAGGCTCAGGCGCCGCCTGAGGCCGGCCCCGCGGAAGGGCAACTACAGGCCGGGCAGGCGCAGGCGAGCGCGCCGCTGCCCGGGGCCCGAGAGGTTCCGTTCCTGCGCTTCGGACCCGAAGCGAAGCTGCAACGGCTCACGCAGGAACTGGACGCCAAGCGCATCGAGTACGAGGCGGCCATCCGGGACATCCAGCGGCGTTCGCGCGAGCTGGACGCGTGGGAACGGCAACTGAAGGAGGAGCGGGACAGCCTGCGGGCGGCCTTCGACAAGGAAAAACAGGACCTGGCGCAGTTGAAGGATCAGTTGGCGCGCAAGGAGTCCGAGCTGGCCCAGAGTCAGGTTGTCGTGCAGCAGAGCGAAGAGGCGAACCTGAAGAAGACGGCGGAGATATACGGCAAGATGGCGCCGGAGCGGGCGGCGCAGGTTCTGACCCAGATGTACAACACCGGCCAGCAGGAGACGGTGGTGAAGATCATCTACCTGATGCAGGACCGCAGCGCTGCCAAGACGCTGGAGGCCATCACGGACGCAAAAGTCGGCGCCCAGATCACCGAGAAGCTAAAGCAGGTAGGCAAGACAATTCAGCAGGGAGCTTGAACTATGGACATTGCGACGATGTTGGGGCTGGTCGCCGGCATCGTGTTAATCGCCGCGTCGCTGTTCATGGGCGGCGACCCCATGAGCTACTGGGATGCGCCCGCGTTCCTTATCATCGGCGGCGGGGTATGCGCGGCGACAATGATCCACTACAAGCTCAGCGATGTGATGATCATATTCAGCGCGTTGGGCCGGGCCTTCACCATCGACATCGCGCCTGCTGAGAACGTCATCAGGGATATGGTGGAGTACGCCCGGATTGCCCGCCGGGACGGTGTGCTGGCGCTGGAGGAGCGCATGCGGAACTGCCGCGACAAGTTCCTCGCGAAGGGGCTGCAACTCGTCATTGACGGAACCGAGGCGGACATGATACGTGAGGTGATGCTGATCGAGCTGAACACGTTGCAGCGGCGCAGCAAGCGCGGCATGGAGATACTACTTTACATGGCTGAGGCTGCGCCGGGATTCGGCATGGTCGCCACGCTCATCGGCCTTGTCCAGATGCTGAAGCAGCTCAGCGACCCTTCCCAAATCGGTGCGGGCATGGCCACGGCCCTGCTGGGCACTTTCTATGGGGCGCTGGCGGCCAACCTTTTCTTCCTCCCCCTGGCGGGGAAGCTCCAGACTCGCGGCAAGGAAGAAGAGATCGTTCGCCTGATGATGATCGAGGGCTTCCGCGGCGTCCAGTCTGGCGTCAACCCGAGCGTGATCGAGGACAGGTTGCTCTCTTACCTGACACCAGCCCGGCGTGAAGGAGCGAAGTGACAATGGCCGACCTTCCGGAGGACGAAGAACCAACGACCAGCGTCCGCATCATGTTCACGTTCAGCGACCTGATCACGGCGCTGCTGACATTCTTCGTGTTGCTGATCACGTTCTCTGGAACGAGCGATGAGACTTACGGGCCGGTGCGTGGCGGCCTGCTCAAAGGCAGCAAGACGCCCCCTCTGTTCCCAGCAGCGGAGGGCAAGAACAGCCCCATCCAGGAAAACAAGAGGCTGGCCGCCTCCAGGCTGGACACGACCGGCGCCGAGAAGCCGCCCATGAACGGCGAGTCGCCACTGGATGAGTTGAAGTACTACTACCCGGATGTTGACATCTCCAAACTGAAAGAGTTGAAGGGAGCCCTCATCGTCCGCGTGCCGATAGTGCAGGTGTTCGGGACGGGCATGGACCTGGCGCCGGAGGGGAAGAAGTTCCTTGACTCGATCGCCAAGATGACCAGGGGCCACGCTTACAGCATCATCGTGAGAGTCAGAGCGCACGCCGGCGTCTCCCCCGAACAGCGCGAGAGCTCGTCGCTCGTGCTGGCGCTGCAGGCTGTTCGGTACCTGTGCCAGAGCGTTGGCAAGGCTTGCGAGGACATTGGACTGAGCAACGACGTGGGGCTGGCGGAGACGCCTCTGCCCGAAGGCCAGTGCGAGGTCATAATGCTGGAGGTTTGAGCTATCGCTGTTGCCCTCCCAGTTGAAGAAGAGGAGAAGCAGGGAGCGCCGCGCTGGCTGGTGCTCTACCGCTCGCTGTTCACCTTGTTGCTGGCTTTCTTCATCAGCATGGCGACCCTTGGCTCGGAGCCCGGCCAACCGCCCGGCCACAAAGGCATGGGTTCGGTGATCGGAGGCCCCCGGACGTTCGGGGGGGGCGGCGTGTTCGAGCAAGGCGGCGCGACGATGACCCATGCCCAGGCCGGTCCGCGTTACAAAGCGGCCGAAGGGCAGGAGGAGCTGCCGACCATGCGCCGTATTGACCCGGAGCTTGAGGAAGCTCAACTCGCCATGCAAGCTCTGGAAGAGAGATTTGACGTGCGAACGCCACAGCGCGCCGCCGGCTACCGGGTGGAATTGCCGACGCCCTGCACCTATGGGGTGGGCAAAGTGAGCTTGACGCCGGAAGAGGAGCAGTTCGTGGCGGGGCTTGCAGCTCCCCTTGAGCGGGTGGTGTTGTCAAAGGGCTTTGTGGTCCGGGTCGGGGTTACTCTGAAGCCCGATGAGGCCGAGGAACCCGGGGCAAGGGCGGCCGCGCTCGCGGCGGTGGACCGCGTGCGAAGCGCGCTGATCGAGCACATGAGTCCCACGGCGCGCCAAGTGGCCGCGCGGAGGATGTACTGCTTTCTGCGTCCCGGTTTTGCGAACAAAGGTCGCAGCGGGTTGGAGACGGGCCAGGTCGAAGTCAGCATTCTTCTGACGAAACCTTACGTGCGCCAGCTCAGGAATGAAGGAGTGGAGAAAAGTGAGAACAACACTGCAAGTTGACCGAAGGGCGGGCTTCAGCAAAGTCCTGCTGATCATCGGGGCGGTGGTAGTGCTCGGATCGGTCGCCCTCGGCGTGGCGGTGGCCTATGCACTGACCGGCACCGCCAAAGGGGCGGCGGCGCCTGCGGCAGCCCCTGCCGGGAAGGGGTCAAGCGCCTTGGCCGAGTATGACTACGTGCCTTTCGGTTCGGTCGTTGCGAATCTCTCCGAAGGCCGGTTGACTCGGTACCTGCAGGTCTCCCTCATCCTGAAGGTCCAGAAGGCTTCGGCCGAAGCGCTTAAGAAGGTGCTCGCTGGCGGCGAGAAAGCCGTCTTCCGGGACTGGCTGATCACTTACCTGTCCGACAAGCGGCTGGACGAGGTCGGAGGGGCTTCAGCGATCACAAGGCTTCAGCGGGAGATCCAGGAGGGTTTCAACGCCATCCTGGCCCAGAACGGCGGGTGCAAGGTGGAGGCCGTCCTCTTCGAGGAGTTCAACATCCAATGAGCCCGGCCGCCGAGGGCAAGCTGAGCAAGGAAGAGGTGGAGGCCCTTTTGCAGGCCACCCGCGAGGAAGAGCCGCCTCCCGAGCCCACTGAGCCCGTGCGTAGGGTCCACGGCTACGACTTCCTGCAGCCGAGCCGGTTCAACAAGGCCGCGCTCGAGAAACTCAGGCAGATAAACGAAGGCCTGGCCCAGAACGCCACGGCGCATGCGTCGCGGCTCCTGCGCACGAGCGTGAAGACGCAACTGGTCAGCATGGACCAGATGAAGTGGGAGCACCTCGTGGAAGAAGTGGGAGACGCAGTAGTCGCCTTCACCTTCACGATGAGCCCGCTCGGCCATCGCGGAGTGCTGACGGTGGGACGCCAGTTCGCAGGGGCGTGTCTCGACAGGTTGATGGGCGGGCCAGGGGAGACGAGCGAGGCGGCCGTGGACTTCACCGAACTGGACGTGCGGACCTTCGCTGCGTTCGTGCGCGGCTTTCTGAAACCCCTGCCGGAGCTCTGGCAGAACATTGGCCGGTTCGAAGTGGATCTGGGCCCCTTCGTGCAGGACTTCCAGGGCCTGGACTTGTTCTCGCCCACGGAGGATCTCTTCCAGCTCTGTTTCCTGATGCAAGGGAACATCGGTTCGGGACAGATAGCCCTGGCGGTTCCTTTCCAGGCGGTCCGGTCTCTGCCGCCCCAGGACGACGGCGCAGAGTCGGAGGACTCCGTGGCCGCCCGCGATGACGCCGAGAGCGCCGAAGCCGGGCTGCGTGAGAACCTCAAGCGCACGACGGTCGAGCTGGCCGTGGTGCTCGGCTCCGCCGACGTCAAAGTGGGCAGGCTCGTCGGCGTTGAGCCGGGGGACGTCATCGTGCTGGGCACCAGCATCGGCGACGCGCTGGAGGTTAAGGTAAACGACAAAGTGAAGTTCCGGGGCTATCCGGGCACCGCGAACGGCAAGCTTGCCGTCAAGCTGATAATGGAGGAATGACCGCAATGAGCAACGACGTGGAACGCCCTGCTGACCCGCAGATGCAGGAGAAGGTCAGGATTCAGAGCGCGGGCTTCAACGACCTGGCCGACGAAGCGCAAGGCGCCGCGCTCAGCCTCGACCTCGTTCTCGACATCTCGATGCCGGTCACCGTGGAGCTGGGCCGGGCGCCAATGAGCCTGCGCGATCTGCTCCAGCTCAGATCAGGGTCGGTCGTGGAGCTGGACAAGATGGCCGGCGACCCCGTTGACCTCTATGTGCGGGATGTGCGGTTTGCCCGCGGAGAAGTGGTGGTCGTGGACAACAACTTCGGCCTGCGCATAACGGAGATCATCAACCCTCAGCGTCGCATCCGGGAGTTCGGCAAGAGCGACGGCCCGGTTGACAAAACTAACAAGCGTTGAGAAACGCCACGCCTCTTTGGCCCGCGAGTCGCGCGCGGGCGCTTTCCTCCTGACGGGCCGTCTTGGGGCACGGTCTGTTTTCCCCTAAGAGCTGGGCCAGCCGTCTGTTACGGCTGAGGCCTTAAGAGCTCTCCCGCCCTCCTCTGCCCCTGGTTGATGGCACGGCTGTTGCGCCTGACGTGGGCGTGACCATGCCTTCTTTGGGAGCGCATCAATGCACCACCGTCGCGACGCCGCAACTCGGGTTTTCTTCCCTGTCCTTCTCTTGGTCGCCCTTGCCACGTCGGCGCTGTTTGCCGGGCCGGCAGCCGGGGCTCCGGCGGGGGCGGTGGGCGCGCCCGCGGACGCTGCGGCCTCAACTCAGGTCGGCGGGCCCGCGCGCTTGCCCGCGTGGACTGCGAACAGGCCGGCCATCCCCTGGGGGCGGGTGGCTTACGGCACGGCGGCGGTGGTGGCGCTGATCTGCGCAGGCGTGTATGCGCTGAAGAAGCTGAACCACGGCGCGCCTTTGAACAGGGGCCGATACCTGGAGGTCCTTGAGGCACGGCCCGTGGGGCGAAACGTCCAGCTCATTCTGGTCAGGGTGGCCGGCAGGATACTGCTGCTGGCTTATGGCGGCGAGAGCGTGACGCCTGTGGCCGAGCTCTCGGAGGAGGAGCTGCCCAAGTCCTCCGCGCCCGCCGGAGGCTTAGAGGGTTTCAAGGCGCTGTTTAAGAGACTGACAGGAGCGCAAGGTTGAAAGCCCCGCTGGCTCTCGCTGCACTTCTCATCCTTGGGGGGGTGCTCTGCGTGCCGCCGGTGTCGGCAGCTTCTCTGCCGTCGGCAGCTTCCCTGCCGTCGGCAGCTTCCTTGCCGTCGGCGCCACCGCTGCCCCAGGCGCGGTCGTCGGCCGACATCCCTCCGTTGCCTGCCACGCTGACCGGCAAGGAGGCGTCGTCGGGCGCCGACCGGGCAGCGGGCGCCGAGTCGGCAGCGGCCGCCGATGCCGCCGGCCCCATGCCCGGCCTGTCGGACCTCAGCCAACTGGCCCGCCGGCTGGACTCCGAAGCTCCCAGCACGCTGGCCACGCCCATCAAGATCGTGCTGCTCCTGACCTTGTTGAGCGTCATCCCGGCGGCGCTCATGCTGACAACGGCCTTCACTCGCATCGTCATCGTGCTCGCCTTCGTTCGCCAGGCCCTTACGACGAGGAACATCCCCCCCAATCAGGTCATCGTCGGCCTGGCGCTCTTCCTGTCCCTGTTCGTGATGGCGCCCACCTTGAGGCGGATCAACACGGAGGCGATCCAGCCATACCTGTCGAAAAGCATCGGCGCGGATGAAGCGCTGGACAAAGGCGTCAAACCCCTGCGCGATTTCATGTTTGCGCAGACGGGCGAAAGCGAGCTGGCCCTCTTCGTGCAGATGGGCGGCGTAGAGCAGCCGCAGACGCGGGCGGACGTCCCCACGTACGTTCTCATACCGGCCTTCGTCATCAGCGAACTGAAGACGGCGTTTCAGCTCGGCTTCGTCTTGTTCCTGCCCTTCTTGGTTGTGGACCTCATCGTCGCGTCGGTGCTGATGTCCATGGGGATGATCATGCTGCCGCCCGTGATGATATCGGCCCCCCTGAAAATACTGCTGTTCGTGCTCGTGGACGGTTGGCACTTGATCACGCAATCCTTAGTCTTCAGCTTTGGCGGAGTGTGACGGCATGACGCAGGAGATGGCGGTGTTCCTGGCGAGGCACTCGCTGATCACGGGGCTGATGGTGGTCGGCCCGGTGCTGCTGGCGGACTTCGTAGTCGGACTGGCCGTTGCCATCTTCCAAGCGGTGACGTCCATACGGGAAATGACAATCACGATGATCCCCAAGATCCTTGCCGTCGTGGGCGTCTTGATACTGCTGCTGCCTTGGATGCTGAAAGTGATGGTGGCGTACACCTCGGACATGATGCAGTGGATGCGGGTCTTCGGCACCTGACCGATGAGCATGGACAGAATCATGGCCTTTGTGCTCGTGCTGGTGCGCGTCGCCAGCATATTCACTTTTTTGCCCATCGTGGGCGAAGGCTATGCGCCGCAGGTCGTCAAGGCGCTGGCTGCCATGGTCGTCTCGCTGGTGTTGCTCCCCGTGACGGCGGTCACGCTGCCGGTGAACGCCTGGGACCCGGTGCAGTTCTTCCTCTATGTGGGCGCGGAGGCGCTTTTCGGGGCGCTGATGGGCGTCTGCGCGCTGTTCGTCTTCAAGGCGCTGAACATGGCGGGCGACCTGATCGGCCAGCAGATGGGGATGGCCCTGGACTTTGTGGCGGACCCTATCACCGGCGAAGAGACAAGTCCTGTCAGCACTTTCTGCGAAGTCGTCGGCGTCATGGTCTTCTTCTGCGTGGGCGGACATCTATGGATGCTCCAGGCCCTGCACGACAGCTTCGTCCAGTGGCCCCTGGGCGCCTTCCTTTCGCCTGAGTTCATCCGGCACATGACGGTCACCGCAGCGGCGCAGAGCCTTGTCATGGCCTTCCAGCTCGCTTCGCCGCTTCTGCTCCTGACGTTCCTGGTCAGCCTTGCGATGGCCGTGATGGCCAGGCTGGTGCCGGAGATGAACATCCTCATCGTCGGCTTTCCGATGAAGGTGGGAGTCGGCCTCATAGGGCTGGTCGTGTTCATCCCTGTGCTTGTGCGGTACTGCGGCAACCTGTCGCGCGTAATGGTCGAGTTCATGAACGGCGTGGCTGCCGGCGGATAGGACTGAAAGGACGGCTTCTGCGTGCCCCCGAACGACTATTCGGAAGATAAGACGGAGAAACCGACGCGCCGCAAGCGTGAGCGCGCCAGAGAGCAAGGCATGACGGCTCAGAGCGCCGAGGTGAACAACGCCTTCGTTCTTCTGGCGGCTATCGGGGCGCTCGTGCTGTTCGGCGGCTACACGTTCCAGGTCATGGTGGACGACATGGCGGGACGGCTGGGCTGTCTTTATAGCCCTGAGCTGACGATCATCAGCGCTCACGCGATCATGTGCGAGTCCCTGCGGACTGCGGCCAGAGCGGCTGCACCGATCATGGCCCTTACGGGCTTGGTCGGCCTGCTTTGCTCCGTGGCTCAGACGGGCGTCGTTTTCACCCCGAACAAGCTGGCGCCGGATCTTTCCGTCATGCACCCCGCCAGAGGGCTCAGGACGCTCTTCTCCGCCGACGCGCTGGTGCGGCTGGCGGTGGCCGTTGTCAAGCTGGTCATCATCGGGCTTATTGTCTACTTCCTCGTGCGGGGCCGGTTGGACTGGTTCTTTGGGCTCATCGGCAAGAGCACCTGGGGCATCCTGGACGTGAGCCGGAGCCTCTGCCTGTCCATGGTTCTGAGGGTTGTGGTAGCCATGATGGCGGTGGCGGTCCTGGACTACGCATGGCAGCGCTGGCGCTTCGAGCGACAGCTCATGATGAGCAAGACGGAGCTCAGAGAAGAGTACAGGCGCGACGAAGGCGACCCGCAGGTCAGGGGCCGCCAGGAACAAGCACGCCGCGCACTCGCCCGCAGTCGCATGATACAGGCGGTGCCCAAGGCCGACGTCGTGGTGACCAACCCGACGCATGTCGCGGTGGCGCTGCGCTGGGACGAGAAACAGATGAGCGCCCCCCAGGTGGTTGCCAAGGGCAAGAACTGGCTGGCGGAGCGCATAAAGCAGGTCGCCCGCGAGCACGGCGTGCCCGTCCTGGAGCGCCGCGTGCTGGCCCATGCGTTGTACCAGGCCGTCGAGGTCGGGACGGAGATCCCGTCCAAGCTTTACTACGCCGTGGCCGAAGTGCTCGCGTTCGTGCTGAAGAAGAGGCCAGCCTGAGCGCAAGCGGAGGCTGACGAATGCCCACGCCCATAGACAGAACGAGCGCCTTCCTGGTCCGCCACAGCGACACAGTGCTGGCGGCGGCCCTCATGGGCATTCTGATCGCCATCATTGTGCCCCTGCCGACGCTGTTGCTCGACGTGCTGCTCACCTTCAACTTCGCATACGTGCTCCTGCTGATGATGGTGGTCATGGGCGTCAGGAATCCGCTGGAACTGTCCACGTTTCCGTCGCTTCTCCTGATGGGCACGTTGCTCAGGCTGGCCCTCAATGTGGCGGCCACCCGCCTGATCCTGCTCCACGCGTATGCGGGCAAGGTCATTGAGTCGTTCGGGCAGTTTGTGGTCGGTGGCCAGATGGTGGTGGGCCTCATCATCTTCCTGATCCTCATCATCATCCAGTTCGTCGTGATCACCAAGGGCGCCGAGCGCATCTCCGAGGTGGCGGCGCGCTTCACGCTGGATGCCATGCCCGGCAAGCAGATGAGCATAGACGCGGACATGAGCGCCGGGCTCATAGACGAACGCGAGGCCCGAAGGCGGCGCGAGGAGATCGTGCACGAGGCCGACTTCTTCGGGGCCATGGACGGCGCGAGCAAATATGTGCGAGGCGATGCCATCGCGGGGATCATAATCGTGATCATCAACATCATCGGGGGCATCATCATCGGCCTCACGAGGGGCATGGGCATAACGCAGGCCCTCAAGACCTACTCCCTGCTGACCGTTGGCGACGGCCTCGTCACGCAGATCCCGGCGGTCATCATGTCCACCGCCGCCGGCATCCTGATCACCAGGTCCGGTTCGAAAGGCGGGCTAAGCGCGGAACTTGGCGGGCAAATCTTCGCTAATCCCCGGCCGGTCGCCGCGGCGGCGGCCATTATGTTCGGCTTCATGCTCATTCCCGGCATGCCGACCATCCCGTTCCTGCTGATCGGGCTCTTGCTGACTGGCGTGTACTTCGCCGTGCGCGGCCATCAGCGGGGCGGGCAGGCGGCGTCCAGGAAAGAGACGGAGGAGCCGGCGCCGGCCAAAGAGAACGAGGAACAACTCATCCAGTCCATGCTGGAGCCGGACCGCATCGCGGTCGAGGTGGGCTACGGCCTGGTCCAGCTCATTGATCCCCAGAGAGGCGGGACGCTCCTGGAGCGGATCAAGGCGCTGCGTAAGCGGTTTGCCAGGGAGCTGGGCATCGTGCTGCCCAAGGTCCGGATCCTCGACAACGTGGAGCTCGACACCAACACTTACCGCATAAAGCTCATGGGGCACAAGGTGGCCGAGGGCGAAATCCATCCGGGGTGGCTGATGGCCATGAAGCCCGACGGCGAACCCACGGGGCTGGGCGGCATCCGCGCCACGGAGCCGTCCTTTGGCCTGCCTGTGGTCTGGATCAGCCGGAGCGAAAAAGACAGCGCCCAAGCCAAGGGCTTCACCGTGGTGGACGCCGAATCTGTGTTCATAACCCACCTCTCTGAGGTCCTCCGGCGGCACGCGCAGGAGATACTCAATCGTCAGGACGTGCAGAGCCTTCTGGACAACGTCAAGAAACAGAATTCCGCCATCGTCGAGGATCTCATCCCGAGCGGTCTGTCCCTTTCGCAAGTCCAGCGCGTCCTCCAGAGCCTGCTCGCCGAAGGCGTACCCATAAACAACCTGTCTTACATCCTCGAGAAGCTCGGCAACTACGCCCCCCAGGTCAAAGACACGACGACGCTGAGCGAACTGGTGCGAAAGTCCCTTGGTCGGGCCATCTGCTCGAAGTTCGCCGACTCTGAGGGCAGGATAAACGCGCTCTCCTTTGACCCGCACCTGGAGGAGGAGATGCGGGGGGCAATTGAGAAGACGGACGGGGAGATGCGGATGAACCTCCCGCCGGGCCGCATACGCCAGATCATAGCCGGCATCTCGGAGCAAACGCGCGCCGCATTCCGCGCCGGCTCCGACACAGTCATCCTGGTGGACTCCCAGATAAGGCCCTACGTGCGCGGCATCGTCAGCCGCGTCTTCCCGGACATCCCGGTCATCTCATACGACGAGATAACGGACGACGCCCAGGTGCGCAATGTCGGCGTCATAACGGCGGCAGTGGCGGAGCCTGCCTTCGCCGGAGACGGCCGCGTGAGCGCAGGTTCTTTTGAGCGTGGTGGGAGAGCGTGACGACAGAGGTCGGACACAAGCCGCGCGTGCTCGCCGTCACCAGCGGCAAAGGCGGAGTCGGCAAGACTAATCTGGCGGTGAACCTCGCCCTGTGTTTGCGCTTCTTCGGGGTCAACGTGCTGCTGCTCGATGCCGACATGGGGCTCGGCAGCGTGGACGTGCTGCTCGGACTGGACGTGGTGCACAACCTCAAGGACGTGGTGCTGAAAGGCTGGCCCCTTGAGCGGATCGTGATCGAAGGTCCCCGCGGGCTCAAGATCCTGCCGGGCGCTTGCGGCGTCGAGGAACTGGCACGGCTGAGCGAGACGGACCTCCAGAGGCTGCTCCGGCAGATCCAGGAGTACTGTGCCCAGATGGACTTTGTGGTCGTGGACACGTCGCCGGGGATATCGCCGGCCGTCGTCGGTTGCCTTCTGGCGGCCGACGAGACGCTGTTAGTGACCAACTCGGAACCAACGTCTCTGACGGACGCCTACGCGCTGCTGAAGGCGATGAGCCGGCGGCCTGAAGCCGCCGCGAAGCCGGTCTCCGTGATCATGAACCAGACCGGCAGCAAGGAGGAAGCACTGAGGAGTTTCGACCGCCTGAGGAGTGCGGCGAAGCGCTTCCTGGGCGTGGACGTTGAATACCTGGGCTCCGTCGCCCGGGATGAGACCGTCAGCGAGGCGACCAAGCGCCAGGTGGCATTCCTGACGCACTACTCCGCCTCCCCGTGCAGCCGCGACGTGCGCAAGATCGCCGCGCGTCTGGTAAGCGCGGCGCGGGGAGGATCGGCTGACATGGGACGGTTCTTCAAGGCAATCGGCGAGGTGCGGGATGAATAGTCTGCCGAGGAACGTCGGGCTTCTGGGCGGCGTCGTGGCGTTCTGCGCCGCGCTGCTGGCGGGGCTGTTGGGCCACTGCCCGCCCCTGATGGCCGCCAGGAAGGCGGCGCTTTGCGCGATCGCCCTGTCGGCAGTTGCTTGGCTTTGCGCGCATGTTGCGGTGGGCGTCGTGTCCGATGGCCTCCGGCGCCGCGGACAGGGCGAAGAGCCCTGAGGATACTGAGACGGTATGGCGACTCCGGCGGAGATAGCGTACGAGAAGGCTGAGGGCTCTGAAGGAGCCATCAAGCAGATGGTGATGGACAACCTGCCCCTCGTCAGCAACATCGTCAGCCACGTCTGCGCAAGCCTGCAGCCGACCGTCTCCGAGGAGGATCTGATCAGCGCGGGGACACTTGGCCTCGTAGAGGCGGCCCACCGGTACAATCCCTCCGCGGGCGTAAAGTTCTGCACTTTCGCTTACACGCGCGTTAGAGGGGCCGTGGTGGACTTCCTCCGCCAGAACGACCAACTCGGCAAGTCGGCGAGGCAGCAGTTGACTTCCCTTCGGAGACGCATCAAGGAGTTCCACGATCAGAACGGCAGGAAACCGAGTATCGAAGAGCTGGCGCAACAGGCAGGCATATCCGAGCAGGAAGTCCTGAGGTTCCTTTCCTATGAAAAGTGGGATCAGATCAGCTCGCTGGAAAGCGTTGCGGACGACGCTCGGGCCGGTGCAGGCCCGCTGGGAGCGCTGGCGCCTGTGGATACAAGGACGCCGCTGGACAAGCTCGAGTGGCAGGAGCGCGTCGCGCGCTTGGGCCAGGCGATCGAGGATCTGCCCGAGCGGGAGAAGCAGATCATCGTCATGTATTACTACGAAGAGCTCTACATGGCCGAGATGGCCGAACTGCTCGGAATCAGTGAGGGGAGGGTGTCCCAGTTGCACACGCGCGCCCTTTACAATCTGGCGAGGAAGCTGGAGGGGGAGAGATGAACGATGAGATCAGGGCATCGAGAATCTCCGTGCCGCGTCAGGTCGGGAAGGTGACCCCGGAGGATCGCGAGGAGAACGACGAGCGCTTCCGGAAAGCGCTGGCCGGCATGACGCAGAGCGAGGAGGGCGAGGGCCGAGCAGACCGCAAGCCTCAGCCTGCTCCTCAACCACCCCGGGCGGACAGTCCAGAGGCCGGCGCCCCCCCGGACGACGACCAGTCCAAGCTTGGACGTAACCTCGATTTGAGGACTTGAGGATGGCAGAAGCCCCCTTGGCTGGCAGGGACGGGCTGTTCAAGCGCGAGCGGGTAGTGTTCGACCAGCAGCCCGCGGGCGTCCCCGTCGGGGCGCTTCCATCCAGGAAAGGTCACGCGGCAGGCGCTGACCTTGGGACGGAACCTGAGGTCAAGGTGGTAAAGGCCGCCGACGGCACCGTTCAGCAGATCATCGTCCGCTGCGCGTGCGGGCGGGAGATAACCTTACACTGCGAATACTTCGGCCGTGGAGACGAAAATGCAAAGCAGACTGCTTAGCCTCGCCGTCTTTCTTGTTCCGTTCACGTGCAGCCTCTCATGTGCGGCGCCCCAAGGCAAACAGCCCGGCGGCGCTGAGCCGAGGCAGCCGGAGGCGCAGGCGACAATCGGCCGCCCGTCGCCGGAGCCGGTGAGCGCCAAGGCCCAGGCCGTCGGACTCGTCGCGGCAGCAGGGCCCGCAGCCGCAGCCCCGCTGCCCGAAGCCCTCCCCGCAGTGTCGGCGCAGCCCCCGAAGGCGTTCGAGCCGCGCGCCCACGAGCCTGCCCCGGGGGTCAGACTCACCTCCGGCCCTCCGGCCCTTACGGAGACGCTCAACAGCGCGCTGGACAGGCTCGCAGAAGAGAGGGCCCAGAACCAGTTGCTACGAGAGACCGTTGCCTCACAGGAGCGCGCTTTGACCGAGAAGGACAACAAGGTCAAGGAGCTCACCGTCCAACTTGAAACGTATGACGCCAAGATCCGCAGCATGCAAGAAGCGCTGGAGAAGTGGAAGGACGACGTCCTCGGCTTCCGCGATGAGATGCGTGATTATGAGGAGGCCCAAATCCAGGTGCAGCAGGAAATCCTGGTGTTGCTGAGGGGCTTCAAGAAGGATGCGCAGGCCAAGTGAAAAGGGAGGGCGGGCATTGAAAGCTATCGCACTGGCGGGGATGGTTCTGACGGCTGTTCTGTTGGCGGGATGCCGGAGCCCTGAGGCGGCGCCCCAGACTGCTCCTCGCGTCGCCATCCGTTTCAAGCGCATCGCTATTGTCGAGTTCTACAATCGGACCCCTTACACCGAGCCTGCCCGGCAGTTCACGAATGCGTTGCAGGAGAAGCTGGCGGCCCGCGTTGCCTCGACGGACGTCATCGTGCTCCCCCGTTCTGCCCTGCCGACCCTGGGGGACCCCTTCGTGGCGGGCAGGTTTCCTCTCGACGCGCTTGTCAGTATACGTGAAAGATTCCTCGCCGACGCCGTCATCATCGGCTCCATTGACCAGCACAGTCCCTACTGGAAGCCGTCGGTCCATTTCACGCTCAAGGTGATAGACACGGCGACAGCGCAGTTCCCTTGTGCGCTGACAGAAGAATGGGACGCGGCGACGGAGAAGGTGCGCGACGAGATAGATCGCTATTACGCAAGCAACTACGGCAGCGACGATTGCCGGTTCGGGCCGGACGTGTTCGTCACTTCGCCGAGCCGCTTTCTGACCTTCGTGGCCGACAGGACCGCTCAGAAGCTGGCCGCCGCCCTCTGAAGCCGGCTCGGGCCCGGCCGCTCTCTTCCATGGCGGGCCTGCCGGCAAAGGTGTCTTCTGGCGGGCGAAGGGGGTGTCTCCCTACCCTGCGGTCGGGGAAAGAGTTTCCACGACTCGGGGAAAAAGGTTCCTTCTGGGGCTTCCGTGCGCGCTCCTGTCCCTGGGCGCCCGCCCAGGGGTCTGCAGACCCCCAAGAGGCTTTCGCGGGCCTTCCTGCCGCCTTGTGTGCTGCCTTCGGCCGTCTTCGGCCGCCAGGAGGCGCCAGGTGGCACAGTTGTTGCGCCCGGCTCCCTGCAAAATCGCAGCATAACCTCCTGCGGAGAAGGTCGAAAGTGGCGGTCAGCCCGCAACAGCTCTCCGGCGCGCAAGGCACCGGCCCTTGCGGCGGCACAGCCCTGACGGCTCCTAATGGGTCGCCGAAGGTGAGCGGTACGTCCTTCCTTGGTGCCCTTTGTCAGGCCCTGGGCGGCCGCCGCGCTTCACAGCGCTCGCCAACGCAGCAAGCGTCCGAAGGCGACGGCGTAGGGCAGCGCCGGGCGCAGGAAGCGGCGTCATCTTCCACGCAAGCGAAGCGGCAAGTGGCCGTAAAAGGTGCTTCCGAGTCGGCTTCGCGACCCGCAGGCGAGCGCGCGCAGGATGTCATTGCCCACAACGCGATGCCGCACAGTGGGTCCGTTTCATCGCCCGCGCACGCTGTGGGCGGGGAAAGCTTGGCGAAGCGCACGCCAGGTGAGCGCTCGCCGAACGCATCGGCACGCCGGTCCGCGCCCAAAGGCGCGCAAGGGGCGGATGCGCGCTCTGCGAATTCGAGCGCCCCAGCGGCGCACGCGGGGCGTAAGGCAGCCTCTTCCTCGGCGCCCGCGCTCAAACGCGAGGCGCGTCTGCCGGGAGGAGGCCCTGCAGCGGAACAGACGCGCGCAACTCTGCATGGTGATGCATCCGATCCCAAGCCCGCCCTGGCTGCGAGCGGCGGGCGGAAGAAGGCCATCGTCGCGGGACAGCCGGCTGACGGTCCGTCGCACGGCGACAGGCCCGCCGGAGTGCTTCAGAACTTGAGGGGGACGCGGCAACAGCGAAGGCAGACGGGGCCGCTTGCGCCAGACTCGGCAAGGCGCGCCCGCGAGCCGATCGCGAGCCGATCCGAGCCTCCTACGGCGGGCCGCGAGGGCGCTTTCAGAAGGCCCGCCGCAGCGTTGACTGCGTCGGGGGAGAGGCGCTCAAGCGGCCGTGGGAGCAGGGAAACACCAGGCGATGGGCCTGCCCCGGAGCCAACGCCTGCAACAGAGACGGTGACCGCTTGGCGGCAATACATCGCGCAGACAGCCACATCGGCGCCGTCTACCGCGCAAGCGGCCGCAAGGCAAGCCATGGCGAGCGCGTCTCCGGCGATCGTGCGTGAGGCCCGCTACCTGCAGCGCAACGGGACTTCCGAGGTGACGGTCCAGCTCAACCCTCCGGACTTGGGCCGCATGAAGATAGCCGTGCAGATGCGCGACGGCAAGCTGGACGTGACCATCAGCGTGGAGAATTCCCAGGTGCGTGAGGCGATGCGCTCCGAGCTGGACGGCTTGGGCAAGAACCTGAAGGACGCGCAGTTGGACCTGAACCACGTGGAGGTCTCGGACTATGCGGCGGACGCACGAGGCGAGCTGGGAGAGGGCATTGCGAAACGCGACTCCGGGGCGCCGGCCACTGTGCCGGGAGCATACGAACCGGAGCCGGGCGCGGTAGCCGGGACATGGGCCGTGTTTACGAAATCAGGCGGGGTGGACTGCCTTATATAGAGGAGGCGCACGGATGAGCATCGCAACAGCCGCGCTGGGCGGGAGCACTCAGCAGGACCTGTTTATGAAACTGTTCCTGGCTCAGATCCAGCATCAGGATCCAGAGGAGCCGATGACCAACGCCGAGATGGTGAGCCAGCTCGCCCAGCTCACCACGCTGGACATAATGAACAAGCTGAACGTCAGCTTCAGCGACATACTGAAGCTCCAGACGCTCTTGAGCGGGACAACGCTTGTCGGGAGGGAAGTCGAGTACACAAAGGACGGCACAGTGGCGTACGGGAAGGTCGAGTCCCTCGACACGACTGGAGGCAACATGCAGCTCGTCGTGGACGGGCAGGACGTGACGTTGGACCAGGTAACCAGAGTCTTCTGACAGCAGGAGGCATGCGATGCCCAGTTCACTCCAAACTGCAGTCCTCGGGATGCAAGCGTATCAGCAAATGCTCGACGTGACAGGCAATAACATCGCCAACGCCGACACAGTGGCCTTCAAGGAAGACCGGGTCAACTTTGCCGACATGTTCTCCCGGACGCTTAGTCGCGGCAGCGGAGCCACGGCGACCGTGGGCGGCACTAACCCCATCCAGGTCGGCCTCGGCGTGAAGGTTGCCTCCGTGGACAAGAATATGAGCCAGGGCGGGTTCACGTCCACACAGAAAGACTTCGACGTAGCGCTCGATGGCGAAGGGTTCTTCGTCGTCAACGACGGCGTCAATGACATCTACACCCGCTCCGGGGCGTTCGACGTGGACTCCCAGGGCTACCTTGTTGACCCGGCAACCGGCTACAGGCTGCAACGGATAGGCACGACCGGTGAACTGAACGGTTTCCAGCAGACGGGCAACACGAGCATCGAGATACCTTACCAGACCAACCTGCCCGGCAGCCCGACGGCAACGGTAAACTTCAAGGGCAACCTGAGCGCCAGCGACAATACCCCGACAACTACGGAGGTGCAGGCGTCGGGCATGGCGTACACCTTGACGGGCGGCGGCCTGGCGGACGCCAGCACCGACTTCTCCAGCATTGATCAACTCCAGGCGTTCGCTCCCGGCGATACGATCGCCATCAGCGGCAGGGCGCGGGATGGCACTCCGGCCACGGGCACATTCACGTACGGAGCGGCCAATGACGGCACCACACTGCAGGACCTGCTGAACGTAATCACCACGACCCTGGGCGGGCCTGCTCAGGCTGTCGCCTCTATCGAGAACGGCAAGATAACTCTCCGGGATGCAAACGCGGGCTACAGCCTCATGGACCTGGGCCTCAGCAGTTCTGCGCACCCGACCGGCGTTCCCGGCGAGTTTGACTACCTGTCGGTGGGCGGCGCGGCGGCCCAGACGACAAACATCAACGTCTTCGACCGCCAATCGCGCAGCCACTCCCTGACCGCGACCTTCGTGCGTCAGGCTCAGAACAGCAACGTGTGGGACCTGGTCATTAACGGCACCAGCGACGCCACCGCCATTGCAGACCGGCGCATAGTGGGCATCGCGTTCGACGAGAACGGGACGTATCAAGGGACAACGGGAACGGACGGGTTCGGTCACAGCGCCAGCGATCCGAATTTCACCGAATGGGATTCGAAGGTAAGCCTTCAATTCCCCGGCATAGTCACACAACAGGACATCAGCGGCGACTTCGGGCGGAGGGGGTTTTACGACGGCCTCACGCAGGTCGGCGGCGCCTCGTCGGCCGGCGCCGTCAACCAGGACGGCTACGGCACGGGGTCTCTCCAGAGCGTGAGCATTGACGGTGCGGGCGTGATCAGCGGAACGTTCAGCAACGGCCAGACGCTTCCCATTGCCGCCCTCAAGATCGCCGTTTTCGATAATGCCCAGGGCCTGGAGCGAGCCGGCGCCAACTACTACCGCCCCACCCCGGCCGCCGGCAGCGTGGTATACTCGGAGGGTCTGCAAGGGCGCGCCGGCAGGCTTCGTCAGCACGTGCTGGAGGACTCCAACGTTGATATTGCTGGCGAGTTCACTCGCCTTATCACGGCCCAGGAGGGTTTCCAGGTGAATTCCAGGGTCGTGCGCGTTACGAACAACATACTCCAGCAGTTGGCAAGCATCATTGTGTAACCTTCCGGGCCGCGCGGCCGGGGCGTTCATGCTCTTGAGTCCCCTCCTGCGGCAGGAACGGCGCACCTTGTCCTGCGGAGGAACCGCGTATGCCGGAAAGAACGCTGCGCGGAATCCAGCAAGCTCTGAGCGGGTCCAGCGAAACGGAAGTGACCCACTTCCTGCTCGCCGTTGCGCTATTGGCCCTTCTGCTCTGCCTGGCGGCCCTGCTGGTGCGCCAGATACGAAACCGTCATCGCCTGGCGGCTGCCTGGAAGGATCTCGCAGAGAAGATGCTCCAGTTGGGGCTCACGCGGCAGGAGAGGGACCTTGTCCGCGAGTTTGCGAAGCGAGAGGTGCCATGGACGCCGCTGGACGTGCTGCAGAACATCGAAGTATTCGAAGGGGCCGTTCACCGGTATTTGGAAGGGCTTGCGTCGTCCAACGGCCCCCTGGAGTCCTCCGCACAAGGGGTTGGGCGGGTGCGACCGCTCCGCATGAAGCTCGGGTTTCAGCGCCCTCACGGAATTCTCTGTTTCAGCACGCGGGAGCTTGACGCGGGCCAGGAGGTCCGGCTCAGGATCCCGGGGGGAAAGACCCCCTCCGAGCTGAGCGCCCGGGCGACGGGCCGGCGCGAAGATCTTCTCGAGCTGGCGGAGCTGCGGCCGGCTGACGAAGGCCTGCGCGGGCGGCGCGTGGATGCAGTCTTCTTCCGGGGGAGCCGCGCATTCGGTTTCCAGTCTGAGGTCCTCGAGGTGGACGCATCCAGGGCAACATGCCTGCTCAAGCATTCGCTGCAGGTCACGGCCGGCGGGCTGAGAGAGTTCCAAAGAGTGCCCCTGGACAAATCCGTCACGTTCAGGGCCAAATGGGAAGGTTCCGCCGTGCGCCGCGAAGGCATCGTGCGCGACCTGAGCGGCGGCGGGCTCTCCTTGCTTTGCCCGTGCTACTACGAGACCGGTGAGCAGTTGCTCCTCAACATAACACCTGCGCAGTGGTTCGGCGGCGAGGAGGAGAACGACGAGAAGTTACCCGAGGATCGGCAGATCGTCGGCAGTATCGTGGACACGCAGCAGACCGGAGACGGGCGCTGCGTCCACCACGTGGAGTTCCTCGACGTGACGGATGACGAGAGGCAGTACTTGGTGGGCCTGGTCCGGCGCATCGAGCTGAGCACGGCAAGGCAGCAGGCGCCGGAATAGGTTTCCCGGCCGTGGAAAGAAGTTCCCGGGAGGCGGCGCCGGAGCCGCTCCCGAGTGGGGGGCATGGTTTTCACGCAGCGACCCCGGGGTGCCTTCCTGCCTGCCCGGAAGCGCCTCAGGCTTCGCACCCTTCACACGCCCGCCTATGGCATGGAGTTTGCGCCCTCCCCGGCAACCGCTGCCCTTTTCTGCGCAGGGACGACGCATGGACAACATGATTTACCTGAGCGGCTGCCGCATGAGCGGTCTGGCGGACAACCTCCAGGTGATTGCCAGTAACCTCGCCAACGCGAATACGCCGGGCTTCAAAGGGACCGTCTGCGATTTCAAAGCGGCCCTGGCAGCGGGCAGCCCCCAAGAGGTGAGCGAGACTGCAGGGGGCGGCACGGCGCTTACGTGGCCCGAATTGGGGAGTTTCCGTCTTGACCTCTCTCAAGGCCCGATCCGCCGCACGGAGAGGCAGCTGGACTTTGCCATCCGCGGGCCGGCTTTCCTCGTGGTTGACACTCCGGCCGGGCCGCGCTACACCCGGAAAGGACGCGCCTATGCAGACCCTCAGGGGGAGCTGAAGGACGGGGCGGGCAACCGCTTCACCTCCGAGGGCGGCGCCCTTCGCATCCCCGCCGGCGCCACTCGGATCGCTGTGGCCTCTGACGGCCAGGTTTCGGCGGACGGCCGGATGATCGGCCGGCTGAAGCTCGTGGACGTCCCGAAGCCGGACGCCATGGCCTCCGAAGGGGACGCCACGTTCCGGAATGACGGCCCTCCGGCGACGCCAGCCACGAGCAGTGAGGTCATCCAGGGAGCCATCGAGGAATCCAACGTCAACGCCGTGCGCGAGATGGTCACCCTTGTCTGCGTGCTGAGGGCTTACGAGGCCAACTCCCAGATCGTCCGAAAAGTGGACGGGGCGAACGGCGAACTGATCAAGGCAGCATAAAGGAGCCAGCACCATGAAATCCATGTACACGGCGGCCACGGGAATGGACGCCCAAGTCCTTCGCGTGGACACCATAGCGAACAACTTGGCGAACGCCAACACAACGGGGTTCAAGAAGTCCCAGGTGGACTTTGCCGACCTGATGTACGTGGCGATGCGCGAGCCCGGCGGAGGCCAGACCTCGACCACTCAAATCCCGACAGGGCTCGAGGTCGGCACGGGCGTCACTCCGGTCTCTACACTGCGGATATTCACCGAGGGGCCGGTCTCTCCCACGAGCGGCCCGTTCGACCTCGCCATAACCGGCGGCGGCTTTTTCCAGGTCGAGACCCCGACGGGGGAGACGCGGTACACGAGGGACGGCAATTTCCGCATGGACTCCAACGGCCTTGTCGTCAACTCGCAAGGGAACCCGCTCTTCCCGAGGATAACGATCCCGGTGGATGCGACGGACATCTCCGTGGGCAGCGACGGCAGCGTAGCGGCCACCACGCCCGGCGGCACGCCGACCGTGGTCGGCAACATACAGTTGGCGACTTTCACGAACCCTGGCGGCCTGTCGAGCGAGGGCGGAAACCTGTTTGCTGAAACGATCGCCTCCGGCTCGCCAAGGGTCGGCACGCCGGGCCAGCTCGGGTTCGGCCAGGTCAAGCAGGGCTACTTGGAAGCGTCCAACGTGGACGTCGTCACGGAACTTGTTGACCTCATCATGGCCGAGCGTACCTACGAGCTGAACTCAAAAGTCATAAGGACGGGCGACAGGATACTCCAGGTTACTAACTCCATCGTGGTTTGAGATTATGGCAAGACTCCTCAGGCTAACCTGCGTGGCCGTCCTCATCGGCATGGCCGCCTGCGCGGGGGCTGAAGCGGCGGACGGCCGCCCGGAGATAGCGCTCAAGGCCAGGGCGGTGGTCACGCGGGACGTGATTGAGCTGGCGGACGTGGCCGCCCTCGGCGGGGAAACTCCGCCTGAAGTGGCACACCTTGCCCTTGGGAATGCGCCCTGGCTGGGCCATGTCCGCAGGGTCGGGCGTGTTCTTGTCAAGGCGCGGCTCCTGTCCGCTGGATTCGACCTCAGCCAGTTCGAGTTCACCGGCGCGGAGGCCTGCCTGGTGGAGTTGGAGTCCCTCTGCGTAAGGCCGGAAGAGATTGTCGCAGCGGCCCGGCGATGCCTCCAGGCGCAGTTTCCGGAACAAGGCTCCCGCGCCCGTATTGAGCTGCTGCACGAGGTCGAACCCGTGCTCGTCCCGGCCGGAGAGGGGCGCGTCGAGCTGGCCCCTTCACTTGCGAACCAAGGCGCCCCGCAGGGCACGGCGCGGGTGGACGTGGATCTGGTGCGAGACGGGGCGCGGCTCAAGCAGGTGTCGGTGAACTTTTCAGTGAAGGTTTACGAGCAGGTCGCTGTGGCGGCCAGGAGTATTGGCGTGGGCGAGCCATTGACGAGTGATAACGTGCGGTTTGCCGAGCGCGAGGTGACTCCGGCGAATGGCGCTTATGTGCGCTCCCCCGATGAGCTCAAAGGGCAGTTTGCGGCAGTCCCGATTCAGACAGGGCAGCTCGTGACCCGCCGCATGATGAGCCGGCCAGACAAGTCCCTCGTCATAAACCCCAACCAACAGGTCTTCCTGGTCGTTCAGACGCCGACCCTGAGGGCCGTCACCGTCGGCAGGTCCCTCAGTCGTGCCAGATTGGGCGAGGTGGCGCGGGCCCAGAACGTCAGCACCGGCCGCGAAGTGGTTGGGATCGCGGTTGATGGCTCGACAATCCAAGTCAGGCTGGAAGGACAAACAGATGACTAATAAATCCGAAACGGATCGCGGCGGTCTTGTGGCGAGAGCGTGCGTGCTGGCCGCAGCCGCGGCCTTTCTGGCCGTGGCGGAACATCCTGCTTTCGCTGAGTCCATCTGGGACAAGCGGGACAGGGCATGCGGTTTCCTCTACACCGACAACGTGGCGGCCGACGTGGGTGACTCGCTCACCATCTTGATCTCCGACACGACCTCCATAAAGAACAAGGGCGAACGCAAGGCGGAGAAGTCCACCTCCTCAACCGGCTCTTTCAAGATAGACACGGGGCTTGGGTGCGTTGCCCTCCCCTCGGGAGACGTCCAGGAGTCCTCCGAACGCAAGTTCCAGGGGACGAGCGACTACAAGAGCACAAGGGAGTTCTTGGACAGCATCACGGTGACGGTTATAGATAGGCTGCCCAACGGGAACCTGGTCGTGGCCGGCCGCAGCCAGCGGAGCATAGATAGTGACAACGTCGTGACGATCCTGACCGGGGTCGTCAAACCGGAGGACATCTCGGGTGCCAACACCATATCGTCAGCGCGCGTGGCGCACCTGAGCCTCCACTACGAAGAAACGGGGCCGACGCCCTCCTTCGCGGGGCATGGCTGGCTGAGTCGGATCTTCAACTACGTCTGGCCGTTCTGAGCAGCGGCTCGTGTGCCTGTCGGGAGGCGAAGGAAGATGGGCCGAACAAACAGGATGAGAAGGAACGGGGCGAGCTTGCTCCTCCTGGCGCTCTGCATTGCGGCGGCTACCGCGCTGCCGGCGCAGGCCGCCAGGATCAAGGACGTAACGAGCGTCGAAGGAATCAGGTCCAACCAGCTTTATGGATTCGGCCTGGTGTTCGGCCTGGCAGGCACGGGCAGCGGCAGCGACTTCACCAGCGCTGTTGCCCAGAACATGCTGGAGAAGATGCGCGCCGGCCGCGGCCTGCCGAAGCTGGATGCGACGAACGTGGCGGCCGTCATCGTCACCGCCGAGCTGCCTCCCTTTGCCAAGAAGGGGGGCACATTGGACGCAACGGTATCCGCCCTCGACGAGAGCAAGAGCCTGCGCGGCGGCACGTTGCTGCTCACGCCCCTTGTGGGGGCCGACGGGAACGTGTATGCGGTCGCCCAGGGAGCGGTTTCGGTGGGGGGCTTTGCCTTCGGCGGCGCCGCGGCTACGGTTCAGCAGGGGCACCCGACCGTGGGCATGATCCCCAACGGAGCCCTTATCGAGCGCGAGGTACGGACGGACTTCCTCGAGGACGGCGGGTTCACGCTTTGCCTGCAGGCGCCTGACTTTGCTACGGCAACGCGCATAGTCGCGGCCATCGAAGGGCAGAGCCGGGCACGGGGCGTAATCCTGGATGCCGGCACGGTCCGCGTCCTGCTCCCTCCGGCCCTTGCGCCGAACGACCTCATGCAGCTCATCAGTGACATCCAGATGCTCGATGTAGTGCCCGACATGCAGGCGATAGTCGTCATCAACGAGCGGACGGGCACCGTCGTGGCCGGGCAGAATGTGAGCATATCCAGCGTGGCGGTGTCGCACGGCAACCTGACCGTGGTCACCCAGGAACTACCGGAGGTGAGCCAGCCGCCGCCCCTTTCCACGGGGACTACGGAGACGGTGCCGCGCACTGCGCTGACCATCATCGAGCGGCCGCTGCCCGGCCAGCCGAGCGGGCTGACCGTGCTGAACAAGGGCGCGACCGTGAGCGAAGTCGCCCGAGCGCTGAACCTCTTGGGCGCCAGCCCCCGGGACATAATCTCTATCTTCCAGGCCCTTAAGGAGGCCGGGGCGCTCCATGCCGATCTCAGGATCATGTGACGGCGTCGGGCCGGCGTTCGATCAACTGACCGCCTCCCGGGCCCAGAAGATCGCCCAGCGCCTGCCCGACGCCCCCCAGGACAAGCAGGATGCGCTGGAAGTGCAGCGCGTCTCCCGAGACTTCGCCTCCCTGTTCTACACCATGCTTGTGCAACAAATGCAGAAGACAGCGCGCGAGCAGGCCTATGATGACGGCGAGGAGGAGGGGGGCATGAGAGAGAGCGTGGACGGGTTTGTGGGCATGTTCCTTCCGCAGGCGATCGCGGGGCAGTCGAATGATCCCTTGAGCACGTACATCTACGGGCATCTGAGCAAGCGCAACGGAGGCCCTCCGGATGAGAAAGCTTGAAGAGCTGCTGCAATTGCTGGATGAGCAGATAGAACTGCTCCAGCAGAAGCATTCGCTGTTGCACCAGATGGGCGAGTGCGTGCGTCGGACGGATGCGACGGCGCTGGCTGGGCTGCTCGAGAAGGGCGGCGTGCTCGGAGCCCGAATGGACGTTGTGGAGCAGCGGACTCAGGAACTGCGCGAGGCTATGGCTGAAGAAGCCGGCGTGGCGGCGGCGAAGTTTACACTTGGCCGGATGGCAGACGTGCTCGACCCGCCGGCAGCGATCGCCCTGAACGACCGTCGCGAGCGGCTGCTGCTGGCCGTGCAAAAGCTGCAGGAAGAGTCCGCCGCTGTGTCCAGGCTGGTGCGTTTCGCCATCGAGTTCAACAACGAGCTGCTGTGCGCCCTTGTAGGCTCCGCTAAGGAGGGCAGCACTTACTCTCCGCAGGGGGCTGTCGAGCCAAGCTGCGAAGGGGCAACCTTCCGCCAGAGCGTGTAGGAGACTGCGATGGCCGGCCTGAACATCGGGGTCAATGCGCTCCGGACAGCCAATCAGTTGATCGACATGTCCGGCGACAATGTCGCCAACGCCAATACGCCCGGCTACCACGTCAAGACGGCCCTCGTAGAGCCCGTCCTTGGGCCGTCCACAGGTCCCGTGCGAATAGGGCTCGGCTCGACGGTGACGGATGTGATCCGCGTCCGCAACGAACTGGTGGAGCGGGCACTGCTGACGCATACCCAGTTGCAGGAGAAGCTCAGTCAGCAGGTGGACATCCTGTCGCAACTGGAATCGCTCTTCACCGAGCCCTCGGACGGCGGGCTGGATGCGCGGCTCGGGGACTTCTTTGACGCCGTTGACCTGCTTGCCAGCCAACCCGACGACCCGACGCTTCGCGAGGCGCTCGCCCAGAAGGCGTACGCGGTGGCGGACGTGTTCCACAGGCTCGACGACGGACTTCAAAGCGTCGCCAACGACCTGCAAAGCTCCACCGACTCCATCGTAAGTCAGATCAACGCCCTCACAGACAGGATTGCAGCCCTGAACAGCCAGATCCAAGCGGTAGTGACGAGCGGTTCTTCGGCGCCCGACCTGAAGGACACGAGGGACCAGCTCATAACAGAATTGGCGCAACTGATGAACATCACCGTGTACGAAGGCGACTACGGCGTCGTCAGCATAAGCTGCTCGGGGGCGCTTCTCGTGGACCGGAACCTGAGCAGTCCTCTCCGGACGATCCAGGAAGACGGCAAGACCTACATTGCTGCGGTCGGCAGCATCGGACAGCGCATACGCGTGAGCGAAGGACGCCTGGCCGCCATCCTGGAGATGGCCAACGACGTGGTGCCGCGCTACCAGTCGAGCCTCGACGACCTGGCGGACAGCTTTCGGCGCGCCGTCAACCTGGTGCATACGACCGGCGTGGGGGCGAACGGACGCTTTCACGCCCTGGAAGGGACGAATGCCCTCCTTGGGATGCAGCCGCTCTCCGACCTGGGTTACGGGGTGCCGGCAGGCACGGACGAGCGGCTGGTCATCAACGTGGCTGACGACGCTACAGGCGAGGTGACGCAGTACGAGCTGAGCCTTGACACGACCCTGTCGGCCGACGCCTTTCTTATTTCCCTCAGGGATTCGATCAACGCGAACGTGAACCATGTGACGGCAAGCATTGACGAGGGCAAATTGCGGCTGCAGGCCGACAGCGGCTATGCGTTCGATTTTGCCTTGCCGTACGATCCGAACCCGGCCCGGCCGGGCGACATCACAGCGGCCAATCCTACTTCTCCTTCGATACTCGACGCCTACTCGGGCGATAGGAATCTGGAGTACGACGTTACCTTCCTGAACGCCGGACAGATAGGCACCGACCCCATCACGATCCAGATTCAGGCGCGCGAGCCGGGCGGACCGGTGCTGCGCACCCTGACGCGCCAGATAGACGCCACCTATGCGCCGGGCGGCGCCATCGAGCTTGAGAACGGCCTGAAGTTGACTTTGACTGCTGGGAACGTGGCGGCGGGGGACAGTTTCTCCTTTGTTGCACATGCTTCCATGGACACGGCTGGCGTGTTGGATGCGCTCGGGCTGAACACGCTGTTCAACGGGCTGGGGGCGGGCCTCATAGAAGTGGCGGACCGCGTATATCAGGATCCTGCCAACCTGGCGGGCGCCCTGAGGCCTGTGCCGGGCGATAACCACCGGCTGCTCGACATGTCCGCCCTGCGCTCCGCGAAGTCGGTCGCGTCCGGCTCCGCAACCTTGCACGAGTACTACCGGAGTATGGTCAGCGACGTCGCAACGACTCGCAGCACGCGGACAGTGGCCCAGCAGAACGAGGACCAGCTTGTCAAAGACCTTCAGAACCGCAGGGACTCGGTCTCGGGCGTCAGCGTGGACGAAGAGATGACGCGCATCATGCAGAGCCGCACCCTTTACCAGGGGGCGCTGAAGTACATCAGCACGATCAACCAGCTCATGAACGACCTGTTCGACCTAGTGTAGGAGAACGCATGCGAGTCACACAGACCATGCTGGACCGCAACCTGGTCTACGGGATGAACCGGGACCTGGAACGCCTCAGCAAGTTGAACGAGCAACTCAGCACCGGCCAGCGGATCAACACATTCTCCGATGATGTCCCGGGCGCCGACGCGGTGCTGCGTCTCCAGCGCGCCAACGGACGGATCGGCACCTACCTGGAGAACATTGATTCCGCCGGCAGCATGCTCTCTTCCGCCACGAGCACGCTGCAGAGCGTCTCCGAGGTAATGACCCAGATCCGGCAGCTCGCCGTCCAGGCAGCTACGGAGACCTACTCCGACACCGACCGGCAGATAATGGCCCAGGGCGTTGACAACATGCTTAATACTCTCGTTTCCTTGGCCAACGTTGACCTGAAAGGCAACTACGTCTTCGCCGGTGAGGCCACTCACACTTCGCCTTATGCTGTGACCAAGGATGCGGCGGGTCAGGTACAATCCGTCACCTATCAGGGCGAGATGGTGAGTACGGAGGCCGGGGTCGGGCCGCGCAGCACGACGGAGATGAACCTCGTGGGCGAAGGCATATTCAGGCGGACCGGAGACATCTTCCGGAGCGTCATGCAACTGCGTGATGCCATGAAGGCGGGGGACACCCAGGCGATAAACCAGCTCTTGGGCGCGCTGGACACAAGCCATACCGATATCACTGTTTCCTTGGGCCGACTTGGCGAAAGACAGAACCAGTTGCAGGTCATGAAGGCGTCCCTGCAGACCTTGAAGGGCCTCAACGACCAGGGCATCGCGGACAAGCAAGGAGCGGACATGGCCCAAGTGACGGTGGAGTACAACAGCATGCAGGCCCTGTTGCAGATGGTCATGAAGATCGCCGCACAGGGAGCGATGCCCTCGATCATGGACTACATGTGATGTTGACTCCGCCAGCACGTCAGCAAGGAAGCTCAGCATGAAAGTCAGCATTAACGGCAGGACCGTGGCCGGTGTGGCCGAAGCCGGCAGTACCCTGGAGGGGCTCCTCCACAGCCTGAGGCACCGCGGCGAGATCGGGAGCGACCGAGTGGTGGTCGGCCTGGAGGTGGACAACCGTCCTTGCACGGCGGACGACCTGAAAGCCATGGAAAGCGTGTCACTGCGAGAGGCCAACGAAGTGAGCATCGTCACTGACGACGTGCGGGGCTATGCCCGTCGCATCTTGACGGATGCCGGCGGCATGCTCTCGGTCTTGCAGGAGGCCACCGCCCGCGTGGCGGAGGAGTTCCGGGGAGGCGCTGTCCAGAAGGCCAACGCGGACCTCTTCAACCTGCTCAGCGCCCTTCAGGGCTTTCTTGCGTGTGTGTGTCACATAGACAACATATGCGACTTGGCGCGCGCGCCTCTCGACGCGCAGCGGCACCTGTTGGCGCAAGTGGCTGAGTGTCTGGACCGGATCGAGTCCAGCCAGGAACGGCACGACTGGCTCGCACTGGCCGCCCAGCTTGAGCTGAGCCTGCTGCCCGCATTGGCCGGCTTTGAGCCCGTCCTGCAGGAGATGAAAAACGCCGTCACGTGACTCCTTGGCGCCAATCGGATAAGTGCGGCGCCCTTCCGGCGGCCGCGAGGCAAGCCTTCTTGGCATACAGGGGGATAGGGTGTACGCGCAGCAACTGAGAAGGGACGATGGGTCAGCGCTGCTCGATCTCGCCGAGGAAGTGGCGCGGGACTGTGGTGCTTTGGCCGACTGCCTGGCGGCGCTCGAGGCGTCGCCCTGCGACCAACTCGAAGAGTCCTGCCTTCGCTCTCTTGAGCGGATACGGCTGTTGAGGGCCAGGGTATCTGCCGGTGCGGATGAGCTGCGCTCTGCGCCCGCAAGGGGTCTGCCTCTCTCGCCGGGTGCTCAGGGCGCATTGGACGCGAGAATGGCGGAAGCAGCGCACCTTCTGCGGCAGGCCGCGTCGAGCTACTCGCGGCTCACCGACAAAGTCTCCCTTCTTCTGAACGAGGTTGGGCAGAGGCTGATTGACGTCCAACGTGGGGGGCAGGTGCTCCGCTCCTATGCCAGGACGGCCCGTCCCGCGAAGTAGCTCCCGCCGTGCCCCAGCCCGTGGCGGCAGGCACGCGCTGCCTATAGCCCAAGGATTCATCCCTGGTACTCCATGGATCCGCGCGCACGACTCCCGTAGGAACGGCTGACAATCTGCAGGTCCATGCCGCGGCATATGTGCCTCGGGACAGCATTTCGACGCGGCCATTTGACATTCAGCAATGAGCGGGATATAAAGCGCTCTGGGGCCGTACTTCCGTCGGCCCCGTTCACTTTGGCCTGGGCGTCGCGAAGCACATGAACCGATCGCGCCCTGATTGCGGTTCGCGGGTGCACCGCGGGCCAAGGGGCCGACAACCGGTTCCGCAGAGAGAGCGGCTGGTGAGGCGGATGTGCCATGTATTGGGCGAGCAAGGGCATACACACGCTCGGAAGGATGCGCCGCCGGGCATTGATCCTGCTGGCCGTGCTGGGCCCAGGCATCATCACGATGGTGGCGGACAACGACGCCGGCGGCATCTCCACCTATTCCGTCACCGGCTCGAAGTACGGCTTTAACCTCCTGTGGGTCTTCTTCATCCTCATCCCCATGGCGTACTTCGTGCAGGAGATGACCGTGCGCCTGGGGGCAGTCACCAAGCGCGGCCATGCCGAGGCCATCTTCGACGCCTTCGGCCCGGTCTGGGGCTGGTTTTCCATCTTCGACCTGGCCGTGGTGAACTGGCTGACGCTGGTCACCGAGTACATCGGCATGACGGCGGCCATGAGCATCTTCGGCATGCCGCCCTGGATCACGTTTGTCCTGGTCACGGCCATCCTCATGGGCGTCGTGATGACTGGGAAGTACTGGACCTTTGAGAAGCTTACGCTCTTGTTCTGCGCCTTCAACCTGGTCTATATCCCGGCCGCCCTCTGGGCCATGAAGACGCCCACGGCGCCATCTTGGCACGAGGTCTTCAAGGGATTCTACAATCCGGCCTTTCCGGGAGGGCTGACGTACGACCTGCTCTTCATTATCATGGCGAACATCGGGACCACGATCACGCCGTGGCAGATCTTCTTCCAGCAAAGCGCGGTCGTGGACAAGGGACTGGACGTGCGGGACATCAAGTACGGGAAGATGGACACCTTCGTGGGCTCTCTCACCACCGGCCTTGTAGCCATCTTCATCATCATTGCCACCGGGGCCGCGTTTTACTTCCATCACCCGCCCATCGTCGTTCAGGACGCCAGGCAGACCGCCGAGGCGCTGGTGCCCCTGCTCCCGGCCGCCCAAGGCGAATGGGCGCGCAGGCTCTTTGCCATCGGCCTATTTGATGCCGGCTTCCTCGGCGCCCTGTGCATCTCTTTGTCCACCTCCTGGGCCGTCGGCGAGGTCTTCGGCTGGGCGCACTCCTTGAATAAGAGCGTCAAGGACGCGCCGTGGTTCTATGGAGTCTACCTTTTCGTGCTCCTCACCGCGGGAGCCGTCGTCCTGATCCCGGGCGCTCCGCTCATCACAATCACTATGTTCGTGCAGGTTGTGGCGGTCACGCTCCTGTCAGCCGTGCTCGTGTTCCTGCTCCTGATGCTGAACGACCGAGCGATGATGGGCGACCTGGTCAACACGCGCTGGCAGAACATCGCCAATTGGGGCATAACGGTCTTCGTGATTGTGATGTCAACGCTATTCGGCATTTCGGTGCTCTTCCCTGAGTTCCTCAGCCCAAGCTGACAGGACACCCGGATGGCTATAGCTTCCAACAACCAGACGGCGAAGCCGAGCACCCCGGCCTCGGGCGAGAAGGACTACGAGCTCTTCTTCTTCTCCGAGGTCGTGAAGCGTCCCGTCTGCGCCGGCAAAGTGAGCCAGCGCATCGGCCGGCTGGCGGACCTCGTCTTCCGCTTCACCGACGTGTACCCCGAGGCCGTCGGCATCTACGTTGATCACGGTTGGGGCAAGCCGACGGAGTTCATCCCGTGGGACAAGGTCGTTAAGATCGAAGAGGACGCCATCTTCGTCCTGCCGCGGGAAGATGGCGGGCCCTACCCGCCCTTCGTTGACCAGCCCGGCTGGCTCATGGTGGACGCGCACCTGATGGGGCGAACAATTCTCGACACCGACGGTCGCCGCACCGAAGTGGTCAACGACGTGCACCTGCTGGCCTCAAAAGGCCGCATGCTCATCGTGCACGTGGACATCTCGTTCAACGGTTTCCTTCGCAAGTGGGGACTTTTCAGGTTCTTGCACTTCAAGGATAAGCTGATCTCCTGGCGCTACGTGCAGCCCCTGTCCCTGGAGGACGTGGGCAACCGTGACATCCTCGAACTCTCAGTGACCCGCAAGCACATGCTGGACCTGCCCGTCGAGGATTTGGCCGACGCGCTGGAGACGCTCTCGGGCGAAGAGCAGCAGGCCGTCTTCTCCGCTCTTGACTCGGAGAAAGCGGCCGAGGTCCTGATGGAGGCCGAGCCGCGGGCCCAACGGCAGTTGATCGCGACCCTCCGCCGCGAAAAGGCCCGTCAGATACTGTCCGAGATGTCCATCCCGCAGCTTGCTGACCTCTTCTCAGCGCTGCCCCATGAGCACGTCGTATCCATGATGTCCCTGCTGCCCGAGCAGGATGCCGGGCGGATCCAAGCCATCATCTCAGACCGCGAATCCGTGGCGCGCGTCCTTATGTCCACTGAGTTCCTGGCGGTCCCCAAGGACACAAAGGTCGGCCAGGTGCTCGCGGAAATCCGCAGTGGCAGGCACCCCCACGACAGTATTTCCTATGTCTATGTCGTCGCCGCCGACGCCGTCCTCGTGGGCGTTGTGGACCTGCGGGACCTCGTCCTGGCGCCCGACGATGCCGCCGTAGGGGACCTCATGGTCTTTCCCGTCGTGATGGCCCAGGAAGACGACGTGAGGGAAGACGTGGCGGAGATGTTCGCCAAGTACCATTTCCGCATGATACCGGTCGTAAACAAGGAGGACCGCCTCCTGGGCGTGATCCACTACAAGGACGTCATGAAGGGCCTGGTGACTCGCGCCAGGACGTGAGGCCGAACTATGCCGCGAATCCGGATGACCACTACTGTCAAGATCGCCCTCTTCTGTTTACGCCTCTACTTGGTGCTGATGCTCGTGCTGATCGCCTTCAAGTTCATCCGGGACTTCTCCCGCGCCGGCAAGTCATCCAAGCCTGCAGACACCACAATCCAGGCTCCACGATAGCCTGCCTCGGAGATCTTCCGCCCCTCCTTTGCTTTGGGTGCCACGTTTACCCGGTCCCCCGCCGGTCCTTGTGGCAGCCCAATTCGTATGGAGGCTGTATCTGCCGTTCGTAGGGCGGGGCAGTCCCGCGCATGCGGGAGGACCGTGCTTTCCCGCCCGGCAACGTTCGGCCCGATTCGGTCCCATCCCCCTCCGCAGGATGAGAGGGCGGGCTTGCTTGTGCCCAAGCCGACGAGCCCGTAAGATGACGCCCGACATAACCAGTAACGTCGGCCCTTTCGAAGTGACCGTACGTGGCCCATTTGGAAGCGGCCGGCGACGCGCATGCGCCGTCGGGGGCCTTGTTAGCGCTGGCCCCTCAGGTGCCTGTAGTTCAGCGCTGCCTCAAATGGTACGAGAGGTTCCAGTGATACGGCTCCGCAATTTGGTGATAGCCCTCGTAGCGGTCGGCCTCCGCTGGCAACTTGGCAGCGCCGTAGCTGCGGAGGAGGTCACGCCCCAGACCTTCGACGCGAAGGGCGTGAAGATCCACTACCTCGTCGAGGGCACGGGTGAACCGGTCGTCTTGATCCACGGGCTCTACTCCAGCGTTGAGATGAATTGGAGGATTCCGGGCGTCATAAGCGCCCTGGCCAAGGGTCATCAAGTCATCGCGTTGGACCTGCCCGGCCACGGCCTTTCCGACAACCCGGATAGCGAGGAAGCCTACGGCCTCCGGATGGTCGAGGACGTGATCCTTCTCCTCGATCACCTGAAGATCAAGAAAGCCCACATCGTGGGCTATTCCATGGGCGGGATCGTCGCGCTCAAACTCATCGCCCAGCATCCGGACCGCGTCCTGTCCGCCGTGCTCGGGGGCATGGGCTGGCTCCGCGAAGGAAGCCCGCTCCAGAAGTCGTGGCAACGGATGGGCGTCCCCAAGCGCAGCCGCACCCCGGCCGTATGCGTCCACAGCATCAGCAAGTTGGCGCTCACTGTCGAGGAACTGAAAAGTATTCGTATCCCGGTTGAAGTCGTGATAGGGGACCTCGACCCGTCGAGGCGGCTGTATGTGCGGCCCTTGCAGGAAGTCCGGAAGGACTGGCCTGTCGTCGAGATCGAGGCCGCCGGCCACCTCAACTGCATTACGAGGAAGGAGTTCCGGGACGAGATCGCGCGATGGATTGATGCGCACAGGGAGCAATGAAGGCGCCGAGCTGCGCACTGCGGCCAGCGTAGCGGCGGGTGAGCCGCGAACCGGGCTATGGCGTAAGGGGCAGGGCATGCACACTGCCGCGAGCGGCGGCGCGCCTCGCCCCCCAGAGGGGCAGGCATCGCGCCGGAATCGCAGGCAAGCGTCGGCCTCCGCAGATGGGTAGCCCGCGCCCCGTGTGGCGGGCCGGCGCCTCTCGCCCCGCAGGTAGGTGGGCTCGGCGCCTGTGCGATGAGCCTACGCGGAGCAGGCGAGATGGGCGTCACCGAGCTGCGGGCCAGCCTCGTACGTCGTAGCGCTTGGCCCCGAGTCCCTCGTCCCTAGCATCCATCGGCACCCGGCGTTACCTTCGGACCCGCTTCGGTGACACGCGACCTGCCGAATTCGTCTTGCAGGCTGAAACCGGCAACAGAAAGGAAAATCGCGTGGGTCGTAACGGACTCCCAAGCTGTTGGTCAGCTTGGTACCCCCTCGCGGGCTCGCACGCGAAGCGTCGCGCAAGCCGCCGAGGACTCACGGATAAATGAAGCTTGCGCGCACGATGTCAGGCAAGCTTCATTACGAATCCACGTTGCTCTGCCAACTGAGGGGGCTCCCCTTTGGTTGTGGTGTCCTTCTGGCTTGCCGGATTCGCCCCTCTGACATGTGGCTCAAACAAGACGGCGCAGGCCTGTGCAGCCTGCGCCGTCAACAAGGATTGGTACCCCCTCAGGGGCTCGAACCCTGGACTCACGGATTAAGAATCCGTTCCATAGGTTCAACAGACACTTTACCACAACTGGCGTGCAGGTCGCCCCTTGCATTCATATCATTCGGCTACAGGCGAAGTTAAGAGCAGATTGGGACATGGTAGGACGCGGTAGCAGGCGGCATTGGTTATACCTTGTGGGGACTATGCGTCGTATCGTAATCGTAACAGAGGGACTGACGGACACAATCTGTTGGGCCTATACGGGAAGGGGCCGGTCAAGAAGGTGGCCGCTTTGTATAGTATACCGTAGACCGACGCACAGAGGATTTCGTGCGGCATGAGGAGTGGCGGCATCAGCACCGAAAAGGTGCGGTATATGCGCGCGCGTACGCGGTATCCAACCAGGGGGGCCGGTAGAAGGAGGTGAGGCGATATGCGCGAAGTGCCGGGACGAGGTATAGACTGGGCGCTGACGTACAACGTCATTCACAAGGCATTGGGGGCGTTCCGATTCAGTTACCATGACCGCGAGGATGTCGCCCAAGATGTCGCTGTCGAGGTGGTGCGGCTCGGAAAGACGCCGGCGGATGTGACCTATTGGAAAGGGTATGTCTGGCGCGTGGCTAAGAGCGTGGGCATGAAGTCAATAGGAAAGCGTATGCGTGGCGGCCTGCGTGGAGATCTGGGGCCGTTGCCAGTGGATACGCCGGCGACCCTTGCTGAGCCATTAGACTACGTATGCGAGCGCCTTCCACGGCGCCAGGCGCAGGCCCTACGGCTGCGTCTCCAGCACGGGGAGGACTACGCGATCATATGCAGAGAACTAAAGTGTAACTACAATGCCGCCAAGCAGCTCATGAAGCGGGCCCGGAAGCGTGCGGCGGAGATTCTTGGGGATCAGGCCGGGAATTTGTGGCGAAAAGGTGTCACGGCCTCCCCTAATAGGGTAGAAGAATAGAACATCAATAACGGTGAGGATATGACCAGGCTTTTTACTGTGGCGGACATGGCGGAGCTGCTGGGCATGCCGGAGGGCCGGGTGCGGTATCTCCTGCGGAAACATGAGATTCAACCGGCGGGGCAGCCGAGCGGCCTGCGAGTCTGGAATGAACTGGGCCTCATGGCTGTCCGGGAGATCGTCCAGGACCACGAGCTCCGGCGGAAAATGGACGCGAGCTCCCAAGTCCAGTTTAAGCGCGATATTTGGACGTTAAGGTGTGCGGTCAAGCCGGACACCATCGAGGCCGACGCATTAGAGCGCATTGAGATTCGCCTCGCGCGCCAACACAACAGGATACGGGCGCTGGAAGATGAAATACGATAACGAACTTCGGGCAGGCTCCTTGGGAGTTATTGCCCTTCTTTGTCGTAACGCGAAAGCGGGGCCGGGGGTTGCCTCTGGGCTCGCGAGTACTCGGCAGCAGTCAGGCCCTTGGGGCCGGCACGGTACGGTGGCGCATAAGCGCAACGTGGCACCCGTAGAGGCGTCGCGTTCCAAGCACCGGCCGGGGATGTAAACAGTCTTCGCATCGTGGCGACGGCTTGGCCTGAACCACGCCGAAAACCGTACGAGTCGCCCTTGGGGCTGTCTTGATACGAGTCAGGACAGCCCTTTGTATTTTGGAGGCAAAATGTGCCAAACGCACCTCTCATGAAGGGCCGGCGTATGCAGATGCAAGCCGACGTTGAGGGCATTCTGTTGGAGCCGGGCACGACGGACACGCCTCGCAAGTCGCCGTTGACGGACAGCGAGCGACGCCGGGCGGACGAACTTCTCGATCAGATTAACCAACTCGATAGAAGGATTCTCCTCATGGAGCATGAACAAGACGACTTCAGTGTGGAACACCGCGATGCCCCTACGGGCAGCGGCCCGAAAGTGAAAAACCCATTCAATCTGCCGGGCGCCAGCGCACGCACACAGGTGCCGGTTGAGTATCGAGACCTGAAGACCGGGCAACCCGTGCGGGTGTACGAGCGGGGCGCACCTATGCTCGCAACTCACCCGTTTGACAACGGCGAACAGGTATCCATTGGCCGCCTCGTGCGGGCTATCTGCACCGGCGATTGGTCAGAGTGCGACGCCGAGCGCCGAGCGCTCGCGGAAAACGTGAACGTGAGCGGCGGATTCTTGCTCCCTTCGCCTATCTGGTCACAATACGTTGACATGGCACGGAACAAGTCAATCTGCTACCTGGGCGGCGCTGTGACGGTTGAAATGCCGTCGGAAACCCTGGCCTTGGCCCGGCTCACACAAGACCCCACCATGCAAGTGAAGACGGAAAACGCCCAGTTCACCGGCTCGACACTTCAGTTTGACCGGCTGAATCTGGTTGCCAAGACCATAGGCACGGTTATCACCGCGAGCGAAGAGCTCGTTCAGGACGCGCCGAATGTCGGGCAAATCATTGACGACGCTCTGAGTGCGGCATTGGCCGTCAATCTGGACAGCCGCATGCTATCCTTCCTGGGGACGGCCCCTGGCACAGTCAGTGAAACGGGTATCGGCGCTATGACCTGGCAGCACTTGCTTTCGGCGCTCGAAAAGGTCGAAGTCGGCAATGGGAAGGCCAATGCTTACGCGCTAAATCCGGGGCCGATAGCGGACTTGCGGGCGATCCTGACCGTTGCGGGCGACGGCAATTGGTTGAAAGCACCGGACGGCGTGGCTGGTTTGATGCAGTTCAATACGAACCAGTTGGCCGTTGGCGACGGCGTTTTAGGCGACTTCCGGCAAATGTGCTTCGGCGTCAGGCTCGCGCCGACCCTGCAAGTAAGTAGGGAAGCCGACGAAGCTTTCGAGCGGGCGCAGGTCAAAGTCAGGCTGCTTTCGCGGGGCGATTTTAGCATCTTCAGGGCTTCGGCAATCTGTGTGTTAGCCGGAATCACAAGCTGATAAGGGGGTTTGTATGACTGTCGAAATACAGGATAGCAAGTTTGTGACGCTCATGCAGGGCATAGCGACGGCCGCAACTTCTGCTACTGTGACTGCCGCGATTGACTGCCTCGGCTGGAACTATGGGCGCTTCATTTTCATGGCGCCAGCTGGAACTGCGACGGGCGTGGCCTGCAAATCGCTCGTAATATCCGAAGGCACGAGCACCGCGTCTTATGCGGCAGTGGCCGGGCTTCGTGGCGGCACGGCGACCGGTTCAACGGTTGATTTCGTGGTTGGTTCGCTGTCAACCAGTGAGCCCGTGGCTATCTGCCTCGACGTAGCACTTCAAGCCCGGGCCCGGTATTTGAAAGCAAGCCTGACCGTGGGCGAGAAGTACATTCCGGTTATGGCCGCCCTGTTGACCCGTGGCTCTGTCGAGCCGGGCAGCGACGCCGGCAGCATGGTTCAGCATATCAAGGCGTAACCTTAACAGCGGCAGGGGCCGTCGCCAATCGGCGGCCCTGTGCCGCATTCCGGCCGCAGGCCCACTGGCGGCCGGGGCGGGCGCGGGGGCGGCACGCAGCACTGAAGGCATACCGGCATGGCTGCCCCATCCTGCTCTTACTGTTGGGCCTGTGGTGGCCTCTGGGGGCGAATTAGCAGGCCAAAAAGGACACTATCTCACCTTATGCGGTCTTTGGGTCGAAAGAGCGGCGAAGTCTCTGATTTCGAGCGCCAGGATGAGTGCCCGTACTACGGTGTTGGCGGCCTACCAGATCGGGGGGTTGCTGACATTGCAGAAAGAGGAACTGCCGCACGGGCACACGGGTGCCCGCTGCACGAGCCCGGCCTGTGTCGGTTCCCAAACTACCTGGCCGGGCTTCTTCTTTCTGAGGGAGGTGCAATGTTGACTAATGTAGACACCCGGAACTCGCTGGTCATTTTTACGAAGGCCGCACAGATGCTCGCTGAGGCGGATACGATTCAGAAGACCCACGAACTGAAGGATTTGGCCTTGACGGCTGCCGACTGGGCGCGGCGAAAGGGTATGGGTGAAGAGGCCGTCCAGTACGCCAGGAGTTATGCCCTCGAAGCCGAACGCAAGATGGGGGAAATGCTGGCGGCGACGCCAAGGGCGGAGGGCGCAAGAGGCGTTGGGCCGCCGATTGCGGTAACACCACGTAACCGCAATACCCCGCCCACCCTCGAAGAGCTTGGCATTACTAAACGCGAGAGCGCCGAGGCACAACGGCTGGCCGCACTGCCACAAGAGACCTTCGAGGATATCCGCGACGGCCATACGACGTTGACCCAAGTCGGGCGCGAACAGAAGGAGGCGACGCGGGAGGCGCGCCGGGCCGAAAACACAAAGATAGCCGATGCAACAGCAAACCCCCCGGAGGGGCCGAGTGCGGGGCCGAGTGCGGGGCCGCGTGCGCGCGCAAGGTCCGCCTGCCCAAAGCGCTCTATGCGCACGAGAAGCCCCGGCGATGCCTTCCGAAGGTTGGGCAAGACTTTGCCTAAGCACCAACCGCCGACGAATGCGGGCCCCTATTGCCGCTTATATGGCAAAGATTCTTTTCTGTACTTCTGGTAGTATGCGCGGGATAGGAACGCCGAGGGAGCGGCTCTGCTGATGACAAACAATCACCCAAAGGACTATAGGACTTCTGGTCGCCCGTCATCAGCGCGACCCTCGGGGCCGGCCCTCCCAAATGGCCGGCCCCTTCCTCTTGTGAAGAATGCACCCTACGGGCGAATCGAGCCGGGTGTCCTGGCGGCGATCATGACGAAGTGGCGCAACGCGCCTATGACTGCGCTGGTTTACGTGGCAGTGGCATCGTTCGCAGATAACGAAACCGGTCTATGCTATCCGAGTTTGAAAGCGATCTGGGAACGGCTCGGCAGGGCCATTAGTCAACGCGGAATCGAGAGAGCGTTGGTACGTCTCAGATGCCCGGGCGTCTTGAATATCACCTACCGGCCGGGGCGCAGCACGGTCTATGAGGTCGTCTCAGGGCCGCCCTTACCCCTGACAGCCAGGGTGTCGGGGGTAGAGGGCAAGAGACCCCTGACAGCCAGGGTGTCGCCCCCACCCCTGACAGCCAGGATGTCGCCCCCCCCTGACAGCCAGGGTGTCGGGGGAACTGCTGTTGTAACTGCTGAAAAGAAGGACTGCTCACTCTCTCGGGAAACCGTCTCACGCAAGACTGCCGACAGAGTGAGCGAGCCTGTATCTCAGAAACCAAAGAGCAGCAACAGCGGCAACGGCAAACGGCGGAAAGAAGACGTGCCGCCTTATCTCGCAGACTTGGCTCTTGAGATATTGGGTGAGGCTTGGTGGACGACCGTACGGCAGTGGTTAAGGCACCCATACACGGCCAAAGACATGGTTAAGGGTTTGGAGAAAGCTGAAACATACCGGGCTGGCAACAAGGCGGCGTACGCTACTACGGTTATTGAGGGACTCGCAGAGGACCGCGCAAAAGAGAAGCAGAAGCAAAAGGAACGCCTTGATCGCTGGAAGGATTACCCGAAGTGACAAGACGACGTTGGCAACATTACCACGGAGACGCCCATGAGTGACCTACTCACCGCGCATGAAGTAATCGCGCTGCTGCGTCTGGACGTAGGACGTAAGAGACCCGATGAGGTTCTGCGTCATCTTCGCCGGCTGAGGAAGATCGGCTACGTAAAGATCGGCAAGACCATCCGCTACCCACGGGCGGAACTGGACAAACTCATTGCCGCGAACACGGTGGAGGCGCTGAGTGCCAAGTTGTCTTGACAACGCTATGCCCTGCGGCTATGCTTCGAGCCGCAAGAGGCGGCCGGCTCGCCCGGAAGGGAGACGGCCATGAACACCTGGCATAGATGCTGGCTCTGGACACGAAAGGGAGAGCGCGGCGTTCGGTATGCGTTGCGATGGTATGATTCAACCGGCAGAATGCGGACGCAATCCGTCGGGACTGACAAGCGACTGGCTGAGCGGCTGCGACGCGAGCGCGAGCAGGAACTCAACGACGGGACACTTGGAACTGTCCGGCCTATCGCCTTCAAGGACTTCATGGCCGAGGAATTGGAGATCATGAAGGACCGTCTGTCGCCAAGTTCAATCAGCAGTCTTCGTTTAGCCCTCGAAGACTTCGACCGTGTTTCCCATCCGCAGATGCTTGGCGATGTTGCCCACAGCATGGTAGAGAACTACTTCGCCGACCGCCTGAAGCGCAACGCGACGGCGACGGCGAACTGTTCGTTGCGGACACTGAAGGCGAGTTTTAGCAGGGCCGTCGGCAGGGGCTATCTGGAAGCGAACCCGGCGGCTCGGGTCCGGCAGGTGAAGGAACCGCAGCGGACCATCCGGCTGCTGACGACGGACGAGATTGGCAAACTGTTCAGCGCCTGCCATTCGCAATCATGGCGGGCCTTCGTGGCTCTCGGAGCAACGACAGGCGCGCGGCTCGGTGAGCTGGTGGCGCTTCGCTGGCACGACGTGGACGCGGAACATGGGTTCGTCCAGATCGTGAACACGGACGAGCACCTTACCAAGTCGAGGCGTAACCGCGTCATGGCTCTTTTCCCGAGCGTCTGTGAGTTGCTGAAGGGACTGCCCCACAGAGGCGAGCACGTCTTCACCACGCCGAACGGCGACCCCTGGCGGTACAACGTGCAAAGGAACTTCGCGCGGATCGTGAAGCGGGCAGGCATCCCGCGTTGCTCCATGCATGACCTGAGGCGTTCGTTCTGCACGCACCTAGCAATGGACGGCATAGGCGCGCCGCTGTTGCAGGCATTGGCCGGGCATAGCAATATCGCAACGACAATGACTTACTACGTGGGCGTGATGCCCGAGGCGTTGCGTGCTGCACAAAAGAGGTTACCGTTTCATGAAGTGCTCGAATCATCTGCACGAAATCGTAACACGGGCAGTTCTGAGGATGGGGAAAGCGAAGCGGCGCAGGTCGCAACTCCTACCTGCGCCGCCCGTTAAGCTGGTACCCCCTCAGGGGCTCGAACCCTGGACTCACGGATTAAGAATCCGTTGCTCTGCCAACTGAGCTAAGGGGGTGTTGTTTATGCCACACTGTCGTCGCCCCTTTATTCATATAGCCTAATAGTAGCCTTGATTCAAGCGACGAGCTGGCTCTCTGCGCGCATCGGAGCTCCTCCCCAGTCCTGGGAAGCCACGATCGAGAGCGACTCACCCCGTTGCGGGAAGCTTTTCAGCGCCGCCCCGCGTTCGCTGGCGCGCATACGGTTTCCACACAGATCCTCTATGCTTCGCAAGAGGGGCCGGGGCGCGGCCCAGGCGCTTGCCCGCCTGCGGTGGCGCCGCGCTATCCAACACAGGGCAGGTGTCGCGCCGCCTGAGGTGGGGCGGCCGGCCTGCCGCCTGGCTCACTGGCGCTCCTCGCACTGGCGTGGCCCGCCATCGGAATGGTAGAGGACCAAGGCTTCCGCTGTTGCGTTCCGTCTTTCCCTTGCCTTTGCGTGGTGTCAGAGCCTGTCCTGAGCGCCGCCTGCCAGGCTTCTGGTGGGTCCTCTGGCGCGCCGGAGTGTGAGGAGCCCATCCGTCGCCCGTTGTCTGTACCGCCTCCGCCCTGTCTTACCTAACTCTTGCTCAGGACTGTCGTTACGCTGTGACCGACTCTGCGCCACTCCGTCGTGCCCCGCCAACGCCATCGGCCAAAGGCGGACCTCCGGGGGGGACAAGTGCGATGGTGAGCTCCCTTCCGTGTCCGTTCTCGGTGTCCCCCGTGCCTCGGTGGTGCAATTTTTATCTCTTAAAACTCGAAGGGCCAAATGTGCCCAAAACGGACACACACCTCTTGAGGAACGAGTATAATCTGCTCCCGTCCGGGGAGTTCTGTGCCGCAGAACTTCCCGTCTTTGGGATAGTTCTGCGAGGCGCGACTGCTTCCGGTTGGTTAGTCGTGCGCTGCCAGTAACTTGAGGACCGCCATGCCCATTTTTGCTCAAGATAATGTCCGCGCTACGGCGCGGGGAATCCACTGCCCGCCTCAGCGGGTGCCTGTAGCCCTTGATGTCATCGCTCGGGTCGCGAAATCTCCGGTCATGGCGCTCCTCCGATGGGGTCGGGATGACGCCGCGGTCGCTCCTGGCTGTCCGCCCGCGTCTGTGGGGACTGAGATGTCCGACGTGCAACCTGAAATGCGAATCTTGGAACCGCCGCTTCAGCGCTGCCCTGAGCCGCGCGCTCGCCATGGACGCGCGATGAGGTGTCAAGGCCGTCGTCTTAGTGCCGCCCCGAAGGCCTGCCTGGTCATCGAACAATTCATCCCGGACATCGAAGCCCCGGCAGCCTGGCTCGTGGGCCGTTACAGGGGTGCCGCTTTCTGCACGCAGGCTGTTTTTCGGCCGAGACGTGTGCCTGCGGTCTGAGGCGGGCTGACTCAGCCGAGAGGCTGGTTTTGAACTCGCAATCCGACGGCGAGCACGGAGGTGGTGTGACTATATTGGGCCGCGGGCGCGCGGAGGCCCCAGCGGTGCTTGAACTGGTGCAGGGCATATGCTATCTTCGTCTTGTGCCCAGGTCCCCACGAGTGGCCGGGGGGGAAGTGCCATGTGTCTCCTCAGCCGCTCGCGTCGTGGTGCCTACGCCAGCGTCGTGGCGCCTACGCCAGTGTCGTGGCGCCTACGCCAGCAGCGCCGTGCCGACGACCTCTGGACGCATGAGCCCCACAGGCGGCGTGCTTCTTGTCATGCCTTCCCGGAATGCTTGAGACGACACGAAACTTCTGCATAATCGCGCACATAGACCACGGCAAGTCCACGCTGGCGGACCGCTTCCTCCAGATCACGCACGCTGTGCCGGAGCGCGAATTCCATGAACTCATGCTCGACGACATGGACCTGGAGCGCGAGCGGGGCATCACGATCAAGGCCAGTTGCGTGACCATGTTCTACACCAGCGGCGGGCAGCCATACCGCCTCAACCTGATAGATACGCCCGGGCACGTGGACTTCAGCTACGAAGTGTCCCGCAGCCTGAGGGCCTGCGAAGGCGCGGTCCTCTTAGTGGATGCCAAACAGGGCATCGAGGCGCAGACCGTGGCGAACCTCGACCAGGCCCGCGCGCACGGGCTGACCATCATCCCCGCCGTCACGAAAATAGACCTCCCGGAAGCGCGGCCGATCGAGACGATGGCGGAGATGGAGCAGACGTTCGGCTTCGACCCGGACGACATCCTGGCGGTGAGCGGAAAGACTGGGCAGGGGGTCGAAGAGCTGTTGGATGCCATCGTCCGCCGCGTGCCGGCTCCGAAGGCCAACCCTGACGCGCCGCTCCGCGCCCTCGTCTTCGATTCGTTGTATGACGACTACCGCGGCGTGGTGCTTTACGTCCGAGTCGTGGACGGGGAGATACACGGCCGCCAGAAGATAAAGATGTTCAGCACAGGGCGCTCCTACGAGGTGACCGAGCTTGGCATTTTCCGTCCGGGCATGACGCCCCAGGATTCGCTGGGCTGTGGTGAGGTCGGCTATCTGACCGCCGGCATGAAGAACATCCGCGACGTGAGGATGGGCGACACCATCACGCTGCAGGACAACCCCGCCGCGACCGCCTTGCCCGGCTACGTCGAGCCGAAGCCGATGGTCTACTGCGGGCTCTTTCCGCAGAACAACGATGACCTTGTCGCGCTCCGCACCGCCCTTGAGAAGCTGTCGCTGAACGATTCGTCCTTCGTCCACGAGGTCGAGACATCCGACGCCCTTGGGTTTGGTTTCCGGTGCGGATTCCTCGGCCTCCTCCACATGGAGATCATCCAGGAGCGCCTTGAGCGCGAGAGCAAGATCCCGCTCATCCAGACGGCGCCGAACGTGACGTACGAAGTCGTCAAGAGGGACGGCGAGGTGGAAAGTATTGACCGGCCCGCCAAGATGCCGGCGCTGACCGATATCGTGGAGATCCGCGAGCCGTGGGTGCGGATGAGCATCATCCTCCCGGCCCAGTACATCGGCAACGTCATCAAACTGATCGAGCAGCGGCGCGGAGAGCACGGCAAGAGCGAATTCCTCAGCGACCAGCGGGCCATGATCGTCTACGAGATGCCGCTTGCCGAGGTAGTATACGACTTCTTCGACCGGCTCAAATCGCTGACGCGCGGCTACGGCACCATGGACTACGAAGTGACCGCCTACCGGGCGAGCGAGCTTGTGAAGGTGGACATACTCGTGGGCAAGAAGCCCGTAGACGCGCTTTCCATTATCTGCCACCGTTCCGAGGCGGAGCGGCGCGGGCGCCGCATCGTGCAGGTGCTGCGCAGGAAGATAGAGCGCCACCTCTTCCCTGTCCCCATCCAGGCGGCCATCGGCGGCCGGGTGATCGCGCGCGAGACCATCAGCCCGTTGCGCAAAGACGTGACGGCCAAGTGCTACGGGGGCGATATTACACGCAAGAGGAAGCTGCTCGAAGAGCAGAAGGCCGGCAAGAAGCGGATGAAGGCCGTCGGAAGCGTCAATATCCCACAGGAAGCGTTCCTGGCCGTGCTGGAAGGCGAAGAGTCGTGAGCCGCGCGGCAGGTTGCGGAGCTTTTTGAGGAGCGGATCACTTGGTCAGGCAGGGACACGACGATGTGGAGGACTCCTTCCGCCCCGTGCCGAAGGAACGGACCTCGCTCCGCGACAACCTCGAGTACATCGCGGCGCTCATCTTGATCGTGCTGGTGCTGCGCCAGGCCGTGGTCGAGGCGTTTCGAATTCGGAAAGGCAGCATGGCCCCCACCCTTCTGGGAACGCATCAGGAGATCAGGTGCCCGAACTGCGGCTGGGTCTTCAACGTGGGCGCGGAGGACGCTGGCAACGAGGGCGCGGTGGAATGCCCGAACTGCCGCTACCACTGGGATGGAGCCTCCCGGTACGACAGCCATGGGCAGCCCATCATCTTCCGGCAGCCCGAATGGCTCTGGAACTCCGCCCGTCTCCGGGACGGCACGCCGCTCGAAACCACCGATGCAGCCAACCGCATATTGCGCGGGGCCAGCCGCATCTTCGTCAACAAGTTCATCTACAGCCTCAGGAAGCCTCATCGGTGGGAAGTCGCCGTGTTGTATGCCTGGTTCACGGTTCAATGCAGGTGGTGCAAATGGCAAGGCGAGGTACAGAAGTTGGAAGGCTTCAAGTGCCCCGAATGCGGCGAGTCGCAGTTCGTGGTGCTTCCCCCTATGCCCTTCATCAAGCGCGTTGTGGGCCTGGCGAATGAAACCGTGTCGCTCAGAGACGGGGATGTCTACGTCAACGGCGCTCTGGTCCGTAAGCCGCCTGACGTCCAGAAGGGCCTCTGGTTGCACGTGTTTGACTCTGAGTTCATGCCGCGCAAGGAAGTCATGCCCACCTGGGACCTGGGCCGCACGCCCGAGCGCTGGATCAGAGGCCCGGTTCAGGCGCCTCTTACGGTGGACGCGCAGGGCACCGGAGAACCCGTGACGGCGGCATTCGGCCACCGGATCGTGGACTTCTACTCCTATGACGGACTGAGCTACGAAGCCTCGCCGGGGAGCGTCCGCGCGGCGGGGCGCCACGAAGTGGGAGACTGCCGGATCCGGGCGCAAGTCCGCGTCCTGTCACAAGAACCGGCCGGCAGCGCCGTCATGCTTGAGGTAGACGACGCGGGCCACCAATTTGTGTTCTCCGTGCCGACGGGCGCCGGTGAGAACGCGACGCTACAGGAAGACGGCGTGCCCGTGCGCCAGACGGGCGCGCCCCGGCTCGCCCCGCGTGAACCGCAGTGGCTTGCACTGGAGAATTACGACCGGCGGATCGTGTGCCGGATCGGCGACAGGGACGTGATGAGCTATGAGTACAAAAGCACTCTCGGGGGACGGAGGGCCGTCCGGTTCGGGGCACGAGGGGCAACGGTGCAATGGCAGCGGATCATCATTGACCGCGATATATATTACGAGGCCGTTGAGACGACTCCGGGGGTGCCGGCCGTCTATCCCCTCGGCAAAGACGAGTACTTCGTCTTAGGGGACAACAGTCCCGCCAGCAGCGACAGCCGGGACCGGCGCTGGCCGAAGCCCGGCGTGCCGGAGGCCAACATAATAGGCCAGGCGTTCTTCGTCTTCTGGCCCGTCCATCAGATGAAGTGGCTCTGGGCAGGGGGCGCCGCGTTGACGGCACCAGCCAGCCCGTAGCCGCTCTGGTGCCGAGCGGCTCGTGCTGCATTTGCAGGCCTTCCCCGGCCCTTTTCTCAGGGGCGTTCTTATGCCGCGGCCGGAGGAGGGGAGGGGCCTTGCGGAATGGGCTGACGGGCAGCCGGCGCCGCTCCGGCCGCCGTGCGACTCGTGGCAGCGACTTCACGGGGGGAGTGGTTGACACGCTGCCTCTTGAATGCAGAAGGCAGATTGGCTATCCTTTGGCGCTGTAGAGGTAGGAGGGGCCTGCTATGGCCGCGTTGCCCGGGCGGCGCAACCTGATGAGCGAGCGCGAGATCGAACAGGTGGAGGCGCGGCTGCGCCGCATATTTGTGGGTTCGTCCTGTCTGAGCCTGCTGCTCTTGATGGTCCTGGCTTTTCTGCTGCCCCACTGGGGTGCGCTCCCGCCCCACTTCAGGGTCTCCTATCCTGCCATCCTGATGTGGTCTCTTGTGGTAACGGCCTATGGGTTCTACGCACAGGTATCCATGTCGGAGAAGATGAAGGAAGTCTTGCGGCACAAGACATTCGTTGACGAAGTCACCGGCGTGTTCAACTATCGCTATCTGGACCTCCGTCTGGTGGAAGAAGCCGAGCGGACGCGCCGCCATGGGGGCTTCACGGCGGTGCTGTACATGGACCTCGATGGTTTCAAGCGAGTCAACGATCGCTTCGGCCACCAGGTGGGCAACGTCGTGCTCGAGCAGCTCGCCACCCAGATGGCCCAGAAGGTGCGCTCCTGCGACGTCTTCGGCCGCATCGGGGGCGATGAGTTCCTGGTTGTTCTGCCGCAGACGGATCGTCGTGAAGCATACGTGCTGGCCGAGAGGTTGCGCGAGACAGTCCAGAACTACGTGATGGAGATCGGCGACGAACGGGTCATAGATTTCCTGCGCGTCAGCATCGGTATCTCCGCTTTCCCGGTCAACGGCGATACGATGGACAACGTCATTACCGCTGCTGACAATGCCGTCTACGAGGCCAAGGAACACGGCGGGAACAGGGTCGCAGTGGCCGACGGGTTCATAAGTTCTGACTTGGTGGGCAAGAAGATCATGCAGAGCGTCCGGGACGAGGAGTCGCTTAGGGGGAAGTAGGGTCCGCGCTGCTGCGCAGAAAAGCGGCGCGAAGAAGGGGGGGCTGAGTGTTCCGGCCCGCTCTTTTGTTGTCCCGCTCGGGGAAGGCCAGGCGATGGTTGGCACGGCGTTCATCGTCGTGGGTACCGCTCTTATAGTGGCGGCGGTGGCCGGCATCGTTCTCAGGATTCGCCGTCGTCGAAGGTCCCCGCGTCGGCGAGCGTCCGCCTGATTGCGGTTCCCACGGGCTTTTTCCGGGTCTTGCGGGGGCGGACCTCCTCCATCGGCCGACCCTGGCCGATGCCGGACCTATGATGCCGTGACGAAAATCTTCACACATTCTTGGAGCCCCACGCCGGTCCTCCCCCCGCTGATACGTCGTAACTCTTTGAACGCCAACAGGTTGACCCGAGTCTTATCCGATCCGGTTGCGCCCTGCGCTCCGGGGTCTTGAATCACGGTTTCAGCCTGCGCTATCGTAAGGTCCGACCGTTCCACAGAAACGCCCTCATAAAGATAGGTGAGGTATGAAGAAGGCATTGGTCTTGCTCGTGGTGGCCGTGGGTGCAGGGATCGCCATACTGAAGATGCGCAACGTGGCGCCTGCTGCCGCCAGTGTCGCCGAGGGCGCTTCCGCCGCCCGATCCCAGACGGCCGCGACCGCTCCCGTAGTGCCGTCGCCGCTGAATGCCGCGCAGCCGGCCAAGGCACAGGCTGTCCCTCGCGCCGTCGCCAAGGCGCCGCCGAAGGTGGGCTCTTCGCCCGGAGTTGGCATTGCCGCGCGGCCGGCATTGGAACGTACGGCAGTGGCTCAAGCGAGCGACCCCCAGACTCCGCCCGCACTGCTCGCGGCAGTCGGCATGCCAGCTCCTGCGGCGTCGCCATCTGTGGCGGCGCCCCACGCTATGCTTCTTTCAAGCACTACCAGCACCGAGAAGCCCAGGCCCACCGAGGCCCACGCGTCCGCTGCGACCGCGGCCGTGACCCCTGCCGCCGCCGCGTCGGCCCTGGAGAAGGCGGCCGCCCTTATGAAGGAGGAGAAGTACGTCGAGGCGCGCGCGGTCCTGAACAAGCCGTATTTTGGGTCGCACGGCGAGCAGGCCGCCAAACTCCGCGAAGTCCTCGACCAGGTCAACAAAGAGCTGATCTTCAACCCTCGCAGCGTGGATGGCGCCGTCGTCCACGTGGTTCAGCCGAAAGAGAGGCTGACGAGCATCGCCAAGCAGTACCACGTCAACTGGCGCACGCTCCAGCTTATTAACGGTATGACGGGCGACCGGCTGCGGGCGGGCCAGAAGCTGAAGGTCATCGCCGGGCCGGCCAGCGCGGTCGCCTTCAAGAACGAGTTCCGTTTGGCTCTCTTGCTTGGCGGCGTCTACGTCAAGGAATACCCCATCGCCGTTGGCAGGGACGGCAGCGAGACGCCCAACGGAATGTTCGTCGTGGATGTGATGCAGGAGAAGCCGCGTTGGTACAAGCCCGGTGGCGGCCTGATCGAGTACGGCCAGGAAGGCAATATGCTGGGCGAGCGCTGGATTGGCTTTGCCAATCAGTCAGGAGCCGCTAGCCTCGGCATCCACGGTACGAACGATGAGACGACCATCAGGACAAAGTGCTCGAACGGCTGCATAAGGATGCGGAACGCGGACGTCATTGAGTTCTACAACTTCATGCACCCGGGAAGCCGCGTGGAGATCCGGGACTGAGGATGCATGTATCGTCGGGCCTTGCTGCAGACGTATGTGGATGACGCGGCCGCGAGAAAACCCGCGCCCGGCGGCGGCAGCGTGAGCGCTTTGGTCGGCGCCTTGGCGGCGGCCATGAGCGAGATGGCCGCCAACTTCACGGTCGGCAAGAAGAAGTTCGCCTCTGTTGAGGGGACAATCCGGCAGATGCTCGACGAACTCTCTCGATGCCGCGACACGCTGCTGGACCTGATGGACCGGGACGTAGAGGTCTACGGGGTCGTCAACAAAGCCTATGCCCTCCCCGCGGAAACGCCCGAGCAGCGGGGCGCCAGGCAGCTAGCCATCCAGCAGGCGCTTCGGGACGCCATGAGCGCGCCGTTGGAGGTCATGCGCCAGTGCGCTCGCCTGAGCGCCGTCGCGGACAGTCTGGCCGACATTGGCAACCCTAATCTCATCACCGACGTGGGCGTCAGCGCTATCCTGGCGGAGGGAGCCTGCGAAGCCGCCCGGCTCAACGTCGAGATCAACCTGAAGCCCCTTGGCGACACAAAGCTGAAGGAAGAGACCATGGCTGAGATGGAGAGGCTGAGCCGGCAGGTGCGCGAGCACAAGGACAGCGTGGGTCGCAAGGTGGCGAGCCGCTTGGCGGGGTGAGGGCCGCCGCGCCCGGCAGGCCGGCCGGGACGCATCTGACGCGAAGGCTGCAGCCCACGACGCATCTCATTGCGCCCTCAATCGCTGCAAACTGGTGGCGGATCATGTTCGAAAGCTGGCGAATCTCGAAGAGTAAGGACGCCTGCTGTCGCTGCGGGCGGCAGTTCCCCGTGAACCGCGTCTTCTTCTCCTGCCTTGTGGAGGAGCCGGCCGACCTGGCTCGGCGCGACCTCTGCCCAGACTGCTGGGAGCAAGGAGTCCCCGAGGACCTTTTCTGCTACTGGCGGACGCGCCGCGCCGCCGGTCGCCAGAAACAGGTCGTGGACAGCGGGCTCATGCTTGAATTCTTCGACAGGCTCGAACAGGCCGACGGCGAGAAGAAGAGGGTCTTTCGATTCGTCATCGCCCTCTACCTGATGCGGCGCAAGGAGCTGAAGCTGCTGGAGGTCAACCGTGGCGAAGCGGGGGAAAGTCTTGTGTGCGAACGCCGCGCCTCCGGCGAGAAGGTCGAGGTCGCCAACCCCGGCCTTACGGAGGAGCAGATTCAGGAGACGGCTGCTCAACTTGGCCAGCTTCTGAACGCCTGCCTGTAGCGTCGCGTCCCACGAGCACCTTTCCTATCCAGTCGGGCTACCGCTTCGTACGGGAGGAAAAATGGCAAAAGTAGTCCAGATTGGGCTTGGTCCATTAGGGCAGGGGGTCGTCCGCTGTGCTTTGAAACGCAGCGGCATCAGAATCGTTGCCGCGGTTGACCCCGCTCCAGGCAAGGTCGGGCGAGACCTGGGAAGGCTCTGTTCTCTGAAACCCATTGGCATAACGGTTCGCAAAGATCTAAAGTCCGCCCTCAAGGGAAAGAAAGCCGATGTGGCCGTCCTGACAACTGTCTCGACTCTCCGCAGAATAGAGGAGCAAATCGAAGAGGTTGCCAGAGCGGGCTTGAACATCGTATCCACCTGCGAAGAACTCGCGTTCCCGTGGCGAACGCATCCCCGGATTGCAGAGCGAATTGATGCGTTCTGCAGGAAATATGGCATAGCCTGCGTGGGCACTGGCGTCAATCCCGGGTTTCTCATGGACTATCTTCCGTGTGTCTTGTCGTCCATATGCCAAAAAGTCGTCGGAGTGAAGATTACGCGCATCCAGGACGCCTCCAAGAGACGTA
>Ga0315289_10000066_pt1 | contig 159385 bp, 139 predicted proteins | sample YL17G11_40_MG_FD_203452 | JGI IMG/M metagenome (GOLD analysis project Ga0315289, IMG submission 203452) | Sediment microbial communities from Yellowstone Lake, YNP, Wyoming, USA - YL17G11_40 | ecosystem: Environmental > Aquatic > Freshwater > Lake > Sediment | place: USA: Wyoming | collected... | reverse complement strand
GATTGCGCAGGATCCTGCTATCCTTGTCTTTCACTCGAAATGCCCTTTCCGGATAGAACTGTTTTTTCAACGAAACGCATTCTACCCAATAGAAACGGGCATTTCGAGTTTCTCATTATGATCGGCCCCCACCATCTGCGCTTGAATAGGGGCTAGACGGTCGGCCTCTTTGCGCCACCACCGGCGTTCGCTCGTTCATTCCGTGGCCTCGTGCCCGAGCTTGCTCTGACCGCCGCGTCCGGCCAGGCAAGCAAGGAACCGATCAGTGAGTATACGCAGAAGCGCCGTGACCTACCTCCGGATGCAACGTTGCGCCCGCGCCGAGTCCGTTTACCACGACTCCACCTGGCGGCCCATCGTCTCCCGCCGCTTCAAGGGTGAAAGGGCCATGAGCGCCTTCCATCTCGAGAAGACGGCTACCCTCATCAACCGCTACGGCGCCTCCCTGACGAATCAGTTCCTGAAGCTCCTTCACGAACTGGAACGCATCCAGCGCAGGCGCGCCGGCGAACAGGTCAAGCCGCCGTCCGTCTCCCAGGTGGACATCAACAGTGCCTGACCAGCTCCGCTCTGCCTCATAACGGAGGCCCCGACAATGCATCCCAATTACAGCCATCGGCTACCCGGCCATGTCCCCGCAACCGCCGACCATGCCCATGCCGCGAACCATTTGTTTGACGAAACGAACCTAACTTTGCGCAGCCCCTTTATGCTGAACGACTTGCGCCAAAAAAAACTCCAGCAGAGGCGCTACGGAGCCCTTGGATGGCCTCCTGAGGGCCTTGCGTAATGCGGAAAGGGCACTTTTGGCACGGTTTTTCATGTTTTGCGCCCCAAAACTGCGTGCAAAACGCCCCCATGCCGGCCTTGCGGGGAAGAATCTCGCGCCTTGGCGCACGGGGCTCCCGGCTTGTCCCCCCTCTGGCGCCGCTACTACGAACTGGCAGCTTTTGCCCGCCTCCGGCCGGACCACCTATCATGTGCCAACGATCAACTCTCATCCGTGCGTCCCCTTTGGGTCAAGTCTGGGGCGGTGGCATGGAGACAGTCTCTGCCACAAATGCACGCTATGCTGCACAATTTGACTCCGGGGGCGGCTGTTGCTTATAATCCGCGCTCGGACAGGCAAGCTCTTTGAGTGCCAAAGGCTGCGGGGGAAAGCGAGAGGTCAGGGGAGACAAGGGTGCGCAGCGAGCGCTCGCAGGATTCAGGAAACACCGCCCGTTCACAGGGCGAAAGGATTGCCGATCACGCCAAAGCCTACAGCATCGGTTGGGGCCTGGACTCCGGCGAGGAGCAGGAGGGCATCGGCATGCGCAGAGCTGTCTTTTTTGCGTCCGCCGCCGCCGTATGCCTCATGGGCGCCTGGTTTCTGCTGACGACGGTGACCAGCGAGAGCCGGGGCCGGCATCCACTCAACGCGGCCAAGCCTTCCATGGGCGCGACGCCTGCCTTCACGGTCAGGCTCCTGGAATTCGCTCCGTCGAGGTCGAGTCAGGCCAAGGCCACCGAGCTTGCCTCCCACGGCGCGATCAAGTCGCTCGCGGGCGGGAACGAGTTCCGCCTTGTCCAGTTGCCCAACGGCCATATGGCCCTTTGCGTGGGCTGGTTCGAGCGGCGGGATTCGCCCGAACTGCGGGAACTCTTAGCGAAGTTCCAGCAGTACAAGGAGCGCGGGAGCAAGGTCTTCCCCGACGCTTCGATCCTCGGCCCTGCGAAATAGCCCCGGGCCTTCCGCGCCTCACGATTTTCCCCGTGTGAGCGTCCAGGATTTCGTGTAGAATAGCACGTTTGTTTCGGAGCGTTCGGTTCCTATTGACCTTTGGCCTAAGAATGGAAGCACTCAACACGGAAAAAGGCCGATAGATCAGCAGGTTCGGAGCGTCCAGCCCTTTGCTTTTCTTTCGCAAAGGTCAATAAGCATCTTGCGTTCAGGAGAGGAAGACATGTCCATGCACAAGAGCCTGAAACTCAGGAACAGCCTCGTCAGGCGGCGGAACGTCTTGTCCCGCGGCGAGCGCATCCAGCGCCTGAAGGCCGAAGAGCGTTGGGTGGAAGGGGAGATGTCTGTATTCGGGCTGCCCAAGGTGAAGTCGCAAGTGGTCAGTGCGCCGGGGAAGCCGGCCAAGAAGAAGGAGAAGGCCGCGGAAGGCGTGGCAGTGGCCGGCACGCCGGGAGCTGAAGGCGCCAGCAAAGCTGGCGGCGCCAGCGGCGCGGGCGGCGCTCGGGGCGCGAGCGCGGGTGGAGCCGCAGCGGCTCAAGCCCCTCCGAAGAGGAAGTAGCGAGCCCTGGGCACTTCCGCCGTTTGGCGAGGAGTTCAGACTTGGACCCGGCCGACCTCATTGCCGACCGCATGTCGCTGATTGACTCTTCCGGCATCCGGAAGGTCTTCGACCTGGCCAGGAAGCTCAAGGAACCGATCAACCTGAGCATCGGCCAGCCGGATTTCGACGTGCCCGAGCCCGTCAAGGCCGCGGCCATCCACGCCATCGAAAGCGGCCTGAACAAGTACACCGTTACGCAGGGCATCCAGGAACTGCGCGACGAGGTGCTGAAGGTCGAGAAGCGGCAGACGGGCATCCGGCACGATTCGGTGCTCATCACGGGCGGGGTCTCCGGGGCCTTGATGCTCGCCTTCATGGCCATGATTGATCCCGGCGACCGTGTGGCCATACCTGACCCGTACTTCGTGATGTACAAGCACCTGTGCCGGTTGCTGGGCGGCGTCCCCATCTATGTGGACACCTATCCGGACTTCCAGCTCACCGTCGAGCGGCTCGAGGAGGCCGGAGCGGGCGACGCCAAGCTGCTGCTGCTCAACAGCCCGAACAACCCCACGGCGCAGGTCATGCCGCGAGACAGCCTGCGGCGGATCGCGGACTGGGCCAGGAAGAACAAGGTTTTCATCATCACCGACGAGATTTACCGCGTGTTCTGCTATGACGGCGAGGTCGGCAGCGCCGCTTCGTTCACGGGGGACGTGCTCCTCCTGAACGGATTCAGCAAGCTGAGCGCGATGACGGGCTGGCGGCTGGGCTACGCCATCGGGCCGGAGCGCATCATCGAGGAGATGAAGAAGCTCCAGCAGTTCAGCTTCGTCTGCGCGCCGTCCTTTGCGCAGTACGCCGGCTTGGCGGCCTTGCACGTGTCCGCCGATGACCACGTGAGGGCTTACAAGGCGAAGCGGGACATGATCTACGACGGCCTGAAAGGGAAGTTCAAGCTTCAGAAGCCGCAGGGGGCGTTTTACGCGTTTGTGGAGGCGCCGGGGGGCGACGGCGACGCCTTCTGCAGGAAGGCTATCGAGCGGGGCCTCCTGATCATTCCGGGGAGCGTCTTCAGTGAGAAGAAGACGCACTTCCGGCTCTCTTTCGCGGCGGCCGACGAGACCATCGAGAAGGGGGTCCGGGTGCTCTTGTCGCTGGCATAGGTGTCTCGCCCCTGGCGGGACATGGGCGCGCCGCGCGACTGACGCGACCAAGAAGGCAGCGGCGCTTGGGGCATGGCACGCAGAAGAGCGAGCACAACCCGGGCGGATGCCACAGGACAGAGGCTGGGGGGGATTACCGGACGCCGTATTTCTCCAGCTTCCGGTAAAGCGTTGCGCGGCTCAGTCCGAGCTTGCGGGCAGCCTTGCTGATGTCGCCGTTGCACTTGCGGATGGCGCCCATGATGGTGCGCCTTTCCACTTCGACGAAGGGCAGGACCTCATCGGTCTCTGCGGCTTCGACGGGCGGTGCCTGGAGGGCCTTTTTGATGCACTCCAGGGCCTCTTCCACGGCAAGGGGCGGTAGTTTGGCCTTGCCGGCGGCCTTGACGAGGTGCTCGGGGAAGAGTTCCGGCGTCACCCTGTCCGAAGTGGCGAGGACGACGATGCGCTCGATGGTGTTGCGCAGCTCGCGGACGTTGCCCGGCCAGGGATAGCGCAGCAACAGGCTGACAGCGTCGGGGGAGAAGTCCCAGAAATACTTGGAGTACTTCTCGCGCATGATTTCCAGGAAGTGCGTCGCGAGCACGGGGATATCCTCGGGCCGCTCGCGCAGGGGTGGGATGTGGATGGGGACGACGTTGAGCCGATAGTAGAGGTCGTCCCGCAGATGGCCGGCCTCGACCTCTTGCAGGGGTTCTTTGTTTGTGGCGGCGACGACGCGGCTGTCCACCTCGATGTTGTCGGTGCCGCCGACGCGCGTGAAGGCGTGGTTCTGGAGGAAGCGCAGGAGCTTCGATTGCAGGCCCATGTCCATGCCGCTGATCTCGTCCAGGAACAGCGTGCCGCCGTGCGCGCGCTCGCAACTGCCGATGTGCTGGCGGTCGGCGCTGGTGAAGGCGCCCTTCTCGTGGCCGAACAGTTCGCTCTCGAGCAGGTCCTTGGGGATGGCGGCGCAGTTGACGGTGACGAAGGCGCCGTCGCAGCGCGGGCTCAGCATGTGGATGGCATGGGCGACGAGTTCCTTGCCGGTGCCGCTTTCGCCGGAGATGAGGATGGTGGCGTCGGTGCTGCAGATGCTCTTGATGCGGGCGTAAATGTCCTGCATGGCGGGGCTTACGCCCACAAGGTCGCCGAGCTTGCCGCCCCGGGCATAGACCTCTTTCAACTGGTTGACTTCTATCAGCAGGCGGTGCTTCTGGGCTGCTGCAAGCAGTTTGCCTGGGAGCGTGTCCGCGTCCCCGTCGGCAGCGAAGAAGTCCTCGGCCCCCTTCTTCATGCACTCGACGACCGCCTCCACGGGGGCCTTTTTGCCGACGACGATGACGGGCAGGTCCCCGTAACACCCGTGGATGTGATCGAGGGAGCCGCCCTTGTCGAGCGCGTGCTTCATGTCCATGAGCACGACGTCCGGGATGGCCTTGGCCATCTGCAGCAGCAGGGGGGCGCCGGGCTTGGTGCAGACTGTCTGGACGCTGAACCGATCCAGCTCAGACGGGACGAGCTTGGAGAGCTGCTCGTCTCCGACCACGTATACCAGGAGTTCGTCTGCCACGATATGTCACCATCTTCAGTCTGAGTCACCCAATGCCGCCCGCTGGCGCGACAGGTCCCAGACCGAAAAGGAGCAGCAACCGGCCACGCAGGCCATGCGTCTGCACGGGGCCGGTTCGGCCGTCAGGTTTTCTGCGAGGCGGCTCGGATCGCCTGGTCCGCCGTTTCGGTGACGTCGAAGACGCGCGTCAAGCGGGTCAGCTCGAAGATTGAGCGGCAGAATGGCGGCACCTCGGCAAGGCGCAGGTCGCCGCCTTCGGCGGCGGTCTTTCGCAGGCAGCTTACGAGGACGCCCAGGCCGGCGCTGTCAATGAAGTCCATCTTCTGGAGGTCGAGCACCATTCTGATGTCGCCGCCCTCGATCAGCTTGTGCAGTTCCGATTTGATCTGCGGAGCCGTCAAGGCGTCGAACCGCCCCGCGATTTGTATTACCGTCACCCCGTCCTGGTGGCTGACATTGGCTATCACTAACGCACTCACCTCCCTGAGTGTGCCGTCCCGACGTTCACAGCAGCCGTATGATATAGTTGCGGCGAATCCAAAGTCAATCGCCGGTACTGTTCCTTCGCCCGCCAAGGCTACGGGCAACGAGGGCGGATGCCGCAGTAGAGGAGATCTGGGGGCTCGTACTTTCGCTTGCCCGACGCCCGGCGAGTAAATGTTGCGTGGCAAGGCGATCCCTCGCTCAGCGGCCGGTCCGGCTGAGGATGGCCGACACGATGGCGTCGTAGTCCGCCGGCAGCTCCACGGGCGGGTTGGCATGCCGGCTTCGGGCGTCGGCGAGCTTCTTCCAGTGGTAGTCAGCCTTGAACTGCGGGAACTTGAGTCCGTGGGCGGTAGAGATAACGACGACCCGGTCACTCGGGGAGATGTCGCCACGTGCGGCAAGCTTCATGAGGGCGGCCAGCGCCACTCCGGTGTGCGGGTCGGTGAAGAGGCCGCTCAGGTCGGCCAGGGCGCAGGCGTCGGATAGCTCGTCTTCGGAGGCCTGCTCGACGACCCCGCCGAACCTCTGCAGCGTGCGGATGGCCTTCCAGATGCTGACAGGGTTGCCTATCCGGATCGCGGTAGCGACCGTCTCGCGGGCGGTCTGCGGCTCAAAGGTCCGGAAGTCCTTCAGGTAGCTGAAGTAGAGGGGATTCGCGCGTTCGCTCTGGGCGCAACAAATGCGCGGCAAGCGGCCTATGAGGCCGAGGTCGCGCATCATCTCGAAGCCGAGCCCCAGGGCGGTTACGTTGCCCAGGTTGCCGCCAGGGATCACGACCCAATCGGGGACTTCCCAGCCGAGTTGCTGGCAGATCTCGATGGAAACGGTCTTCTGGCCCTCCACGCGGAGGCTGTTCATGGAGTTTGCGAGGTAAATGTTGTTGCGGCTGCATACTTCCTGCACGAGCTTCATGCAGCCGTCGAAGTCGGTGTCGAGGGCAAGGGTCAGTGCCCCGTTGGCGAGCGGCTGGACGAGCTGCGAGGGGCTCACCTTGTCGTGTGGGAGGAAGACGACTGACTGGATGCCGGCGCGAGCGCAATAGGCGGCGAGGGCGGCCGAGGTGTCGCCGGTGGAGGCGCAGGCGATGGCCGGCACGCTCTTGCCTTCCGCGCGCATCTGCTTGACCATGCTGACGAGGACGGTCATGCCTAGGTCCTTGAAGGAGCCGGTGTGCGAGTTGCCGCAAAGCTTCACGTGGACGTCGGGCACGCCGAACCGGCGGCCGAAGCTTTCGACGTGGAGGAGCGGGGTGGCGCCCTCGCCGAGGCTCACGATGTTGGCGTCGTCCACCCGGGGGCAGACGTATTCTTTCTTGCTCCAGACGCCGCTGCTGAAGACGCCGGCGGGCGCGCGCCAGCGGCGGGCGAAGAGGCGCTTCCACTGCTCGGCGGACTTGGCCCGGAGGGCGTCCATGTCGTGGCGCACTTCGAGCAGGCTGCCGCACTTGCGGCAGAGGTAGATGATGTCGTCGAGCGCATAGGCTTCGCCGCAGCCCGCGAAACACTGAAACCAAGCATTATATTTAGCTTTCATGGCATCAACTGAGCCTCGTGGATGGGGCCGCGGAGGCCGGCGCGCCTGTGCCTGCAACAAGGAAAGAGGCGGCAGCAGCGTGCCCTTTATTCTCAGGGGCGCGCGTGATATATGTCAAGGGCGCGGCGTACGCCTTCTCTTGCTCGTGCTCCTACTTCTCCTGGCGTGCCTGCTGCGAAGGAGGCCGAGAACGAGGACGCGCATGAGTAGGAGCGCCAGAAAGAAAACGAAACGGAGACATGGATGAGGGAGCGGGTGCCGCTGCTGCTGGACACGGATATCGGGTCGGATATTGACGATGCGGTGTGCCTGGCGTATCTGCTGGCGGAACCTCGCTGCGAGCTCCTCGGCGTGACGACCGTCACGGGCCAGCCGAGAGAGCGCGCGATGCTGGCCGACGCGATCTGCCGCGCGGCAGGGCGACCGGAGGTGCCTATCTTCAGCGGATGCGACGTGCCGCTGCTGTGCGAACAGAAACAGCCGCAGGCGCCGCAGGCGGAAGTGTTGGTGCGATGGGCGCACCGCGAGGACTTCGAGCCGTACGCGGCGGTGGACTTCCTGCGCCGCAAGATCAGGAGCCGCCCCGGCGAGATTACGCTCCTGACCATCGGGCCGCTGACGAATGTGGGGCTGCTGTTCGCTGTGGACCCGGAGGTGCCGCGCCTGCTGAGGCGGCTCGTCATGATGGGCGGACATTACTTCGCCGGCGGCAAGACGGAATGGAATACTTCGGGGGACCCCATCGCAAGCGCGCTGGTCTTTAGTGCGGACGTGGCGGAGCTTGTCGCCTATGGGCTCGACGTGACGACGCAGTGCAGGATGCCCGCTGAAGAATGCCGCAAACGGTTCACGGGCGGGCCGTTCGAAGTGGTGAGCGACATGGCCGAGGTATGGTTCCGGCGCGCAGGCGAGATAACGTTCCACGATCCGCTGGCCGCGGCATGCGTGTTCGAGCCGGAGATATGCACGTACCGGATGGGGCGCGTGAAAATGGACCTGGCGCCGGGAGCGACGTACAGTGCGACGGTTTTCGAGGAGGCCGCTCCCTCGACTGCGCTCGGCACAGGAGGCGGGTCGCACCGCGTGGCGGAGAAGGTCAACGCCAGCAGGTTCTTCGCGCGATACTTCGACGTGACAAAGGTCTTTTCGGAGGCTTAAGAGCCGCTCTACTGCAGCGCCCGCCCGCAGCTACGCGAGCTTGCCAACTGCTTTGAGGATGGCGGCGATGAGGGCGTCGGAGCCCTTGGTGAGGTCGAGGTCGGCCTGCAGGGCGTAGACCGGCGGCGACGGGGGCTCCCGGAGCAGCCGCTCGACCTTGACGGCATCCTTCTCGGTTGTGACTATGGCGTCGGCAGCGGCTGCGCGGGCTTCGGCGAGGAACTGTTTCACTTGCCGCCCGGAGTACTGTTGGTGGTCCGAGAAGACGGAGAGGAAGGCGAGGTCGCAGCCGGCCTTCTGCAGTGTAAGTCGGAATCCTTCGGGGTTCCCTATTCCGCAGAAGGCGGCCCAGCGGCCACGCTTGAGGTGTTCGGGACTGAGCGGATCTCGGCCTCTTCCGCCCAGCGGCCTCAACGAACGGATGACGTAGGCGCAGCAGGCCGTGGGGATGCGGGGCGCCAGTTGGGCGAGCCGGCGTGTGATCGCTTCGATCTCCTCAGGGCTGACCACGTTCGTTCGCGTCAGGAGCAGGAAATTCGCCCGTCTGACCTCTGTGAGCGGTTCTCTGAGGAGCCCGCGAGGCAGCAGGTGGCCCGCGCCAAACGGACACAGGGCGTCTATGAGGACGATGTCGAGGTCGCGGGCGATCCGGCGGTGCTGGAAACCGTCGTCGAGGATGAGGACGTTGGCGCCGTGTTCGGCAACCGCTTTCTGGGCGCCACGAAGCCTGTCGGCGTCCACCACGACTGGAACGCCCCGGGCCAGGCCGGAGAGCATGAGGTTCTCGTCGTCCACGCCGAGCTTCCTGTGGCGGCCGTAGCCGCGGGAGAGGATGACGGGGCGCATCTTGCGGATGGCGAGAAGCCGGGCGAGCCAGGCGACGAAAGGCGTCTTGCCGGTGCCGCCGGCCGCGACGTTGCCGACGCTGATGACGGGGACCGGGGCGCGGCCGGTTTTCCTCCAGCCGAGGCGATAGAGGCTGTTGCGGACCGCTACGCCGACGCCGTAGGCGGCCGAAGCGGGGAGCAAGGCGGCCCTCGCAAGCGTTAGCAGCGGCCCGCGGCGGTCCGGGGCAATGACCGCCCGGTGAAAACGGAAGAGCGCAGTGCCGATTCCCAAGACCGATCCCCGTTCAGACTACCGGATGCTCAACGCTGAGAGGACGGAGAATACAGGCAGGCATGGACCTGCGTAATGCTCCTGCTCTGGGTTTGCCTGCGTCGTGCGGCGCGAGTGCGTGCCAGGCGGTCAAATGCCGCGGCTGGGGACTCGCGGCTTGCAGCCAGTTCGTGTTTGCATACAATACATAAGCTGGAGCTGTCCGGCAAGACGAAAAGGGGGCAAGGGCAACAAGGCCTAATTGTCTTTACGTGCGTGAGTGCGTTAGGGAACAGGCACGTCGCGCCACGACAATGGTGCGGAGCACGAGCACGAGTAGGAGAAGGAGCGGGAGGGTTTGGCAGGGAGGAGACAGAAATGGTCAGGGTTGGGATTATCGGGCTGGGTGGGATGGGAAACATGCATTTCGGGTGCTACGCGTCCGTGCCGGGGGCGCAGGTGGTGGGGATAGCGGACGTGCAGCAGGAGAGGCTCCGGCCGGGTAAGAGTTCGCTGAAAATCAACATCGGGGAAGGGGGCGCGACGATAGATCCACAGAAACACAGGCTCTACGCGAAGCCCGACGACCTGATCGCGGATTCCGAGGTGGACATGATTGACATCTGCCTGCCGACCTTCCTGCATGCCGAGTATTGCAGGAAGGGCCTGGAGGCAGGGAAGCACGTCCTCTGCGAGAAGCCGATGGCGTTGACGTATCAGGAGTGCACGGACGTGCTGCGCGTGGCGGAAAAGTCGCGAGGCAAGCTGATGATCGGCCAGTGCGTGCGCTTCTTCCCCGAATACGAGTACCTGAAGGAGACCATCGAGTCGAAGCGCTTGGGGCGGCTGCTTGAGCTTTCGCTCTGGCGGGGCAGCGCGCCGCCTCAGTGGTCGTGGCAGAACTGGTTGCTTGATCATAAGCGAAGCGGGGGGGCGATCATGGATCTGCACGTGCACGATGCAGACTTCGTCCATCACGCGCTGGGACGGCCGCAGGCCGTCTGCTCGACCGCCGCCATAGGCCCAACCGGCGGCTACGACGTGGTGGAAACGGTTTACGTATACGACGGGCAGGTGGCGGTCAGGGCTGGCGCGAACCTGGCCCTTCCGAGTGCCTTCGGCTTTGAGGCGCGCTTCACGGCCTCCTTCGAGAGGGGCTGCCTGCGCTACAGCACTTCCGACCCGCACGGCCTGTCGGAGATCACCCACCAGGGGGCGCTGCATCCCACGCTGCCGAAGAAGAACGGCTACCGGGAGGAGATCGCCTACTTCGTGCGCTGCATAGAGAACAACGAACTGCCGGCCGCTGTGCTGCCGGAGTCCACAGCGTTTTCCATAAAGTTGGTAGAGGCCGAGCGGGAATCGGCCAGGACGGGGATGCTTGTGGAGCTGTGACAACCGGAGGCTGACGGCCGCGGACAGGATTCGCCGGATACTCGGACGACGAGACGAAAACGGCCGGCCCAGTGGTTCTCGGACCCTGAATATCCTTGTCAGGCTTTTCTGTTATCGTCCTTCAGGCGGCGGACGATCTCGGTCAGCCTGCTGAGTGCTTCGAGGGGCGTCAGACGGTCGGTGTCAAGGCGCAGGAGATCCTCCCGAACCTGCGATTCGAGGGGCCTGAAGAGGGGCACTTGCGCAGTGCGGGGCGAGGGCTTGCCGCTGGGCGCGCTGCCGGGCGCTTGCTTCGGCACGAAACGGGGCTCGTCATTAGGCCCGACGGCGTTCTTCTCGAGGTGGTCGAGGATGTCGCGCGAGCGCTCCAGCACCTCCGGGGGGACGCCCGCCAGCTTGGCGACGTGGATGCCGTAGCTGCGGTCCGTCGCGCCGGGCACGACGCGATGGAGGAAGACGACGTCGCCCTGCCACTCGCGCACGGCGACGTTCAGGTTCCGGACGCCGCTGAGCGTGTGGGCGAGCTGTGCAAGCTCGTGATAGTGCGTCGCGAACAGGGTGCGGGCACGGGTGCGATTGTGGATGTATTCGGCGACCGCCCAGGCGATGCTGACGCCGTCGAACGTGCTCGTGCCGCGGCCGACTTCGTCGAGGATGATGAGGCTGCGGTCGGTGGCGTTATTGAGGATGTTGGCCACCTCGACCATCTCCACCATAAACGTGCTCTGGCCGCGCGTCTGCTCGTCGCTGGCGCCGACGCGGGTGAAGATGCGGTCCACGAGGCCGACGGCAGCCTCGCGGGCGGGCACAAAGCAGCCCATCTGGGCCATGAGGACGATGAGGGCCGTCTGGCGGATGTACACGCTCTTGCCGGACATGTTGGGGCCGGTGATGACGAAGAGGGATACGTCCTGGCCGTCCATTTCGACGTCGTTGGGGACGAACTCCTCGCGCAGCACCTGCTCCAGGACGGGGTGGCGCCCGTCGCGTATGAGGAGGGTGTGGTCCTCCGTGATGCGGGGGCGAACGTAGCCGGCCTCGGCGGCAACGACGCTCAGCGACGTGAGCACGTCAAGCAGGGCCAGGGCTGCGGCCGTGGCTTGCAGGCGGCCGGTGTGGGAGGCCACTTCCTCGCGCACCTGCTGGAAGAGGTCGTATTCCAGGTGCTTGGCGCGCTCGCCCGCGCTGAGGACGGCCGACTCGCGCTCTTTGAGCTCCGGCGTGACGTAGCGCTCGGCGTTCTTTAGGGTCTGCTTGCGGATGTAGTCGGACGGGACTTTGTCCTTGTGGGTGTTGGTGACTTCGATGTAGTAGCCGAAGACGCGATTGAAGCCGACTTTGAGGGAAGGGATGCCCGTGCGGGCCGCCTCCTGTGCCTCGAAGTTCGCGATCCAGGTCTGGCCGTCGCGGCTTGTTCGGCGGAGGTCGTCGAGTTCCGGGCTGAAGCCGTCGCGGATGATGCCTCCTTCGGTGAGGAGCGTCGGCGGGTCGGGCTTGATGGCGGCGGCGATGAGGCCCTCGGCCTCCGGGACAGGGTCTATGGCGTTTGTGGCCTCCTGGAGCAAAGAAGACTGTGCGCCGGCAAGGTGGCCTTTGAGGGCAGGCAGGCGCGAAAGGGAGTGGCTGAGGGCAACCAGGTCGCGGGCGTTAGCTCGGCCGCAGTATATCTTGGTGGTGAGGCGCTCGATGTCGAAGATGTTCCTCAGGGCCTGGCTCATAGCGGCGCGAAGCGCGCCGTCGGAGAAGAGTTCGGCCACCACGTCGAGCCGGAGCTCGACCTCATCGCGCCGGCGCAGGGGCGTGAGAATCCAGCGCCGGAGGAGGCGCGCGCCCATGGGGGTTGCCGTCTTGTCGAGGACGTGGAGGAGGCTTCCTTCGCGGTCGGGGCCGCGCATGGCCTCGGTGAGCTCCAGGCTGCGGCGCGTGGTGGCGTCGAGGATGAGGTAGCGGTCGCCGGCGAAGGGCTCGACCTTCCGGATGTGGCCGATGGCGGCCCTCTGCGTCTCCCGGAGGTATGCGATGAGGGCACCGGCTGCGCCGAGGGCAGGCCCCATCCCTTCGCAGCCGAAACCGTCGAGTGTGCCGGTGCCGAAGTGGTCGTTGAGCAGGCGGCGGCCTTCATCGGAAGCGAACTCCCAGGGCGGCCGACGGGTGATCAGGCAGGCGGACGGCAGGTGGCGCAGCGCGGGATGGCCGTCCTCATCGGCCGGGTCCTTCGCCTGGGGCAGCAGGCACTCGGCGGGCCGGATGCGCTGGAGGCTGTCGGCCAGGGAGCCGGGCGCGACCTCTTCGACCTCGAACTTGCCCGTGGAAAGGTCCAGCCAGGCAAGCCCGACGGAGGAGTCGCCGACGGCCACGGCGGCGAGGAAGTTGTTCGAGCGGCTGTCGAGGATCTGGTCTTCCGTGAGCGTTCCGGCGGTGATGACGCGGGTCACGTCCCTGTCCACGAGGCCCTGAGCTTCGGCAGGGTCCTGCACCTGCTCGCAGATGGCCACCCGGTGGCCGGCGCGGATCAGGCGCTTGATGTAGCTATCGGCGGCGTGGTGGGGGAAGCCGGCCATGGGGACGGCATTCTCTCCCTTTTCCCGGCTGGTGAGGGCGAGGCCGAGGTCGCGGGCGCAAGCTTTCGCGTCGTCGAAGAACGTCTCGTAGAAGTCCCCCATGCGGAAGAGGAGGATGGCGTCCTGGTGCTTCTTCTTGAAGGCCAGGTACTGCTTCATCACCGGCGTGTAAGAGAACTCGTCCATCTGCCGTCTAATCACGAGGAGAAGGGCTGCAAGCATCACCGTAGCTTAGAGGATATAGCCCGTCTTATGGCTTGTCAAACCGCCCGTGGAGACGTTAGCATAACGGCGCAGGTATCTCGCTCACAGAGAGGGGCGGGGGATGGCCGGCGAGACGTGTCGGCATTGCGGTGCGAGGGTGGCTGAGGCGAAGGGGCTTTGCCCGTATTGCCGGCTGCGGCCCGAGGTGCGCCGGAGTGGCAGGCCGGCCAAAGGGCGAGGAGGGCGCCTGAGCGCACCTTTTTTCCTGTACTGGGCGGCCCTCTTCTGCATTCTCTACGGATGTGCCCACGAGTCCATGGATTCTCTTGGACAGTTGGATAGGAAGAGCTGGGCGCTGTTGGTGCGGGCGTTCGTCGCGGTGGGGCTGCTGGCGCCAATATTGTTCGTGTTGTACCTGTTGGGGTGACGGCTTTGAGGTCGGGTTGCAGGGATGAGCGAGAAGGCATGTCCATTCTGCGGTGCGAGGCGTAAGCCGGAGAACAGGTTTTGCGTACAGTGCGGGTCCCGGCTCGGGCCACCGGCTGTGCGCGGGGCCAAGCCGCAGCAGGAGGAGGGAGAGGGAGAGGAATCGCCGGGCATGCTGGTGGTCGTCTACTGGTTGGGCGAGTACTTCCCGGGCTTTTTCCGGCTGACAGTTCTGATCGCCAGCCTTGTGCTCACCGTGCTTGCCCTCGGGATCGGCATTCTTGCGCTGGTAGTGGGCGTCTTCGGCGCGGTTATAGCAGCCATGCTCATTGGTGGGTTCGCGTTGCTCCTCTACTGGACCGCGGTAGCGTGGGTCCTGTCGGGCGAGATATGCATGCCGGCGGAAGCGCTTGCGGACTTCAATGGCACGCAGTGGATGCTGTTCGTGGGGCTGACGGCCTTGCCGATCGGCGTCTGCATGGCCCTTCTGGGCCTGCACGGGACAGCCTGAGGGGGTGAAGGCAGTGGGGATGCGCTCAGCGGAGGACGGCGTACGCCAGGAGGGCGACGATGACTATGCCCGCCAGGATGATGATGGCCACGAGGCCCGTGTACCGGCCATGGGGCCTGCCTTTGGCCGGCCGGCCGCAGCGGGGGCACTCGGCCGGGGCGGTCGCCTTGTAACTGATGAACTCCTCCTTGCAGAAGGCGCAGTAGAACATCTGTGCCTTAGGGGTCTCGGGGGCGGACGTGGCCATGGGAGGGGCTGCTCCTGCAAATGCCTTTGACATAACACGAGCGCAGGCTTATACTAATGTTTTTGCCCGCCTTAGGGCAAGAGGAATACGTTCAAGTCGTGTGCTCACCGGATGTTGCCTATGGAAACCTATCTGGCGAAGAAAGAAGAATACGAGAAAAACCGGCAGTGGTATCACGTGGATGCCGAAGGCAAGGTGCTGGGACGGCTGGCATCCCGCGTGGCCATGGCCCTGATGGGGAAGGACAAGCCCACCTACACCCGGCATGTTGACACGGGCGCCTTCGTGGTCGTGACGAACGCGGAGAAGGTCCGGCTGACCGGCAAGAAGATTGACCAGAAGACGTATCAGCGGTATTCGGGGTACCCGGGCGGGTTGAAAGAGATCCCGGTTAAGGTGATGCTGGCGAAGCACCCGGACCGCGTGGTGCGGGAAGCCGTGCGCCGAATGCTCCCGAAGAGCAGGTTGGGCATGGCGATGCTGAGGAAACTGAAGGTCTACGCGGGGGCGGCGCACCCGCACACGTATCAGAAGCCGGAAGAGCTGAAGATGTGAGCCGCCCCAGGGCGGGGGTTTCGCGGAACTCAAGGTAACTGGAATCAATGGGCGACGAATTCACTTGGGGAACGGGCCGTAGGAAGACGTCGGTGGCCAGCGTTCGGATTAAGCCCGGCACAGGCGCCATCAAGGTGAACGAACGCGACCTGGAGGCGTATTTCACGCACGAGGACCATCAGGTTCAGATCAAAGAGCCGTTGCGCGTGACGCACAACCAGGGCCGGTTTGACGTGGTCGTAAAGGTGCAGGGCGGCGGCGTCACCGGCCAGGCCGGCGCGGTGCGGTTGGGGCTGGCGCGCGCGCTGCTGAAGACCGACGTGTCGCTGCGGTCGCTGCTGAGGGAGCACGGCTTGCTGACGCGTGACTCGCGCATGGTGGAGCGGAAGAAGTACGGCAAGCGCGGCGCGCGGCGCGCACCGCAGTACAGCAAGCGGTAAATAGCGGGGCCCTTCTCAGACAAGAAGCAAAGGGCGCTCGGCGGGCAGGTCTTGCCGGGTGCCCTTTTTGCTGGCTCGCTTACAGACTCATTCCCCGCCTTGAAGAGCAACTACTCGGGCCGTGCACCGGCACCTCCCCTGCCGCGTAGATCCAGCGGAGGGCGGCGCCGGTCTCCCAGAGGACAGGGCGTGAGTCTAAGCGCCCGAGGTGCTCCGGTTGGCGCGGATTGGTCTTGCCGGTCCTTTGCCCGCGGGGGCTGTGGAGCTTATAATGACGACGCTATTGGAGCACGGGGCGGCTCTGCGGAGGACAGGGAATGAAATTCGTCATTACGATGTGCCAGGACGAGGACGGGGTATTTGTTGCAGAGTGCCCGGCCATCCCGGGCTGCGTAAGCCAAGGGAAGACCCGGCGGGAGGCGGAACGGAACATCCGCGACGCCATTCGTGAATGCCTGGAAGTGAGAGCCGAAAAGGGCTTACCTCTTACGATTGAGACTCGCGAGGTGGAGGTGAAGGTGTGACGGCCCAGGTGCCCCTCTTACGCCCTCGGGACGTTGTGAGGACGTTCGGGAAACTCGGCTGGACCATCGCGCGGCGGAGGGGAAGTCACATCATCCTCACAAAGGAGGGGCACTTAGCTACTCTTTCAGTGCCTGATCATCCCCAGGTGGCCAGGGGGACGTTGCGCTGTCTGATATCTCGCGCTGGGGTTACGCTGGAGCAGTTTCTTGAGGCGCTGGCACACTGAGAAACTGTCTCTTGGCAGTCGCCAGGGACTGTCGGGGAATCCGACTGCCGTGGTACAGGCGGGAGCTTCGTGCAGGAGGGTTTTCCGGCACAGCAGGTGGTTGGGCGGAGTGTTGCGCGCAGAGAATGGGGCTGGCGCGCATGTCACGCCGGGTGCCCTTTTCGTTCTGCGTGCGGCTACTCGGCTTTCAACTCGGCGACGAGTTCGGGAGGCAGGTTGAAGTTCGCGTAGACGTTCGTGACGTCCTCGTCCTCTTCCAGGGACTCCATTAACTTGAGCACCCTGCGGCCGGTTTCGGTGTCCAGGTCCACATAAGACTTGGGCACCATGGTGACTTCAGCCGACTCGACGGAGAGGCCGGCTTTTTCAAGGGCCCCCCTGACGGACCTGAGTTTCCTTGGGTCGCAACTGACCTCGTAGACGCTGCCCGCCTGTTGGATATCGTCGGCGCCGGCATCGAGGGCAAGCTCCAGAACCTCGTCCTCGGTCTTATTGTCCGTCTCCACGAGGATCAAGCCCTTCATCTGGAAAGTCCAGGATACGGAGCCTGCGGCGCCGAGTTCCCCGCCGTGATCTATGAAGGACTTGCGGACGTGGGGCGTGGTGCGGTTGCGGTTGTCGGTCAGGGCGTCCACCATGATGGCCACGCCGCCGGGGCCGTAGCCTTCATAGCGGCACGTCTCCAGCCGCAACGCGCCCTCCTCCCCTGCGGCACGGGCGATGGCACGCTCAATGGTATCCTTCGGCATGTTGGCCGCCCTTGCGGCGTCTATTGCGTACTCCAGCTCGAGGTTGTTCTTGGGGTCCTTGCCGCTCTTGCGGACGGCCGCCATGATCTGCTTGGAGACGCGGCTGAAGGCCTTTCCCTTCTGCTTATCCGTTTTTTCCTTCTTGTGCTTTATGCCGGCCCAGTGTGAATGTCCTGACATCGTTCAATCCTTTCCATCTGAACTGCGTAGTGCGAGAGCACGGTACGCCCCAGACATTCACTGGCGGGATGACGGAGGCTTCCGCTTGCAGGGCTGAGACCACGGCGCCCCGCCGGAGCCGGCAGAAACTGTGGACCGACGTTTCGGTGCAGTCATGGAATGGCACTGCCGTCAGGAGCCTTGTTGGCCTGTGATTATACACCATAGTGGGCGCTGCTGGAAGGGCACGCACAAGGAAGGGCAGACGCGGCACTTCATTGGCCGCGCCGGCCCCCGTTATAATTGTGCCGGAAGGAAGCGGCGATGCCGACGCGACTTGGGCACGGCCTTTCATGCAGCGGCGAAAACGCGCACAGGATGACGAAGTCGAGCGGGCTGCCGGACCGGTTGAGCCGGAGGAGGGAGCCGGGAAGCTCTACGTCATCCAGAAACATCAGGCCCGACGGCTGCACTATGACCTGAGATTGGAGTGCGGCGGGGTGCTCCTTTCGTGGGCTGTCCCGAAGGGTCCGTCGCTGAACCCAGCCGACAAGCGCTTAGCCGTCAGGGTCGAGGACCATCCGCTCGGCTATGCGGAGTTCGAGGGATCGGTGCCGGAGGACGAATATGGCGCGGGCACCGTGATGGTCTGGGATACGGGCACTTTCGAGAACCTGAAGGACCTGCCAGTGCGGGAGGCCGTCGAGCAGGGCCACATCGAGTTTCGCCTGCACGGGCGGAAGCTCAAGGGCGTTTGGCGTCTCGTGCGCATGAAGTGGCAGGGCGAGGAGAACTGGCTGCTCGTCAAGAAGGACGACCAGTGGGCCGATCGGCACTCCGACGTCACGGAGACGATGCCGGACTCCGCACTGACGGGGCGTTCGATGGAAGAGATCGCCGGAGAGGCATGGGAAGAGCGCTGAAGGGAGGATGAGGGCGATTTCAGCGACGGTCAACACGCCGGGAGGCAACGGTCCTCGCGCGGATGGGAGCCGGCAGAAGGTCAGGGCGAGCCTTGTGGTCGCATGGCTGGCGGTGATGGTTGCGGCCGTTGCAGCGGGGGCATTCACGGCGGCGCGGCTGTCGCACATTCGTTACGGCGAGAACCCGCGCCTCGACCGGGCTGCGCGGGCCGTTGTGACCACCCGGCCGGCCCGCAAGGGGAATGTCGCCGTTCAGGGCGCAGGCGGTGCTGTCAACGTCCCCATCGGGCTTCAGTTCGACCGCCGGCGCGCCGTTGCGCTGGCTATCGAGCTGGAAAGGGCCAGGCAGCGATTGGAGGCCAGAGCGGGCGCCTCGGTGGTCGGGAACAGCACGCGCGCAGCAGAACGCCGGACTGACGAAGCGGCAGACGCCTATCTGACGGCAGAGGAAGAGGTGGGCAATTTCCTGGCCGTGGACGGAGACCGGGCGCAGTTATTGCTTTACGCCCTGGGCTGGCCGTGGGCAGGGCAGGATGAAGGGGGGATTTCCGCCGCGGACTTCCGCTCGGCTCGCAGCCAGCCGCCGCGCCCGCTTGCCCTAATGTCCGCGGAGCGGTGCGCGCAACTGATTCGGGACGCGGAGAGGGCGCCGGCGTGGCCGGCCGCAGAGGAAGGGCTGAAGCGCTCCTCCGGGCTGACTGCCGAGCAACTCGCTTCGGTCCGAGCGCTCCCCTGCCGGCAAGCGGTGGCCGAGGCCTTCGGCTCCGAGCGGGGGGTAAGGGCGGCCGCAGCCGCGCTGGGCAAGTATGCTGACCTTGTGCCGGCGCAGGCGGACACAGTGCTCGCTATGGCGGGGGCGATCGAGTTGACTTTGGCAGGCGCCGAGGCGGCGCCTGCGCTCAAAGTCATGGCGAAGCGTCACCCTGAGTTGGCGGAGGCGATACTCAAGGCGACGACGGAATAGTCACAGGTTTTGCGTTTCTGGTTTCAGGCCGCCGATGCGTCGGAGGTGTGCACGGCGAGCCGGAGCATGAGCACGAGGCGCGCCGCGAAAGTGGCTCGCTGAGCAGGAGCACGAGTGACAGCAAGGGCAAGGCGAGGAGGGGAGACACGGCGAAATGAAGACTTGCCGAGTAGTCATAGCCGACAACGGGCGGACGCTCGTTGACCTGGCTCAGGTGGCGCTGACGTCCCGGGAGCGGCTGGTCGGCTTGATGGGGCGGGCCGACCTGCCGCCCGGCGAGGGGCTCCTCATACTCGATTGCTGGAGCGTGCACACGTTCTTCATGCGGTTCCCCATAGACGTCGCCTACATCTCCTCCAAGAACGCCGTGGTGAAGATCGTTGAGGGGCTCAAGCCCAGTCGAGTCTCCGCCTGCTGGGGGGCGCGGTCGGTGCTCGAGATGCCGTCCGGATGGGCGCTGAAGATGGGGCTGTCCGCAGGGCAGGTGCTGGTGTTTCAAACTCACGACGCGCCGACATAGGCCCCGGGGGCCCTCACTTAGCCGAGAGCCGAAAGGACCGCAGGAACCAGCGGGTCGGGGCGGCTTCGAGGACGACGAGGATCACGCCGCCCCAAGGGGCCGGCGAAACGACAGGCGCCCGCGCAGCACGTGCCGAGCGGGCGCCTTGAATGACCGCCCCAGGCGGGTGAGTTTACTTCTTCCGCCAGTTCTCCGGGCGGAGGCTGCGCACGGCGGCGCCGGCGCGCCACATCTCGGAGTTCTTGATCTGGTCCAGCTCCACGCGGAGCTTCTCGGCGTAGTCGGGGGCGCTGTTCGCCTTCAGCACGATCCCCGTCTCCGTGCCGTCCTTGACGCGCTGGTAAAGTTCGTCGAAGACCGGCTCGACCGCCTTGCGGAACCGGTGGCGCCAGTCGAGGGCGCCGCGCTGGGCCGTGGCGCTGGTGTTGGCGTACATCCAGTCCATGCCGTTCTCGGCGACCAGCCTGATGAGGCTCTGCGTGAGTTCCTCCACGGTTTCGTTGAATGCTTCGCTCGGGCTGTGGCCATGCTTGCGGAGGAGGTTGTACTGAGCTTCCATGACGCCGGCGAGGGCGCCCATGAGCACGCCCCGTTCCCCGGTGAGGTCGCTCCAGACTTCGTGCTCGAAGGTGGTGGGGAAGAGGTAGCCGGAGCCGACGGCGATGCCGATGGCGAGGCAGCGCTCCTCGGCGCGGCCCGTGGCGTCCTGGAAGACGGCGTAGCTCGAGTTGATGCCGCTGCCGTCGAGGAAGTTGCGGCGCACCGACGTGCCGGACCCCTTCGGGGCCACGAGGATGACGTCAACGTCCTTGGGCGGCACGACGCCGGTTTGATTGCAGTAGACGATGGAGAAGCCGTGGGAGAAGTAGAGCGCCTTGCCCTTGGTCAGATGCGGCTTGAGCTTCGGCCAGACGAGCATCTGGGCGGCGTCGCTCAGGAGGTACTGGATGATCGTTGCCTTGGCGGCGGCCTCCTCGATGTTGAACAGCGTCTTGCCGGGCTCCCAACCGTCGGCGAGGGCCTTGTCCCAGTCCTTCTTAAACTCCGGGGCCTGGCCGATGATGACGTCGAAGCCGCTGTCGCGCATGTTGAGCGACTGCGCGGGCCCCTGGACGCCGTAGCCGAGGACGGCGATGGCTTCCTTCTTGAGGACCTGGCGCGCCTTCTCGAGCGGGAACTCCTCGCGCGTCACGACGTTCTCAACGACCCCGCCAAAATCAATCTTTGCCATTCTTGTTCTCCTGTTGGTGCAGGCCAACTCGCTGGTGCGGCTGTCACGGCGACTGCCGGAAGGGCGCAGGACAGCCACAGGGCAATATTCTGCCCATAGGGGGTCGCGTTTGCAAGGACATGGCGGTGAAGGTGCTGTTTGCCGGGGCCGGGGTTGCGCCCGCTGCGGGAATGTGCTTTAATCGCGGAGAGCTTCCTGGAGGGACACGATTGGCTGGCACGCGCGGCGGGGGCGACAGGATAGGCTATCTGGATTGCTTCAGCGGCATCAGCGGCGACATGTGCCTTGGCGCCTTGGTGGACAGCGGCGTGCCCCTGGTGGCGATCCAGGATGCACTCAAGAGCCTGCCGATCGCCGGCTACGCCCTGACCGCCAGGTCGGTGACGCGGGCAGGCGTCGGCGCGACGCTCGTCGAGGTGAAGCTCGACGAGTCAGAGCGCCATCCGCATCGCGGGCTGAAGGAGGTGCTGGCGGTCATCGAGGGCGGGTCCCTGCCCGGCGAGGTCGTCGAGCGCAGCTCCGCCGTGTTCCGCAGCCTGGCGGAGGCTGAAGCGCTGGTGCACCGCAGGGACGTTGAGGACATCCATTTTCACGAAGTGGGGGCCGTGGACGCCATCTGCGACATCGTTGGCACAGTCGTGGGGGTTCGGGAGCTGGGGCTGGAGGAACTGAAGTTCTCGACCGTGAGCCTGGGAGGCGGGACGGTGCGGACAGCGCACGGCATCCTGCCCGTGCCCGCGCCAGCAACAGTGGAGTTGCTGAAGGGCCTGCCCACGGCGGGCGGGCCGGTTGACTTCGAGCTGACCACGCCGACGGGGGCGGCGATCCTGAAGGCCCTCGCGGAGCCGTGCCCGTTCTGGCCTGACATGACCATCGGGACGGTTGGCTACGGCGCCGGCGGGCGGGATATCGTAGAGATGCCCAACGTTTTGAGGCTCGCAGTGGGCACGCTTTCGTCAGGTGCGGGCGGCCACGACTCGGCCGGCCCGGCGACAGAGGCGGACTACGTCTGGGTGGTCGAGGCCAACCTCGACGACATGACGGGGGAGGAGGTCGGCTACTGCACGGCGAAGCTGATGGAAGGGGGTGCTTTGGACGCCTTCACGGCGCCGATCCAGATGAAGAAGAACCGGCCCGGCGTGCTCCTGACCGTGCTCTGCTCGCCGGACCGCTTGCGGAAAACGGAGGAGCTTCTGTGGAAGCATACCTCCACGCTTGGGGTGCGGCGGTGCCTCTGGCAGCGGTCTAAGCTCCGGCGCGAAAGCCGGGCCGTCCGGACGCTGTGGGGGGAGGTACGGCTGAAGGTGGCGTACCTGAGCGGGCGCGTTGTCCGCTGTGAGCCCGAGTACGAGGACTGCAAGGCCATCGCCGATGCGCAGGGCCTCTCGCTCAGGGAGGTGTACCAAGCAGCGCTCTCGGCGGCCAGTGGCAGTGGCCAAGCGACCGGACCTGAGGGCAAGGCCCACCGCGACGACACGACGAAGGCGACCTGAACAGGGACGGACGGGGACGTGGCGCCGTGGCATACAGCCCCCCACGGGTTGGGGGCGCGTGCGGCTCTGCCAGGCATACGGGTCGCGTGCTAATGACACGGCCCTCCGGGACGTCTAATGCAATGGACTGTCATGGCCTGGGCATTTTTGGCCTTTTCGAGCGGGAGGCGAACATGAGATGGGCGCGGCGCTGGTGGATCGTAGGAATTGCAGTGTCGGCGGGGCTCTTGGTGGTCTTCTGTGCCTCAGCGGGGCAGGCAGCACCTGCAGTGTTTGAGCCGGCGCCGGTCGCCGGGGCGGCCCAGGCGGCTGCCGACCCGATCCTGACGGCGCTGCCGGAGCCGCCGCTCATGATAATTCGCATGGACAATCCGGCGAGGTTCGCGGAGGCCGTGCGGCAGACGAAGGTCGGAGAACAGGTGGAGGGCTCGCCGGCTCTCTCAGCCGCGCTCGATCTGGTGAAGGACTTGTGTCGCCTCAGCGCCGCGCTCTTTATGGATTTGCCCGATGCGGTTCTTAGCCGGCTTTCCGGGCACGAGGCGGCGCTGGTGGGCTTCCCGTCCTCGGGGGAGCCCGACCGGAAGCCGCCGATTGCCTTGGCCATGTACCTGGGCGCCGACGCGAAACTCATCAAGGATGCCTTTGAACAGAAGATGCTGCCTCGGGTGCAGGAGTCCGATCGGGCGGTCTCTGTGAGCACCGAACAGGCGGCGGGCGGGCCTGTGACGGTCCTGAAGAAAGGGCCGAAAGAGTTCTGCGTGCGATTTGTGGGCGAGTTGGTAGCCGCGGGCTCGAGGGAAGCCGTGTTGAAGTTCCGCCCAACGGGGTCTGGGCCCGCCTGGATCGGCGCGCAGCAGGCGCCGACCGGGATTGCTTCGGCCTACCTGAACCTGGAACCTCTGTGGGCTCGGGCGATGGCGCGAGCGGCGCAGGGCTCAGAGCAAAGGCAGGGGTTGGAGACTCTGGGGCTGCCTGGGCTCACCAGTATCTGGTCCTCGACGGCGGTGGAAGAGGGCGGCTTCAAGGACCGGTTCGTGGTGCAGATGCGGCCCGGCGCCAAGGGCCTCCTGCCGGGACTCATGGCGCTCAAGTCGGCGGAGTCGCAGTGCGCCTCGGTAGTGCCGGCCGACTACGCCATGCTCGTCTCCTGCCAAGTCGAGTCAGGGGAGAAGCTGTACGGGCTCATCGAGGAGACGATCAAGGAGACCAGGGGCGAGACCGGCCTGCAGCGGTTCAGGACGGCGATGGCGCAGATTGACCAGGCTTTCGCAATCAACTTTGAGTGGGAGGTTCTGCCGCGGATTGGCAGGGAGGCATTCTTCGCCCTGCGCGCACCGGCGCCGGATGTGGCGGCGTCGGGTCGGCAGCTCGGGGCGGCCGACCTCATGCCGATCTTCGGCTTCGCCATAAATGACGTTGCGAGCCTGAAGGGCCTGTTCCAACGGTTCGCCGCGTCGCCTCAGGCGGCTCAGATGGGGTGGCAGCTCATCACAGAGGGCTTCGAGGGGAAAGAGGTCCACACGTTGAGGAACATCGCGGGCCCGGCGCGGCTTTGCATGGCCTTCATCGGCGACTTCCTCGTCTGCTCCCCACAACCGGAGGCCGTGCGTTCGGTTATCAGCGCAGTCGGCCCAGGCAAGACCCTGGCCAACGACGCGCAGTACCAGACCATGCGGAAGCACCTGCCCCCGCAAGCGGCCGTGTGCGCTTACGTGGACAGCCGCCCCTTCAAGCCCATTGCCCTGGCAGCGCTGCGGAAGGGCATTGGTGCCAAGGCGCCGGCATTCCTGCCGCTCTTCGAGGGGGCTGTGCCCGATCTCGGAGGCTACGGCTTGTCCGCCGTTTCCGACGGCGCCGCGCTCCGGGCGGAGGGGTACGGCGATGTGCCGGCCGCATTCGGGTTCCTCAGCCTTATTTCAATCGGGGCGGCCAGGAACCAGGCGGAAGCCATGCCGCCTCAGGCCCCAGCGGGAGCACCGCAGCCGGCAGCAGGGGCGCCGCAGCCTGCGGCAGGGATGTGATGCGTCTGCGGCGCACAAGGGGATGGGAATCGAGAAGCTTCGGGCCCTTGAGATCGCCCAGCGGCGCTTCATCGCCGTTTCTTTGAGCGCTGTACCCAGGCGAGCGCGACGGCGTGGTAGACGGTCGCCCAGGTGAGCTGCAAGTTGTCCCGGAGCCTGATGCTGCTTTTCGCGCCCTCGTAGGTATAAGGGACGGGCATCTCAGCGATTCGGAAGTCGCGCCCCCGCTCGTTGGCGAGCTTCCCGAAGAGCAGCAGCGAGGTGTGCTCCAGGGTGTAGCGGCCTTTCACCGTGAGATTCCGGGCCAGGTATGCGGCCACCTCGCGGGTGTAAACGCGGAAGCCGCTCTGGACGTCGTGGATGCGGATGCCGGCGACCAGGCGGTAGGGGACGTTGGCCAGCGAGTTTGCCAGGCGGCGCGCGAAAGGCATGTCCCCGCGATAGCGGCGGCCGATGACGAGGTCGTAGCGGCCGACGAGAGGGGACAGCGCCGGCAGGGTGGCAGGATCGTCCTGCATGTCGGCGTCGAAGACGGCCACTACCTCCGCGTCGGGATGGCGGACCATGGCTTCGAGCCCGTGCTTCACAGCCGCCTGCTTCCCCTGGTTGACCTCGTGGTGAAGCGCCTCCACGCGGGGGTCGCCAGCGGCGAGGCGGTCAATGATAGACCCGGTGGCATCGCGCGAGCAGTCGTTGACGACGACGACGCGGCCGAGGCCGACGCCGAGCGCTGCTTGCACGGCTTCGGCGACGTGTTCTTCCTCGTTGTAGGCGGGGAAGACGACGCCCACGCGCGCGGTGTTCTGTTCACGCCCCCCAGCCGGAACTTGCTCTACCAGTATGCGCATGGAAGCATCTCCTGGGCTCAAAGGTCAGGATGCCGCGTAGACCGCCTCTGCGGCGGCCGCTGCGCCGGACCGGTTGGGAACTCCATGGGCCTTGAGTATCCGCTCCAGGACATTCAGAAGGAGCGTCACGTTCTCCGGCCGGCAGGAGCTTCCCATCAGGCCGATGCGCCACGTGCGGCCCGCGAGAGGCCCGAGTCCGCCGCCTATTTCGATATTGTAGTCGTTCAGGAGAGTGCCGCGCACTTTCCTGTCGTCAACTCCTTCGGGGATCAAGACCGCGTTCAGCATGGGCGCACGGTACTGCGCTTCCACCAGCATGGAAAGGCCCAGGGCCTCCAGGCCTGCGACGAGCGCCCTGTGGTTGAGCCGGTGCCGCTTGAAGCGGGCCTCAAGGCCTTCGCCGATCAGGAGCTTCAGCGCTTGGTTCAGAGCATACACCATCGAGATGGGCGCGGTGTGGTGGTAGGTCCGCTCGGTGCCCCAATACTTCCTGACCATCGTCATGTCAAGGTACCAGCTCTGCACTTTGGTCTTGCGAGCCTCGAGGGCGGAGAGGGCGCGCGATCCGAACGAGAGGGGCGCCAACCCAGGCGGACAGCTAAGGCATTTCTGTGTGCCGCCATAAGCGGCGTCAACCTGCCAGCCGTCGGTGTCGACGTTGCAGCCTCCGAGGGAGGTCACGACGTCCACAAGGAACAACGCGCCCACCTCGCGCGCGATGTTGCCGAGCGGCTCAATGGGTTGAAGGACGCCGGTCGAGGTCTCGGCGTGGACAACGGCGAGGACCTTCGGCAGGCAGGCGCGTGCCGCCGCCTCCACGGCCGTCGGGTCGAGAGGCTTTCCCCATTCTGCCTCGACAGTGAACAGCCTGCCGCCGATCCGCTCGACGATGTCGGCCATTCGGGTGCCGAAGACGCCGTTGACGCAGACCAGGACGCGGTCGCCTGGCTCCACGAGGTTGACGAAGCACGCTTCCATGCCGGCGCTGCCCGTGCCGGAGACGGGGAGAGTCAACCTGTTCCGCGTCTTCATGACGCGGCGCAGGAGTTCCTGCGTCTCGTCCATGATCGCGAGGAATTCGGGGTCGAGGTGCCCGAGGAGCGGCCGCGTCATGGCTTCAAGGACGCTGGGATCGCAGTTGCTGGGCCCGGGGCCCATCAGTATCCGTGCCGGCTTTCCTTCGTTGCGCATGTTACGCCTTTCCGCCCTGAACCGGGAGTGCAGTGGTTCGCGGGGACTTACGAGCCTCCGCGCGCTTGCTCTGCGTCCAGAGCGTCGTAAACCTTGTTTGTGCCGCGCGGCAGGACGGCCACGTCAAAGGCCGGCTCAAACTCATCAACCAGCTTGACGTTCCTCTCCACTTCCTCCGGCCAGCGCATGCCCACGTTCGCCACGTGGACGCGCGAATCGGCGAGCACGAACTTCAGGCATGCTTCATTGAGGTCGCAGGCCGAGGCGAGTTCCGGCAGAAGCTTCGCGGCCAGGTACTGGAGGATGCCCGACGTGAGGGGCCGCATGAGCGTCACGCCGATGTTCTGCCGGCGCGCCTCGTCCAGCGCATGATGGGCGGCCGACTGGTAGATGAGGTTGTAGCGTATCTGGATGACGTCGAGCCCGCCTGTGCGCATCAGCGGAAGCAGGCTGAAGGGCTCCTCGCTGGTGGCGCCGACGAAGAGGATTTTGCCCCGCGCCCGCAGGTCCGCGAGCGCGTCCATTGGGCCTTCGTGAAGCAGGTGGCGAACGACATCCTCGGTATAGATGCCGCCGTGGAACTGGATGAGGTCGAGTTGGTCGCAACGGAGGCGTTCAAGGGAATCGAGCACGCTGCGGGCCGTGGCCTCCCCGTCGAGGCCAAGTGCGACCTTGGAGGCGATGAAGAGCTCATCGCGCCGGCCGGCGATGGCCTCGCCGATGAGGCGTTCGCTGTGGCCTTTGCCGTACCCTGCGGCCGTGTCTATGTAGTTGATGCCGAGTTCGACGGCGCGGCGGATCGTGCGGATGGCCGTCGCGCGTCCCTCCGGCGTGTAGGGGTCCCAGCCGAGAGAGTGATTCGGCGCGGAGATGGGGAAGCCGCCGAAACCCATACGGGAGACTTCGCGGCCGGTCCTGCCAAGCGTGACGTATCTCATGGCTGGCTCCTACGGAGGACGGATTGTACCGGGCGGTGCGCGGCAGTGCAAAAGGATGCCCCGCGAGTTGCCCGGAAACGCAGCGTGGTTCTATAATGTGGCGACCTGGGACTCAGCGAGGGCTGCTATGGAATGGCTGGAGATTGACGGGGCCTACCTGGAGGGCGGGGGCCAGATCCTGCGCACGGCCGTGGGCCTGTCTGCGGCGACCGGCAAGGCCTGCCGCATCTTCAACATCCGCAAGGGCCGCCGCAAGCCCGGGCTTGCTGCCCAACACCTGAGCGGCGTCGTGGCAGTGGCGGAGTTGTGCGGTGCCCGGCTGGAAGGGGCGAAGCCGGGCTCGACGGATCTCGCCTTTCGCCCCGGCCCGGTCCAGCCGCCAAACGCGATTGCCATTGACGTGGGGACAGCCGGGTCCGTAACGCTGGTGCTGCAGGCCGTGATGATACCGCTTGCCGCGGCGGGACGGCCGGTGGAGCTGACCGTGTCGGGCGGAACGCACGTGAAGTGGTCTCCGACGACGGACTACTTCGGGCAGGTGTTCGCCTATCTGCTCGGCAAGATGGGTGTGCGAGCGGAGGTGCTCGAGGTGAGTGCCGGGTTTTTCCCCCGTGGAGGAGGTCGGATCAGGCTGTCCGTCACCCCGGGGCGGCTCCAGGCGCTGGTTCTCAAGGAGCGGGGCGATCTCATTCGCACAGCAGGCCGCAGCCTCGCCACGACGGACCTTGCGAAGGCTCGCGTCGCCGAGAGGCAACTGGAAGCCGCCGAGGGCGTTGTGTCCTTAGACCGGCCCGAGTTCGACTATGTGAAATCCCCCTCGACGGGAAGCGCCGTGCTCATGATGGCGGAGTATGCGAACTGTCGTCTCGGGGCATCGTCCCTGGGGGAACGGGGCAAGCGAGCGGAGAAGGTGGGCGCCGAGGCCGCGCGGGCCCTGAAGTGGCTGATGTCCGGCGAGGCCTGCCTGGATGAGCACGCGGCGGACCAGATCCTGCCTTACATGGCGCTGGCCGGCGGTGCGTCCGAGGTGATGGTGGCCGGCGTGACGGACCACTGCCGGACCAACATCTGGGTGATCGAGCAGTTCCTGCCCGTGCGCTTCCAGGTGGACGAGAAGGCGGGCCTGATCAGGTGCGGGCCGTAGCGCCCCGTCTCGTTCAGAGCTTCTCGGCGATGCGGGGCCAGTTCTCCTGCTGCCAGCGATAGAAGTCGAGCCGCGATAGTTTGCCGGCGGCGGCCTCGTCCAAAATGAACACCGCATCGGGGTGCAACTGGAGTGCTGAAGCGGTGATTTGGCTTGTGATCGGCCCTTCGAGCGCCGCCTCGACTGCGTCGGCCTTGTTCGTGCCGGTGGCCAGCAGGAGGCACTTGCGTGCCTCAAGGATGGTGCCGATGCCCATGGTCACGGCAAAACGGGGGACTTCGTCGGGGTTGGCGAAGAAGCGCGCGTTGTCCTCGATCGTCTCCGGAGCAAGTGCTGCAACGTGTGTGCGCGAGCCGAAGGACGTGCCGGGCTCGTTGAAAGCGATGTGTCCGTCACGCCCGATGCCGAGCACCTGCAGGTCAATGCCGCCGGCCTTTCGGATCATCTCCTCGTATTGCCGGCAATGCTTCAGGAGTGGGACTGCGAGGCCGTCGGGGACGTGAGTATTCTCAACCTTGATGTTGACGTGCTTGAAGAGCTTGTCGTTCATGAAGTGCCGGTAGCTCTGCGGGTGGTCGGGTGGAAGGCCGACGTATTCGTCGAGGTTGAACGTGACGACTCTCGAGAAGTCGAGGCCGTTGTTCTTATGGGCTTCGATCAGATTCTGGTAGAGCCCTTCCGGCGTGCTGCCGGTGGCGAGGCCGAGGACAGCTCTTGGTTTGTCCCTGAGCGCAGCGACGACGATCTTCGCCGCGGCACTGCTCGTTTCCCGGTAATCTTCCGTGATGATGACGTTCATACTTGTCCCTTCAGTCAGTTAGCCTGAGAGGCCTGTGGCGGCGCAGGCGAGCGGCGCCGCCGCGTCGCCGACGCGGGCCAGCGCCTTGGGGCGCGCTGCGGTCACTGGGCTGACTGCCGCTCGATCGCGTCCGCGACGAAGTCGACGGCCTTGCCGACCGTCTGCACCTGGAGAGCCGCCTCTTCGTCCAGCTCGATGTCGAACTCTTCCTCGAAGGCGGCCACAAGCTCGATGCTCTGGATGGATTCGGCGCCAAGGTCTTCGACGAAACGCGAGTCTGGCGTGATGTCCTGGAGGTTGACGCCGAGCACGTCGCTCACGACCTCGCAGACCCGTTCCAGTATCTCGTCCTTGTCCATGTTCGTCCTCTCATGAGAAGTGCTCTAACGGAAGGCCCGTTTCCTGTCTCGTTTCACCTTTTCCATTTTGTCGGGACGGGTCAATTCCTCAGTGTATTTGATAAGCTCTGTCATGGCATCCGTCAACTCCACGCCGCGACGAGCCATGGCGGCCCGGGCCGTGTCCAGAGCCGCGCCGAGTCCGAGGCCTTTGCTGATGCGGCCCTCCAGGTACCAGCAAAAAGAGGGGATGTACTTCGGCAGAACGCTGGCGCCGGCGATCAAGTTGCACATTATGCCGACGACGGCCCCGGTGTTCAAGAGCGTGCCGATGCTGGTCTTGGTGTGATCGCCGATGAAGGCGCCGACTTTCGTCGAACCGGTGTCGGTCGGCTGGCCGTCCAGGTAAACGCTCACTGAGGTATAGTCGTTCTTGAGGTCGCTGTTGACCGTGTTGGCGCCCAGGTTGACCCACTCGCACACGTAACTGTGGCCGAGAAAGCCTGTGTGATATTTGTTCGAGTAGCCGTGGATGATGCTCTCCTCGACCTCGCCGCCGACCCGGCAGACCGGCCCGATGGATGTGCCTTCTCGGATGCAGGCCTCGTGCAGGTAAGACTTCTCCCCGATGAAGGCGGGGCCCTGGATGCTCGAATGGGCGCGGACTATGGCGCCCGATTCTATGATGACAGGCCCTTCGCGGCAGTCAATGAAGGTCCAGGGCTGTATCTCCGCGCCCTTGCCGACGCAGAGGTTCGTTGGCTCGCCCCAGACGGCCACGCGCGGGTCGAGCTTCACCTCCGCCTGTGGCCTGTAGAACTCGCGGAAATCGCTCTTTATCTGCGAGGCGTTCTGCGTGATGAGGTCCCACGGGAACCGGATAAGGAGATCCTGGGCGTTCTGGGACGGAAGGTTCCGGGCCGCCAGCGAGGCCAGGCTGCGGGCCGAGACAGCGGAGAGCTTCTTGACCGTTTCGCGCTTGAGGTAAGCCCAGACGAATTCTCCCGTGGGGGCAGTCGCTACCGTCTCCCGTTCCGCGTATTTCTGGGCGGGCGCAGTGAGAATCGCGCCGCCGTTGACCAGCAGGATGTCGTCGTCGGGCTTCAACCGGTCCTGGTGGTTTAGAAGGCAGTCGGGGCAGATTTCCGGTGCCACGCGGCTCAGCGCGTCCCGCATCTCCAGGTGCAGCACGGAGTCGGGGAACTTCGCTTGCAGCTTCCGGCGCAGGCTGTATGCTCCGCAACGGAGCTCGAACACGGGACGAAGATATGTGAGCGGGTAAAGGCGACCGAAGTCGGCATCCTCGAACATCACGATTCTCACTGTTATGTTCCCTCCTGTACGACGGCGTATGTTTCAATGGCGATCTGAAGGGCCTCATCGGTTGGCACGACGAGTACGGAGACGGGCGAGTCGGAAGCGCTGATCGTTGCCGCCTTGCCAATGGCTTTCGCGTTACGTCCCGGGTCAAGGATGATGCCCAGCCCTTCCAGGCCTGCGCAGATGCGCTTTCGCAGTTCCGGACAATTCTCGCCTATGCCGGCCGTGAAGACGACAGCATCGAGTTTGCCGAGCACTGCCATATAAGCGCCGATGTACTTCTTGGCTCGGTAAGCGAATACATCGAGGGCGATGTCCGCGCGCTCATCGCCGGCTTCCACAGCCTTGAGGAGTTCTCTCACATCGTTGCTGACGCCGCTGAGCCCGAGCAGGCCGCTATGGCGGTTGAGCATGTCGTAGACTTCCGCGGGCGTCATCTTCAGCCAGTCGGTAAGGAAAAACAGCAGGCCCACGTCAACATCGCCGCTGCGGGTGCCCATGACCAACCCTTGCAGGGGAGTCATGCCCATGCTGGTGTCCACCGACCGGCCGAGCTTGACGGCGGCGGCAGAGCAGCCGTTGCCGAGATGGAGCGTGATAAGGCTCAACGCCTCAACGGCGGCACCGAGCATCTCAGCGGCCCGATGCATGACGTAGCGGTGAGACGTCCCGTGGAAGCCGTAGACCCGCACGTGGCGTTCTTCGTAGAGCGAGTACGGGACCGCATAAAGGAACGCGTGCCGCGGCATGGACGCGTGGAAGGCCGTGTCAAAGACGGCGACCTGCGGTTTGCCGGGCAGCATCTCGCGGGCCGCCTGCACACCCGCCAGGTTGTAGGGGTTGTGCAGCGGCGCAAGGGTGGCATTCTCGCGGATGAGTGCCTCGACGCTTTCATCCACAAGAACGCTTTCGGACACCACGCCGCCGTGGACGACTCTGTGCCCGACCGCCGATATCTCTTCCAGGCTTGACACGGCACCGGCGCCATCGGCCAGGAGGTGGTCCATGAGGATTCCGAGGGCCTGGCGGTGGCTGCCGGCTTCGCAGGGCTCTTTGAGCGCGCCGCCGCCTGCCTCGTACGAAAGGATAGAACCGCGCTGGCCGATCATCTCGACCTGCCCGCCTGCAAGGGCCTGGCGCTCGGGCATTTGGAAAAGGGTGAACTTGAGGGACGAGCTTCCGGCGTTGATGGCGAGTATCTTCATGAGCTACTGGGCCTGGAGCACCGTGACGGCAGTCATGTCCACAATGTCCTCGACGCTGGCGCCGCGGGACAGGTCGCTGACGGGTTTGGCGAAGCCTTGCAAGATCGGCCCGATGGCCCGGGCTCCCCCCAAGTACTGCACAGCCTTGTAGGCGATGTTGCCGGCGTTGAGGTCGGGGAAAACGAGGACGTTGGCCTGCCCTGCGACCTCGCTGCTGCCTTTGATTTTCTTCCGCGCCACAGCCGGCGACACTGCTGCGTCGAGCTGCAATTCGCCGTCCACGAAGCCGTTCTGGATTTTCGCGGCAGCCAGCTCGGTGGCCCGGCGCACAAGCTCGACCTTAGGATGGCCGGCGCTGCCTTTGGTTGAGAAGGACAGCATGGCGACCCTCGGGATGACGCCCAGCAGCTTACGGGCGGTGTCCGCGGCCGCCAGAGCGATGCCCGCCAGCGCTTCGGCGCTCGGTTCGACGTTGACAGCGCAGTCGGCGAAGACGAGGGGAACGTCCGTGCGTTCGCCCAGCCTCGGCACCACCATGATGAAGCTGCTCGATGGCAAGAGGATACCCTCGCGGTAGCCTATGGCGAGCCCGGCGGCTTGGAGCACGCTGGCGGTTGCATGGCTGGCACCGGCCACCATCCCATCGGCCTCGCCCAGCCCCACCATCATGGCACCGTAAAGAAGAGGGCGGCGAACGAGCCGTAGTGCCACAGCCTCGGTCACACCGCGGCGGGCGGCATACTCACGGGCCAAATGCTGCAGACGGCGGGAGTCCTGGATGGGCTCCGTCAGAACTCCGGGCTGCAACCTGTCCGGGAGGCTCTCCGGGGCGCCGACAAGTATGGGCTTGGCGATGGAGATCTCAGCCGCTCGGCGGGCAGCCTCGACAATGCGCTCGTCCTCGGGCTCGGGATAGACAATCGTGGCGGGACGAGCCGCCGCTTTCCTTCTAAGTTCTTCGACGATTCCTGGAGCCATGATGTGACCGACGCGATCCGGGTTTTTGCACATCCGCAGTCTGGGGACTGAGCCCGGCGGAATAACGGGAAGCTCGCCGGGCAGATCAGCTCCGCACTCGGCATGAGAGCTGTGGCGTCCAAAGGGCCGACCAATCAGGGCGGCATATTAGCACCGAGCGGCGACCGCGCAAACGCAACAGAAGCACACTCAGAGCTGAGACGGGTCATGCCGGCATGGAGAAAACGCGAGGGCCGTTCTCCTACAGCAACGGCCCTTCCTGGACAGCCTGGCCTACCTGCACGCACTATTGGTCGGCGGCAGTTCCTACGGACCGGGTGGGAAGCTGTCCTCGTAGCCGATATTCGGCGTGGCGAAGCCGAGGCTCCAGTCCAAGTCGTCGCCTGCGTGCTTCCAGTCGGTCTTCACGACATCAGCGCGACGGCGCTGATTCTCTGCCGACAGGTAGTTGGAGCAGCCCAGTGATACGGAGATCCCCCCTGCTGTCAGCAAGCACAAGAGGACGATCAGGCAGCGGCCGACCATCAGAGCAATCTCCCAAAAAGGAGCAACACACTTAACGCCTGTTTCCCAAGACTATATAGACTGGAAGCCGCCATGTCAACCCAAAGCAGGCCAACACCGCTTCCGCAACCGCGCCCGCATCTCAGAACACGCCAAAGACCTCACAAAGGCCCCCGGCTCAAACGACCTCAGCGTGTTCAGAATGCCGCTTTGTGTACTTACATCAGACACCCGCCGGGGGCTATCCCTGTGTCGCCAGAGCCGGGCCGCACTACGGCGCCACAACTGCTGACCCCGGCAGGATGTCGCCCGGACCGATCCCGTCATGACAGTCCTACCGCCCAGGGGCTGGCACGTCCTCTCTTCTCTCCGACCTTGCCTTGCTCGCCTCTCTCGCTTGCTCCTCCAACTTTTGCAGTTCCTTAACCCCCTCAGGGATGGGAGTAGGCTGCACTGGTGCGGCGGCGGTTGTCCCTGGCGCCGGCGCCGCGGGCTTCTGCCCGCCGGACTTGTTCATAATCAAGATGATTATGACTACGACTACGGCAATGATCAGGACGATCACCCAGCCCTTCTTCATCTTCTTCCTCCTTGAGGAACCTCACTGTGTCCGCCGTCATGTCCATGTGGGCAGTGCCGCGCTACCCATCCCAGACCCGAGTCCAGCATCTCTCAGCGGGCAAGCCTTCACCTCCTTTCGATGAAGATGCTGAGGAGACTGGCTGGCCTCACCGTTCGCGTCATCCGTATGTCAACAACCACCGGCATTATACCCGTCGTCCAATGCCCCTGCAAGTCTCGCTCGCCCCATCCCGATGGCTCACCGAGCCCGCGGTCGCCGCTGGCCGCCCTTTGGCCGCTGGTCCTTGACTGCGCCCGCCAAACAGTTACAATGCCGCCCGTGGTGTGATCGGGGCGCGCGTTCGCTGCCCGGCAAGCTGCCGTCACGGAGAGTCGCATAACCATGGACACTGTGCGTGCGATTGGCGTCATTGGCGGCAGCGGGCTCTACCGGATGGAAGGCTTGGAGGTGGTCGAAGAGGTTGCCGTTGATACCCCCTTCGGGGCGCCGTCGGACACGTACGTTCTTGGGAAGCTTGCCGGGCGGCCCCTCGTCTTCCTTCCCCGCCACGGCCGCGCGCACAGACTCATGCCGAGCGAGGTCAACTACCAGGCCAACATTTACGGTCTCAAGAAGCTCGGAGTCGAGCGGGTCGTAGCGGTTTCTGCCGTCGGCAGCATGAAGGAGGAGATCCGACCTTCGCACGTCGTTCTGCCTGACCAGTTCATTGACCGCACGCAACGCCGCGAGAGCACCTTCTTCGGGAACGGCATCGTGGCCCACGTGTCCTTCGCCGATCCCGTCTGCCCCGAGTTGCGCGCCGGACTGGAAAAGGCCGGCGAGTCCTGCGGGGCGACGGTCTGGCCGGGCGGCACTTACGTGTGTATAGAAGGCCCGGCCTTCTCCACGCGGGCAGAATCGCATCTGTACCGCTCTTGGGGCGCCAGCGTCATCGGGATGACGAATCTGCCCGAGGCCAAGCTTGCCCGCGAGGCGGAGATGTGCTACTCTACGGTCGCCCTGGTGACGGACTTCGACTGCTGGCATGAGGCCGAAGAAGAGGTTACGGGGGAGATGATCCTCGACAATCTCAGGCGGAATGTCGCCACTGCCCAGCGCATGCTGAGCGCGCTGGTTCCCATCCTGCCGGCGGAGCGTTCCTGCCGGTGCGGAGACGCGCTGCAAAAGGCTCTGGTGACGCCTCCGTCCGCGATGCCGAGGGCGGCTCGGGAGAAGCTGGACATGATCATACGGAAATATGTACAATAGCGGGGAAAGACCACAGGCGACGGCTCTGGGGAAGAGGCGCAGAAATGGCAGACGAGATCGTCATAAAGTGTGAGGCCTGCGGAAATAAGCTCAAGACGGATAGCCGGTTCATCGGCCAGAAAGGGCGCTGCCCCAAATGCGGCGCAATCATCCGCTTACAGCGGGGGGCCGGAGGCAAACTGGACGGGACGGAGCAGGTCGTTGCCGTTGACGAGATAGAGACGCGCAAGGACGCTCTCTTGCGGATTCAGAAGCAGGACGACGTCGCCCTCGTAAGCTTCGTGACATCCCGCATTCTCGACCAGTCCAACGTTCAGCAACTCGGCGAGGAACTCAACGCTCTGGTGGACGAGCACCAACTGCGCAAGGTCGTCCTGAACTTCTCAGGCGTCACCTACATGAGCAGCGCCGTCATGGGAAAGCTGGTCAGCCTCCTGAAGAAGATGCAAGCCGCCGGCGGCAAGCTCAGGCTCTGCGCTATTGAAAAGAGCATCTACGAGATCTTCGAGATTATGCGCTTCGATAAGATGTTCAAGATCTTCCCTACCCAGGATGAGGCCGTTGCGGACCTGATCGGCTGAATCGCATGGGCGTGGATCGCGAGCCTGTCAGCACCAAGCAATATACGACGTTTGGATGGCAAGGCATCGGCCTGACAGTTCCTTCCGCGTGGAATCTCGTCTTCACCCAGGGCAACTACGAAGCCGGCAACGTCCGCCTTGCGGATGAGGACTCCGTGCGGCTCGAGATGCGTTGGCAGCCTGCCGAACGAGGCCAGGCGCCCGAAGCCATGGTTGATGCTTACCTGCGCCGGGTCGCCAGAAAAGCCGACAAGGACCGCGTTGAGCTCTCCATCCACCGCGGCCTCAACCTGGCCTCGCCGGTGGGCAAGGACGTGGAGTGCTATCGCTGGATGGCGGAGCAGCAGGTTCTGGCCATGCTGAGCCGGTGCAGGCAATGCGGCCGCATCGTGCACCTGCATCTGCTCGGCCGCCCCGAAGAGCCGCTCAGAGGCCTTGCGCGCACCGTCTTCGCCTCGCTCGACGACCACCCCGAAGGCGGCGTGCTGTTCTGGAAATTCCTCGATGTCGAGTTCGCGAGCCCCGCGAGGCTCCCCCTCATGGACAGGAGCCTGCAAGCCGGCTGTATCCGGATGGCCTTCGGCCGCCGGCTCCTGCGGCTGGAGTTCGTGCGCGCGAGTTTGGCTGAGGTCGTACTTGCCCGCAAAAGCCTGGCAGAGTGGTTCACAGAGTTTTACAGGAAGCAGTTGAGGCGCCGTCGGTTCGAGATCCAGGAGGTCCCGGTCAGAGGCCACAGGGGTATTGACGTGACCGGACGCGCCTGGTTGCTCGTTAATCCGTCGAGGCTTTTCGGGCGCCCCAGGATACTGCGGGCCGCTTGCTGGCATTGCGACGAGACAAACAGGATCTTCATCTGTTGCTTCGATGGGAGCGCCGGGGAGGCCGCCATGTTCCAGCGGGCGTTGGACGGTTTCAGATGTTGTGCGACAGGATGAGGCGCTCCCGGCGGGCGCCAGACCATGGCGATATTCGGAAAGCCAAAGCGCGACGTGCCTCAGCTCGACCGGCAGGATTCCCTGTCGGCGAAGCCTGTCCTGAACCGCTTGGTCAAGCTCGAGAGGGCGGAGGACGGCAACATCATCCTGCAAGTCCCGCGCCGGGACACGGCCATGGCGAGGACAGTGGCGCGGGTATTCGGGATTCCGCCTTACAAGCGGGTTGCACTTGACGAGCTTGGCACGTTCGTCATAGAACTATGCGACGGACAACACACAGTCAGGGAGATGGTTGATAAGTTCTCAAAAAGGTTTAAACTGAACCGCCGGGAGGCGGAGGTCTCCCTGAGCACCTTCCTGCGCACTTTGGGAAGGCGCTCCATCATCGGGCTGGTCATCGAACGCCGAGACGCGCGGGGACGGTGAGCCCGGTGCCGGGCGTGCAGAGCAACTCAGGTGCGGAGGCTACCGGTGGCGAACCCTGTCAGCGGTGGAGCCCGGGGGCGGCAGAAGATCGGCAGGCAGATCGTGCTGCCCTTCAGCAAGGCCTTCGAGATTGCCTGGAAGGGCATCCGCATCCGCCTCTGGCGCTCGCTTATCACCATGAGCGGCATCGTGCTGGCGATCGCTTTCCTCATGTCGGTCTGGACCAGTAGCGTCTTTAACCGCGCCCTCCGCAGCGTTGACGAGAGCAACCCGCTCTTCCCCCTCGTCCAGAGCGCCCTCGAGACCGAAGCCATCGCGGGCGGCGGCGCTCGCATCCGCTGCGCCGTCCTGCAATCGGAACAGGAGGCCGCAGCGGGCAGCGTTTCAGCCGCCGAGAGCATTCAGCGTTTCCTCGAATCGGAGGAAGCCTTCCGCACTGAGCGCGCGCCCGCCGGTGCCGACTCGCTCACCAAGCTTCTCAGGGCGCAGGGCGACGCCCGGCCCAATGTGTTGATCGTGGAAGGCTTCCCCCCGGTGCTCTCAGCCCCGAATGTCGCTCAGGCCCTCGAGAACTTCGTGCTGACCGGAGGGTCACTCATCATCCACGGGACTGCGGGCGCTGATAAGCCGGAGCTTGCTTCGCTGCAGAACATCCTTCCCGCGGCTGTGGCCCAGGGTACTTTCTCTGCATCGGGCGGCGATATAAAACGGGCCGAGAAGGCGGCGCAGGTGGCCTGGCAAAACCATCCCCCGGCCCAGTTCCGCAATACGACCGGCAAGCCGGACGCGCAGGCGCTGGCCACTTCCGGCGGCCATGCCGTAGCCTGGAACGGGAAGTTCGGTGCCGGGACGGTCACGTGGTACGTGGTGGCGCCGGAGTCGGCTGACGACCCGAGCGTCATAGCCTGGTTCGTACGCGGCCAGGGCGGCGCCGGCTCAGAGGAGGCCGTCACGGCCGCTACAAGCCCGCTGGCCCGTCTGGTCGCTCGCGCTGCGGGCGGGGCGAGCGCGCGGCGCGACATGCGCGGCGTTTGGCTCGTGACCCTCAGTCTGATGGTCTCCGTGGTCGGCATCACAAACGCCATGCTGATGAGCGTGACGGAGCGCTTCCGCGAAATCGGCACGATGAAGTGCCTCGGCGCGCTCGACAAGTTCGTGGTAAAACTGTTCCTCATCGAGTCGTCCCTTCAAGGCGTCGCCGGCTCGCTGGTCGGGGCGTTCATCGGCTTCGTGCTCTCCTTCGTTCGGGCGCTGTTCACCTTCCACGTCAAGGATCTTGAGACCGGCGCGAGCTACTGGCTGGCCGTGAGGTTCTTCCCCGCCCTGAGCCTGCTGGAGTGGCTCAGTGTGGCGCTTGCCGTGGGGATTGTCCTGAGCATTGTGGCGGCCATCTATCCCGCGATCCGGGCCGCGCGCATGGAACCGGTGCAGGCGATGCGGGTCGAGGCTTGACAGTATCCAGGCGCGGCGCCATGCCGGGCCCGGGCAGATGCAGGGAGGCCTGACAATTGGCTGACATACAAACCGTTGAAAGCAAGACTGAGTCACAGACCGTCGTGCGGACCAAGGACGTCACCAAGGTCTACAGGATGGGCAAGGTCGAGGTCCACGCCCTGAAGGGCATCACGCTCGACATCGGAACAGGCGAGTACGTCAGCATCATGGGACCCAGCGGCAGCGGCAAGACCACGCTGTTCAACATGGTCGGCGCCCTCGACAAACCCTCCAGCGGCCAGGTCTACATTGACGAGGTGGACGTCGCCCAGCTCGACGCGTACGAGCTCGCCTGGCTGCGCTGCCGCAAGATCGGCTACATCTTCCAGACCTTCAACCTGATCCCCGTCATGTCCGCCCTCGAGAACGTCACCCTCCCGATGACCTTCGCCGGCCTGACCACCGACGAGGCCCGCGACAAAGGCATGGACCTGTTGGACCAGGTCGGCCTTGCCGAGCGCTACGACCACAAGCCGTTCGAACTGTCCGGCGGCCAGCAGCAGCGCGTCGCCATCGCCAGGGCCATGGCCAACTCGCCGAGCATCATCCTGGCCGATGAACCCACCGGCAACCTCGACCTGGCCACCGGAAAGGAAATCATCCAGATCCTGGGCGACATGAACAAGCACCAGGGCGTGACCATCATCACTGCCACGCATGACATCAAGATGCTCAGCGCCTCTGACCGCATCATCTGGGTGCGCGACGGCAGGCTCGCGAAGATCGAACGGCGCGAGGACTTGGACATCCAGATCGGCTCGATTGAGGGCGATGCGGAGGGCGGTGTGGAGGCAAGCCTGCGGGGCGCCGGCGAGCCCGCCGAAGAGGAAAAAAAGCAGGCGCCGGAGGCGTGACCACAGGCGCCGCAGGCGTCAGCCGCTCCGGACCTCTTAGGGCCTCTATTGACCTTTGGCAAAGAAAAGGAAAGATGGCGACGTGCCGAGTCGGCCTGCCGGCACGCCGTCATCCCGAGTCCGCCTCAGGTGGACGAGGGATCTCCAGTTCGCCAAGACCTGACACTGGCGAGACCGGCCCGGGCCGCCTCGGCCGCGCATCCTCTCAGCGGTCATCAGTATGCCTTCTGCAGCGCCGCCTCAGGGTAGTAGCACAGCAGGATGTCCATCCAGCTCTTTCCCGCCTCTGCCATGCCCCGCGCGCCCCATTGGCACAGGCCCACGCCGTGCCCGGAGCCGCGCCCCTCGAACCTGAACTGCCCGTCCCGCTCCGTCACGGTGAAGCAAGCACTCTTGATCAGCTCCGATCCCACTGCCAGCCCAAAGGCGTGGGCGCCCAGGCGCACCTCGCCGTTTATGACAACGAACCGCGCATACCCATCCGGTTCGGCGCCTTCGGTCTTAATGGAGCTGACCGTCGAGATCCGCGCATCCCCGAGGCGTTCCGCGATCTGGGCCCCGGGTATTTCCGCAGTCCACTCGTATGAGGGGCTCTCCCGGCACCAGTCACACTTGACCCGCCCAAGGGGCGCGGCCGGCTCCATGGCGAAGACCTTCTCGACCGGAACAGTCCGACCGCCGCAGGTGTTTGTGAAGTACGCGGGCAATATCCTGTCGTGGTAGGTGAGGACGATGCCCCGCGTCAGTTCTGTGGCCAGGTCCGCGGCCGCGGACTCGCCGGCGACGCCTCTGTAGGCCATGTCCACGCGCGAAAGGTAGCCCTTTGTGCTCAGCGTGTAAACCATGAAAGTCCGCGCAGCCACCGCCTGGGCCATCAGCGTCTCTAACGGCCAGCCGGAGTACATCTCGCTGCCGACCACGCTGCGCAGGTACTGCTCAGGCTCTAAGAGGTTGAACACGGTCAGCCGCCCCTCAGAGCCCGCCTTAACGAGGAGCCCTCCTTGATAAGCGCGGTCGTCCACGCTGCATTCCGAGCCCTTGGGGCGCAGTTCCAGTTGCGGTTCTGCTTGCTCGACGCCGTCCAGCACCAGCCGCCCTTCGCGCGAAGTCATGACCCACGGCCCGGCGCCCGTTGTTATCGTCTGCTCGCCGGCTTCGGCGATGCCGTACCATGTCCCGCCGTCCTCGCAGTTCAGCGTGTACTCGTTCTGCAAATGCGCAACGAGGACGCGGACGAGCTTCGGCCTGATTACGCTCTCGGGAGCCGGCGGAAGCGGCGGGACCGTCGGCAGGGGGCGATGAAGCGGGCACTGTGAGAGCCAGACGCCCGCGGCGCCCACCGCCAGCGCGAGCAACACGAGGCCGAGGCATGCCTTGCCCGCTTGTCGCTTGGACTTGCCTGGGAACCATGACCGTCTGCGCTGCTGCATACTTCCTATGCTACAAGTGACCGGACGGACAATGGAAGGGCATTGCGCGCGCTTACACTCTCTAACAGAATCACCGCCGAGAGCTGCCGAGGCGCCCGCGCGAGGTTAACCCGCCAGCCTCTTGGCGGGGCGGGCGACGCGGCTTCTCGTTTCCGGGCCGCACTTCCATACGCCTTTCTCCACGGCCTGCCCGCCGTACGGCTGGCGCCTCGGCCGTGCATTTTGTTAGCCGTTCTTAGCCCCGTCAGGGGCCATTGGCAAAAGCCCAGCGATTCATCGCTGGGAATGCGAACGCCTGATGGTAAATGCGTCCCGTAGGGACGCCCGAAACGCCGGCCCTACCGCCCGCCTCCCTACGGGATAACACTCGTAGGTGGCTCTGCTTCGCAGAGTTGACCGGGTGTCAGCCTTAGGGCGTCGCGTCCGCCTCAAGAGGACGCGGCGAGGTTCGCCTTCCGACGGGAGGTCGCCAGCACGACCGGAGGCTGCCGTCGTGACCAATCCTCCTTGTCCTTCCTCGTGCTCGTCGTGTCGTCGTGGTGAACCAAGGCGTTAGGAGGCCAGCCCCCCGCCTCTCAAACGAGCCCCGCGGCTGTCCGCGTTCCCCCGCCCCCATCCCGGAGGCGGTTGCACAAATGTCGAAGCCCGTCATCCCGCTCACGGCTACGACTTCTTCGCCGGCCCCGGGCCGCGGTAGACGTGCTCCGTCGTGTCCTTGAACCTGTCCCACTCGCTGAATATACACCCGCAGTAGTTTTGCAGGTACAACCTCATCTCGTGCGCGCGCCGGTGGCCTTCCTCTGCCAACGGGCGCCAGTCCGCGTACAGGAACTCCACTCCGTGACGGTCCGCGCATTCGCGGCCAATGCGCGCGATCAGGTCGTGGTTCTGCCGCGTGCTGCCTAAGAGCGTTGTGGTCATTGCCTCGAAGCCGTGCTCTGCTGCGTGGCGCGCCGTACGCTCCAGCCGCAGGCGATAGCAATCCTCGCAGCGTTCCTGGCCTTGCCACATGACCGACTTCAAGTACTCCGCCAGGCCGTAGTCCTCTTCGTATGTCACCGGGATGGGCAGCCGCTCCTGGAGCACTTTGAGGGCCTTCATGCGCCGGCGGAACTCGATGAAGGGGTGGATGTTGGGATTATAGAAGTAGCCCTCGACGTCGCAGCCGCGCCGCCTGAGGTCTTCATAAGGACCGATCGCGCAGGCCGCGCAGCAGATATGTAGCAGCACCTTCATACGCTTCTCCGTCGGGTCCGTCGGAGGAAGGTCATTGCCTCACTTCTTCTCCGCAGCGGCAGGGGTTGCCTTCTGCGTCTCCCACCACCGCCTCCAGGCCTCGGCGTCGCCATTAAACCGTTCCCCTGTCAGCCTGTGCAGCGCTCCGCCTGCAGCCTGGCATACCCGCCCGTCCCGATCCTTCACTGCCGCCAGCAGCGGCTCCGTCGCCCTCAAGTCTCTGATGTGCCCCAGCGCCTCTGCAGCAGACGCCCGAACCACGGCGTCTGCATCCCGCAACGCGGCAAGCAGCGGGTCCAAGGCCCCCCGTTCCTCTCGCCTGCCCAGTGCTCGCGCGGCAGACGCCCGCACGGCGGGATCATTGTCGCGCAGTGCTACAACCAGGGGCTCCGCTGGCCGTGCATCCCAGAATCCGCCCAACGCATACGCCGCACAGGACCGCACCGCACCCTGCGGGTCCTTCAGCGCAGCTAAGAGCGGTTCCTCTCCCCGTACATCTCTGAGCTTTCCCAGCGCCTCCGCAGCGGCCGCCCGCAAGCCGCTATCCGCGTCGCCGAGCGCTGCAATCAAATACTCCACGGCCGCCGGATCCCTTAGTTCACCCAGAGCGAACGCGGATGCAGCCCGCAGATGGGCGTCCTTGCCCGTCAGAATTGTCAGGAACTCACGTACAGCGCCCTTGGTCGTCTCGTCCCTGCGCCAGTCAGGGCGCATCTGCTGCAAGACGTTTGCTGCAGCCGTGCGCACCTGGCCATTGGCGTCTCCCAACGTTTCGATGAGCGTGCCAACAAATCTCGGGTTGTTAATCCAGCCCACAGCCCACGCCGCGGTGGCCCGCACGCCCGCATCCGAGTCGTGCAGTGCCTCGACGAGCGCTGGCAGGGCACGGACGTCCTTGAGCGCACCCAGAGCCCAGGCCGACGCCCGGCGCACGCCGGGATCGGTGTCGCGAAGGGCCCCCATGAGGGGTTCCACCGCTTTCGCTTCGCCCTGGCCGCTCAAGTTACGGGCAGCATCGGCGCGTTCCCTCTCATTCCCGTTGCGCAACGTCTCAATGACCCGATCTACGGCCCCCGGGTCCCTGATCCTTCTGAGTGCTTCGGAAACAGCGTACCGCACCTCTCCGTCTTGGTCGTTCAACATCGCTGACAGCGGCCCTTCAGCCCGGAGGTCGCCGATCTTGCCAAGCGCCTCTGCCGAAATCCGTCGGACGTCTGGCTGCTCGTCTCGTAGTGCCAATATGAGTACTTCTACCCCGCGGGCATCTCTAAAGACCAGCAGCGCATGCGCGGCGGCTATTCGCACCATTGGGTCCGGATCCTTGAGCAAGGCCGCAACAGGCTCCACAGCCTGAAGGTCTCCGATCCCGCCCAACGTCCAAATCGCGGCCTCACGCACGCGTTTTCCTGGATCCTTTAGCGCGCCAATAAGGGGTACTACGGCGCGCAGGTCTTTGGTGGCACGCAAGCCGCGAGCGGCCACCTCGCGGCACATGTCGTCCGGATCGCCCAACATGTTGATGAGCGGCTCCACAGCCATCGGGTCCGGCAGGTCCTCAAGGGCATAGGCTGCAGCATACCTTACTCTGTTATTGCCATGTGCCAGGACCGCGATCAGGGGCTCGACCGCACGGTTGTCTTGTAGGCGGCCCAGCGCATAGGCAGCAGCCGCGGCTGTGCCGTCATTCGGTCCCCCCAACGCGCGGACCAGCGGCTCCACAGCCCGGGGATCCTTCATCTCGCCGAGCGCAAAGGCTGCTCCCTCGGCCACCTCGTGATCGTCGTCCCGTAATGCCGCAGCCAACGCATCAAAGGTGACCGGCATGCGCGCAAGGGCATTTCGCGCCTCGGCCCATACCTGTGCCCCTCCCATGTCTGGCAGCTCTACGAAAGTTCGGTCCTTGGTTGCCTCTATCAGCGCCAATGTGCTCCCCTTGGCCCAGTCGCCTATCTCGCCCAACCGCACGGCTGCTCGAACCTTTGCTTCGGCGTCGCCGGTCCTCAGCGCCTTGATCTCCGCCTTTACCTCCTGCGGCGCTTCCTGCTCCCACCGAAGCAGTGTCGCCTTCAATTCCGGATTCTGCTTGAGGAACGAAAGCTCTTCGGCGAGTGCGAAGGAAGGAGTACACACCAACATCACCGTAATCAGATACTTCAGGTACCTTCCCATCTCCCCATCCCCCACATATCCTTCAACCACTATAAATACTTTATTGAGAGCCCGGCGGCGGATCAGAATAGCCGCTCCTGCCCCGCCCCGCCTTCCGCCCAGTCCGCACGGCTCATGATAACCTTCAGTCCCTGCGCCGTGATCGCCCGCCCGCGTGCGGTCCGCTCGATCAGCCCCTCGCGTATGAGGAACGGTTCATAAACGTCCTGGATCGTATCTTCTTGCTCGCCGACGACGGCAGCGATGGTCTTAAGGCCGACCGGGCGGCTGGCGCTCTGGGCGAGCACCTGGAGTACCTTGCGGTCCAGCTCGCACAGGCCCATATCGTCCACGCCCAGCCGCCGCAGCCCCTCTTCGGCTATCTCAGCCGTGATGGTCCCGGTCCCGCCTGCCTGGGCGACGTCCCTGATGCGCCTCAGAAACCGGTTGGCGATTCGGGGCGTGCCGCGGCTGCGCGCAGCAATCAGCCCCGTCGCCTCGTTGTCTATCCCGACGCCGAGGACGCGGGCGCTCTTCGTCACCACCTCGCACAGCTCTTCTGCCGTATAGAAGTCCAGCCGCTCCAGTATCTGGAACCGGCTCCGAAGCGGCGGCGTCAGCAAGCCCTCCCGCGTCGTGGCCCCGATCAGCGTGAAGGGCCTCAGGTCCATCCTGATCGAGCGGCTGTGCGGCCCCTGGTCGATGATGATCGTGATGAAGAAGTCCTCCATCGCCGAGTAGAGGTACTCGGCCACCCGCACGTCGAGGCGGTGAATCTCGTCAATGAAAAGCACGTCTCCCCTCTGGAGGCCCGTCAGCAGGCCGACCAGGTCGCGGGGCTTGGTGAGGGCGGGGCCGCTGGTGGGCTTGATGTTGACCTTTTGCTCGTTGGCAATGATATAGGCGAGCGTCGTCTTGCCGAGGCCCGGCGGGCCGCTGAACAGGACATGGTCGAGACACTCGCCGCGCAGCCTTGCCCCCTCGATCCAGGTCTTGAGGTTGTCAACAGTGCTGCGCCGTCCCACGAACTCGGCGAACGAGCGGGGGCGCAGGACCGTTTCGATGGTGCGGTCGTCATCCTGCGGGAAGCCCGAGTAAATGCTCTCTTCGCCCATCTTTGCCCTCCGACGCGGGCGGCCGTGCGGCCCCCTCTACTGAGACAGCGCCTCTTCGACCAACCTGGCCGGTCGGGATGCGGCCTCTTACTGAGACAGCGCCTCTTCGACCAACCTCTGCCGATCAGTGTCCGGGCCGAGCCTTGCCAGGGCCGCCTTCACGGCTCGCTCGGCGGCCGCCCGGGGCTCGCCGAGGGCGATAAGCGCCTGGATGGCGTCGGCGACGGCTCTCCCTCCCGCCGCTTCGGCAGGCGTCACTGCCAGGCGCTTCACCGGGTCCTGCAGCTCTGCTATGAGCCGGCGGGCGGTCTTGGCCCCGATGCCTTTGGCCATGGCCTGCAGGGCGGTTGCGTCCTCGTCCAGGATATACCGCTTGAACTGCGCCGCCGGGCATGTGCTCAGCACTTTCAGAGCGACGACGGGGCCGACGCGACTGACGCCCAGGAGCATCCGGAACAGCTCGCGCTCCAGCTCGGTGGCGAACCCGTAGAGGCTCAGGTCGTCCTCGCGCACGAGAAGATGAGTGAGCAGCTTGACCTCGGCGCCTTCTCTCGGCAGGGCTTCGTAAGTGGACAACGGGATCTGAACGCGGTAGCCCACTCCTGCTACTTGGACCGTTACGGCGGCGGGACTCTTGGAGACGAGTGCGCCCTGGAGGAAATCAATCATCCGGAATCATTCGCCCTTGAGCGAAAGCCCGAGCGCGGCCAGTTTCGCCTTGACCTCGTTAAGGCTGGTGCTGCCGAAATTGGGGACGGCCAGAAGGTCCTCCTCGGACAGTTGGGCGAGTTCGCCGACTGTCGTCACCCCAAGCTTCTCCATGCACTTACGGCATCTTGTGGAGAGTTCCAACGTCTCCACCGGGGTACTCAGCTTCTCCAGCAGGGCCGCGTCCGGGCCGGCGTCGGCGCTCGCTCCCGCTCCCTCTCCCAGCTCCAGGTCATAGCGGGCGAGCAACTGCTCGATCTCTTCGAGGCTCGTGTCGCCGAAGTTCTTCTCGTTCAGCAGCTCTTCGCGCGTGAGCTTCGCCAGCCCGCCGAGCGTCTTGATATCCTTGCGGTCGAGCGCGCCGCGGCTGCGCGAACTCAGTTCAAAGCTGCTCACCGGCAGGCTGAATATCTCCTCCATGTGCCGTGTGCGCCGGGTCCTCGTTACGTCCACGCGCATGGTCAGGGAGGACTCGGCGTCCTTTAGGTAAAGCTGGGCCTGCTTGTGTCGCGGGTCAATCGCCAGCACGCGCTTGTAGCAGTCAATGGCCTCATAGTACATGCCATGATCTTCGTAAAGGATGCCCAGGTTGATCAAGGCGCCCACGAAGGTCGGCCGCCGGCTCGTGCAGCGCTGGTAGAGGGCCAGCGCGCGCTGATCCTCCCCGTTCAGGTCGCAGTTCAGAGCCAGGCGGAACAGGCTTTCGGCGTGGTCAGGGTCTTTCTGAAGCGCCGCCGCGTAGTCCTGCATGGCTTCGCCGTACTCCCCCTGCGTCTCGGCCATGCGCCCGCGAGCATAGAGGAGCTTGGCCGACTCCTGCGCGGCGCCGTGCTTTTTCAAGAGCTTCTCGGCAGCTTCCGGCTCCCTCAGGTTGCAGTAGGCTTCCACCATGAGGACGTCCGTCGTCAGGTCTTCATCGCCGGCTCGTCCGGCCTCGAAGAACTCGAGCGCCTCGCGCTCCCGCCCCAGCTTCATATGCGCTCTGCCGAGGAAATGAGCAGCCGTCTTGCGCGTCCGCACTTCGCGCAGCTTCTCGATGGCGGCCGTGTAGTTGCCGCGGGCAAGGTGCAGAATGCCCAGCTTCTCCGCCAGGTCGCGCCTTTCCTCGTCCTTGAGCTTCTCCAAGTCGCCTTCCATCTGCTTGATGCGGTCATCCGTCAGGTCCACGCTCGAAAAGGTCTCGTAGACACGCTCGGTAAGTTCATCAAAGTTCTCCCGGCCGACCGGCCCGGCCAGCAGGGCGTCGAGGCTCTGCTCGGTGGATCGAGTTGCCATAATATGCTCTGCAAAAAGGACTTGGGATTAGTGGAGGACAAAAAGGACTCGCCCGCTCTGCCTCACGGCAGTCAGGGCTACAGTAACAAAAAGTTTGACCACTGTCAAGCTATCTGGTATCCTGCACCCGCTTCAGTTGGGCCTGCCAAGGCCGCCGAGGGCCTCCGAAGGCCCGCGCGGGCGCTGTTCTTGCGGAAAGGCGGACGGCCGAATGGGTGAAGTGGTCTTAGCCGATTCAGTTGTCCTGGGTGGCAGCCATCCCCTTCTCGTTGTGGCGGGCCCCTGCGTTGTCGAAAGTCGCCGGTTGTGTCTCGACGTGGCCTCCCGCATGAAGGCGATATGCGTTTCGCTCGGGCTGCCCTACGTCTTCAAGGCATCCTTCGACAAAGCCAACCGTACCAGCCTGGCGTCCTTCCGGGGCCTGGGGCTCGAAGAGGGCTTGGCGGCACTCCGCGCAGTCAAGGACAGCGTCGGCGTGCCGGTGCTGACGGACATTCACCTTCCGGAACAGGCGGAGCGGGCGGCTGAGGTGGTGGACGTGCTCCAGATCCCTGCGTTCTTATGCCGCCAGACGGACCTCTTAGTGGCCGCGGCCCGCACCGGCCTGCCTGTGAACATCAAAAAGGGCCAGTTCATGGCCCCGGAGGACATGGCGCGCGTCGCAGAGAAAGTCAGCTCGACGGGCAACTCGCGCATCATCCTGTGCGAACGCGGCACAAGCTTCGGCTATCACGACCTCGTCGTGGATATGCGTTCCATCGTGCGCATGAAGGCCATCGGCTATCCCGTCCTGTTTGACGCCACGCATTCGGTGCAGCGGCCCGCTGCCCGTGGGACAGAGAGCGGAGGGGAGCGCGACATGGTCGCCGCCCTGGCCGCTGCGGCGGTCGCGGCGGGCGCCGATGGCGTCTTCATCGAAACGCATCTCAGCCCCGATGAAGCCCTCTCGGACAGCGCCACGATGCTGCCGCTGGACTCGGTCCCTGAGCTGCTCAAGAGGCTTAAGGCGATTGCCGCGCTGTCAGGGAAGAAGTGATGACGAGGATAGGCATCTTCGGCGGCTCCTTCAACCCCATCCACCTGGCGCATTTGATCCTGGCTGAGCGCGCGCTTCAGGAGCGCGCGCTCGACAGAATCCTCTTCATCCCGGCCCTGCGACCTCCCCATAAGCCGCAGAGGCCCGTTGCCCCCGCCGAGCACCGCATGCGGATGGTCGAGCTTGCCATCGAGGGCAACCCCGCTTTTGAAGCGAGCCGGATCGAGCTTGAACGCCGGGGCCCTTCGTACACCCTGGTGACTGTGAGGCAGCTCCGCGAGTCCCTCGGGCCGGCGGCGGAGCTATTCCTCTTGCTCGGCGCGGACAGCGTGCACGATATCCCGACCTGGTGGCGCGCGCAGGAACTGGTGCGTGAGGTCGAGATAATTGCCTTCGAGCGCCCTGGCTACTCGCTCGAGGAGGACATCGAGGCCCTCGCCGGTTTGTTCGGGGAGGGTTGGGTGCGCAAGGTGCAAGAACTGAAGGTCCAGGCCCCGCTCATCGGCATATCGGCGACTGAGATTCGGGAGCGGGTTCGGGCGGGAAAGTCCATCCGCTACATGGTCCCCGAGGCCGTGCGCCAGCACATCTTTCAGTACAGCCTTTACGCGGGCTCGTAAGCCTTTCTTGCGGCCCCCCGGACTATGCCGGGCCGGGTTCGGGCTCTTCTTCCGCTTCCTCTGCGACCTCCTCGAGGCCGGTCTCCCGCAGGACCTGCTTCATCTTACGGCGGCTCAGCGCGCGCTTCTTTCTGCCTATCTGCTCCGCCGGCACCTCAACGTCAGTGGCCCGGGGCACGCGCGGGTTTTCGACCAGGGTCTCGGCGATCCTGACATACCGTTCGTACTGCGATGCGGGCAGCTCTCTGCTCTCCACACCCCTTTTGACGGCGCAGTCCGGCTCCTCCAGGTGCAGGCACGCCGGCAGCCGGCAGCGCGGCGCCAGCTCCCATATCTGGGGGAAGAACTGCGCCACCTCGCTCTTCTTCATGTCCCAGAGCGTGAATTCCCGTATGCCCGGTGTGTCCACCACATAGCCGCCGAAATCAAGCCTCAGCAGCGACACGCCTGCCGTGATGTGCCGACCCTTCGCGTTGACCGGGCCCGTCTTGAGCTTCAGCCCGGGCTGGATAGCGTTGATGAGCGAAGACTTGCCCACGCCGCTGTGCCCGGCGAGGACCGTGCTCTTCCCGCGCAGCGCGCTTTTGAAAGATTCGAGCCCCGTCCCCGCGCGCGCGCTCGTAAGCAGGACGCTGTAACCCATTTCCTCGTACGTTCGGGCAGGATCGAGATACTCCGCCCGATCCTTGGCCAAGTCCATCTTGTTGATGCAGACGATCGGATCGAGGCCGCCCGAGTGCCCCGCGATGATGTAGCGGTCTATGATGCCCAGGGTCAGCGGCGGCCTGCGGACCGAACAGACCACCAGCAACTGGTCCACGTTGGTCACGATCACGTGCTCAGTCCGCACGTCTCCCGGGGAGCGCCGGGACAGCTTCGTGCGGCGCGGCAGGACTTCCTCGATAACGGCTTCGCCGGGGCCCGTAGGGGTCAGGACCACCCGGTCTCCGACGGCCACCGGCTTGGACTCGCCGGTCTCGCTCGCAACCAGGCGCCGCCGTGCCTTGCAGACATAGGCCTGGCCGCCGGCGTCCACCTCACATAGCACGGATCGGATCCTTGTGACGGTTCCTTCCATGGGCGGCCTTACGTTCGGGCCTTGGCAGTTTTGCCGAGGCAGGCGAAGAGCTGGTCAAGGGCGAGCCGGCTGTTGGCGTTCGCGCCGATTCGGTCTATCGCGTCCAGCACCAGATCAGCCCGCTCCAGAAAGTCGTCCGGCGGCTTTTCGGCAGCGCTTTTCCTTATCTCCTTTTCAGCGGCTACGTTATGGAGATCGCATTCCTTGTCGCCTGCCGCCGCAGCCAGCGCAAGGTCGCGGTAATACGCAGCCGCGCACTCAAGAAGTTCCTGGAGGGCGATCCGCTGCTCCGGCCCGGAAGGCCTGCTATCTGTGCGTTCATCTGAGGAGGGCGCCATGCGGATAAGCTCCTGAAGGGCGATCCGCTGCTCCTGCCCGGCAGCCGCCGCCTCGTGAGCCATGCGGCTGAGCCAGTCCGCCATAGCGAAGCTCTCGTCCAGCGAGAGCGCCTGCAGTCTCGCCACCAGTTCGCGGTTGAATGATTGCAGGCCCTGTTCCTGGAACTGCGCCGCCAGGCCCGGGCTGCCCCAGACGCGCCGCGCCAGCCAGTGGGCGTCCTCCGCTCCCATGCCGCCCGCTTCCAGCCGGGCCTCCAGCACATCGGCAGGCAGGTTTGCGAACCGGATGATGCGGCAACGGCTCACAATGGTCTCGGGGATACTGCGCAGGCTGGAAGCAATCAAGATGAAGACGGAGTTGCCCGCAGGTTCCTCCAGCGTCTTGAGGAAACAGTTGGCCGCTTCCAGCGTCATCCGTTCCGCGTCCCGCACCACGAAGACGCGGCGGTTGCCCCGGACCGGCTTCAGCGCCGCGGCGTGCTGCACGCCGCGCACCGCCTCGATGGGCAGCGATTGCTTGCCCTCCGGCACGCTGGTCTCGGCATAGTCCGGGTGGGTGCCCGCCTCAAAGAACCGACAGTCGTCACAGCGGTCGCAATAGCCGTCGCGGTGCTTGCTGCTACTGCACAGAAGGACGTGGGCCAATTCGCGCGCCGCGGCCAGCCTGCCTGTGCCAGCGGAGCCGACGAAGAGGCAGGCGTGGGGGAGCCGGCCGCTCTGGAGCGCCGCCCGCAGCCGGCGTACGACGCCTTTTTGCTCAGGGATGCTTTCAAACGCCATATTCCGGGCCTCAGGTCTCCACAATCGCCATCACCTGCCCGACTTTGACCTTCTCGCCCTCCTTGGCTGTGATGGTCCGGATGGTTCCGCTGACAGGCGCCGGCACCGTGAAGGCGGCCTTGTCGGTGATCATCTCGACCATGTCCTGCCCCTCCTCAACCGCCTCTCCTTCCTCGACGTACCAGAAAGAAACCTCGGCCTCGTCCGGGGCGTCATCGCCCAGAGGGGGCAGCTTGACTGAAAATGGCATGCTCTCCTCCGTCCTTAACCGTCCCCGTGTCCCTCGCACCCCGCTGCGCCTGCATCCGTCCCGGAGGCACACGTCCTCAGCGGGAGCACGCGCGCCGCTATTGTCTCGGCCCCATAGCTGCTGCGGACGAACGGCCCGCTCGCCACGGCGTGAAAACCCATCTTCAGCGCCAGCGCACCGAGTTCCTTGAAGCGCTCCGGCCTCACAAACTCGGCCACCGGGTGGTGCGCCGCCGACGGCGCCAGATACTGCCCGAGCGTCACGACGCAGCAGCCCGCCCGCCGCAAGTCGCCAAGGACGTCCCGCACCTCCTGCTCCGTTTCGCCCAGGCCGAGCATCAGGCCGCTCTTCGCGACGGGCCTGGGGCTGCCCTCGCCCGCCCTTGCCAACAGGCCCAGCGAGCGCGCATAGTCCGCCTGGGGGCGCACTTCCCCATACAGGCGCGGCACGGTTTCGACATTATGATTGAAGACTTCGGGCCGCGCGTCAAGCACCCGGTCCAGATCCTCAGGGCGGCCGCCGAAATCCGGCGTCAGCACCTCGATGGTCGCCGTCGTGTCGCGATGCACGGCGCGTACGGTCGCCGCGAACTGCGCACTTCCTCCGTCGGGCAGGTCATCGCGCGTCACGCTGGTGACCACAACGTGTCGGAGCTTCAGCCGGCGCACGGCTTCCGCGATCCTGCGCGGTTCTTTCGGGTCCGGCGGCTCCGGCACCCCGTGGCGCACGGCGCAGAAGGTGCAGGCCCGGGTGCAGATGTGACCGAGTATCATGAAAGTGGCTGTGCCCCGCGCAAAGCACTCGCCCATGTTGGGGCAGTGCGCTTCCCGGCAGACCGTGCGGAGCCTCAGCTCCTCCAGGAGCGAGGAGACCGGCGCCGTCTTGGCCGCCGGCGGCAGGCGCTTCTTCAGCCACGCCGGGAGTCTCGTCCTCGCAGGGCTCATGCTGTCCCCACCGTCGCATAATCTGCGCGCTCAAGTTTCATGCTGAAGTCCTCAGAGAAGTACCGAGCCGCACGTTCGGCCACCTCCTCAAGCGGTGGCGCCGAGCCCAGCTCCTTCTCCAGCGACGTCATCGTGACGCCGCGCAGCCCGCACGGCACGATCAGGCCGAAGTACGTAAGGTCCGTGCTCACGTTCAGCGCGACGCCGTGGTAAGTGACCCACCGCCGCACTGCGATGCCGATGGAAGCGATCTTCCTTTCGGCGACCCAGACGCCGGTGTGCACCAGGTCAGCGTGAGCGGCCACGCCGTAGCTCCGGCAGAGCCTGACGAGCCACGCTTCCAGGTCGCGCAGGTAGCGGTGGATGTCCCGGCCGCGCCCCGCAAGGCTGATGATCGGATACGCCACCAATTGCCCCGGCCCGTGATACGTCACCTCTCCGCCGCGGTTGGTCTCCGCCACGGCAACCCCCAGTTCCGACAGCCGCTCCTGCGCAGCCAGCACGTCGCGGTACCCACCGGACCGGCCCAGCGTGACGGTGTGCGGATGGCTGACGAGAAGCAGGTAACTGCGCCGGCCTTCGGACGCTATGCAGTCGTCCCGCAGCCGCTCCTGAAGGCGAAACGCTTCGGCGAAATCAAGCGTCCTAACAGCGCTCACGTGAAGCTCGGGCTTTGCCGGCGTGGGCATCGGCCTCATCCCCTCCAGTTGATCGGCAGCCCGACGACCCCGTCCGCCGCCTCCCTGACGGCCTCCGCCAGCGTCGGATGTGCATGGATCGTTCGGGACAGCTCTTCGGCGGTGCACTCCAGTTGCAGGGCCAGCGCCGCCTCGCCGAGCAGCGCGCTCGCATCGAACCCGCAGATGTGGACGCCGAGCAGCTCGCCCGTCTTGCCGTCGGCTACCATCTTGACGAAACCGTCGGTGTCGCCCGTGATGTGTGCCTTGCCGAGCGCGCGGAACGGGAACTTCTTCACAACGACCTGCTCGGTCACTTTCACGGCGTCCTGCTCCATCATGCCGACGGTCGCAATCTCGGGGAATGAGAAGACACAGGCGGGGATCACGCGATAACCCATGGAGGGGGTGATGGCGCCTGTCGCGTGAGTCGCCGCCACAATGCCTTCCTCCGAGCCCACGTGCGCCAGCAGGGGGCCGCCGGTCACGTCGCCCGCGGCGTAGATGTGCGGCTGCGCAGTCTGCATGTGTTCGTTGACGGGCAACTCTCCCCGCGGTCCGACTTTGAGCCCGGCCTTCTCCACCTCGAGGCCGGAGCAATCTGGCCGCCGCCCCACGCAGACTAACATCTGTTGCGCCACGACTTCCTTCCCGTTGGACAACTTGCCGCGCACAGTCCCGTCACCTTTGCTCACGCCCTCCAGGCGCGTCTTCGCGTAGACCGTGACGCCGCTCTTCCTGAGCCCCTTGGTCACTTCGGCGGCGCAGTCCTCGTCAATCCCTGGGAGGAGCCTCTCCAGAACCTCCACTATTGTGACTTCCACCCCGAAGGCTGCATATATGCTCGCGAACTCGACGCCGATGTAGCCGCCGCCGATGATGAGGACTGACTCCGGAAGGTCATTAGCAAGGACAGCGTCGGAGCTGTCCATGACAACTCGGCCGTCGAAAGGGGCGACCGGAAGTTCGACCGATTGCGAGCCGGTGGCTATGATCACGTTGCGCGCCGTCAGGTCGCGGCCCGCCCCGTTTGATTGAAGTCGAAGCGTGCGCGCATCTGTGAACGACGCGGCCGCTTGGATCAACTCCACCTTGTTGCCAGCGAGCAGCGCCTTGATCCCGCCGCGCAGCTTCGTGACGACGCTGTCGCGACGCGCCGCTACGGCGGCGTAGTTCAGCTCGAAGCTCGCGATCTGCAGGCCGAACTCGCTCGCACGCCCCGCTTGGAGCACCAGGCGCGCCGAGTGCCAGAGGGCCTTCGTGGGGATGCAGCCGACGTTAGTGCAGCAGCCGCCGAGTTCGCCCTTCTCAATGATGCACGTCCTGGCGCCGAGCTGTGCCGCGCGGATGGCGGCCACGTAACCGGCCGGGCCCGCGCCGACGACGGCTACATCGAAGTCGTATTTCTGATTCATGGCAGCCCCAAGTGTTGGGCGAAGTTGCCGGATTGTGGGTGCGCTCGGCCCCCGGCCTGACGAGGCTCCATTGTACTCCATTGTTTCATTCCGCGAAAGGCGCCGGACGGTTCCCGGTGCACAAGCTCGACCGGACGCACCCCGCTGTTTGGGGACGGAGCCCACAGGGAAGAGAGGGGAAAGTTGAGCCATCTGAAGGCCCAAGGCAACTCAGGCCCGCTTCGGCTTCCTTGCCTTGCGCTTGGGTTTGGGCGGCAGTACGTCCGGCCGGTAGGCCGACCAGAACGTCAGCCAGGGCGGCGCAATGGCCGCAAAGTGCTCCCACGTGCCCGGCTTGGCTTCCAGGCTACCCTCGGCAGCCTCCCAGGTCCCCAGCATGACAAAGCCCCTTGCGACCATGCCGTTGACGAGTGCGCTCAGTGTGTGCCGGAACTCCCTCGGCCCTTTCACCCGTCTCTGTTTCCCTGTGCCGTCGTCGAAGACCCAGTACGGGTCCCTGTACTCGATCTCGGCGCCTCCGACGTAAGGGAGCCTGAGCGAGTATCCCCGCCCGTCCCAGTCGCCTTCCACAAGGCCCTGCGTGAAGGGGTTCATGCACTCGATGCGGTAGAGCCCTCCCGGGCGTACGACGCGCGCCACCTCATCGAAGACGGGATTTGGGTCCGGCACGAAGTTCAGCGAGTGCGCCTGCCAGACAATGTCAAACGAGTCGTCGCCGAAGCACGAGAGGTCGCGCATGTCGCCTTCCGTGGTGGTAACGTGGAAGCCGTAGTGCCTGGCTGCTTGGTGGTCCCGTTCGAGCTGCGTCCTGCACAGCTCCAGCACCGTCACGTGCGCCCCGAGGAGGCCGAACGCGGCCGACTGCTGGCCCCCGCCGCCCGCCAGGCACAGGACGTCCTTCCCTGCGACCTCGCCTATCACGCCCTCCGCGTCCACCATCCGGCGCGCAGAGCGCCGGTCGAGATCGAGGGCAGGCCGCGAAAACTCGATGTTCGCCCGCGCCAGCTCTTCCCAGCGCTCCCGGTTGTACTCAACCACTCCGTCTGCCATCGCTGACTCGGCGTACCCATCCTCTGGTGGAAGGCGTCAACCCATGTCGTAACGCGCCACGCCCAAAGATTATACCACGGCGGGAAATAGCGCAACGCCGTCGCGTTTTTTCCCTCGTGGGGGCGGCCATCCCAGATGGCAGCCGTCACTTGGGCCCGCGGATCTCCAGCAGGTCGAGCGCGCGGCCTACCTCGGCGTACGCGTAACGACCGGCCTGCAACGGGCCGGGGTTGACGATCTTTGTCGGGCCGATGGAGTCCATGCCGTAAGCCTCGTGGATGTGGCCCGTGAAGCAAACGATGGGCTTATGCGCTTCGATGAAGGCACGCACCGCCCGGCTGCCGACGTGCATCCCGCTATGCGCGCGGTCAACCGCCGTGTCGCGCGGCGGCTCGTGCGAAACCAGAATCCATGGCAGGTCGCGGCTCAGCCCGGCTGCGGCCTCCGACAGGAATGATGCAAGTTCGTCCTCGGTGAATTCGTTCGGGGTTCGGCCCGGACATGGGAGCGATCCGCCGAGGCCCAGGATTGCGAAGTCGCCCACGATAACCTGCGTCGCGTGCAGGTTGACGCCCGCCTCGACCAGATGAGCTGCCACGTCGGGGCGATCGCAGTTGCCGGCCACAGCCAGCACGTTTGGATTGTAGTTGCGCACTGCCGCCAGGACGGCCCCGGCTTCGGGCCGCCCGCCGAAATGCGTCAGGTCCCCGCAGAGGAACACGAGGTCTGCGGCGGCAAGGCCGCTCGCCAATCCCCTCAGTCGCTCCGTGCGGCCGTGAATGTCAGTCAATGCAACTATCTTCATTCAGTCTGTGCCCCTCCGTTTGCGCGCGGCGCGCCCTCGGCTCAAGCGCTCAGTACGCCGCCAAGCTCGTGCAGGCCGCCCATCACCAGTGTCGCTTCTCCGCCGGCGATGGTGGCCTCCAGCTCCTTTCCAAACTGAATTCAGGAAGTCACCGTATTTCCTCGCCCCACCCACTTCAACAAAAAACGTTACAGCCTCAGCGCTGGGTCGGCTGCGGACCGACTGCTGCTTGACGCGGTGCGGCCCTACGGATACCCTACGCCGACGGCGACCGAACGCGAGAGAGCGGCTGGTCTACGGGTAGGGCGGCCGGGAGCAAGACGACGCCGAAAGGGGAGCTGCGGATGAAATCCCATACAGAGTACTTCACGTTCAACACCCGGACGCGTCGGGAATACATCAACATCACCGACCGCGTGGCGGGAGTCGTCCAGGAAAGCGGCGTGAACGAAGGCATGGCCCTCGTTTCTGCGATGCACATCACGGCGGGGGTCTACATCAACGACGCCGAGGCGGGACTCATCGAGGACATTGACGAATGGCTTCAGCGTCTGGCGCCCGAAGGTCCCGACTATCGGCACCACCGGACCGGCGAGACGAACGGAGACGCGCACCTCAAAAACCTCCTTATCGGCCATCAGGTCATCGTGCCGATCACGCGCGGCAGAATGGACCTCGGCCCGTGGCAGCAGATCTACTACGCCGAGTTCGACGGCCGCCGCGCCAAGCGGCTCGTCGTGAAAGTAATGGGGGAGTAGGGCGCAAGCGGCCGTCACCTCGCCGGCTGGGCCTGCCGCTGGGCCAGGTACGTGGCCAGTTCCGCGACCTTGTCGGGCAAGTTTTCAATGCGCGCTTCGAGTTTGACCACCGCGCCCTCGGATCGCTCCACCTTGATGTCGCGCAAGGGCGACGTGCTGACGAACTCAGCGGCGATTTGCGCCAGCGCAGCCTGAAGGCGCGCGGCAAAGGCCGCGTCCGCGCATTGGAAGAACAGCGTCAACGCCGCGTCGCGGTCGTTGAGGCCCTTCAGTTCGCCGCTTAGGCTGAGGACTTTGTCGGAGGCCGATCCTGCCGCTACGAGCAGGTCGCGCGCCCGGCCTGCCGGCATGAGGGACAGCAGCCCGGCCAGCTCGTGCTGCGAGTTCAAAGAGGCGAAGAGGCCGGGTCGCCTCGGGTCGAGCCGTTCGTAGGCGGCCTTCAGTTGGCCGCCCGCGCGGAACTCTGGCGCAGGCGCCTGTCCCTTCGGGGCTTGCGCTTCGCGCGCGCGCCGCTCCTGGATCGCGTCCACCCAATCCCGGATCGTCGCCTCGTCGTCCGTGCCCATGTAATTGTTCTCAATGACGCCTATAGCGCCGCCGGATTTGGCCGCGGCGAGCTGCGCCCCGTGGTACCTCTCGAAGTTGGCCTGCTTTTTTCCCGAGGCGGACTCCATGTAGGAGCGCACCACGAGCCCGAAGAGCCGACTGTACTTGAAGATCGAGAAGGCGACGCCCGACTCAAAGGGCGCCTTCTCGTGTCCGGGCTGGAGGATTCTAACCATCTGCACTGGCGCCGTCTGCAATATGAGCGCGCGAGCCCGCTCGGCGTTCATCTGGAGGGGGGCTCCTTCCTTGGTGGGCACCTTCTCAAGGAAGCCGCGCAGAAGGGCGAGCCTGACGGCCAGAGAGACCATCAGGGGATCACTTGGTGCCACTTTTACGATTAGAAAAGCCTGGGTGTCGGGCGTGATGAAGGTCTCCGGCGGGACGATCGGGACCGGCCGCATCAACACGCGTACGACGATGTAGGCGAGGAGAAAGGACGCCACGAGGAAGCCCAAGCAGCCGCCCGTGCAGCCCCAGATCCACTTCCTGCGGCGCTTCTCGGTGTCGAGCATGACGGCCATCGTCGTATAATCGCCCCTTTTGCTTCGCAGTGCGGCGAACCCCCGACGGGCGTTCAGACGCGCGGTTCGATCTGCTCGACCTCGGGCGCGCCGGAGGCCGGGAACTTAGCCAGGACCGGCTCCACCACCTCGCGGAGGAATTGGTCAACCTGCTCGGGCGCGCGCCCCACGAAGGACTGCGGCTCCAGAAGCCCGTCCAGCTCCTCGCGCACGGCCGAGAACGCGTTGTCTGCCCGAATGCGCTCGATCAAGTCGTTTTCGCCGTCGCCGTCCTTGATTCGGGCGGCGGCTGCCATCGAGTGCTGCCGGATGCGCTCGTGCAGTTCCTGGCGGTCGCCTCCGGCTTTGACCGCTGCCATTAGCACGTTCTCCGTGGCCATGAAGGGCAGCTCTGCCCGCACTCTTCGCTCTATGACCTGCTCGTTGACCACCAGCCCGCCCGCGACGTTGGCTGCAAGGTGGGCAATTGTATCAGCAGCGAGGAATGCCTCGGGCAGAGCCAGCCGTCGCACGGCGGAGTCGTCCAGCGTGCGCTCGAGCCACTGGTCGGCAGCGGTGAAGGCCGCGTTCTGCGCCGCATTCAGCAGGAAGCGGCTCAGCGAGGCCATCCGCTCGCAGCGCATGGGGTTGCGCTTGTAAGCCATGGCTGAGGAGCCCACCTGTTTCTCGCCGAAGGGCTCTTCGATCTCTCTCAGTCCGGACAGCAGGCGAATGTCCCCTGCCATCTTGTGACAGGCGACAGCCACGAGCCCCAGCGTCGTGAGGACTTGATAGTCGAGCGCGCGCGGGTAAGTTTGACCGGTCACAGGAAAGGACCGCGCAAAGCCCATCTTCGCGGCAACCCTGCGGTCAAGCTCTTTGACCTTCTCGTGGTCGCCGTCGAAGAGCGCCAAGTAGCTTGCCTGCGTACCGGTTGTGCCTTTGGCGCCGAGCAAGGGGATATCGCTGGCGAGCGCACCTATCGTTTCGAGCGGCCCGAGCAGATCCTGAAGCCAGAGGCATGCGCGCTTGCCCACGGTCGTCGGTTGCGCGGGCTGGAAATGCGTGTAAGCGAGGCACGGCAGGTTCCTGTAATGCTTGGCAAAGGCCGCCAGGTTGCGGCAGGCCGCCGCGAGCGGCGCCTGCAACAGCCTCAAGCCGTCGCGGATGAGGATCAGATCGGCGTTATCGCCCACGTAAGCGCTCGTTGCGCCGAGGTGGATGATGCCGCGCGCCTTCGGGCACTGCTCGCCGTAGGCATAAACGTGGGCCATAACGTCGTGTCGGATCTCACGCTCTTTGGCTGCTGCGACGTCTAAGTTGACGTCGTCTGCATGCGCGCGCAGCTCCCGGATCTGCTCATCCGTTATGGCGAGGCCAAGCTCCTTCTCGGCCTCGGCCAACGCGATCCACAGCCGCCGCCAGGTGCGGAACTTCTTCAGGTCGCTCCAGTTTTTGAGCATTGCGGGGCTGGCCCAGCGGGTGACGAACGGCGACGCATAGCCGCCTTCGGCGCCTTTGCCGGGAGGTTCCGATGTCATGCCTTCTCCTTCGCGCCGCCAAGATCAACGCCGAGCGACCGGGCCGTGAACAACGCTCGGTAAGGGACGCCCGCCTCGTCAAAGGACTCGGCCGCGCCTTCCTCGCGGTCTAGGACGAGGAGGACGGACACCTTGCCGGCGCCCGCCTCGCGCAGCGCTTCGACGGCCTTCAAGGCGGCTCCGGCGGTGGTCGCCACGTCTTCCAGCAGCACCACGTGCTCGCCCGCGCGCAACTCTCCCTCGATTCGCTTCTCGGTGCCGTAGCCTTTGCTTTCCTTGCGGACGATCACGAACGGGATGCCGGATTCGAGGGCGACGGCCGTCGCAAGGGGCACGCCGCCGAGTTCCGCCCCCGCCAGCCTGTCTACTTTTTCGGGCAGCAAGGCCGCCAGCTCGCGGGCGACGGCGCGCAGCAGACCGGGGTCGGTCTCGAACCGGTACTTGTCGAAGTAGTAGCGGCTCTTGCGTCCGCTGCGGAGTGTGAAGTCCCCCTCCAATAGCGCGGCAGTCTTCAGAAGCCGGGCGAGATCCTCTCTTCTTAGGTCCTCTTTTTCCATGTGACGGGATCCCCCGAACAAGCCAAGCCCGCGCGAGCCTTGTAGCCCAGCGACGGATTATAGCCGCTGCCAGCAGGAGCGACAACTTACACGGCAGGTATTAGTTGAGAGTCGAGCGTTGATAGTTGAGAATTGTCTGGAGAGAGCCTACCTGATGACGTAGAGCGTGGCGTCACCAAAGCGCTGGACTTCCTGAAGATCCAGCACAGACGCCAGGCGTGGCAGATCCCACTGCCAGCCGCGCCTTGCCCGGTTAAACCATACCAGGTATGCAGCGCCTCCGGCGGTCAGGCGTTCCTTCAGACGCGTCAGATCTTGATCGCGAGAAGGGCTATAGATGACCTGCACGCCCGTCAGAAGGTAGATCGCATCCGCAGAATTGCTGTAGACCTGGCCCTTCAGTGGATTCTGGCGCAGCCAATGCATGGCCGGTGACTCCTGCCAGGCAGCGGTAGCATAGCCCCCCCCGCCGCGCCGGACGGCTTTGGCGACCTTGGCAAGGGTAACGCCGGCGCTGGACAGGACCCACAATCCCAGCAGGGCAACAACGGCGGCCCTTGCTGCGCGCCGCTTCTGATCCGCCTGCCGCAGCAAAGCCAGCAGCCCCTCCAGCTCCATGAAGACAAGAAGCATGAGCGGCACGTGAACGGGTATCAGCAGCCTGTCGCCAATGCGATCGAGAGGAAGTATCGTCGAGAGGACAACCTGTTGTACCACGAAGGCCAACGCGAACGCCCCCATCGTGCCGGCCCGGATCGTTCGAGGTGGTGCAGACGCCGTCGCTTGGCGGCTGCGCCGCCACAAGAGCGCCATCGCCGCTGCTGCCGCCACGCCGAGCACGACGATGCCCATCGGCAAGCGCACGCCGCCAGGCATAAACCACTTGCCGAGTGTGCGAAGCGCCAAGACCGCATTGTGGGCGAGGGCTGCTGGCGCCCCAGCCCCTACGCGCGCGATGGCCCCCGTGACGATGTGATGGTGAAGCATCCAAAGCCCCGCCGGTGCCGCGGAAAGACACCCGAAGAAAGCGCTGTGCCCAAATCGCTTCCAGAAAGAACGCCGCGGCCCGTAGAGCACCAACATAAGGCAGCCGCTCAATATCACCATGACTCCCGCGTATCTCTGGAGCAAGCAGAGCGCTGCCAGAAGCGCCGCTCGAACCAGGGCGTGGTACCGATTAGTCTCAAGAAAAGTAGACAGCTCAACGAGTGACAAGAGGATAAAGAGAACGAATAGAGGTTCGCTCCACGCCATCATGGAAACTTGGAGGAGCGCGGAGGATACGACTGAGGCAGTGCCGAGGACCACAAGCAGCCGTGTCTGAACCGTTTTTCGAAGGAGATGGCCCGCACAGAGGATAATGAGGCCAAACGCAAGAGCGTTGAGCAGCCGCGCGCCGGTCCGCGGCTCTATCCCGACTAACGCCAAGCCGGCCATGATGGTGGGGAAAAGCGGCGGCCAGCGCAGATAGGGGGCCCCAGCGAACGTACGGTACCCGTCGCCGGACGCGAGGCTACGTGCGGCAGCTACGTACGATGCGGAGTCCGGCGTGAGGCCGACGCCGTATCGTGATGTGCCGATGAGGGCGAGGGCCGTGCCTCCGCAGGCAATAGCGGCGATGACGACATATGGCACAGAAGCACGTCCGAAGCCCTGGGCCGGCACGCGGTCGTTGACAACGTGAGGCTCCGCCATCCCTCCGTATCCCGTTGGGCCCTGTGTAGGCCGTCCGTCGAGCAAGGACTATTGTAAGCCTGCCGAGGCCTGAAGCAAGCCCTGACATCCGGTTTGCCGATGGCTTTGTCCGGTTCTCTTCACGACTGACGCGCTTGCCGCTGCCCCCGCCGCCACTCGGGCGCTACGACACCCAACCAGCGACGACCCTCGCGGCAGAAGCATAGGCGAATGCGCCGAAAGGCGGGGGCCATCGCACGCGGCCCTACCGCAGATCCGCCTCAATCGCCCCTAAATGCCGGCTGAGCTGCTTGCGGCCCTGCGTGTCGTTCAGGACGCAATCGCCCCTGTGAGCTGCCATCGGCTCCTCACAGAATCGTTGCCATATTTCGCTCAGCGTATGCTCCTGGACACGTCCCATCGCGTAAGGAACAAAGGGGCAGGGCGTCACGTCGCCATATGCTGAGACATAGAGGAGGGATTTCTCGAACATGCAGCAGGTCAGCCGCGGCCCAGGCACATCAACGTGAACGCATCTGAGGTCCTGCAGTGCCCACACCTGGTTCTTCTCCTCGTCGTTGAGCAGTTGGGCGAACGCGTCGTTCCAACGTCCGGCCGCGGCAGGAAAGAAAGCGAACACCGACGCCGCCCCGTGCTCCTTGCCCAAGGCGAAGATCTTCTTGAGGCCGCCAGGGACGTTCCGCTTCGAGGCATAGGTCAGAATCTCGCACAGGATGCCGGCTTCCGCGAGATTGTCCATTCCCTGGATGGCCTTTGCATGCAGGCCGGCCAGGCCTCGCAGCCTGTCATGTACTGCCGCCTCGGCGTCGTCCACGGAGACCCCGCACATCGTCAGGCCGGCCTCCTTCAGTCGCAAGACCGTATCCCGGGTGAGCAACAGACCGTTGGTGCTCAGCCGGGTGAGCAGGCCGAGGCCGTGGCCGTGCGCGACAAGTTCCACTATGTCTTCGCGCAGGAGCGGCTCGCCTCCCGCGAAGGCCACCTTGAGGACACCCAGACTCCTTGCCTCATCCAGCAACGTCTTGACTTGCGCCGTCGTCAGCTCGTCCCGGCCCTCGTCGAAGCGCCCGAATGCGTAACAGTGAACGCAGCGGCACTGGCATCTGAAAGTCACCCCGATCGTCATCCAGGTCGGCATCCGCCTGCGCAGCGCTCGCCCCCCAAGGTGCGAAAGGAGCGCTCCGCACGACCGGAACGACCCGTCAGCCCGATAAAGACGGGCGGCCCGCCAGAAGCTGCCAAGCTTGGCGTTCACACGCGGCGAGTGTCTGTACAAGAAGCCCATCAGCATTCACTCCTGGCTACGGAAGCCACGCGCGCCTTACAAGCGGGACAGTCTACTCCGCCTTCGCGTCTGAATCAAAAGCCCGCCCTCTTTCGCCATTCCCTGCCCTACGCAAAGCCAACCAAGACGCCGCCAAGCGGGATGGCCTCACCGGCGTTGCGTCCGTCCCGGAGTCCTGTTACCATGTTCCGCTCAAGAACGCGTCCCAGGACGGAGGAGGCCGTGACCATTCGGACCCATGCCAAAGAATGGCTGGAGCAGGCCATCGGCCGGCTGGTTCTCGGCGCCCGGGAGAACCACCTCTGCGATTTCGATGGACAGGCGGCTTTCGATGCGCCCGTCGTGCGCGTGGCTGATGGCGATGACCCTCTCTTTGAGCGGTTCCGAGAGGTCGTGAGCCCGCAGCACATGCTCCCGCGCGAAATCCTGCGCCAATACGCGCCTGCTGACTCCCACATGCCAGAGGTACGCGTCGTCGTGTGGGCCCTTCCGTTCACGCAGGCTGTTCGGCGGTCCAATCGCCGCCGGAAATGGCCGTCGAAGCTTTATTCTTTGGCGCGGAACAACGGTGGCGCCCTAAACGTGGAGGTGCGCCGGCGCTTTACCGAGATGCTGCACAAAGATGGGTGGCTGGCCGTCGCGCCAGCCCTGATGGAAGGCTACGACGCCTTCCGCTCGTCCGAGCACACCTTCACGTCAACGTGGTCAGAGCGCCATGCGGCCTATGCGGCGGGACTTGGCAAGTTTGGCCTGAGCGGCTGTCTGATCACGCCCGTCGGGGTTAGCGTCCGCCTCGGCAGCATCGTTACCAACATGCCGCTGGACGTGATGCCTCGCGGCTGCGGGGACTACCGCGCGCCTTGTCTGGCGCTGAACGGCGCCGGCTGCGCACGCTGTATCGAGAGGTGCCCCGCAGGCGCCATCTCGGCAACCGGCTTGGACAAGTCGAAGTGCTACGCCATGAGGCAGGCCGTGCGCGCCCGGCACATGAACGAGTACAGCCGCACGCTGCGCATGCTGCCAGCGCCCATCGTCAAGAGCGGCAAAAGGACGAGCGGATACTCTCTGGGCTGCGCGCTTTGTCAGTGCGGCGTGCCCTGCGAAGGGCGCATTCCTCGGGCTTCTTCTCGGGCAGGTGCTGCACATGCTTGACATAAAGTTGAAACTCAAGCCCGGCCACGCCAGCGAGCGATCCTGGATGACGCCGTCGCCGCTCAAGCAACTGCTCTGGAATGCCACATATGCCTGCAACTTCCATTGCGGAATCTGCTTCACAGATGCAGGCCAGAGCCATCCAGATGAGCTCACAGCCCTGGAGGCAAGAGACATGGTGAAGCACGCGCACGCCGCCGGCGTGCGCGACATCATCATCTCCGGAGGCGAGCCCTTCCTGCGAGGAGACATGGTTGATATCCTTGCCTTCATGGGCGAACTCGGGATCACCGCTCGAGTCGCCTCCAACGGCAGCCTGTTGACTGATGGGCTCCTGGGGCGCCTGCGCCGCGAGACACTGACGAAGTCCTTCCAGATCAGCCTCGACACGTTGGACCCCGCCCTCTACTGCACGCTGCACGGCGCTCCCCCCGGGACCTTCGATCACGTTCTCAGAGCATTGGAGAGGATTGGCGACCACGGCCTGCACACCACGATCTCGGTGCGGTTAACGCCGCAAACGCTGCCCGGCATCCCGCAACTCCTCGATCGAGCTCTGGAGAAAGGATGGGCGACGGTCACCATCCATTGCCCGGTGCACACGCGACGCACGAATGACTCGTTCCCTCAGGAGGCCGACGTCCTGACAATCCTCAGCCCTGTCTTTGAGCACTTCGTCGCACTGCCTGAGCGCTGGCTCATCGAAACCTACATTCCCTGGGCACAATACCACCCCGTCATGAAAAGACTGCAAGAACGCGTCCGTATCCTGCACCGCGGCTGCGCGGCGGGGCGTGACCGCCTCACCGTAAACCCCACCGGCTCTATCTCACCATGCGTATGCCTCGATGTGCCGGCTGCCCACATAGGAAATGTGCGCCACGACGACCTGCTTGAGGTTTTCGGCAAGTCGCCTGTCTGTGACCTGATGCGCAGACCACGGGAGCACGGCGTCTGCGCGAACTGCCCCGAGGTGGCGTCGTGCGGCGGCGGCTGCCGCGCTGCTGCCTTTGTCCTGACAGGGCGGCTCGATGGGCAGGACAGGGCCTGTCCCGTGTGGCAGCGCAGGGCGGCGAGGGCTACCCGCCATGCGAGACTATGAGCCCGCCCCCCTCTGGCGTCAGATCGTCGGCGAAACCGTTTGGGGCAGACGCGGGGTCGTTAAGACGACGAGCCTGTGGCTGCCTCTTGCCATGCTGCTCTCGACGGCCTGCACGCCCGCCGACAAGGCCATCTGCTTGAGGTCGCTGCAGGTGTTCGCCGCGGTCGCATGCTGGTGCCTGGCGAGCATTCTGTCGAACGATTTGGCCGACCGGCAGGCGGACCTTGCGGCTGGTAAAGAGCGGTGGATATGGCATCTGCCCGCTGGGACCGGCGCATTGGTCGTCGCAGCCCTAGGGGGGACAGGCATATCAAGCCTTCTTCCGGGCGGCAGTACAGCGGCCCTGGCCGCATACGCTGCCGCACTCGTTCTCGGCCTTTCCTACTCCCTCAGGCCCGTACGCTTCAAGTCGCGCGGAATCTGGGGGCCTTTGGTTTATAGCACGAGCGGCGCACTCGCCTTCGCCGTCACGCCCTGGGCTTTCTTCAGATCGTCCTGGCTGATCCTGGCGGTGGTTGGGCCTGCAGTTCTGCTCGACAAGTGGGTGAACATCCATTTCCATCAGGTCATTGACTGCGCAAGCGACCGGAGCAGCGGCATCCGAACGTACGCGGTGGATGTCGGCCCGGAGCGCGCACGCCGTTCGCTCAAATGGGCGGCCTGGGCAGCCTCCGGTTGGCTTGTCAGCATACTGGTCTTCATTGCAGCCCGGCTGCCCCCGTGGGGCGTCGCGGTCGCGGCGGCGGGATTGGCGACCGTCCTCGGGGCAGGCGCATACGCCAGCATCATACGCCGGCAGCCTGAAAGGACCTCGGCCCTCCTGGAGGAGCTGCCGTGGCCGTACCTGGGACTAACGTACGCAGTCTTCCGCGTCGCACCGCTTCTCCTCTTGGCCCGTTTGGCCGCAGAGCAGCGGGCACTGTGGGCCCTCTTCGCCGTGGCCGGTCTCTCCCTGATGGTAGAGTCTTTGCACGCCTGCCGATACCGGCACGCCTGACGAGCCGCGCGCAGGCTGATGCCCCATAACCGGCGGTCCGCCCCGCCACACGGAGGGCAGGCAACCTCAAGCACATGCCACAAAGACGGGCGCTGTTTCTCGAAGAGCTTCTTGTACTGGCCGTAGCCTTCCTTTTCCAGGTCCCCTTTGGGGATGAAGCGGAGGGCCGCGGAGTTCATGCAGTAGCAGAGGCTGGTCGGCGGAGGGCCGTCTATGCGTCCGGGATCAGCGCTCTTCGGTGAAGTGGACTCAGATTCCAGGGCATCCGCGAGATGTGCGCACCGGCGAAATCGAGGTAGGTCTGGAACGCAGCAGACATTGCATCTGTGGCCTGACCGGAGCCTGACACACGAATGGGCTCTCCAATCAACAGCCTATGCCGCAACTCGCCGTCCATGAGGATCAGGACCGGTATGACCGGCCTCTCCGTCAGACGAGCAAGAGCCCACGGCGCCCGCACACAGCGGATCTCAAAGCCGAGGTACACTCCCTTGAGACCTTTCTCGTAGTCGGGATAGTCTCCGACGTGCTCAACCCACTGCCCGGCTCTGACCAAGTCGTACAGCGCCTTCAGATGAGTTCCGCCTTGATGGACTTCCGGGTAGGGCAGCACTTGGGAGGTCAATCCTTCCCAACGCATCAAGATGAGCGCTTCTGCGGCAATGTGCCGTCGCTGCGTCAGGCGCACCGGATAGCCCAGTTGGCGCAATGCCGGGCCCACCCATGCGGTGAGGCCGGCGTGCGTGCTAAGCACGATGGCGCCTCCGGTGCGCTTGGCCTCCTCCACGTGCTCCAGCCCTTGGGGCTGCAAAGCCTCAAGAAGCCACTCCTTGGTGCGCCTGAAAATGGGCGCATAGGTGTGTGCGCCCATGTGCCTGACCGTTCGTGACAGCGCCGCGTGCCGTTCGAGTTCCCGCTGGCTCGTTCCCTCCGGCACAAAGGGCTTCAGCAGCCCTGCGATCAGCCGGCGCCGCCTTGGATGGAGCCGCAGCTTGATCCGGGATGCGCGCGCAGCCAGTGAGAACGTCCACTTCGGCGGAAGGAGCCGGTGCAATACGACATGCGCGAGCGAGATCACGTATACGCGAAGCGGCATCCTGACGGGCTGCAACGGGTCTGTGAAGGCGAAATGCGCCACCGCGCTTATCTCTCCATCTCATCAGGCGCCGTGGTACGGGTCTTCCCCATTGCCCCCCGAGAGAGGTCCTCCACGAAGGCAATCTGCCGGGGCACCTTATACTCGGCAAGCTTCGTTGCGCAGAATTCCTGCAACTCGAGCGCTGTGACGCCGCTGGCCGGAACAACAAACGCTTTGACCCTTTCGTCTCCGTCCGGGGTCTCAGTGCCGACCACGAGCACATCAGCCACGGATGGATGACTCCTGAGGCAAGCTTCCACCTCTGTGGGCGACACCTTCTTCCCCGCCACGTCGAGCATCGGTTTGACTCTGCCCGTCAGGAAGAGGCGCCCCGCCTCGTCGGAGCAGCCAATGTCACCCGTGCCGACACAATCTTTCCTGAAGGTGTCGGTGCCTTCCGCAGGCTCACCAAGATAGCCGGAGGTGCTTGCAGGGCTCCTGACACAGATCTCGCCTTCTACCCCGGGGCCAAGCAGGTCCCCCGAGGGGCTTCTGATCTCCACCGTGACGCCGGGGTACGGCCTTCCGACCCACCCAGGCCTCTCGACCTGCTCCCCCGGCGGGGCAAAGGAAACCAGGCCCGCCTCAGTTGTTCCATAGGACTGCCCGATCGCAACGCCGTACTTGTCTTGAAACCTACGAGCCACCGCTGGCGAGAGGGCGGACCCGCCCGAGATGGCCAGCCTGATACAGGAGAAGTCGGGTTCTCCCTGGAACTCAGTCTCAGCGAGCAAACGAAACATCAAAGGTACTCCTGTCAGCACTGTTATGCGCTCGCGTTCGATGAGCGCTGCCGTACCCCTCGGAGAGAAGGATGCCACGACTACAGTGGCACCTCTGGCAAGCGCCGGCAGAAGCACGTGCTGAAGCCCGAAAGCGTGAAAAAACGGCAACACCGCCAGCGCCTTGTCCTCTTGGGTGTATGCGCACGCTGCGTCGCAGCTCCGGACATATGCTCCCACTTGCGCGGCAGTTGCCACCACAGCCTTCGGCCGGCCGGCTGTCCCTGAAGAGAGAAGCAGAACCGGACCATGCCCGCCGTAGGCAAGCGAACGCGTCGCGGGGTACCGTGCCGCATTGCCAAGCGCTTCGATGGGCGGCACGCGGCACGCGCGGAGCCCGCCTTTTTCCGCCCCGCCCGGCGTTTCTGGGCTCAGCAGCAGGGCTCCGGCCCCGGCCCGCCGACAGTAATCGTCGGCTTCCCCGGCCTTGAGCGCCGGGTCAAGCAGCAGCATCGTGGCTCCAAGCCTCCCGACCGCAAAAAGCGAAACGACGAACTCGATAGAGTTGGGCACTTGCAGGGCTACAGTCTCGCCCACCGGCAGCCCCCATTCCAAGAGGTGCCCACTCATGGCCTCGACAGCGTCCAGCAGCTCGCCATAACGCAGAGTCCTATTGCCTTCAACGATCGCAACCCTTCCGCAGAAGAGGGAGGCAGACTGGGCGAGAAGCTCATGAAGCATCACGTAGACCTCTTCACCTGCGAGTCAATGAACTGCGCAAGCGTCCCGGCCGTCTTGAGTGCCCCCGTGCGCACCAGCTCATCAGGGTTCAGTTCGATGCGGAATTCGCGTTCCAGACCGACCAGGAGTTCAAGGACTGCTATGGAGTCAAGTGATATGCCCGAACCGATCAGGGGAGTACTGGGATCAAGAGCTTGGTCAGGACTGAGGTGCGCTGCGCACACAATAACCGCAATGACACGGTCACGAATCGAAGGTGCCATGCCATTCAATTCCACAGTTCCCTCGCAATTGAATTCCTTTTTGTCAGCCACTCCCGAGTCTGACGGAGTCCTTTGGAGCGAGCGGCTGTCCGCGAAAAGCGCACAGAGCTACCGGCCAGAACCGGCCGGCCTCATGACGACGGTGCGCCTGGGAGGAATCATGGCGCTCCTGGCCAGCCGTAGAAGGCCCGCCACCGCCGCCGAAGGAGCGAAGCATAGGCTCAGCCCTTCGAGGTACTCGACCATGCGGCACGCCTCCTGCCGAGGAGGCGAAGATGGCTTGCGGGTGGTGCACTCCGCAGCCCCAGGCCCCGGTCTGGCCTCAGTGAAAACGCGTGAGGACTCAGGCTCTCCCCAATCCCCGGCGATTTCCCGCCATCCGGCGCACGCGGCGCCATTGTACAGCAACTAAGGGCGATTTCAAGGAGTTGTTTGCACAAGAGTGCTATATGCCTGAACTGCGCATGTTTTGGACGTGCTTGAGCCCCGTCTGACAGCGACAGGCCAGCATCTGGCGGGCGGCAAGATGCACCATCGCGGCAGGTTCAAAGGAGACGCCCCGCGTTTTGTCGCGCTGGTGCTGCCATCCTGGAGGGCCAAGCGGGCGTGCCTTGGGCATGCCTGAACTTTGCCAAGATGGGTCAGAGGTGGACCAGGCGCCCCTATGGGGGGTGGGACGTCACGCCTGCCCGTTGTGGGATAGCCCGGCCCTGCCGCAGGCGGACAAACCCACGGGGATGCTACACAGACGATAAGGTGGATATGAGAAGAGAGCTACTATTTTTCGAAGAGTCTTCTGTACTGGCCGTAGCCTTCTTTTTCCAGGTCCTCTTTGGGGATGAAGCGGAGGGCCGCGGAGTTCATGCAGTAGCGGAGGCTGGTCGGCGGAGGACCGTCCTTGAAGACGTGTCCCAGATGCGAGTCCCCGTGCGTGCTCCTTACTTCCGTGCGCTTCGTGAACAGCGGGTTGTCCGGCTTCTCCACGATGTTCCCCGGTTCCAGGGGCTTGGTGAAGCTCGGCCAGCCGGTGCCGGAGTCGTACTTGTCGAGCGATGAGAAGAGCGGTTCGCCCGAAACGATGTCAACGTAGATGCCCTCTCTATGGTTGTCCCAGTATTCATTCTTGAACGCCGGCTCGGTGTCGTTCTCCTGTGTGACCGTGTACTGCATGCGCGTGAGCTTCTTCTTGAGTTCCTCTTTGCTCGGCTTCCGATATTCCTGGGCGCTTTGCTCCGGCTCCTTCTGATCCCCATCCTTGCCCCACACCTTGTCCAGGTACTCGTCGCGGCCGGAGAGGGACCGGTAGAACTTGGACCGGACCGGGTTCTTCTTATAGTAATCCTGGTGGTAGTCCTCCGCCGGATAGAAAGTGGAGGCATTGATGATCTCGGTCACGATTGGTTTGTCGAACCTTACGGAGGCTGCGAGTTCGCGCTTTGACTCTTCGGCGACCCGCTTCTGTTCGTCGCTGTGATAGAAGACTGCGGAGCGGTATTGCGGGCCCCTGTCTCCAAACTGTCCGCCCGCGTCCGTGGGGTCTATCTGGCGCCAGAACACGTCCAGCAACTGGCGATAGGTGATCTGCGATGGGTCATAGGTGATCTGGACGGCCTCGACGTAGCCTTTTTCAGCGTAGTCCTCGTAGGTCGGCTTGTTGCCGGTGCCCCCGGCGTAGCCGGCGACCACCTTGGCGACGCCGGTGACCTTCTCAAACGGAGGTTGTACGCACCAGAAACATCCGCCGGCGAAAGTCGCTTCCTCCATGGTCTTGGCTCCAGTGTTCTCTGAAGGTTGAGCCGCTTGCGTATCGGCGGCCCGTCCGCAGCCGCTGAGCAGGAGGAGAGAGAGCAGCGCGGTTCCTGACATGAGACTGAACGATGTCTTCATGGCGCACCTCCTGAGTATGTGCCGTGTAGGTCGGCAGCGAACGGTATGATTCAGTCCGGCTTCCCCCTTGGGGCTCTTGGTCAGAAGCGCCAGCCCCTATGTTCGACTATACCGCTCCCGCGGGGCGGGGTCAATCCTTGGCAGGGCCACGGGGTCTGACATCGGTCCTCTCCGATTTCTCTCAGAAGGACAGAGACGTAGGTCGGCAACGGTCGCGGAACACAATACTTTTCGTTTGGCTAAACGCCCGACAGCACGGCCGCGCAGAGAAAAGGCAGGAGCAAGAGCACGAGTGAGACCATGGGCAAGGGCAAGAGGCATAGGCCGGGGCGACGCTGACGGTGAACGTCAGGGGCAGTGGATGCAGCCGTGAAGGGGGCGGCCGCGGGCGAGGGCCGCCTGGGCGGCGGAACGGCTGAGATCGAGGAGCTTGATGCCCTTGTCCACCGTGTGGCGGTAGATGACCTCCAGGTCGTTGAGGTGGGGCTGGGACATTTGGACGGCGTGGAGGCCGGCGTTTTCCGACATACTTTCGACGAAGTGGTCGCCATGGCCGCAGAAGTGGATGGCGCCGCCTCCGAACTCATCCAGCAGGCGCTGGTCGTAGGGACGCACGAACCTGTCGAACATCTCAGGCGACAAGTTCATGGCGGAGTCGTCCCGGAGCATGATGCAGCCCTTGTGGAGGAGCCCCCAATGCGTTGCGTAGCCGTCCTTGAAGGGCACGACGTTCTGCCAGGCGCGCATGAAGGCTGCGTAGGTTGCCACCACAAGATCAAGAAGCTCCTCAACGAGGTCGGGCGTGTCGTAGAGGGCGTAGAAGACGCTGGAGCCCCAGAGCAACTCGATGGCGTCCATCGGGCCCTGGAGGTCCGGGTGGTAAACGTGGACGCAGCGGCAGATGTTCGGGTACTGCTTCGCGATGCCGACGTAGCGCTCGCCCATCTCGAGCACTTTGCTCCCGTAGCCGCGACGCAGGTCGGGGAGCCCGCTGTCGAGCAGTTTCCTGACGGCGTCCTGCCCGGGAAGGGGGCGGGATGTGGGAAGGGTGTTCGCCTCTTCGTCCATGATGAACGGCTCTGCACCGAAGAGCGAGGGCAGGATGCTGGTGCCGTAATCACATCGCACGTTGAGGATGAGGCCGTCGGCTTTGGCGAGGCGCTGGGAGCACTCGCCGAACTGGCGGAGGGCCATGGCGTCGAAGTCACTGAGCGCGGCGTTGACGGAGACCGCGGGCCAATCGAAGGCGGGGGGCGCGGGGCGGGTGCGGCGGGGGGAGAAGATGTCGCCTCCGAAGCGGCCCTCAGAGAATTGAAGCCATTCGCGGAAGAGACGGCTCTCCTGGTCAGGGCTGATGCGCCGCTCCAGGTCGTCCAGGCATTCTCTCAACGTGTCGTGCATCAGCATCTGCCTCTAACGGAGTCTCTCACCACGGAGGCACGGAGCACGCGGAGAAGCTGAATATAGGGCATCCTCCGCCCCAGCGGCAGCAGCCATCGGTCCGCGGCAGGACGACGGGCTCAGTTTACCACAAGGCGACGAATGGACTCCAGGACGCGACGGACGAGGGGCTAACAGCCGCCAGAGGGCTTGGAGCGCGCGCACGAGCAGAGGAAAGGGCAAGTGTGAAGGAGCGAGCGTCAAAGGAGGTACTTTGCCACGCGGCGGCCGACCTCCGCGATGTCCTTCGCGTCGGCGATGCTGGAAAGGTCGCGGCCGACCAGGAGCATCGCGTCGTCATAGGTGTGCATGCCGCTACGGGGGCCCTTCTCAAAGAGCGGGCCGGCCTCGAGCTTCGCTTTCAAGTCATAGCCGTTGCAGGGGTCAATGAGGATGTCGGGCGCGGCGTCCGCATAGGGGCCGCTGAAGACCTCTTCCTTCTTCATCACCTGCTTGCAGACGACCTCGTTGGTTTCAGGATGCGTTATGGCTCGGAGTTTGTCCATGAGCTCCTTGCGGAGCGGCTCGTATTCCTTCTCAGTGACCACGCCGCGCTGCCATTTGCCCTCGCGAAGGATGTAGATGCGGCCCGGCACCAGGGAGACGGCGCGCGAGCCGTCTTTGATGGCCTTGTAGCCCTTGTCGGGCTCGTTTTCGTAGTCGAGGTAGCCGTTGGTCTTGAGCCAGCGGTTGACCTGGAATTCCCACTTCAGCTCGCAGAAGCCGTGGTCGCTGCAGACCATGATCTTCGCGTCGCCGCCGCAGATGGACACGACGTCGCCGAGGAAGCCGTCCATCTTCTTATAGAAATCCCAGAAGTAGGCGGAGTCCTCGCCCGAGCCCTCCTTTTGCGCCTTCCACAGGAAATGATGCAGGCGGTCGGTGTCCATGACGTGGAGGAAGAAGAAGTCCCATTCCTGCTGTTTCAGGAGCGTGCGGGCGGCGTTCAGACGCGCTTCCGTGACGCGCTTCAGGTCGGCCTTGAAGCGTTCCGGCGACTCGGCGGCTATCGTCGGGTCTATGTCCACCTCGTACTTCATTCCCTGCAGTTGCTCGAGCACTCCCCGGTTTGACACGGCGCGTTCGTCGAGCGCAGGGGTGGGGAAGCCGCTTACCAAGAAGCCCTTCACGGCCGGCGCGGGATATGTCATCGGAACGCCGAGAGCGGCGAACTTCTTGCCCGCTTTGCTCAAGCGCTCCCAGATGGTTTCGCACTTGAGGTCGCCGTAGTTTGGCAGGTAGAGCTCGAAGTCGGGCTTGAGATCAGCGAAACCGAAGACGCCGAAGTCGGCGGGGTGCTTGCCGGTCTGGAAGGCCGACCACGCCACGCCGCTGACCGGCGGGTAAACGCTCTTGATCTGCCTCATCCCGCCCCGCTCGGCGAGCCTGTGCAGGTTGGGCATCATGCCTTCGTAGATGAGTTTTTCTGCAAAGGTGTAAGGGAGCCCGTCGAGGCCGATGCCGATAATGCGCCTGGACTTCCCAAGACGGAATCTCATGATCGTTGCCCCCCGAGGGAGGACGCGGGCTCAGCCGGCGGGCCGGGTGACTATGCCGCCGGCCACGACGTCACGCCCCTTAACAAGAACAAAGCGGCCCAGTTCCTGCACGTCGTAGAAGGATTCCACCACAACCGCCGTGGCCGTCTCGATGGACAGCTCGCCGACTTCGGCATGCTCCAGGCGGCCTTCCTCACAGGGCAGGTGCTCCAGCGTGCTGGAGTCTATGCGGTCAAGGATGGCGGCGGCGCGGCAGGGCTCTTCCTGGGTGGCGCACTTGAAGGTGAGCGCGTCGCTGCCGGCGCCCAAGTCGAGAGGGGAAGGGCCGAGCCAGAAGACGCTGGCGCGGAAGCGGCTGGTCAGGAAGGGGCCGTCGCCTTCGGGGCAGCCCACCTGGCCGCGACGCAGACCGTCTCCGTCGAGAAGGACGCCGATGCACTGGCCCGCCTGCGCCGCGGCCAACTCGCCCTTGCCGAACTGCCTGATCTGCCGGACGGTTCTCAGCTCATCGCCAGGGAGGAAGCGCAGGCACTGTCCTTTGAGGAGGGTGCCGCTTTCGACTCGGCCCGCCACGATGCGCCCGGTCTCGGGCCATTCGTAGACATCCTGCACGGGGAAGCGGAGTGGCTTTGCCGTGGGCGGGGGTATCTTCTTGAAGCAGTCCAGGGCCTCGAGCACGGCAGGCCCTTTGTACCACGCCATGTTCGCGGAGGGCTCCACCACGTTGTCGCCGTAGCGCGCGCTGATGGGCACCTCGATGGCAGGCTCCACGCCGAGCCGGGCGAGGAAGTCGTCCATGTCCTGCTTGACTGCCCTGAAGCGCTCTTGGGAGTAGCCCACGAGGTCCATCTTGTTGTAGGCAACAATGACCTGCTCGATCCCGAGCAGCCTCAGGATGTAGGCATGGCGCCGGCTCTGCTCCTGGATGCCTTCAGCCGCGCTACAGATGAGGACAGCCGCCGCAGCCTGAGAGGCGCCGGTGATCATGTTCTTGATGAACTCTTTGTGGCCTGGGGCGTCAATGATGACGTAGTCTCGGACGTGGCTGGAGAAGAAGGCCTGGGCGGTGTCTATCGTCATGGCGCGCTCGCGCTCTTCGCGTAGGTGGTCGGTGATGAAGCCGAACTCGAGTTCACGCCCTTCGGCCTGGGCGGCGGCCTCTATCTCCTCCAGCTTTCCGTCCGGGAGGGAGTCAGTGTCCATCAAGAGGCGCCCGATGAGGGTGGATTTCCCGTGGTCAATGTGGCCGACCATTACGAATGCGAGGCTTTCGGGCTCCATATCCCCTCACATGTAGCCGAGCGAACGGAGCTTCTGCATGGTGTAAGCGTCTTCCTTGTCCTGGGCGCGGCCGGCGCGCTCGGCGTCCCTTGTGGTGAGGAGTTCTGCGACGATGTCGTCCACGGTGGCTGCGTTGGACACAATCGGCTCGCAGCAGGTCTCGCAGCCAAGGCTGCGATAGCGCTTGCCGTTGTGGGAGAAGTAGAGGGGGTTCACTTCCAGGCCTTCGCGCTGGATATAGCGCCAGATGTCAATCTCGCGCCAGTGGAGCAGGGGGTGCACGCGGATGTGGGTCTCCTCATCGGCCCTGCTCGTGTACTGGTCCCAGAGCTCCGCGGGTTGGTCTTCGTAGTTCCACTGGAACTGCTGGTTGCGCGGGGAGAAGTAGCGTTCCTTCGCGCGGATGCCGTGCTCATCGCGCCGTATGCCCAGCAGCAGCGCGTCGAAGCCGTGCCGGGCGATGCAGTCCTTCAGGGCCTGGGTCTTGAGCTGCGTGCAGCAGTCGAGCTTGTTCACCTTGGGGTTCACGCCCGCTGCGAGGGCCTTCTCGTTGCGTGCGACGACGAGTTTGAGGCCCCAGTTGCGGACGCATTTGTCCCGGAACTCGTACATCTGGCGGAACTTGCGGCCGGTGTCTATGTGGATGACCGGAAACGGGATGCGGCCGAAGAATGCCTTCCTGCAAAGCCAGACGAGCGTCGTCGAGTCCTTGCCCACCGACCATAGCGCAGCCAGGTTCTTGAACTGGTGGTAGGATTCGCGGATTATGTAAACGCTTCTGTTCTCAAGCTCGTCGAGATGGTCCATTGGTCTTCTGGCCCTGTTGTGGAGGGTCCGCCAGCAAATGGCCAACAATACACCCGCGGGGTCGCCAGGACGAGTGGCAGCGCTCGCGGCGGACCGCGCAGATACACAATCATCATAAGCGTGGGGCTCCGGCGATTCAAATGGAGGGCGGCTGGCGCCGCCCGCGTGCCGTGCAAGCCCGCATGCTTTGAACCGGCTTCGGCTTGCGGTATATTGAGGAATGTTGAGGCGCAGGCTTGGGAACAAAACGGCCTCCGGGCCGTCTAACTGAGTGCGGGCAGCCATGCGCGAAGGACCAAGCTCGAGCGATGTGGAATTGGTGGGCCGCGCCCGCGGCGGAGACGCGGCGGCCTTCGGCTTGCTGGTTGAACGCCACCAGGACCATATCTACGGCGCTGTCTGCCACCTCGTGGGAAGCGGGCACGACGCTGAGGACATTGCTCAAGAGGTCTTCGTGCTGGCGTATGCTAATCTGGGTGGCTTCCGGGGCAAGGCGAAGTTCAGCACCTGGCTCTATGGCATAATGCTGAACGCTGTTCGCAGCCACTGGCGCCGCCGGCAGAGACGGGCCGTCGTGAGCCTGGCTGCCTCCGAGGAAGAGGACGAGGCGAGCCCGGACCCGCCGGCCCGCGAAGACGGTCCCCAGGAGGCGAGTATGCGGCAGGAGAGCGTGCAGGTCGTCCGCGCCGCGATTGCCGGGCTTGACCCGGAACTGCGGGAGATCGTGGTGCTGCGCGACATCCAAGGCCTGAACTATGAGGAACTGGCGCAAGCCCTTGAGCTTGCGCCCGGCACCGTGAAGAGCAGGCTGCACCGGGCGCGGCAGGCGCTGAAGGATAAGCTCGAGCCGCTTTACGGGGGGTCCCAGTGATGACAGGAAGTGAAAGACAGGTGAGGCGGAATGGACGCTGAATGCGCACGGCATCGTGACAGGTTCTCAGAGTACTTGGACGGCGAGCTGAGCAAGGCGGAGCGCGACGCCGTTGAGACGCACCTGGCGCGGTGCGCCGAATGCAGGCGCGAGCTGGAGGCATGGCGGCGCACGATCAGCGCTGTCGGCCGGCTGCCCGCTCGACCGGCGCCGGCGGGGTTTGCTGGTCGCGTGATGAGACAGGTTGCGGCGGCCGGGCGAACGCCGGAACGCCGAGTGGTCTCCGTTTTCTGGGCGCGCGTGCTGCCCGTGGCAGCTATGCTTCTGCTGGTTGTGGGTCTGACGTTCACCGTGCAGCGGCACGTGGTTTTCGAAAAGGGAGTGCCGGAGGCCCGGCTTGCCATGGCGCGCGGCCCATCCGTGGATGCCAAGCTGGCAGCGGCTCACGCACCGGTACGTAGTGCGGAGCGCTTGCCGGTGGCGAGCCCTGTGCCGCGCGTTGCGGCGCTTGCAGCGCCCGCTCAAGGAGCGGGGGCGCCTTCCGAAGGCGTGGCGAAGGAGGACATGGTTGTTGCTGAAGAGAGGGAAGGGGCGCCGCAGGAGAAGGCAGCGCGCGTTGCCGTCGGTTTCGCGACCGGCGTAGAGGTCTTCACGGGCCGGAAGACAGAAGCTGCGCCGGCCCTTTCATGGGGCGCGCCGGGAGAAGGAGAGGTGGCCGTCCGGAGGGACGAGGCAGGCGCCACGGGAGCGCATAAGGATGCTGAGGCGGCTCTGGTCGAGCGCAGGGCCGCAGCCCCGAGCGCCAGCATGGCGGTTACGGTCGCTAACGCTCCGCACGTGCTGGCCCCCGAGCCTGCTAAGGCGACCGAGGCATACAGTCTCCCGGCGCGAGGCCCCGGCTCTGCAGCGGGGGCTGAGGGCGCGGCGCCCGGAACGCTGCCTCTGGGTGGGTTCGGCTACGGCGGTGGCAGGGGCGGGAAGGAGGTCATTTTCAAGCAGCTTGGCACTGCCGGGGCTGCCGGACAGCCGGCGCCCGCCCAACAGTTGCTGACGATAACGGGGAAGGACCAGGCGGGATTGGCGCGGCAAGTCGTGACGGTTGCTAACAACAACGGCCTGCCGGCTACGCTCTCTTTGAGTGAGGACAAGGGGGGCGGCGCAGTGGAGGTGCGCCTCTCCGTTCCTGTCGAGCGTTACGACGCTGTCTTGAGGGGCCTGGCGGGCCTGACGCCGCCGGAGGCTCAGAATCTGGCGAACACGGCCGCAGCGACCACGGACTTCTTCCAGAAGGCCCTGAGCGACTACGGGAAGTATCAGAATGCAGCGGCGCTCGGGGGGCCGCCCGAACCAACTGCAAAGAGAGCTGTTCCGAGCGACGCTCTGACGGACGTGGACAGAGCAACTCCTGCGGGGCCGAGCGCACAGCGGGCGCTGTCGCTGCGCCCGGCACGTACCCCCCCGAAGGCGCCGTCAGAGGAGGTGGTCCGCGAGGCCGAGGAGCCGGCGGCGCCGGTTGAGCTCGTGGTCCGCGTCGTCCAGCCCGGTTCGGCACAGGGTAAGTAGGCGCCGGCGGCTTGGGGAGCGGAAGAGACCACAAGAGCGCTCTCTTCGGGAGGGAACGTGCGATTCTCTGCGCGTTACTTTCGCCGCCGGAAGAGCCATGCCAGCGCGCAGCCAGGTGCTTCGCGCGCCTGACCGGTGCCGAAGACCTGCCTCTGTTTTTCACGCGCCAGCAGGTCGGCGACCATGCCCTCCACCTCGGGGTACCGCGCCCATACCACGGGAAACTCGTGGGTAAGGGCCAGCACCGCTTCGGCCTCCTTGCGCAGTTGGCCGAGGCTTCCTTCGCCGCGTTCGAGGTAAGCCTTGAGCTTGTCCCGCAGGTCTCTCAGGTGAAGCTCGAACTCCTGCGGTGTGAGTGAACTGTCAGCCATGGGCTTTCTCGGGAAAAGGCTCCGCCCCTTTCTCATGCGCGCGTGCAGATGCAGTAGCCTTCCATGCCGTGGCATTTCGGACAGACGGGCACGTTGCGGGCGGCCGGGTAGCCCTTCGCTTCCTCCGGGCCGAGTACCCTGAACTTCGCCCTGTGCGCGCCCGTGCCGTTGTGCACGGACACCTCGATATCGTTGAACGGTTCGATCTCCGACGCGGTCACCTCGAAGGCGGCCTGGCCCATTCCCTTGACTTCCTTCACCGTCCACTTCGGCGGCGCATGCAGCGTCACCGTCTTTTCGACGGGCAGCCCGTCGCGGCTGAGCGATACCTTGAGGACGCGGGCAATGTTGGGGTAAAGGACCGGCTCGCCGCCGTAGTGGAGGGTGATCTCCAGGCCCTCCGCTTCGTACACGGCCGCGTGGACGTCCTGCGCGAGGGCGGCACGTGCCTTGTCATTGCGGAACAAGAGGGAGAGCCCGTCTTCGGGCATCGCGGTCTTAATGTCGAACTTGACCGAGTCCGATAGCTCCCCTACGACGCGCTCCGCAAGGGCGACGGTGCGGTCGGTCAGCTCGTAGACGTCGAGCGGGCTGTTGAACTTGCCGGTGTACTTGTGGAGCACGATGCTGTCGCCGACTGGCTCGCGCCACTTGGCGGGAATGGCTGTGATGCCGCCGATGATGCCCAGCACGGACCCCAGCGTGGCGCCCGTGCAGTCGGTGTCGTAGCCGCAGTTGACGGCCTTACACAGTTTGTCTCCGAAGTCCTTCCCGTAGAGCCAGCCCAGGATGGTGAAGCCGTGGTTCGGTACGGCATTGCAGGGCTGGAGGTGGCCGAAGATGCCGTTGATGCGCTGGCGGGCTTCGGCCCACCTGATGCCGTTCTGGTGGCACCAGAGCGCTTCGCGGATCACGCGGGAAATATTGCACGGCACGGGGATCATCGAAAGGCCGACGCGTATGAGCGTCAGCGGATCATCTTCGACGAAGGCCGCGCTTTCGACGGCCGCCCAGAACATCTCTCCGTGCATGCCTTCTCCGCCCGCGTGATCCATGGCTGAGTCTTTCCACGCCCGGGCCGCCGCGAGTTGCGGGTCTGCGGGGGCCGTACACGCCCAGATCTCGCTCCGGATGGGGGAACCCATCTCGTCCACATAGTAATTCTCGAAGCAGCCCGATATGGGGGGCATGAGGCCCCGCGCGAGGTTGCGGCAGCAGAAGCCGTACTCGTTCCACGGGTAGGCCGAAGTGTAGCGCATCCAGTACTTCGCGAGCGTAGGGAGCGGCGGCGAGATGCCTTTGTCCTCGAGCATTTTCAGCCAGACCAACTGCAGGTCCAAGTCGTCGTTCGGAAGCGGCTCCTTCGGGACAGGGTCATAGAAGGTCAGGTCGTGCATGTGCCTCTGGCCTTCCAGCGGCGCGCCGAGGGTGCCGCCTATGTTTTTGCCCAGCCAGCAGGCAAGGACCCTGTCGCGGTACTCCTCTCTGCCCAGTTGGATCTGCGACATTTACTTCCTCCTTTCGGGTGTGCTGTGCCTATGGCTCGTCGGGCGGGGGGAAATCCGTCTTCATCTTCTGCACGGCTTCGGGCGTGGGCTCGAACACCCGCGCCGAGTGCTCGCCGGTGGTCAGGTTCAGCTCCAGGAGCCGTTTGGTAAGGTACTCGCTGCCGACGACAAAGGCTTCGATATGCCCTACTTTCACCTTTCCGGGTCCGTGGCGGTGGCCGCAGAAGACGTAGCGGACCTTGCGGAACGTGAGCAACATGCGGCCGATGCGCTCCGAGCCCATGTAAGCGCGGCAGAATTCAAAGGCCGCGCTCGACTTGGGGTAGAGCAGCTCCCTGAAGGGCACGGTGTGCAGCACGGCCACGACGGTGTGGACCCGCGGCTCGATGGAGCGGTAGGCGACCTGCAGCTTCCGCCGGCACTTCTCGGTGAACTGCACGTCCGACACGTCCCAGTCCACGAACCGGCCGTCGTTCCAGGTACACACGCCCGGCATTTGCTTGCTCTCGTATCGCTCAAGGGAGGCGTTCAGCTCCGGATTGCGGAAGCTGTAATCATACCAGCCAATGCTGCCGATGAAACCGATCCCGCCCAGGATGACGGGCGCGGTGTCGAGCATCTTGAAGCCGCAGTCCGAAGCGATGGACGGCAGCACTTCGCGGTACTTCCTCTCGCTGCCGTCGCCGGTGCTCCAGAGGTCGTGGTTACCGGGCACAAGCAGCTTCAAGCCCTTGAAGCTGGCGAACAGGTCCAGGCAGGCTCGAAAGTACTCCGTGTCCGCGTCGGCCAGGTCGCCCGCGATGGCAAACGCATCGGCCCCCGAATCCCGCACGAACTCCGCCAGCTCCAGGACGCATTCATCGCCTGCCGGATAAAGGCCGAAGTGCAGGTCCCCCGTGACCAGGAGCCGCTCTATGTCCGCCATGGGAGCCGAGCCCTGCTTTGGGACTGGAGAGCCTAAGGCCGGCGTTCCGGCCCGAGGATGAGCGCCGCCGCGCCCAGCATGCCGGCGGCGTCGCCGAGCTTGGCCGGAACGATGCGCAGCGTCCGGCGAGTGACCTCGTTTATATACTTCATCGCTTCGTCGAACATCGTTTCCTGGAAAAGGTCCCACGCTTTGCTCATCGAGCCTCCCAGCACGACAACGTCCGGGTCGGCCACGTTGCACACCCAGGCGACCGGCACGGCCAGGTCGCGCCCGTACTCGCGCCAGGCCTCACGCGCCTGCGCGTCGCCCGACGCCGCCAGGGCCGCAATCTCCTTTGCCGTGGCGACTCGCTCGGTAAGCTTCCTGTAGTTCCTGGCCACGCCGCGGCCGGAGACCTTCTCCTCCACCTGGTCTCCCTGGTACGGCGAGCACCATATCTCCGTCGAGGCGCCGTGCGGCCCGTTGAAGAGCTCGCCGCGGATCACGAGGAAAGCGCCGAGGCCCGTCCCCAGGGTGAAGCCGCAGCAGACCTCTGCGCCGGCGCCCGCGCCGTAGAGCGCCTCCGCCAGCCCGAAGCAGTTGGCGTCGTTGTTCAGGACGACGGGGCAGCCCACGGCCTCGGACAGGCGCGCCACGATGTGGAAGCCGTGCAACGAGGGAAGATTGCCGGGGCTGAGGAGGATGCCGCTGAACATGTCCAGCGGCGCTGGCGAACCGATCCCGACGCCCTGGACGTCGTCGAAGGAGGCGCCTGCCGTGGCGAGCGCTTCCCTGGCGGCGGCGACCATGTTGTTCAGGATCGTCTCGGCGTCCTTGTCCGCCTCAGTCGGGACCTTCACCTGGCCCAGTATCCGGCCGCCTGCGTCCACTACGCCGGCCAGGATCTTTGTCCCCCCCAGATCAATGCCGACCGCCAGCTTGTCGGTCATCAAGCATCCTCCTCCGGCCTCGAGGCCTTGGGCAGCTTCGCCAGGTACGGCAGGTGCCGCCACCGGTTCTCGTAGTCCAGGCCGTAGCCGACGACGAATACGTTCGGAATCTCCAGGCCCACGTATTCGGGGCTGAGATCAACGCTCCGAGGCCGCGATTTGCTCAGGAGGACGCACGTCTTCAGGGACGCCGGCGCCCGGGCGGCGATCTGGCGATGAAAAGCCGCCAGCGTCTGCCCGCTGTCCAGCACACAGTCCACCAGCAGGACGTGGCGCCCGCTGAGCGGCAGCGATGCTATGTCGTTGAGGATCTTCACTTCCTTTTGCCTCTGCGCGCCGCGGTAGCTCCGAGCGTTTACCAGCTCGATCTCCAGGGGCATGGGCAGATGTCGCACCAGGTCGGCCAGGAACACCAGGGCTCCCTTCATGACGGCCACGACGCAGAGGCCCTCATCGGCGCCGTAGTCTCGCGCGATCTCTGTGGAAAGGCGCATGACGCGCTGCCGCAACTGCGCCGCGCTGACAAGGACCGGCAGTTCAGCACGCTGCCGGCGCCCCGGATCCTCTGGCATGGTCGTTCCTGCGCGAGAGGAGAACTCCACGGCAAGAGGCTACAAGAAAAAGGGCGGAGCCGCAAGGAAAGCGGGGGTACAGAGCGTAAAGCCGGAGAGCAAGAGTAAGGGCACGGAGGCAGACTACATCCAGGCGGCGGTTTCGTCGGCCTCTTCCATGAAGGGGTTCACTTCATAGGTGATCAAGGCCGACCAGTTCTCCTTGCCGCTGCCAGGGATGAACGTCACGTCGAGAACCTTTGCCCCGTTCAGGTTGACGAGCCTGCGGTTGACCTGGGTGACCAGCATTTCCTGGTTCTCGGCGGCTACGCTGAGGACGCGCGTGGCGTGCTTGTTGCGGCCCTGGTTGAGGTAGACGAGTTGCTGGATGATGCCCTGAATCAGGTAGAGCCGCGTCAGGTATTTCTCGCGGATCTCATGGATGACCGGAGAATACGAGTAGGGGTCGAAACAGCTCTCGAGGTCTTCATCGTGCGTAAGGAGTTCGTCGAACATGTCCTTGCGCAGCCGCGCCTGAATCCGGGCCAACTTCCTGGCGAGCTCGCCTGCGTTCCTGTCCATCGGACACCTGCTTGGGGGTGGGCCGTCAAACTCGCTAAAGACCTATTATAGGTTGCCGCGATGCGTATGTCAACGACGCTTTTGGCCAAGGGGCCCTTGGCCCGGGTGGATCATGAGGCGCCGCCCTCGACGGCGCGCTTCAGGTAAGCGCCACATGTCGTGAACTCCAAGCCGCCCAACTGCGCTGCTTGCTCGACAAATCGCCTGAAGAGCGCGGGCATGGACGCCCCCGGCCGGCAGGGCAGCCGGCTCCCGTCTTCCGACACAATCAGGTGCCATGGGTGAAATGCGATCTGAAGCAGCCCGCCGGCGCATGTCTCGCGCAGTGACTTGATCAGGTCCACGTAATCCTGGACGGGCCTGTTCTTTTCAAAGAGCTGCCACAGGTAACATGAGATCGGTTTTCCCTTCGTGTCGGTCCAGCGGCAGAGAGCGAGTTCCCAGACGGTTGGCGCATCCGGCAGCCTGTAGGGCCGGAGCCGCCACTCGGCCGAGGGCCGCCGTGTGAGGCTCGCATCGTAAGCGTAGCCCTCTTCGGCGAGCACATGCGCGAGCGCCGCAGTCATGCGGCAGTAAGGAGCCCGGAAGGCCCGGGGCGCCGCCCCAATGACCGATGCGAAGGCCGTGGCGGCGCGTGCCACGATCTCCTTCGCTTCGGCAGCCCCGATAGGCCGGCCGCTGACCTTGCCGGCGAAGTCTTCGTGGCAGCAGCCATGGCAGCCGTGCTCGAGGGTCAGGTCGCGCGTCGCTCTTCGGAGGAGGCCGGGCTCGCGCGAGGCAAGCTCTTGGAGGGTTCTTGACTCCCAGAACAGAGTCGCGGGGAGGTCGGCGTCGTGGAGGGTCTCCAGAATAATGGACAGCCCCTCGAAGCAGGCATCAAGGCCTACTGAGCCGTTGGGCCTGCCTGCGCTGACTGCGCCGATGCGCCCGAACTCGGGTCGGTTTGCGTCCGGGTCCACATCGGCCGTCAGGGCGACGAAGAGTGGGCCGTTCGTGCGTGGGGCGCGCAAGGGCGATTCCCTGTTCAGAGCCGTGCTCAGTCTAATGGCTGTGGCGGCTGCGGGTCAAAAGGCAGCGGGGCGGGCTGCCGCAAAACCGGCCACTAACCTGTCCACCGGCTCGGAGATCCTCGAGGCGTTGGAAGGGGCCAACGCAGCGGCCGGAGAGGGGGCATCCGTCGGCCAAGACCGGCCAGTAACCTGTCCGCCGGGAATTCGGGGCCGAAGAGCCTTTGCGAGCCCTTCCGGGAGCTGATCCGTCAGAAGCTGAAACAGGGCCTCTCAGCGCAGCGCGTCTGGCAGGACCTGATGGCAGAGCAGGGGTTCGGGGGCCGCTAGCCATTGTCCACACCAAAGAGCTTCCGAATGTCGGGGCGAGCGACCCCCGGAAACCGGTTCGAAAGAGACGAATTGAGTCGGGAGTGATCTCGCTGTGTCCCGTCTTGGTTCTGAGTGTTTTCCTTTCAGTCATTCTTCCTCTCAGCCAAGGGTCCGGCGTATCAGCGGCGCTGCACAGGATCCCTACCCGACTCGCCCGACCTCAACCGGCGTCCGCTGGATATGCTTGTCATGCGGCATGTGCAGCGATGGTCCAGACCGCAATCCCACCTAATCATCATCCGTCGCACCGCCAAGCAAGCTGGCATAATCAGAAGCCAAGAGACCTGGCCAGGGAGTAAACTTGGTTAGGAGATCGCTTGAGTGTGTAAGTTGATCGATCGCACCCACAGGCTCGAGGTGTCTCAACGCAACATCTTCGATTGCTTCACGGCAAGCCTCAACGAACCGTTCAGCGTTCAACACGCAGTAGGCTCTTACTGCCTCAGCAATGCGAACGTCGAAAGGGCCCGTCGTCGGTTCCACCAGCTTTGTGAGCATCAGGTGGTTGTGCCGTCGGGCAACGTGTTCGTATGCCCGACAGAGCGCTGCTTCCCGGGCCGCCTGGTCGGTGGCGTTGAGTGCCGCGTTCAGCACACGCTGTAGTTCCACCTCAGCGATTGTGGCAAACACCGTCCCCAGCCATTTCGGATATGGCGCGTACCTGCGTTCCTGCAAGAACCAAAGGCGGATGATGTCACGGACTATTTCAGCTGTAATGACTCGAGTGCCTAATTCATCTCCCACTTCGGCAGTGCGCCCGACCAGTGGCTCCTTCTCGGCTATCGACTTCCATTGGCTAGCAAGTAACCACAGCCACAGATCTCGGGGATACCAGGCAAGGGAAGCTCGGAGCGACGTGAGTTCACCAAAGTCGTCCCGGAAAACCAGCCCGCCCGTAAACTCCAATAGGACCTGCTGCGGGACGGTAAGCCACCTCCCAAAAGTCATCTCCGACCGAGGATCGAAGCCAAAATGCGATTCCAACCACGCATCAAGCGTTGTAACCTCGACGTGGTGCTCCACCTTTCCCGTCTGCCAGCGGTAGAAATGTGTGGGCCATCCCCAATAGGTAGCTGGCAATCTCTGGGAGATGGACGTGCCGACCTGCTCCAGGACTTCAGGTTGGAGGAATAACTGCAGTCTCGGTCCCCAGGCATGATCCGTAGATCGCTCTGTATCGAATCCGAGGACTTCCGAGCCCTCCCCAAGAAGCGCGGCTGCATGCGGCTGCCCGTCAACTATGGGCACGATAACGTCACGGTAGAACCCGGAACATAGCTCTTGTCCCTTGACGAAGGACGGTGTATCAGCCATAAGGCCACACCCCTCGCCGCGAGATCAGACTCTACTGCTCGCATAACTTGCTATTCGACGGAAAATCCTCTCTTTGCGGAGAGCACGCCGTGCCCACGGTGGAACAACCCACAGGATAGCGCCCCACCGCCACCTATGCAAGAGGGAAGTTGCCGCAACGGCCGATTTCGTTAGGGATTTCGGCTTGACATGTGGCTTTTCGTCCGTATGCTGCGGATATGTAGGAATCTGGATATCATCGGTGGAGGATATCCGATGGACACCGGAAGGCTGCACGAGGTGCTGTCAGACTACGAGGAATTTCTGCGCCAGCGGCGCATTGGCTGAGCTGGGGATTTCCTGAGGCGCGCAACTCAGATCTTCGAAACCCTTTTCAGTCCCCACGCGTGGGGCGGGGCGAGAAACTGCTGGGCTCTCTTCTTGCTCGATGGGCTCTTCGGACATGCCTCTGTGGAAGGCGGACGGGGCTGCTTCCGCCAGAGGGCGGGCTATGGGGCAGAGACGGGAGCACGACCCGACAACGGAGCCGACGCTACGGAGCGCATCCCTCCAGACGAAGCGCGGCCTCCAGCCAGGACGCCACAGAGGTCGTCCCTCCAGGCGGGGGCTGGCCCTTCGGCAGGCTGGGGGCTGGGCGTAAGATTTGACAACGCCGAAGGGTTCTTCCTACAATCGGCGGCGTAATGCGGCTGCGCAAGTTTCCGGGAGAAGCTGGCTCCCTGCCGGAGTGTGCACTGAAGCGGAAGCCCGCCTCGTCGCCGGAACGGCGTGACAGGGCAACGTTTCCTTCGGGGCGAGATGGATGGCAGACAAGATAGTCATAGTGGAATCTAACGCCAAGGCGAAGACCATAGCGCACTACCTGGGCAAGGGGTTCGAGGTCATAGCTTCGCGGGGGCACGTGCGCGACTTGCCGGAAGACGAGTTCGGCGTGGACGTCGAGCACGGCTTTGAGCCGACGTATCGCGTCATACGGAGCAACAGCCGCATCGTAAGCCAGCTTCGGAAGGCCGTGGAGAAGGCGGATGAGGTCTACCTTGCGCCGGACCCCGACCGCGAGGGAGAGGCGATCGCCTGGCACCTCAAGCATGTGCTGGAGCTGCCTGACGAGAAGGTGAGGAGGGTGACCTTCAACGAGATCACCCGCGACGCCGTGCGTGAGGCGTTCAAGCACTCGCGGAACATAGACGCGAACCTGGTGGACGCCCAGCAGGCCCGTCGCATTCTGGACCGCATCGTGGGCTACGAGCTTAGCCCGCTCATAAGCAAGAAAGTGGTGCGCGGGCTGAGCGCGGGGCGCGTGCAGAGCGTGGCCCTCCGGCTCATCGTGGAGCGCGAGCGCGAACGGCAGGCCTTCAGGCCCGAAGAGTACTGGGAGATAAAAGCCGTTCTTTCCCGCGCCGGCGAAGAGGCCACCTTCGAGGCGGAGCTCAAGAAGTACCAAGGCGAGGACGTCCGCGTTGCGACGGGGGAGCAGGCGCAGGGGCTCGTCGAAGCAGTGAAAGGCGAGTCCTTCCGCATCATCGGCGTCGAGAAGCGCGCAACGAGCTCCAAGGCGCCGCCTCCGTTCATCACCAGCACTCTCCAGCAGGCAGCCAACAACCGACTTGGCTATACGGCCGCCCAGACCATGAGGCTCGCTCAGCAGCTTTACGAAGGCGTGGACATCGGCACCGAGGCGGTCGGGCTGATCACGTACATGCGCACTGACTCTACCCGCGTGGCGGACCAGGCGCTCGCAGCTTGCCGGCAGCTCATTGAGCATGAGCACGGGAGAGCCTATGTGCCTGCCAAGCCGAACGTATTTGCCAGCCCTAAGGGGGCACAGGGGGCGCACGAGGCGATCCGGCCCTCGGACGTCGGGCGGCGGCCCCAAGACATCCGCCCGCACCTGGATGACAGGCAGTTCAAGCTTTACGAGCTGATATGGAGACGGTTCGTGGCCAGCCAGATGAGCCCGGCGCGGTACGAGGTGACCGAGGCGGCTATCGAGGCCGGGCCGGCCGTCTTCCAGGCGCGAGGACGCCGGGTGATGTTTGACGGCTACACGCGCGTGGCGCCGCCGGGCGACGAATCCAAGGACCAGGCGCTGCCAGAGCTGAAAGAAGGCGAGACCCTCGTCCTGCGCGAGCTTGTGCCCTCGCAGCACTTCACAGAACCGCCGCCGCGTTACAACGAGGGCTCGCTTGTGAGGGAGCTTGAGAAGCGCGGGATCGGCCGGCCGAGCACGTACGCCCCCACAATCTCGACACTTCTTCAGCGGAATTACGTCAGGCGGGTGCGCCGGGCCTTCGTGCCCACGGACCTGGGGATCGTGGTCACGGACCTGCTCGTCAGGCACTTCCCGCGCGAGATGGACGTGGCCTTCACGAGAAAGATGGAAGGCGAGCTGGACGAGATCGAGGAGGGAAACCGCCTCTGGCGGAGTACGCTCGAGGAATTCTACGAGCAGTTCAGCCGGGATCTGGCCAAGGCAAAGGAACAGATGCAATCGGTCTCGCAGGCGGAGCCCGGGACCGAGGTGAAGTGCGAGAAGTGCGGGCGCCCGATGCTGCTCAAGTTCAGCCGGCGCGGCGACAAGTTCCTCGGCTGTTCGGGCTTCCCGGAGTGCAAGAGCACCGTCAGCCTCGCGCCCGCGGGCGCCGAGCAGCCGGTTGAGACGGAGTTCAAGTGCGACAAGTGCGACGCCCCCATGCTGCGACGTGTCGGCAAGCGCGGCAGGGAGTACCTCGCCTGTTCCGCCTTCCCTGCCTGCCGCAACATCATGGGCCTGGACCGCGGGGGGAAGCCGGTGAAGCTCAAGCCGCGGCAGACCACCGAATTCGTCTGCCCGCGCTGCGGCGGGGAGATGCATGTGGCGGTCGAGGGCGCCGCGGCGGAGCTCGCCTGCGGGCGCTGCCGCAACCGCGTCCCCCTGCTGAGTGTGCAAGAGGCACTTGAGAAGACGGAGTTCTCAGCGGAGGAGCCCATCGCCCACTGCGACAGGTGCGGCGAGCCGATGGTCGTCAAGCGGAGCCGCAAGGGCCTGTTCCTCGGTTGCCGCAAGTACCCCGAGTGCAAGGGCACGATGCCCATGCCGAAAGAAGCGATGCCCGCCGCGCAGCCGACCCATGAGAAGTGCGAGAAGTGCGGGCGACCCCTTGTCGTGCGGTGGGGGCAATTCGGCAGGTTCCTGGCGTGCAGCGGTTTCCCGCAGTGCCGGAACCTGTGGAAACTGCCGGGGCGCAGGAAGAAGTGCCCGGCACAGGGGTGCACAGGCGCGCTTATGAAGAAGGTGTTGGCGGAAGGAAAAGTGTATTACGGCTGCACCAGGTTCCCGGCGTGCAGTTACACGGAACCGGTTGCAGCGGGCAAGGAGCCGTCCGCCGTCGCGGGCCGCGGCCGCACGGAGGACGAGTAACGGTTGTCTGTCCCTCACCTGTGCAGGAGGGGAGCCTGCGATGTGCGCGAAGGGGGGTTTGCTGACGGCCGCGCTGGCTGTGCTGTGTGCAGCCGCGCCCGCTTTGCGGGCTGAGGAATGGAGGTCGCCGGCGTACAACTGCGCGATCCAAATCCCGGCCCAGGACGGTTGGCAGGTCACTGAGAAGAGCCCCTTGCCCGACTGCGTGGTGACGCTCACCAATGAGGACGAAGGGGGCAAGCGCAATGCCTGCCTCCTGGTCTGGAAGCTGCCGGATGCGGAGGCAACCCTCGACCGGCAGTTCCTGCGCGATTTTCAGGGCGCCTTCTTCAAGCCTCCCCTGAAGAAGCTGGAGGGGACCCGGATCCTGGTTGACGGCGTTCCCGGTTATGAGGCGGTCGGCGTTGTGAGGCAGGAGGAGAAGGACACGTACAACTTCACACGTGTGATGCTCGCGAACGGCTACGCCTACAGGTTCGACGTCGTCACCGAAGGCGTGGACGTGAGGGAGGATGCGAAAGCTGGCAGGCTTCTGGCGGGCTTCCATTTCATCGAACCCCCGCCGCCCCAGAAGGACCCCGGCGCCAAGTCTAAACAGCAGATCGCGAACGTCATCTACGTTCTGCTTGGCATCCTCATCGTGGTGGCGGCGACGAAGATGTTCTGGAGGCGGCGTAGCCTAAAGGGCCTGCGAGGCTTCAATCGCAACGGAAAGGGGAACTAACGGGCGGCGCCAGCATCCTCCTACTTGGGTCACCATGTCCGGGCAAACAAACTCTGCACGATTGACAACCCATAGCATACGTGGTACAAGTGCTGCCACGGGGCCGGGCGCACGGGTACTGTCCGTTGGGTGAGGGCCAGCCGGGGGTTTTGCGAAAAGCGGACTCGGAAGACAAGGAGGCGACTCATGGGCAAACAGGCTGCGATTGTGGTTTGGATCGTCCTGGGGATTCTCGCGTGCGCCGTGAACGCGGCGGGCGGGGCGGTGAAGGTCGGGCAGAAGGCGCCGGAGATCAAGGCGCAGAAGTGGCTCAACACCACCGGTGAGGTCTCACTCGCCAAGCTGCGGGGCAAGATCGTGGTGGTGGAGTTCTGGGCTACCTGGTGCCCGCCGTGCCGCGAATCCATTCCCCACCTGAATACTCTGTACAACCGGTACAAGGACAAGGGCGTGGTCGTCCTTGGCCTGAGCGACGAGCGGCTCACCCAGGTCGCGCCCTTCGTCGAGCAGATGAACAAGGGCAAGAAGAACATGGAGTACATCGTCGGGGCCGGGTCCAATGACGTCGCCAACTACGGCGTCACCGGCATTCCACATGCATTCCTGGTGGACCCCGAGGGTAAGGTCGTATGGACGGGCCACCCCATGGCGGGCCTGGACAAGGCCATCGAGAAGGCCCTGAAAGACACGCCGCCCAAGGTGGAGAAGAAGGAAGCCGCCCCGCCCACTGTGGACAAGAAGGAAGCCACGCCGCCCACGGTGGAGAAGAAGGAACCAGCCCCGGCCAAGTAGACTCTGGCGCAGCTGGGCATGGCCTCCGGCGGGCCGTCGCGGCTTTGCTATTCCTGGGCCGAAGGTGCCGCCCGCAATCGAGGCCCCAAAGCACAGGACTAAGCCGGCCAGCAGCGAGCGGTTGAGCCGTCTCTCAGGGGCTACTTGCTCTTGCAGCTCCCCCAGTCGCTGCTCGTTGGTCGCCATCATCCGCCTCCTTTACGTTCCGAGGATCACGCGCGGCGATAGGGACTACTTGTCATCGGCCACTATGTATGCTGTCCGGCCCCCGGTGGATTTCCCGATTCCATAGCGCCCCGCTGTTCCACGTGTCCGCAATCTGAGTTCCCGGCCCTTGTGCTCATCACGCGTTCCCACTTGGCCTTTCATCACCTTCTTCCTGGCCCGCTTGATCATTGTGGCTGTGCGCTCTCCTGCTGTCTCTGGCCCCTGTCTGCCGGCAATGCATAAGGTGCACGGTCAGTCAGTCCTGACTCGGAAGCCGGTAAACTCCCCCGTCGCCTTCATCCATTTGATGGCGACCGACTCGACCTGCGCCAGCCGCGGCCCCCTATGACACCAGGCCACCATCTGCTGCACCTTGCTGCGCGGCCCCTCGAAGACGGCCTCCACTGTGCCGTCCCATCTGTTCTTCACCCATCCCGTGAGGCCAAGGGATTGGGCCGCCTCGCATGTGGTCCCCCGGAACCAGACGCCCTGCACGCGTCCGCTGATGACCACTTCCGTCCTGACCATGTCTTCCTGCTGGGCGGGCATCCCTAAGCTCCCTGGGCAGCCCTGCGTGCAACGGACTCCTTTACTTGCGCAATGCGGAGCTGCCATGCAGAATGCTAAGCTGTTGCTTGCCCGCAGGCAAGTTTAGCGGCTCTGGCACATGGGCGCAAGCAGCCTCTCCGGCGCCTAACAGTCAGCTCGGGAACTGCCCGATGGCCGATCACGACGCGGAAACGCCCATAAATGACTTCGATTGCATCGCGGACGTCTACGACGAACTCGTGGACTGGGCTCCGTATGAGAGCTGGGTCGCCGGGCTCGAGAAGCGCCTGCGGTGCTGGGGCCTGAAGCCGGGCGACACCATACTCGACGCAGCGTGCGGCACCGGCCTCTCCACCTTGCCCTGGGTGCGGCGGGGATACCGCGTTGTGGGGACCGACGGCTCGGCCGCGATGCTTGAGCGTGCCCGTGAGCGGATGCGGCAGGCCGCCTACGAAGTGGAGCTCAAGCTCCAGAACCTGCTGGAACTCGATCCCGGCCGCGCGTTCGACGCGGCGGTCTGCATGCACAGCGGCCTGGACTACATACTCGACGACGCCGACCTCGGACGGGCATTCCGCTCCCTGCGCGGCTGCCTGAGGACTGGCGGCCTCCTGGCCTTTGACAAGTGCCTCGACGAACCAGCCTTCTATAAGGACGACTACGCGGACCGGCGCGAACTGTCCTGCGGCAGCGCCGAATTCCAGTATCGCTGGGACCGAGGCAAGCGCCTGCTCGAGCAGCGGTGTACCGTTTATCGGGACCCCGGCAGGGGCCCGCGGCGCACTACCGTAGTTTACCACTTGAAGGCTGTGCCAGCTGACGAACTCGCTGCGATGGTCGAACGGGCCGGGTTTAAGGTGTTGGAATGGCCGAAGACGTTCAGGGCATCCGACCCCGGCATGGGCATCTTCCGGGCGGTATGACGCTGCCGACTGGGGGAGTCCGGTGCGAGCTACACATCGCCGCCGGGAAAGCCAAAGGCGCCAGAGCCGCCGTCCCGGAGAAGTGACCCGCTAACTGTCGCGGCCTGCAACAAACTGCCGGAGCCGCTCAAGGCCTGCTGCAATGACTTCCGTTGATGTTGCGTAGGAGAACCGAACGTACCCTTCGGCGCCGAATGCCGACCCTTCTATAACGGCCACCTGCACCTGGTCCAGGAGGGCGGCACACAGGTCGTGGCTCGTCTCCACGCACTTGCCCCTGTAACTTCTCCCCAGCAGCCCGCGGCAATCCGCGAAGGCGTAGAAAGCGCCCTGTGGCATGAGGCATGAAATGCCCGGTATGGCGTTGAGGCCCTCCACCAGCAGGCGCCGACGCCTGTCGAAGGCTTCCCGCATCTCCCCCACCGAATCCTGCGGCCCCGTCAAGGCTTCAAGCGCGGCCTTTTGCGCGATGCTGTTGGGGGCGCTCGTCGTGTTGCTCTGTATGTTCACGGCCGCCTGGATCACCTCCCGCGGCCCCGCCGCGTAGCCCACCCGCCAGCCTGTCATAGCGTAGGTCTTCGAGAAGCCGTTGATGGTTATCACTCGCTGCCGTGCCTCGTCGCTCAACGAGCCGGCGCTGACGTGCTTCAGGCCGTCATAGATGATCTTCTCGTAGATCTCATCCGAAAGGATCCATAAGTCGTGCGCCAGGGCTACTTCCACCAGCGGCGCCAGCTCGTCCCGCGTCAGGACCACACCGGTCGGGTTGCACGGAGTGTTCAACACAAGCACCTTCGAGCGCTCGGCTATCGCCTTCTCCAGCGCCTCCGGCGTGAGTTTGAAGTCGGCGGTCTCGGTCGTGTCTATCGCGGTCGGCTCGGCGCCGCAGATTCGGGCTTGGTCGGCGTAGCTTACCCAGTAGGGGGACGGCAGCAGCACTTCGTCCCCTTCCTGCACCAGACAGAGCATGATCATGAAGATTGCCTGCTTGCCGCCGTTGGAGACGAGCACCTCGTCGGCGGCGTAGTCCAGGCCGTTATCTTCTTTCAGCTTCTCCGCGATGGCCCGCCGCAGCTCCGGCATGCCGCCGGCCGCCGTGTACTTCGTGAAGCCGCCCTGGATGGCACGGTGCGCGGCCTGCTTTATGTTGTCCGGCGTGTCGAAGTCCGGCTCGCCGACCGTGAACAGCACCACGGGCGCTCCCTGGCGCACGAGCTGTTTTGCCTTCGCATCCAGCGTCAGGGTCGCGGACGGTGTTGCGCCTGCTGCGATCTTGGAGAGCGACACTTCGCGGCACCTCACTGACGGCCAATCATCCCGCTGACCCGAAAGCAGCCCCGGAGCGGACATACTAATCAACGGACATCGGCTATGCAACAGAGAACGTGTTGCACCCGACCTGTGGCCCCAGCGGCGAGGCGCATCATCAGAGGCCCGGCCGCTACAGCCGCCTCTCCAAGTCGTCGCTGACGCTCCGCACGATGGCCCGCAGCGTCTCCATGACCCCATCGCCGCTCATCGTGCTGGCCTCGAACTCCGGAACGCCGTCGGCGTTCAGTTCGCTGCGAAGCTCGGCCACACTCTCGCAGTCCGGAAGGTCGCGCTTGTTGTACTGGATCACGTGCGGGATGGCGGACAACTGCAGCCCGTATCCCTCTAAGATGTGCCGGAGTTCATGTATTGAGTCAATGTTGGCCTCCCGCCGGGACCGACGGCAGTCGGCCACGAAGACGATGCCGTCGGTGTCTCTCAGGAGCAGTTTGCGCGTGTTAATGGCGAGGGCCTGACCCGGCCCGCTGCAGAGGTGGAAGGTGGCCTGGAAGTCCAGGATCTTCCCGAATCGCACCGGCAGCACGTCAATGTAAAGGCTCGGATCGGCCTTGGTAGGCATGGATGCCAGGCGGCCGCGGTGGTCCGTGTCCAAGTGGTCGTAGATGTGCTTCAGGTTGGCCGACTTGCCCGAGTGCCCCGGCCCATAGTAGACCACCTTGGAATCTATTCGCCGCTTCTTGACGTCAATGCTCGGCATGCGACTTCCCATTCTTGCCTGCCGACAAGGGTCGGCAAAGCCCGCTCCGCGCCCAGTGCAAACGTAGCGGCTTGCGCGCGCATTTCATGACAGAGCGGCGCCCGCCTCATGCGGACCGCGCGACAGGGACGCGGGAGATGCGCCCTCTTCCGGGACCCGCCCCGCGCGTGCCGACAAGTCCTTCGCCGGATCCCCTGCGCCCCCTCGGAACTCCCGCACAGGCCCAGCGGTCGGCTTCCCCATTCTATAGCTTGGCAGCCGGCAGCGGCAAATACCACAGACCTGTCCGCGGCCCGCCGATCCCTCGGCGGCCGCATACCGCGCCCTGCTCACTGCCGCTCCTGCTCTATCCGCTTCTGGTAGCCGCTTTCGATGTAGCCGGCCACGGGGTCAATGGGCAGGCCCTTCTCCATGCGCCCCATCTGCACGATAGGCCGCACGTCCGTCAGGAACGCGTCGAGGAAGATGCGGTTCGCCGGGATGAGATCCTGGCGGCTCTGCGCATCTTCGAGTTGTCTCCGGTTCAGGATCAGCGCCTTCGCCAGGGAGATCTGCAGCGAGTCAATGCTGTGGAGCACGGCATGGATGCGGTTCTCCAGCGACGAGCACTGGTCTATCATATAGGCCCAGTCACGCTCAGGGTCCTCTCCGCACACTACATCGCCTTTGACCAGTTCGCAGAACACCTCATAGAGCGGCATGCTCGGCTCCACGGCGTGGTCGTCGTCGGCCACGTAGCGCGTGTTGAAGTGGAAGCCGCCCCGCCTGCCCGTGCCGATCAGTCGCGCCACGATCTGGGCCACGTTCGCGCCGTGCCAGTGGTGCCCCATGTCAACGAGCACGCCAGCCCTCTCGCCCAGCATGTCCACGATCTCCGTTGCCGTGCCCGCGTCGGGGATGGCCGTCGAATACGTGCCCGGCTCGAAGACCTTGTACTCGATCAAGTGCCGCACGCCCTCGGGCGCGGCCTCGTAGACCTCTGCAAGTGCGTCCCGCACGAGCTTCTCCTGGCCCCATAGGTCCCGCTGTCCGGGATAATTGGTTCCGTCCGGCAGCCAATATGTCACCAGACCGTGCGCGTACTTGTCGGCGATCTGGCAGGAGACGATGCAGTGGCGGATGAGCATCCTGCGCACTTCCTCGAGGGGCGAACTCAGGCTGCCGTAGTGGCTCCCCGCAAGGAACAATGTCGGGTTCACCGCGCCAAGGTCCACGCCCTGCTCGCGCGCGTAATCCCTCAGCCCGGCGAAGTGGGCCGCCTCGACGGCCTCGAAGGCCACGTCCTTGGGCTTGTCCCAGCCCACGTGGATTGCCACACGCGGCGACGCGCCCGTCAACTTGTGCACCATCGCCGCGTCGCGCACCTTCGCCTGAGGATCCTTCGCAGGCGCGGGCGGCATGTAGCCCCCGAAGCGTCCGCCGCCGAACTCCCCGAAAACCCAGGTGGGCACCTCCACCTCGAATGCCTTCACCCTTTCCTTCACCTGGTCAACTTCTATCCCCGCCTCGGCCAACTGCTCCCCGAGGATGCGATAGCGCTCCTCGACCCGTCCTTCCGCTGACCTCCCCATCGTCATCCCTCCGGTTCATTCCCCACTCGAAGCAGGTGTTCGCCCGGTGAGCCGTCCACGGCCGCCGCAAGCGGCAGCCCTACACCCTGGGAAAGGCCCTTCAAGGGCAGCGCGGCCCGCAGCCCTCCAGCGCCGCGGCGATGCACAGAAACGCCGCGCACGACGCGATTTCCAGCAGACCCAAAGCTGCCCTCCCTTCTCTCAGACGGGATGCAGGCCGATTCTAAGCGCCTGGGCAGAGGCCGTCAAGCTCTCCCTCATCCGGTTCAGGCCCACTGACCTCGGGTTGCGCGTCCGGCTCGACCGCTGTAACATAGGTCTCGTGCTGCAATCCTGCGCCCCGCGCGCGGCTCATAGGAGATCACATGGCAAAGACCGAGACGCTCCAGCTTCAGGATGTCCTGAAGGACTACTGGGTCGGCAGGAAGCTCGGCACCGGTGCCCGTAGCGAGATCTACGAGATCAAGCGCAGGACCGACGGCCAGCTCTTCGCCGCTAAGTTCGTCAGCGTGCGCACCCCGGACGACCTGCGCGTCGTCAGCCACCTGGAGAACGAGTTCCGCGTCCTCACGGCCCTTCACGCAGAGAACGCGGAGGGCGCCGATGCCATCGTCCGGCCGGTGGAGTTCAGGAAGGTGAAGAGCCTTCTGAAAGTGAAGGCCGCTTACCTCGTGATGGAACGCGCCGCGGGCCGCCCCCTCTTCGAGCACTCCGACTATGACCTCAACGCCCTCCTGACAATCTTCCGCCAGGTGTGTCTGGCCCTCGAGCACATGCACCACGTCGGCTACGTTCACGCGGATCTCAAACCTCAGAACATCCTCGTCGGCCCTGGCCTGAAGGTGAAGCTCATAGACTTCGGCTTTGCAGCGCCCATCGGCACCGAGCTGAGTTCCTACAAGGGCACGTTCGGCTACATCGCTCCGGAACAGGCGGCGGGCCGGCTCACCGAGAAGACTGACGTCTTCAACCTCGGAGCCGCGCTCTATTGGGTGCTGACCGGTCAGAACCTGCCGTCTATTATGCCCGGCGAACACGAGGCCATGGGCTTTGTGCCCGGTGAGGGCGTGCACATCACGCCGCCTTCCCGTGTCAACCCGAAAGTGCCCGGGGAGCTGTCCGAGATGGTGCTGCGCTGTTGCCTGCCCAACGAGCACGAGCGGCCCACGCTGAGGCAGTTGAAACAGTACCTCCACGGCCTGCAACTGAGGCTTGAATATGGTGCCGTATGACCCGCCGACGACATGCTGAACAACATGCGCCGCGCAGCACAGGGGCACTGGCTCTCGGCCGCGGTGCATCGTGAGGCCGGGGAAGGCAGCTCGTCCGGAGACACGCAAATGGGGGATCAAATGCCCAAGCGGCCCGAAGGCGCACGCCGTGCTCGGCGCTTCCTGCGGGCATCGCTGAAATGGGCCTTCAGACTTGCGGCTTCGCTGCTGATTATTGTGCTCGTCTTGCTCCTCTGCCTTCCTTATATCACCGATGCTCAGGTCGTCAAAGGGCTGGTGGCGCGCAGGATTGCGGCTGTGCTCAGTGATGCCGATGTCCGCATCGAAACGCTCCGCTTCGCGCCGCTGAGCAAGCGCCTGCTGCTGATCGAGGGCCTTAAGCTCGCGCCGCGCGGCCGACCGGAAGCGCCCGTTCTGTCTGTTGGCCGCGTAGACTGCCGGTGGCTGCCTGCCCGTCTTCTGAAAGGCCAAGCCCATCTGACGGCACTGTCCGTGGAATCTGTGCGCGTGGAGCTGCGTCGCGAGGCCGGCCGGTGGAACTTCCTTTCCATCTTTCCCAAGGAACGCAGGCCCCTTCGGCTTGAGAGTCTCCGCCTCCCTCTTGCGCTCCGGATGGACGCCGCAAGGGCGAGCAATGTCCTGCTCACGCTCGACATGGACGGCAAGCTCATGGCCGCCGTCGGGCCGGTCTCAGCCGAGTGGTCCTGCGACCTCCAAGGGCTTCTTGCCGGCGCCGCCGATCTCCATGCCGCCGCCCGGCGCGTTGAGATAGCCCTGCCGCCCCTCCGCCTCCTCCTGCCCGAAGGCTTCGACGTGCGGGCGGCGGCGCGCAACCCGGGCGCCCTTCTGCAGCTCTCCGGCACCTTCGCTGCCCAATCCTTGCAGGCAGAGCTCGCCGGCTCTCCTCAGCCTGCGCCCCTCTCGCTCGGGGCAGGCTTCAGTGCCGACCTGGACCTCGCGCAGCTTGAGGTTCCGCGTGCCGACTTCGATCTCCAGGTGCCGGGGCTCCTCACTGACAGCCTCTCCCTGTCCTTGACGAAGGGCTCGGGCTGGGATCTGGCCGGGCGGAACTTCCTGGCCGCTGATGTGGGCTCCTTCGTCGAGGCCCTCCCTCTGCGTGCGCTCAAGATGCTCCAGTCGGCCAGCGCCTCCGGCCAGCTCTTCGCCGTCACCGATATTGACGGCCGGCTCGTCCCACCGTCGTCGCCCGTGGCGACAGTCCGCTTGTCCACCAGAGCTACCGCCTCGAATTTCGCCGCTCATGCTCAGGTCGCCCCGCCCGTCCCCGGTGCCCTGGCACTGCAGGCCGGCGGATCCGTCGTCGCTGTAGCGGACGTCGCCGGACTCTATGCGGCGCGGGCGCAGGACGTGGAGGTCTGGCTCGGCGGCGGCCTCGGCGGCTACGCCGTCACCGACGTTTCCTGTTCCCTGGGCTCTCTCAAAGCGGCGGTTCCCGGCCTGATTGAGGCGGAAGCAGGTCCATCTCGCGCGGGCCTCTCGGCAGTTGTGTCTCTCCCCGCCTTGCGTATTGCCCGGCTGCGCGGCTCGCTTGCCGAAGGAACCTTGACCGTTCGCACCCCGGGACTTGGCCAGGTTTCCTTGCCGGTGGCGTTTGGCGCGGCCATCTCCGCCTCTGACCCCCTCGACCTGGCCATCGGCCGCATCTCCTTGGATGACCTGTCAGGCAGCATCGGGGCCCTTGTCCCGCGCTTCCGTCTCAGCGCCTCGGCCCTCGGGCTGGGTAGGGAGGGGCTGGACGCGGAAGGAGAGGCAGCTCTCGACTTGGGAGCGCTCGCCGATTTATTGCCGAGGCTCGACGAAGGCCTCCGCGCAAAGTTCGGCGAGCTGCAAATGGCCGGCGCTGCCGCTGGAGCCTTTGAACTGGGCGGAGCGGTTTCCCACGCAGGCCCCGGAGGCCGTGGCAGAGGCCTGCGCCTCGCTGCCGACGGCGCCGCGCTCGTCACCGGCCTGGCCCTTCGCCGTGGCGCCATCGAGGCGTCCCTTGGGCAGGTCGAGTCCTTCGGGGGGCTGGACCTTTCTATGGATTCGCATTTCTTGCCATATAATCTGCGGCTCACGGCCGCCGCGTCCGGCCGCGACTTCGCCGCTTCATTGGCCGGCGCCAAGCCTGAGGGCCATCCCGCACTTGCCGTGTCCCTGGCAGGCCTGGATGCGGGGCTCTCCGGCAGAGTGCCTGGCCCTGACCTCCGCCTTGTCAACGGGCGCGCCGATGTTTCCGCGCAGGATCTCGTCGCAAGCCTCGCGCGCGGGCCGGAGGGCGCCGCGGCGTCCTTCGGGCCTTTCTCGTTCAAAGGGCAGGGCCGCCTGGACGCTGACCCCCTCGCGGGCGACGTGCAGTTCAGCGACGTCGCCTTGCAGGCGCCCGGTCTGATGGAGCTGGCGGCGCCATCCGTCGGAATCCAGGGCTTCGGCGGCGATTCCGTATCGGGCCGCGTTCGGGCGAGCCTGCCGGACTTGGGCGCCCTCGTCCGCGCGGCCGCCCCTGCGTTGCCGCCCGCTCTTGCTTCCAAGGTCGCGGCCGTATCGGGGCGGGCCGTCGGCGAGGTCCAGTTCGGAGGGCGGCTGCCTCTGGCCGAGCAGATCGTCGCAGCCCTTGAGGGCGGCTGGGAGTTGCCTCGGACCGAGTTCTTCCCTCTGAAGGCTTTCTACGACCGCCAGGCGCCGCTGGTCCTGGACGGGCACTTCAACTGGCAGGACGTCGCCGTTTCCTCCAAGCTTTCGCCGGACCTGACGGTCGGGGTATCAGGCGTGGCAGGGGAGGGGCGTTTGAGCCTCAACCAAGGCGAAACTCCCGCCGGCAGTCTTGTTGGGGGCTCCCTGGGCCTCACAGTCGGCGCCGTGGACTTTCCTCCGTCGCCGGGGCCTCTGAAAGACTTCCGTTTCAGCGCCGACTTCGCGCTTCGGGACTTCGATGAGTTCAATCTCACCAATTGCAGCTTTACGGGCCTCGGCCGCGTCCTTGAAGCCGGGGCGACCGTTCACGGGAGCGGGCTCTCGCGCCTCATCGGCGTTCCCACGCCGGGAGCGCTCCTTGAAAACGTGGACCTGACCGTGCAGTCAAGCGGCAAGGTCCGGCTCGGGCAGATGCCCGCCCTCGAGGGGTTGAAATGCAGCGGCGAGGCGAGCTGTGACCTTAATCTGGCCCTCGTGGCGGGCCAGCGACTCGCCCTTGTGCTGAGCCCGCGCCTCGACAATGTATCCGTCGCCTTCCGGAACCTCTTCGCCCTTGAAGGCTTGGGCGGCAACTTCGGGCTTTCGCAGGACTGGCGGATCGTCTCCGCCGAGGAAGCCGCGCCCGCGCCGCTCACCCAGAGCACGATTGCACAACCGACCGCTCCGAGCGCGTCCGCCATCCGGCCCGCGCTTCCCGAATTCGGCACCGCTGCCGACGAGCTGATCCCTCCCGACCAGGTGCTCACCCTGCGTTCGGCCTCGCTGTTCGGAATGCCGCTGGTGAGCAACGTGACCGCCCGAATCGAGGCGCAGGGTGCGGCTTTCTCCGTCCCGGGCTTCTACCTTCAGCCCCTGGGCGGTGAGTTGGTGGGCTCGGCGTCCTTCCTCGCCCTCCCGGCGGCGGGCGCGCCTGCCGGATCGGGCCGGGAGCTTCAGGTCGAGGGCGAGTTCGCCGGCGTGGACCTCCGTCTCCTGTTGCCGCCGGACCTGCGCGACTTCAGCGGCGATTCGCAGATAGACGGCAGCTTCATGCTCAGCGCCGTCGTCTCTCCCCCGCCCGCCGGGGAGTTGGCGTACAATCCCCTCAAGGACGTGATGGCCCGGCTCGAGGTCACCCACATCGGCGCTGAAGCCCTGGACCGGCTGTTGCTCGGGCTTGACCCCAAGGCCGCCAACCCGAGCATCGCGCGGACGCGCCAGGCCCTCGGCTTTGCCGCTCCCGTGAGCGTTTCGGGGTCCCTTGAGCGAGGCTTCGCCGGCGCCGACGTGGAACTCCAGGGCCTCGCGAGCAACCTCGTCACGGATTACTCCATTCCTCGGTTCAACGTCGCGCAGCTTTTCGAGACTAAGCTTGTGACGGATATCTTCCGCAAGGCGGCTCCCATCCTTTCTGCGCTGAACCTGCTCGACGCCGAGCGTCTCGAAGTCTCGCCCGACGGCTCCGTCCGCCTCCGGTGACTGCTGAAGGCGACATCGTTCGCATGGCTCTAGCCGGAGCCAAATGATCTCTGAGTCGCCGACATGGCCCCCAATGATCAGGGACTGTTCAACGCCCGCGGGGTAACGTGTGCGTGAGTTCTTAGCCCAGCCAAACTGCTACAAGCGGCTCATGCCAATAGCCGTATGGAACAACGGCGAATTGGGTGACGTCTCAGGCAATCGTATCGTCTCTCTCGCAAACCCCATGTGTATGTACAGCTCCTTAAGCATCCTAAGTGAGGGGACGCTACGGCCGAGCCGATTCTACTCATATGTGGAGTTATCTGAACAGGATGTTTAAGAGGGGCCACACAACCGAGGCTACCCGGTAGAGTTCCCATCTAAGCCCGGGCGTGTAAGTCTCGCCGCCTGCCAGGGTTACGAAACTTGCTTTGAAATCTGTTGGTTTGGATAGCTGTGGCACCAAGGTTGCAGCCCCAGATCCTTTGCCGGGCGTAGCTGGTGGAGAAGTCAGGGGAGCCCTTCCATGTCCCGCCGGGCATTCACGCGCGTGAGCGCAAGGGATTTACCCCCTTTCCAGCGGAACCGTAGCCCTCCTCTGCGTATGTCGTGTTCCGCTTCAGGGCGGTGCCAGCGCCAGGTTAGGTTGCGGGACCCAGGACGCTCGCCAGCCCATAGCCGGGCCGGGCTGTCACACGACCGGGTAGGCGTTGCGGACCAAGGTGGCGCTGGCGTCCCCGCCCGGCACATTGGCGGCATGCCGGCTCCCAACCGTTGTTGGGCAAAGCTCAACAAGTCTCCGCAACGGTCTGCGTAGTTCTGGCTTGTCTACGGAGCTTGTGGGCGCTGGCAGGGTGATTTTTGACTCGTTCGGACCGAAGGTCCCTTGGAGGGTAGAGGCAATGTCTAAATTCGGCTTGTGGTTAGGCTTGGCTCTCCTTGTGGGAGTCTGTGGACCGGCAATTGCCGTCCCGACTGACTCTTTCGATGACGGCGTTGTTGGCACCAGCCAGTGGGTCACGGGCGGTGTTCAACGCGGATGGGCCCCTTACCCATCTGGAGACAGGGGCACGTGGTCTTACTCAGTTGACGAGATACTGGCCACTGATGGGTACCTGAACATGCACGTGGCGGGGCCGCCTTCGGGCGCCACTTATGGCGCTGAGGCCTGGGTCAGGAGCCTCTATGACTTCCACGATGGGCGCGAGTACATGGTGAACTTCACGTGGGAGACCGTTGTGGGCGATACGCACTATAACATGTACTTCATCCAGCTCACAGACGGTTACATCTCAGACATGGCCGTGCTCCACTGGTACTGGGAGGACTTTGAGCCCCTTATCGGCACACACACCGGTGATTTCCTCTATTACCTGGGAGATGTGCGCCGAGGAATCTCCATCGGGACCGACAACGGTGCTGTCCCCCCTATCCCCAAATCGACGTGGTCCCTGCAAATTCTTCCTGAGGGCATAGGAAGGCTGTACGATGGCCCCAATGGCACGGGTGCGCTTTTGCACGAAGCGGCGCTCATTCTGGACAAACCGTGGTACCTGCGGTTCATGGTCAGCGACGGCACCAGCTCCGGGTTCTCCGGAGGAGACGCGGCGCTTCGTCTCTACAGCATTGACACGACGGTGATCCCTGAGCCTGCCAGCCTGACCCTTTTGGGGACCGCCTTGCTTGGCAGTTTGTTGCTGCGCAAGGGCCGCAAGTAAGGAACACGCAAGTGGCCAGCCGGGCAGTCTGCACCTGACTATGAGGTGCGCAAGGGCTGCTACATTGACACGCCACTGCACTGGTGGTCCTTTAAGCGAAAAGCATTGTGCTCCGCGGCTGCTTGCTGCGGTACGTCCCATGTCTTCCCGAGGCAGGGCGTCACGTCCGCCTTAGGCAGACGCGACGAGGCTTGCCCCTTCCGCAATGCCGAGCATGGCGTCATTCTGACCGCAGCTCTGGTGCGCCCGAAGTGCCTCGTTCGTAGCACAGATTCAGCACCCCCAGATCGTTTGTCCTGCCCGCGGTCCTGCGCACGCTAATCAGGATGGCCTGATGCGCCGCCTCGCAATCGCTTGCGGAATGCAGGGCCCCTCGTTCAACGCTGCGGTAGCGTTGCAACCTGCCCCGACACGTGCCACAATACGATGTGATCGGCAAGGAACGGCTAACAGAAACGGTTAACCGCCGAGCCCGCCGAGAACGCAGAGGAACAGAAACGCCTCTTGGCTGGTTTTCGCATCGTTCTCTGCATTCCTTCGTCCTACGGCAGACGGTTCGGCTGGTATATTGAGTTTTGTGTTGAGAATGCAAAAGACCGACACCGGAAAGAACCAGCAAACCAGCCGACTCGGCAAGTCACCGTCTTTCATCTATCTCGGCAGAGCGTAATACATGTTCCCGGGGACTGCCCCGAACCTTGTCATTCCGAGGAGTGCGCAGCAGGGGCGCGCGACGAGGAATCTCCATGAGCTGGGGGATCCCTCACTTGGAGATCCCTCGTCCGCCCCGCAGCATACTCGGGATGACGGCGTGCCGGCAAGCCGAATCGGCACCTGGCCATCTCTGTTTTTTTGCCAAAGACCGGTGATTTGTCGGACGGCTTACGGGGCTCGGAGGCGGCGCCTCCCTCTCCGGGGCGGAGGGTCATTCCCATGAGAACAACAGCTCGATCCTGCGCCTGCGCCCTCGCAGCAGCCGCCCTTCTGCTCTGCTGCGGCTGCAATCTCTTCAGCGGCCTGGTCGGGACCGAGATCGAGATCAAGGGCGCCCAGCGCTCGCTGGAGGAGGAGGTGCTTGGCTCCTACGATCACGTCGGCGAGGAAGTCTACCTCCTTGCCGGCGTGCGCAGCATAGACCCTGTCACCGCCGTGCCGACGCCGCCCCGCCCGACAACCGCCAGCGAAGCCCGTGCCCTCGCGGCCAGGCGCCGCATGGAGTTCAACCGCGACGACGTCGCCGCCTTCCAGCTCCAGGGCCTTGTGGGCGAGGGGAACGACGGCCTCCTCGTCGTATTCGGCGAGGCAATGGTGGATATCCAGGCTGCTGACCCGCGCCGCTTCAAGCTCGTTCACGACGTGGCGTCCGAGGAGAACGAGGACCGGCGCGTCCTCATGCAGCGGATCGTGGACACCAATCCCGAACTCAGAGGCCAGGAAGGCCTGGGAGCCGTCGGCCGCATTCTCGCCGCCAAGTACCGTCAGGACGCCGAAGCCGGGACGAAACTGCAACTGCTCGATGGCACGTGGGTCACGAAGGAGGCGCGATGATGGCCCTGTCCTGGCGTTTCCTTCCGCCTTGCGGGCGCTCCTTCGCGCTTCTGACAGCCGCCGTGGCGCTGCTCGTGGGCGCAGGCTGCGCATCGGTCAAGGGCGTGCCTGAGAAGAGCCTTACGCAACTCCTCCCGGCCGAACAGGAGACGTGGAACCAGCCGTTGCGCCTGACTCGCTCCTCCGGCGTGCAGTTCAACGCCGATTTCCATGCCGCCAGCAACAGCCTCGTCTATGTGTCTGATCGGGCTGCTGCCGCGGGCGCCCCCACGGGTGCCGCCGGCACCTTCACAGGTGCCGCCGGCATCCTCCTCCAGCGCGATCCTCTCGCCGGCATCGAGCCGCCGGAGCGGCTCGCCCTCAGCAGTGCGCGAGACCGTTGGCCTCGGCTGGACCCCGCCGGCAAACGGCTCGTTTTCGTCTCCACGCGCGAGGACAGCGCCGGAGACATATGGCTGCTGACCTTCCGCAGGTTCATCTTCGGCGCGGGGCTCCGGAAACTGACCGGCAGCTCCACCGCCGACGACCAGCCGTGCTGGCATCCTAATGGCAAGGCCATCTTCTACGCTTCCAGTCCGTCGCTCCAGCAGCCCTTTTCCCTTTGGCAATTGGAGCCCGGCGCCGCGCCCGTCCGTCTCACCGAAGAAGGGCAGATGCCTGATTGCTCGCCAGACGGGCGGTACCTCGCCTTCGTGTCCACCCGCGGATCAGGCGGCCCGCATTTCTGCCTGCTCCGGCTGGCCGACAAGGCGACGGCCCCGCTCACCTCGGGTCCCGAACTCGACCTCTATCCCTGCTGGAGCAGCGACGGCAAGCGCATCTTCTTCTCCCGAATCACCCTCGACACCAACGGCGACGGGCGGCTCGACCAGCGGGACGCGTCGGCCATCTTCTCCGTGTCCTTCTCGGAAGGTGTCCTCGCGGGGAAAGCGCCCCCTCCAGCGCGCCAGCTCACCTCATTCGCTTCTTCGGCAAGTTTCGCACGCCCCGTTCCGGGCGGGTTCCTGTTCACTCAGCTTACAGGCCCTTCGAACACTGCTATCTTCGCGTTAGGCGAGTCGGGCGAGATGCCCGCGCTCCACAAGCTCAGCCAATTCATGGACTTCGCCCGCCGCGTCGAGAAGCAGCAGCCTGCCGATCTGTACCATCGGCTCTTAGCATGGCAGAACGTGCAATGGGCGGCGCACGCTGCCTCTGCCGGAGGCGAGGTTGAGCCCGACCTTACGCGGCCGGCTGACGCTGCGGTGGCCTGGCTACAGACTGGCCGGGCGCTGCTCGAATTGGGGCAGCCCGCGCCGGCACGGCGCTCCTTTGAGGCGCTCACCGCCGAGTTCCCCGACGCTCATCGTTGTGTGGGGCTTGCCAAAGTCGAGCTGCTCGCGCTCCAACGACGCGCCCAGGCGGCCGGCTTGGGTGCGGAGCAGGCAACGGGGCAGAAGCACTTAGCAGAGGCGAGCAAGCTTGAGCAGCAGTTCCGTGCCTATGCCGAAGAGGCGCGCAACCGCGGGGCGTCGGAGGAGGCAACTGCCCTGGAGGAGACCAGCGCCCTTGCCCTGCTTGAAGCCGGGCACTCCCGCCTCGCGCGCAAAGAATACGCACCCGCCCTGGACGCCTTCAACGCAGTGCCCGTGCAGTACCCCGCACAGGCCGAGGCGTGTGCGCGGGCGCTCCTCGCCGCAGCGGACGTCTACCGCCTTCTTAACCAGCCCGAGACCTTGCGCGAGACTTATCTGAAGCTCCTGCGCGCGTATCCGGCGCTTTCGCAATACGCCGCTATCGCCGCGGGCAAGGCCGTGGACACCATCGTCAGGCCCGGGGCCGGGTTCGAGGAGAAGTTGGCCGGCCTCCGTGAGATGGTCGAGAAGTACGCCGATGTGCCCGTGCTGCCGGCCCTCGCGCAGAACTACGTCGGCGACCTCTACTATGCGCGAAAGGACTACCTGCGCGCGGTCGAGGAATACGAGCGGACAATCGCGCGCTTCCCCAAAGAGACTTCGCAGGTAGCCGCCGCTTACCTGGCCATCGGCCGAATCCGCACCGAGCAGCAGGACTATGAACAGGCAGTTGCCATCTTTCAGAGGATGGAGGCGCTCTTCGAGAAGAGCGGCGGCTGGCTCTATGACGAAGCCCGGCGGGGTTACGTCAGCTCACTGCTCTTGAAAGCGCAGCGCGCCCTCGACCTTGACGACGTCCAGCTCGCCCTCGGCACCTACGCTCGCCTTCTTGACTTTGACCCTTCCCTGCCGGCCGGGCACCGCGGGCTCGTGCAGTGCTACGCCCGCCTCAGGCGGGTGAACGAGGTGATACTCACTTACCGCGCCCGGGTCGAATCCCCATCCGGCGCTCGCGACCACCTGGCGCGCGCCCGGGCCGAATCCCCGTCCGGCGCTCGCGACCACCTGGCGCACGCCCGGGCCGAATCCCCATCCGGCGCTCGCGACCACCTGGCGCGCGCCCGGGCCGAATCCCCATCCGGCGCTCGCGACCACCTGGCGCACTACGGCCTGGCTCTTGCCTACAGCTACTACGGACCCAGCGACTGGGTCGGCGACAGGGGCTCAACGAAGCTGCGCGCGCGTATTGACCTGGTCGCCCTTGGGCTCACCGCCCGCGCAGTCTCTCTGGCATCTGAGGTGCCTTACTACCACCAGCTTCGGGGGTTCCTGTTGAGCCGCCTGGCGCTCACCACCGGCCAGGCCGATTACAAGGTGCAGGCGCTCGACGCTTACCTCGGCGCGCTCGGGCTCAGCCGCCCGGAGGACGATCCGGCCAATTACGCAAACCTGCTCTTCAATGCCGGCGAAGGATATATGCTCGCCGGGCAGCCGGAAACCGCTTACGACTATTTCACGCGCGCCGACGAGGCGGGGTTCTCCTTCGTCGGTGCTCAGGCCGAGGCGGCGCTCACCGAAATCAGCCAGAGCGCCATGGCCGCCGGCGACTACGCGTACGCGATCCGGCTCCTCGAACGAGCCTTTGCGATCCAGCAGGAATCGTCGAGGAAGCCCCCGGAGCCCGCCGCAGCCCTGAGGCGTCAGGCGGAGACGCTCGACCGGCTCGCGCTCGTCTACCACCTCGACGGGGACTACGCGGAAGCAACCGAGCGCTACCGGCGCTACGCGGAGGTCGTGGAACGCCTGATGGCCAGAGACCCGAGCGCTTCGGCCGGCTACCGGCGCAATCTGCTCCGGGCGCACCGCAACCTGGCCGTCAACCTCTACCTCGCCGTCGAAGCCGGCCGGCTCGACCGGGCGCGCCTTGTTGAGTCCTATGGGCTGCTGAAGGAGGCGGCCGAGAGGCTGGACTCAGTGGGTGTCGTCGAATGGGAGGAAGGCAAGAGCCCCGGCCTCGTGACCGTAGACGTGGACGTGGCGCTCGGGCGCAGTGCGAGCCCGGCCAAGTTCGACCTCGCTGCCGAAAAGCGGCTCCTGTACACCTACCTGGCCCGTCTGAACGCCATCGGCGGAGATTATGGCGAGGCCGTCCATTGGCTGCGGAAGAAGGCGTCCCTGTATCCTACGGCGAGCAAGCGCCCTGAGCAGATCGGCATGCTGACCGAGCAAAGCGTCGTGTGGACTCAGATCGGGGCTTACGAGCTTGCGCGCGATGACCCCGCAGCGGCGGCGGATGCCTACCGCGAGGCCGTCGCCCTTGCGAACCGGGCGGGCAGCCTGGAAGGCGAGGCCGACTCCGCCGTCTCCTATGGCAGGGCGGTCCTGGCCGCCTGTGCCGTGCCGGAGCAAGCCGGCCGGCCTGGCGCACTCGGCAAGTTGCCGAATGATGCCATCGAGACGCACCGTGCCCTGCTGGATCGGATTCGACGGGCGGGCGGCGCGCACCTTGTCTCGGCCGAGGCGGCGCTCGAAGCGAACCTGGCCGCCCTTCTGCGGCTGGCTCCTGCCCGCGCGGAGGCAGCAAGATGAGCACGCAAACGCTCCGGCATGCTGCGGCCGCATTGATCCTCTTCGCCGCCGCTTTGGTGGCGGCGGGCTGCGGGCCGCTCGTGGGCGTCCGGGTGACCGTCAGGCTCGACGAGCAGACGCGCCTGGAGCAGGAGGTCCTGGGCCGGAGGGCCGAGGCGGCGCCTCAGGACGCGCTCCTCTCTGTCGCGCGCGCGCCCGGGCCCTCCGCGGAGTTGCGGCAGCTTGCCGACGAATGCGCGGCTCTCGAACAGCGCCTTGCTGGTTCGCCGCGGCACGATGCGGCGCTCCGGGCGTGGCAGGTCATTGCCGTGCACAACAGAGCGGTGCTCCAGGCCGAGACCGGCAGCGCGCAGGATGCAGTCTCATTGCTGAAAGATGCGCTGCGGCGCGCGCAGGCGTTTGGCTTCGCCACTCTGGAGTGGCAGATACTGCTCACACAAGCGGAACTGAAAGGCGCAAAGGAGGGTGCCGAGGACCTCAAGCGCGCGGCCGACGTCCTCGCGAGCGCACCCGTGCTCACCCAACTCGATTACGGCTTCGAGAGCCGGGAGCGCCGGAGCCGCCTCTTCGCGGCGCTTGTCGCCGCCGCCCTGGACGCGAACGACTCTGAATCCGCCCTCCGATATGCGGCTGAGCACGAGGCCATCGAGCTTGCGCGGGCATTGCCCCCTGGCAGGCTTTCCGCGCCGGCGGGCAGCCTCCACGACGCGGTTCAAGAGCTTGAGGTGGCAAGGGCGGCGGCGGCGCAGGCGCGCGAGGCCCTGTGCAGGCTCTCCCTGGAGGACGCTGCCGGCGATCCGCCGCCTCCTGCGCGGGCGGCCTTCGAGCAGGCTGCTGAGCGGCTCAAGGGAGTCGGCGAGCGCTTGCGCACGGCCTCCCCTGCCGGCGGGCTTCTCGTCCCCGACGTCGCCGACGCAACCGCCGTGCAGGAGATCCTGCCGCAGGATACTGTTCTGTTGCTCTACGAGCCTTTGGGCGGCGATCTGTATGCCGGGTTTGTGCTGGGCGCGGGCGCATTCCGGGCGGCGCGCCTTCAGGTTCCGTTGCCTGTCGCGGCTGGCGTCTCTGCTCGGCAAGCCCTTGACGGCGGGCTCGTGCCCGCCGCGCCGGCTCCCGGAGCCGCTGAGGCAGCGGGGCGGGCGCTCTTAGAGCCGTTTGCGCCGGAGCTCGGCGGCAGCGTGCGCCGCGTCTACCTGGTTCCTCCGGCCGAACTGAGCGGCGCAGCTTGGGAGAGTCTGCCTTTCCAGGGCAAGGCGCTCGGCGAGCGTTTCGAGCTTGCCTACCTCGGCGGCCTGTCCGATCTCGTCTGGGCGTTCAAGCAGAAGGGCTTTGGGCGCGAGTCGCTGCTCGTCTGCGGCGGCCGGCCCGAAGCGATGGAACAGGCCGCGAAGCTGATCAAGCCGCAGGCGCAGGTTACGCTCCTTGACGTGCAGCAGCGCGGCAAGGCGGATCTGCCCGGCGCGCTCGCGTTCGCCGACGTGGTATGGTTCACCGACGCGCTCGAAGTCCGTGCGGGCGACGCCGCTGCGAGCTACCTTGCCTTCCCGGGCGCGCTGGGGCTGCTGAGCGGCGTGTCGGCGGCCGACTTCGCCTCCTATCGCACGAGGGCGACCTGCGCGGCCTTCGGCGCGGTCGCCCCCGGCGCTTACGACGAGCGCGCATTCGCTTCCCTGCGGGTGATGACGCGCTCGCTCATCGCGGCAGGGGTGCCGTCGGTCGTCTACGCCTCGGGCGGCGGGCGGCTTCCCGACGGCGGCGGGGACTATTGGCGGGCTTTCCTCAAGGCTGTGGGTGACCGGGCGGCCTCGGCGGCGCAGCAGCAGGCGTCGGGCGTAGTGCCCGCACAGTACCGCCCCGCGTTCCGGCTCTACGGCTATGCCGGCATGAACGCCGATGAGTACCGCGAGTTCAGCACTCAGGAGTTCAACGACCTGGCGCGCAGCGCGGGCGCGCACTTGAGCGCCGGGCGGTTCCTGGACGCCGCCACCGACCTGCTCGACCTGCGGCGCATGGCCCAGGCCATGCAGTTCGATACCGAGCCGCACAGGTTGCACGTGCTCGAGCAGGTGCAGCAACAACTTGTCCGCTGCTTCCACGAGCTGGGTGAGTACGAGCTTGCGGTGCGGCACCAGAAGCTGCTCATTGATTACCTGAAGGCGGATGAAGGGGGGCGCGGGCCGCTGTCGGCGGTGGCTTACCAGTCGCTGGGCGCGCTCCTTACCGAGGCCGAGCGCTTCCAGGAAGCGGCGGAAGCATACGCGCGCTCGATCGAGCTGCTCAAGGTTCAGGGCGACCAGCAAGACCTGGCGGCCGTCTTGGGCGAACTGGGCAAGAGCCAGGATCGGGCGGCCGAGTACGAGCAGGCGCTCCAGACCTTCCGCGAAGCGCTCCAGAAGTACCGCGAGCTTCAGCAGCCCGCGGGCGTCGCCAAGCAGCACCAGCGCATCGGCGCCATCTACCTGCTGCGCCTCAATAACGCGCCGCGTGCGGAAGAGGAGTTCGCGGAAGCCCGACGGCTCTATGAGGCGGCGGGCGCGGCGGCCGACGCAGCCGAGACGACCATTGACCTCGGCCTGTGCAGGCGAGTGCTCGGCGACTTCCAGGGCGCGCTCGGCCTGTTCCAACAGGCGCTTCAGGACGCCGAGAAGGGCGGCCTGCGCGCGACGCAGGCGCGGGCGCTCACGGAGCTCGCCAACACGCGCTGGTTCAGAGGCGAGTACCAGCAGGCGCTCGAACTGGTCGGCCGGTCCAACGAGATCGCCGGGCAATTGCGCGCCGCCTACCGCCTGAACATGAACTACCAACTGCTCGGGCTCATCTACTGGGAGCTGAACGATTACGAACGCGCGCTGCACTCGCTCGACACGGCCATCGAGCACGCTAAGCGCGCCCAGACGCCGCTCGAGACGGCGAGCGCGTATAACAACCGCGGGATCGTCTATCGCCGGCAGGGCGAATACGAGAAGGCGCTCGCGTCGTTCGGGCAGGCGCTGGAGATAGATACGCGCCTCCGCACGCGCTGGGGCGAAGGGTACGACCACCGCAACATCGGCATGACGCTGCACCTGATGGGCAGGTACGACGAAGCATCCGAGCACTTGGAGCGCGCTGTCGAGCTGACGCGCGCTATCCAGGACCGGGTCAACCTCGCGAAGGCGCTCCTTGCGCTCGGCGAGCTGCGGCTCGACCAGGGCAAGCTCGACGATTCGCGTAAGCTCCTCGACGACGCGCTGCAGCAGGCGCGTGAAGTCTACCTGCCGGAGGTCGAGTGGCGGGCGCTCCGGTCGCTTGGCAGCCTGAACCGCAAACAGGGCGACAACGAGGCGGCGCTCAAGGCCTTCGAGCAGGGCGTCGAGGTCGTCGAGCGCATGCGGGGCGGGATAAAGATAGAAGAGTTCCAGAGCGGCTTCCTGGCCGACAAGATGGACCTATACGAGGATACGGTGAAGCTCTTGCTCGACATGGACCGGACCGATGAGGCGTTCAAGTACTCGGAGCAGTCTCGGATCCGGAAGTTCATGGATATCCTCGCGGGGCAGAAGTTCGAGCTGAAGACGGACCGCGAGCGGCAGCTCTACGCGCGGCAGGAGGAGTTGGGCCGCGAGATACGCGCCGTCCAGGAGGCGCTGGCCCGCGAGAAGGACCAGGCCCACAGGGCCGTGTTAGCAACGCAACTCGACCAGGCGCAGCACGCATATGCGGACGTCTTGGTGGACATCCGCGTCGCCAATCCGGCCCTTTCGAGCTTCGTGACTGTGGAGGTTGCGGCGCCGAAGGACCTGGCGGCGGTGCTGCCGAATGACGTTCCGCTCGTGGTCTACTGCATGCTGCCGGACGAGGTCGCCATATGGGTCTTGCGCAACGGCAAGTTAGAGGTGCGGCGCGTGCAGGCCAACCGCGACGAGGTGACGAAGATGATCAGGGACTACCGGATCATGGTCCAGAACCGCGACTTGTTGGACGACGTGAAGCGCGCCTCCGAGGAACTGAACCGCGTGCTGGTCGCGCCCATCGCGGACCTGATAGCGGGGAGCAGCGCGGTCGGGATCGTGCCGCACCGGGGCCTGCACTACCTGTCCTTCGCGTCGCTCTATGACGGCAAGGCGTTCTTGGTGGAGAGGCATCCGCTCTTCTACAGTCCGAGCGCTTCGGCGCTTCGGCGCACGCTGGAGGCGCAGGCCCCGGCCGGCAAGGGCGAGCTGCAGGTGCTGGCGGTGGGCAATCCGGCGGTGGGCGACCCTGCTTATGAGCTGCCGTTCACGGAGATGGAGGTGGAGAGCCTCGCGCAGGACTTCGTGAACGTGACGGCGCTGACGGGCGCGCGCGCGACGGAGGACTGGGTCAAAGAGAACATCAGCCGTTTCGACGTGGTGCACATCGGGGCGCACGGCCGGTTCGACCCTGTCAACCCGCTCTTCAGCAGCCTGATGCTTGCGCCGGGGAAGGACGACGGGCAGTTGGAGTTGAACGAGGTGATGGGGCTGCGGCTGAAGGCGCGATTAGTGACGCTGAGCGCCTGCCAGTCGGGGCTGGGGGAGCTGAGGTCGGGGGACGAGTTGGTGAGCCTGAGCCGGGCGTTCGAGTATGCGGGGACGCGTTCGATTCTGAGCACCTTGTGGCGGGTGGACGACGTAGCGACGGCTTTGGTGTCGAAGCACTTTTACCGCTGGTACGTGGGGCACGGGGCGGCGGAGAGCTTGCAGCACGGGCAGCTTCAGGTGATGAACGACGGCCGGCACTACCATCCGACCTACTGGGCCGGCGTGGTGTTGACGGGCGATTACCGATAAGAGGGCATTCAACACGGAGCACACGGAGAAAGGCGGAGAGTGCGCCGGGGGCGCAACGACTTTGTTGGCTGTCTTAAGGCACGGGCAGCTTCAGGTGATGAACGACGGCCGGGACTACTATCCCATCTACTGGCCCTCCGCCAATTCCCCGCATGCACAATTCCGCAGCTTCCTACAGGGGCCTCTGCGGCAACCGTAAGGTTGGGGCTTGCAGTTCGCTGCCGCGCCGGTATACTATGCCTCTCGGCTGTATAGGACGGTGTGAGCCGGTTGACCAAGTCGGGGCGCGACCGCGCCACTGCGGCCGCGCCATGGTTCAGCTCGAACACCACAAGGAGACAATCCATGAACACCTTCAGAGCTTCGTCAAGCTCTGACTGGGCAGCAACGCTCGGATTGGTGCGTGTGCCATTGTTTGGGTCCTCAAAGGCACCATGGGCTGGCGATTGCAGCGTCCTGCTCGATGGCCAGAGATCGAGCTTAGCCTTCTTCACTATAGGCGGAACCGACGATCCTTCCGACCTGAAGCCCGTCCAGTGGTCGTGGTGCGCGAACCTGCATAACACGATTCTGGTCGCCGAAAGGGACCAGAAGATGATCTGGCGACAATGGCATTCGCCGGATTGGTCTGTTCGCAGTCCTTTGCCGGCCTGCGAAAGGGAGGCGGTCAGGTTTTTTTCTGAGATTCGTTCGACTCGCATGCCTCGTACGTCTGATGTGGTTCTCTGCGTCCTGCGTGCGTTTCGCCAACTCCGGGATCGTATGCCGAGCAGGGAGGCATTAGACAGCGTGGTAGCATTCAATGCTTTACTGGTAGGCACGGAAGCGGTTCGCGCGAAACGGATCTCTCAAGAAGATTGGCTGAACTGCCGCACTTTGGCCGACGCGCTGGGCACCCTTGAACGTTCGGGCTGCCAGGAAGATGGATATGCGGCAGGCATCTCTGATAGTGCGCAAATGGTGCCGCTCGATGGCTTGCTGCACGTCTTCCTTAAGCCGGATCCTCGCACAGGATGGGAGTTGGAGCCATCTCTATTGTTGCGGCATGCCTCGGGTCAGCTCTATCAAGAAGCCAACTTGATGATGGAGCAAGACCAAATCCGGCAATCGCATCTTGCTGGGTTTGGGGGCGACAGGGCGCCCAGAGGTACATTGGCGAGGCATGTCAGATTCACTCCCCCAGTTCTCGCACGCCTACTTGCCGAGCAGGCTCTCAGTATTGTGTTAGGCACGAACCGCGGGTCCTCCGTCGTCGAGCTACTCGACCCCGCGTGTGGCTCCGGCGTGTTTCTTCAAGAAGCACTGCGCGACCTCCAAGCCAGAGGGTTCTCAGGCCGCGTAGTCCTACGGGGGTTCGACTTATCACCCGTGTCTTGTGCCATAGCCCGGTTCTGTCTGGACAGGGCAAAGCGTGACGCGGCGGGAACGAACTTGGACGTTCAGGTTGAGATCAACCAGGGAGACTCTCTCAAATGCCCCTGGGGCAGCCCTGACGCCGTTCTGATGAATCCGCCTTTCGTGGCATACCATGACATGGATGATGCGCAACGAGAGACCGTGCAGGCCGTACTGGGAGGTGTGGCTCATAACCGGCCAGACGTGGCGATGGCATTCTTGTGGAAGGCCGTTAATTCGCTTCGCCCGCAAGGAGTGACCGCCTCGGTTCTGCCAGCCCCTTTGCTGGAGACAGCATCCGGCAGATCCTGGCGCGAGGCGCTTTGTGATATCGCCGACCTGCAACTCCTGGGAAGGCTAGGGGGCTATAGTTTCTTCCGCGGTTCGTTGGTTGAACCGGCGTTCGTCCTTATCCAAAAGGGTTCTGATAGGCGAGTTCCCTCAGGGCATCTGAAAGTGGTAGTGGCAGAGCCTGGGGCCGAGGATGAGGCCATTAGGGCGCTACGCCTATGTGACGCCTCCAAGTGCCTACCAGTGGAAACGGGCTACGAAGTGTTCAGCGTCAACAGGCAGACGCTTACAGCGGCAAGCTGGTCGCCGAAACCGCGGCGACTGCAACGCATCGTTGAAAACCTGGAAACATTGGGGCACCCCCGTGTCGCTGGCGTGTTCGACGTTCATGAAAGCGCCAAGACGGGGTGCAATCGTGCTTTCATGCTGAAGGACAGCGATTACAGCTGCCTTCCCACGGAAGAGCGGCGGTATTTTCGCCCTGTTGCGGGCACGCGGACTATCGGGGATGGTCGGGTCCGCAAGGAAATGTATGTGTTTTTCCCCTATAAAAAAGACGGGCCAAGGATAAGCACCGAGGAAGACCTGAAGGCCAAGATGACGGAGTACTACGCGAAGTGGCTTGAACCCAATAAAGGGACCCTGCAGAGGCGGCCGGGCGTCTCGGCAGGGGCTTGGTGGCTCCTTGACCGCGCAAGAACTTGGCAATACGAACGCATTCCGAAGATCGTCACCAAAGCCTGGGGCCTCAGTGGAGGGTTCGCATTCGATCAAAAGGGAGAATTCGTTGTCGTGGGCGGACACGCATGGCTTCCCAGAGGTGGGATGGTTGAGTCCGGTCGGGCTGGCTTTGAAGCCACGCCACTTCCGTGGGCCTACCTTGCCGTTCTGAACAGCATCTTGTTTGAGCATCTTCTGGCGTGGTCTTGTCCTCGAGTTCAGGGAGGCCAATATGACTTGTCTCCTCAATTTGTGAAGAATGTCTTTCTGCCGCAGTTGAGTGAAACGGGCTTTCCCTGCCGCGTGCTTGCTGAACTGGAAGGGCTGGGGCGGCGTATCCATTCGGGAGATATGCCGGCGCCTGCGGAACTCGACGCCGCAACAGCAAAAGCCTATCCTTCTCAGGTCGAGAAATGGCTACAAGAAACGCAAAGCGCAAACAGATCCATATGACCAAGACGGTGGCGGTTCTGAACCGCTTTCATTCCAAACTGGCCAAGGGCATAGGAGACAAACTAGGCTACCAAGTGTCCATAAAGGCGGTCGCAGAAGGTTGGGAGGCTTATACGGCTGGCCGGCAATTGGTTCGTTTCGCCATGTATCCGGCCGACCAAGAGGGTTCCTCCTTGGTGAATTCTGCACGCGGCAGGGGCGATATTTTGGCGCCCTCCAGGGCGTTTTCATCTGTACTCGAACCGTGTCCATGGATCGCTTGGTGCGACGTGTGGTGGCCAACGGGTAATGGCACTTTCGTGCTTGACAGCGCGGGATGGACTTTCTTCTGGGGCCTTCAGGTGCGCGCGCCTGTCCAACTCTTCCGCGCTGAATGGGTGAACCTGGAGCACAAAGTGAGCGAAGCGCCCCAGCCCCACTGGCATTTCGACAAGGAGTTGCTCTGCGAGGAACTGCCTGCCGCAGCCGCAAGCGCCGGTTCGGCGGATCCGGCTGACCTGATAAGCGGACAGGGGTTACCCGAATCTGCAGCCGGGCACGGGCCAGACGATGTTACGGCAAGGATCTTGTCCCTGTCTGGCGTACACCTTGGGATGGCAGGTTGGACGAACTCGCAGGAGCATCCCGGCTGTTGGCAAGCCCCCATGCGTGACGAGAATGCGCTGCTCTGTTGGGCGATTCGCACGCTCGAGCACACCTGCTCCGAACTTCCACGGCTTAGGACTGATTGAGGGGGTTTTTCCCCTGCCCCGCTTTTAGCAACGGCCGACGCGGAGCATTAGAGTGCCTTGTATAGCCGGTTCCGCGAGCTACCTTCTTTGGTAGGCAGCTTTTTCCATCACAAAGGCCTGCGCCTTCGCGCGTCCCTAGGGGCTGGTGATCCCTGCCATCAGCCGCCCGCAATGAGCGCCCCTTGGCGTCTGGCTGCGCATGTCGCCGTCTAGGTTGTGCGCGCCCCTCCCAGTTTTCGGCAAGTGTTCAATGCACATGGCTTGACTCCGTTCTTGTTGCCGGGCGCTTCTTCGGGGGGAGAGGTTGCCAACGTGCGGCGTCACGACTACAATCAGGCCCATCGTTAGCTGTTCGAGAGCGGGTGGAGTCATCAATGGGGGGGTGATAAAGGTGGCTGGAATCTCCAAACGGGAGTTTTGCGAGCGGATCGTCCGAATCCGGCAGCGCCTGGACGCCCGGGGGCTGGACGGGCTGATGGTGTACGGAGACGAGTACCGCAAGGAGAACTTGCGCTACGTGTCGGGTTACTGGCCCATCTTCGAACGCGGGATCTGCTTCATCCCCCCGAAAGGCGAGCCGATCTTAGCGGGAGCACCCGAAGGGGAGAAGTATGCGCGGGAGATGGGGGTGTGGCAGGACGTGCGCAACCTGAGAGAGTTGGCGTGCGTGTCTGTTCCGGAAGAGATTGACTACCCCCTGGCGGAGTTTTCGACAGTCAAGGAGGTACTCGCTGACACGCTTCCAGGCGGCAAGCGGCTGGGGCTGGTCGGGTCAAGAGACATCCCCGCCTACTTGCTGGAGCGCATCCGTTCCGCACTGGAAGGGCTTGAGATTGCCGCGTGCGACGACCTGTTGGAGGGGGTGCGCCTGCTGAAGACGCCGGCAGAGATCGAGTGCCTGCGGGAAGCGGGGCGGCTGGCCTGTGTGGCTTACGAGAAGCTGATGGAGGCCTGCGTGCCAGGCAACACGGAACGGTACGCGGCCGGAGCCGGCGAAGGCGCCGCGCGCATGGCCGGCGCGGAGGACATCAACTTCACTGTCTTCGCTTCCGGGCCGCGCACGGCGACCATCATCGGTCGGGCGACCAATCGTGTCATGAAGGACGGGGACATGGTGATGGCGGCAATCGCTGTGCAGTACGAGGGCTACGTTGCCACGGCTGAGTACCCCTTTGTGGTCGGCAAGGCTTCGGACAGGCAGCGGCGTTTTCTGAACGTGCTCTTAGAAGCGGCGAACGAACAACTCAAGTACCTTCGGGATGGCGTGATCTGCGGGGAGATGGTGCGCGCCGTGAAGGCGGTTTTCAGGAAACACAGGGTCTCTCGGTACGACGTCTATCCGCCGATGCATGGGATCGGCCTGGCGGAGGCGGAATCGCCTTACCCTGACGAGAACAGCACCTGTCCCTTCCGCACGGGCATGTGCGTTAACTCCGACATCAGCCTTTTCGGGCATCCCGCCGGCTCCAATCGCATCGAGGAAGGATTTGTGATCGGTCGGAAGGGACCCGAGTCGCTGACGCCGATGATCCGCGAGTTGTGTAACAGGGGGCTGTAGGTTCGCCGACTGAGCGGCGGGGGCAATGCCATGTCCGTCATGACGGTGCGGGGTCCGGTTGGTGCTGACGAACTTGGGATCGTTCTGCCTCACGAGCATCTGTTCATTGACCTGCGCAATCAGTTTACGCCTTTTACGGATACCGAAAAGGACCGATTAAGCCGGCAACAGGTGAGCGCAGCGAACCTGGGCCGGCTGAGGCGAAACCCCTACGCGGTGAGCGACAACCTGGTGCTGGACGACATGGAGGTCGCTGTGCGGGAGGTCGAGGAGTTCCAGAAGCTGGGCGGCAGGACCATCGTGGACTGCACGTCCGTGGGCATCCGACGGGACGCTACGGCGCTGCAGGAACTGGCCGAGCGCACAGGCCTGCACATCCTGGCGGGGTGCGGTTACTACACGCGGGACACCCATCGGCCGGAGATGGATGAGTGGAGTGCCGCCGACGTGGCGGCCCAGATGATCCGTGACCTAAGGGAAGGCATTGACGGCACGGACATCAAGGCTGGCGTGATCGGCGAGATCGGCACAAGCGACCCCGTTCATGCGAACGAGTGGAAGGCGCTCGAAGCGGCCGCCCTTGCGCACTGCGAGACGGCCGCGGCCGTGTACGTCCACGTTTACCCCTGGGGTACGCGCGGCCTGGAGGCGGCAGAGTTCCTGATGAAGAAAGGTGTGCCGGCCGAGAAGATCGCGGTCTGTCACACCGACGTGGCCCCCGACGTGGAGCATATCCAGGCGCTGCTCAGGGGCGGGGTGTTCGTGGAGTTCGACAACTTCGGCAAGGAGTTCGAAATCGGTCCGGAGGAGCCGGGCTTTGCGGGGGGCGCCTTTGCGCGCGATGCCGACCGCGTGCGCTTGCTCAAGCAGCTTGTGGATGCCGGCTATGCGCGGCAACTTCTGATCACAAACGACATCTGCTTCAAGTGCTTGCTCCGCCGCTTCGGTGGCCGGGGATATGCACACATCCTGCGGGACATAGTCCCGATGCTCGAGGGCGAGGGAGTGGACGCTGGGACGATCGAGATGCTGCTGCGGGGGAACCCGAGACGCCTGCTGGCGGTGTAGGCTGTGTGGTCGCCCCGCCCGGCCTTACTGAGATTGGCGTGGAAGGCGGTGACACTGGCCGCATCATGTGCTTTGTTGCCATTAGAACGGCCGATAAGTTCACCGCCGAGCGCGCAGAGGCCGCCGAGAAAGGCGGGCTCGGCGGCAAAATACGTTGATCCTTTTGAGGAGGTGACGCGTTGAGTGCGCAGGTCATCGCTACACTAATCGGCTTGTTTGTCCTGACGTTAACAGTGCACGCCGTGGATGCGGCAGATGCTTCCGCATCTGGGGCAGATGCTTCCTCGCTCTATGGGAAGGCTGAGGTCACGAAGTTCAAGGGCGGGCGACTGGCGGCGTTCTGCATGCAGTTTGACGACAGCATGGACTGCCAGGCCGAGTTTGCCATCCCCGAGATGAACAAGCGGGGCTTGGTAGGCACGTTCTTCATCAATCCGGGGCTGGACCGTTACCAGAGGCACAAGGAAGTGTGGGAGGCCGTCTGCCCCAAGTATGGCCACGAACTGGCCGATCATACGATGCACCACAAGGGGGCGAAAGACGATGAGGAGGCCGATTACGAGATCGGCGAGTGCGCCCGGTATATTTGGGGGCTTTACCCCGGGAAGAGCAAGCTGCGGCCCTTTCTGAGCGGCGGCGGCACCACGTGGAACGTCACCAGGGAAAGGCGGGGCGAACTGGCGGACAAGTACTTCCTGTTTTCCGGGTTTACCGGGCCCGGGCGAGTGAGTTGTGCGGACGAGCGCGGCACAGGGCGGGCGGTCGTGTACGCGGAGAAGGCCCTCGAGGAGGGCGTGTGGGGCCAGGTGGGCTTCCACGGCGTGGGCGAGGGTTGGATCGTCACGAGCAGGGAGCACTTTTTGGAGCTCTTAGACTATCTGGCCGCCAACCGCGACGAGATATGGGTGGCCACGACGGGAGACGTTTTCAAGTACACCCAGGAGCGTGATGCCGTGACCTCGGTTTCGCTGAGCGACGCGACGGAGACCAGTCTCAAAGTCTCGGTCGAGTGCGCGGAGTCGAAGGTCAAGACTTACGGACAGCCTTTCGCGGCGCTCTACGATGAGCCCTTGACTGTGCGGGTCGGGGTTCCGGCCTCGTGGGCTCGTTTCACGGTGAGCCAGGGGGCCGGCCGGACAGTCACGTATGATACAGTTGAAGTGGACGGGAAGCGCTATGCTCAGTTTGACGTGCGTCCGAACGTGGGCCCGGCGCTGGTTGCCTTGGCGGAGCAGGGACGGTAGGCGCGTTGCCAGAGGCGTGTGCAGGTGGGGCGGCTTCAGGCTTCTCTGCGCAGCGCGGCGAGGTCCATGGGGTAACGGCCGAAGCGGTTCATGAGGCCCCAGAAGTAGTCGTAGGCGTCTGGGCTCACGTCCGACCCTATCGAGTGCGCCGACAGGCCCATGTACCTCCCATCCGCGGCGTTGGATAGGACGCGGTAGACCTCGCGCGCAATCGCCTTCGGATCGCCGCTCGGAAGGACGCGGACGTTGCAGACATTGCCCAGGTAGAAGAAGCGGCCGCCGAAGCGTTCCCGAATCTTCTCGATCAGCATCCCCGCCCGCGGCTCCATGTGCGCGAGGCCGTCAACGCCTGCCTCGTCCAGAAGCTCCAGCATGGGCCAGACGTTTCCCTCGCTCTCATAGCTGACCTTGAAGCCCAACGCATGGAACGCGTTGACCAGCTTCTTCAAGTTGGGCAGGAACACCCGCTCGTATAAGGCGGGCGAGAACAGCGGGGCTTTGCGAGCGGCGAAGTCGTCGGCGATGTGGAGCTGGACGCGTGGGAAGTCGGCCCGCTCTACGGCGGCACGGCCGACGGCAATAAGGTGATCGGTCATGCGCTCGACCATCTCCCTTGCGAACGGCTCGTCGAGAACGAGGTCCTCAAGGAACCGCTGGAGGCCACGGAGACGCCAGGTGCGGCTGAATGGGCCGCCGAGTTTGAACACCGGGCAGAAACGCTCACAGATTGCCGGCAGGTTGCGCACGATCTCTGCCGTGCGGCTTTCGCAGGCCGGGTCCTCGAACGGCAGCCTGTCAAGGTCCGCGCGTTCCTTGATGGCGCACTCAACGTGGGCGGACATGGTGGTCGGGCCGGGGGTGACAGCCGTGACGAGCCCGAAGTCGTCACGCGAAAGGAGGTGGCCTTTGCCGTCGGTGCCCAGGTCTGCGGCCCGGCTCGGCCAGGGGCCCATGACGGGAGGCATCAGAAGGAAGTCGTGGTCGAAGTGGTCGTGCAGGTCCGTTTCCGGCGGCAGGCCCTTTTCGGCCAGGTAACGTTCGCGGAACTCGGGCCAGTAGCTGTCGTAGAAAGGGATGCGGTCCGGCGTGCGGCCGTGGATAACGGCGCGAACGCGTTCGTAGGCGGTCAGGGCGCGGGGATTGCGGCGGATGGTCGCCAGATGGGGGTTAACCGCTGATGTCACTGCTGCCTCCACGAGGGGGTGCTGCGCAGATTTAGGACGCGAACGGCGGCGACCAGACACGCACGAACCCCATTGAGCCGCTGATTTGCACTGATGGCTACGAATCAGAGAGCCTTGAAGGTCCAGGTAGTTCCTCTCTCGCCCTTTTCATTTCGGCATCGTCTTTGAAGATGTCTACTCCGACCCAGCCGAAGAGGAAATCCAGCATCTCGCCGGGGTTTGCGCCAAGGCGGACGCCTGCCACAAGGGCCACGACCAGTTCCACCTGCGTGTAGTACGGATGTACGAGGGGTCCGTTTTCGTCATACCTGGGAGGCTCAACGTACGAGACAAAGGGCAGCCCACGCGCCTCGAACTCTTTGAACCGGTCCGGTTCTCCAAGAATGGGCGGATAGGCACCGAAGGTCTCGTATGACGAGACGGTCGTCTCTACCGTCATTGCATTCTCCTTCGCGTGGCCACTTGGCTCTGCGTAGTCCACGACTCTTCCTCCACGCAAACCCCCCAGGTCGAAGACGGCAGCCAGGCCGGCATGCAGAGGCCCGATCCTGGCGCGTGCGCCTGCTCCCAAACCGACAGTCAACGTGAAGATATCGGCTGCGTCTCGCCCACGGTCAACGAGATAGGCTTTGGAATGTTCACACCCTACGGTGTTGGCGGCAAGCAGCAGGATGACGGCGAGCAGAGCCATCTTCTTCATTTCAACTACCTCCGCGCTGTTGGCGTGGGGCCCCATGACCCTCCGCCGGACCCAGACCCAGATCGAACGACCTTTGGCCCGCGCATCGTTCCCCAGTCCAGCGCCAGTAGTTTACCCGGTAAGGGTGCGGGTGGACAAGAACGATAGGGATGAAGTATGAAGGATGAAGGATGAAGGCTGCAGGATACGCATCGAAGCGTCCCCGCAACAGGCAGGGCGGGCAGGGACGGGCAGATGACACAAAGGGGGGGAGGATTCCAGTGGGACGCTGGCGCTACAGGCAGGTCCAACGAACCGAAGCGAGCCGGGTCTATGGCACGCTCAATTCGGCGGCCTCACGGCCGGGGCCGAATTGGGCGTGGCACCCACATGGGGGCGGCCCCGGGGACGCTGGCCCCATAAGGCACCGTCTTGCCTGAGGCCGGGATGGCTTTCCGGGGCAACGGATGCGTTCCAACGTTAGGGCCGCTGCCGGCTTGCAGACAATTTGGTCCTAACTTTTGACAGTGCTTGAATCTTTTGCTAAACTGGGGTTGAAGGAGGCACAGAATGGTGTCTCCTGTGCCGTCCCAGGAGGCCTCGCGCAATGCCCGGAAAGGCAAAACGCACGCGAAAGCGGGGCGGAGGCGCCGGGCGGGCTGCAGCGGCTCAGGCCGTGTTCCAAGCGCTGCCTGAGAAAGTGTTTACGTCTCGCGAGCCCGTGATCCGGCGCCGGCTGCTGCTCGTGGAAGAGGACCGTCACAACATAGACGAGTTGCGCGACGTCTTCACGGAACGCGGTTACGAGTGCGAGGTGGCGCTGGACCTGAAGACGGCCCGGAACATCCTGACCGAGCGGATGATGGACCTGACGGTCGTAAATGCCGGCATCCCAGACATTAACGACGAGGAAATCATCCGCGAGTTCCGGGAGCGTGACCGGTCCATGTCGCTGGTGATCTACAACGGGACGAAGGACAAGGCGCGTCAGAGGAAGCTGCGAAGCATGGGGGCTGCCAGCTACCTGAGCACGACGAGCGACCTGAAGGCGGTTGCCAAGTCTGTCGTAAGGGTGCTCACGACGCGGAGATAGGGACAAGGGGGCCCTCAGGCCGGCCTTATCTCGAAGAAGGCCACTTCCGCCGGGCAGCGGAACCGCAGCGGCATCCAGATCGAGCCACCGAAGCCCCTGTTGACGTAAAGGTGGCCCCACCTCAAGTCGTAGAGCCCTGCCGGGTACCCGCCGTGACAGCTTGGCAGGATGCGGGGCCAGAGCAGGGGGATGCGAAGCTGGCCGCCATGGGTGTGGCCGCTGAGGATGAGGTCAACGCCCTCCTTCTCGCCGATGAGGCGCGCCGCAAGCGGCGCATGGGAGAGCAGGATCGAGTAGTCGCCGGGGGTGCCGTCTCGGAAGGTCTCGGCGAAGTTGGGCCAGCCGTGGGCCAGGTCGTCGAGGCCGCTTACGCGCACCGTTCCCGACTCCGTCTCGATCGTGCGGGACTCGTTGACGAGCAGGATCACGCCCCAGCGCGCCATCAGCTTCTTGAGCACAGAGGGCCGGCGTATGGACTTGGCCTCGTGGTTGCCGGGGCAGGCGAAGATGCCCAGCCGGGGGTCGAACCGGGAGATGAGGTTCTCAGCCAGTTCCCATGTGAAGGGATGGCGGCTTACCAAGTCTCCGGTCAGGAACAGGAGGTCCGGCTTGCGCTCGTTGACGACCTCCACGAGCCGGCTGTGGCGTTTCCGGAGGACTCGCATGTGCAGGTCGCTGAGCTGGACGAAGCGCAGCGGCGGCGCGCCGGGCCGGAGGGAGCTGCTCCTGAGGGTTATGTCTTCGACTCGGAAACCGAGGCGGCCGTTGCCATTCCTCATTCGTGCGGGATTTCTTTCCATATGCAAAACGCGCAGAACGTGTGTGGAACGGCCGACTAAGGGCTTGCACGCGCCATACACGTTAAGTCCATTATACCGGAACCATCCGCAACCTTACAAAGGCGGCGCGGGCCGGCGGCCGGTGCGGATAGACCGAGGCACAGGAGAGCCGGCGGCCTGCACCCGAGGATGGGCCATCTTTTTGGGGGAGCGATTTTTTCCACAAGGCAGGGCGCGTTGGGAGGCTTTTCTTGGGTTCGGCAGGGCTTCCGGCTGATTTGGTTGCACTGTGATTGCGCTGCCAAAAGGGCGGAACCTATAATGCGCGGGCGCTTTTCGGCTCCTCTGGAGTGCAAGGAGACGGCAATGCCGCGGCCTACGGTCGCGCGAGTGGACCTGGATGCGGTAGGGCATAACGTGCGTGCCATCCGGAGCCTCGTGGGCGAGCGCAAGATATGCGCAGCAGTCAAGGCGGACGCCTATGGGCACGGGGCGCCGGCGGTCTGCCACGCGGCGAGCGCGGCGGGGGTGGACATGTTCGCCGTGGCCATGACTGAAGAGGCGATGGACCTGAGGGCGGCGGGCATCAAGAAGCCGATCATCCTCCTTTGCCCGGTCCCTGGAGAGGACATCGAGTCCATACTTGATTACGACATCACCGCGTGCATCACGGAGGAGGCCTTTGTGCTCGAGCTGGCAGCGCGCGCGCTGAGGCGCGGGGTGCAGGCGAAGGCGCACGTTAAGGTGGATACGGGGATGCACCGCATCGGCTTGGACTGGCAGACTGCGGCGCCGGTGTTCGTGAAGCTGTCCCGGCTGGCCGGGCTGCGCATCACTGGCATCTTCACGCACTTTGCGTGTGCCGACGCGGACGACCTGAGCTTCAGCAAGGAGCAGGTGCGACGGTTCAAGTCCGTGCTTTCGCAGCTTAGGACGGCGGGGATAGAGGTGCCGTTCGCCCACATGGCCAACAGCAACGGCGTTCTGCGAGTGCCGGAGGCGTACTTCGACGGGGTGCGGCCGGGGCTGATGCTTTACGGCCTGTGTTCGCGGCCGGAGCTTCAGGCGACCGCGGGCCTGCGGCCGGTGCTGACCATGCGGACGCGCATCTCGCATTGCAGGAAGCTGCCTGGCGGGGAGAAGATCGGGTACGGGCATACGTTTACCACCTGGCGCGATTCCGTCGTTGCCACGCTGCCGATTGGGTACCATGATGGGCTTATCCGGCAGTTCTCGAACATGGGAGAGGTGCTGGTGCGCGGCAGGCGGGTGGCCATGGTCGGGCGGGTCTGCATGGACCAGACGCTCATAGACGTAACGGACGTGCCTGACGCGCAGCCGGGGGACGAGGTGGTCATCTACGGTCGGCAGGGGGATCAGTACATCGGCGTCGAGGAGATGGCCGCGCGCGTGGACAGAATCCCGTATGAGCTGACCTGTGCGGTGGGGTGGCGGGTGCGGCGTGAGTTTGTGCTGAACGGTGTGGTTGTGGTAGAAACACCTTACCGGTCGGTAGTGCCGGAGGCAGTCTTGGAGGGCATATTCCCAGCTTCGTCCCCATCCGCCGATGGAGAAATTCAGGCAGAGCCTGCTAAACGCGGAGCGGCTTGATCTCGCCGCCGAACTCGCCCGATGCGGCGACGAGCTTCCCTTCCTGTGCCGTCTGGCAGACTTCCCTTGTGGCGAGCGGTCCTTGCTCGAGCACACGCAGTCCGCAATGGACGCTTTGCTCGGGGACCCACCGCCTGCGCCTCCTCGCTCGACGAATTCGGTGCTGGTGCCCTGGTGGAGCCCGATGCCCGCAGCCTATGTGGCGGCGCTGTTCCAGCATGTCGGGCTGCCGGAGGCCTGTTCGTCTTCAGCGGGGCGGGTTCCCTTGACGATGCCGCACGCACGTGAGAGCGTGCACGTGATGCGGGACGTGCTCAGGAGCTGGGGCGTTCCTTTCACGGTTCGCGAGCACGCGGTCGCACTGGTCCTTTCTCAAGACAGGCCGGCGGGACTCGTGGGATCGGGTGCGCCGCCCGAGACCTACATGAGGCTGTCCTGCGCGCTCGACCTAATGGCGCTCTACCACCTGAGGCGGGCGGATCGGCGCGCCTCCGGCGCGGAAAGCGACGTGGAGAGCCTACGGCTGGAGGCGTTCAGGAAAAGGGCGGAGGAGATCGGCGTGTTCGGGTGCCCCTACGTGGCGCGGCTTGCGCCGGAGCGGATGTTCGAGGTCGGTTTCAAAGAGCCGCGCGAACGGCACCGGATGCTGAACTCGATGCGGTACTTCGAGCTGGTTGCCCGGATGAACGAGGAGGAGTGGTTCGTCGAGCGGCTGCGGCTGGCAAGGGACAAGCCCCGCGGGCGCCTGCACCTGCTGGTGGGGCCGGCGGGGTGCGGCAAATCGCATTGGGCCGGGCAGCATTTGGCGGACACGGCGATCGTCTCGTCCGACCGCATGCGGGAGGAGCTGACAGGCGACCCGGCCGATCAGAGCCAGAACTACCTGGTCTTCCAGCGGTGCATGGACCGGATCCGGGAGAGGCTTCGGGACGGCGAGGAGGTGACGTTCGACGCGACCAACTACTCGGAGGAGCTGCGGTCCATGCCGGTGCAGGCCGCTCGCTGGTCGGGCGCGGAGATCGTGAGCTACTTCTTCGACGTGAGTTTGGCGGGGGGCTTGGCAAGGAACGCCATGCGCGCGCGAAGCGTGCCGGAAGAGGCGATCCGGAAACAGTACCGACTGCTGGAACTGCCGGCCCTTTACGAGGCTGACAGGCACATGGTGGTAGGCCAGGAAGGCGGCGCGTCGCTCTACTGGCCGGCGGAGATGATCTGACGCGACTGCGCGCCGGCACGCAAGGGCGGAACAAGACCCCGTCTGCCACGGCCTCCTTCGTCAGCGCCAGGAGCAGGCCTGCCGTGAGCATGATGAAGAACCCTTTCCGCCTGAAGATGCCCCAGACGGGCGGGCCGCGGCACAGGAGCGCGCCTCGCCGATGCCTGAGTTCATAGGCGACGAAATCGAAGTGCATTTTGCCGCGAAGCCTGGGCCTCCGACTTCCTTCGTGTGGCAGGGGAAGGAATACGGAATCTCCGAGATAGTGAAGCGGTGGCGGGCGCTGGACTTTCAGAAGCCGTGGTGGCGAAGGCGGCACCGTGACCATTACGTGGTGAGGACGCAGAACGGCGAGGCATTCGAGCTTTACTTCCACAGGGGCTTCGGGCGGAGATACTGGGTCTTGAGCAAGCGGCTGACCAAGGATGTCCTGTAGCGGAGCGGCCCGGTTCGCCTCAAGAACTGGCCGGCGTACCCCGTGACTGGCGGCGCCGGCCGTCAGGCCAACGTCAAGTGCAACTCCCCTCCCTTCCGTCGTTTGCCCTGCTGGCGCGGCCGGGTTAGAGTGAAGAGCAGCGGCCGGGTCATGGCGCCGGCCCCGCTGGACCATTTTGTCTGAGATGTTCTTGCAGCGCCTCGGAGAAAGACGACGTTGAAAGGCATACACTTCCTCCTTACGTACATGTGCAACAGAGTATGTGACCACTGCTTTGTCTATGGCAGTCCCCAGGCGCAGGGCACGTTCACCCTCGACCAGATACGGCAAGTCCTCGATGAGCTTCCGAAGATCGGCACGATTGAAACCGTGTGCTTCGAGGGCGGGGAGCCCTTCCTCTTCTATCCCATAATGCTCGAGGGGATCAGGCTTGTGGGCGAGCGGGGCTTCAAGCCCGGTGTCGTCACGAACGCGTACTGGGCCGTCTCGGGAGAAGACGCGGAGGCATGGCTCAGGCCCCTGAAAGAGCTGGGCGTTCCGAGCGTCTCCATCAGCGACGACGCGCTTCACTACGGGGAGGACGAAAACAGCCACGCCCGAAACGTAAAGGCTGCGGCGGAGAAGCTCGGGATGGCCGTCTCGGTGCTTCGCACGGAGAAGCCCTGTGTGGTCGTGAACGCTGAGGGGCAGCAGGCCGTGGGCGGTGGGGTCATGTTCAGGGGACGGGCGGCTGACAAGCTCCTTGACGGCCTGCCGACGAAGCCGTACGAGCAGTTCACCAAATGTCCTACCGAGGATCTGCGGAATCCCGGACGGGTGCACGTGGATGCGTACGGCAATGTGCACCTCTGCCAGGGGCTCTGCATGGGGAACATGTGGGCGACGCCGCTTTCCGAGTTGGTGCGGGACTACGGCCCCGACGCCCATCCCATCTCGGGGCCGATGCTGAAGGGGGGACCGGCCTTGCTGGCGGATGCCTGGGGGGTGGAGCACAAGGCTCAGTACGTGAGCGCCTGCCACCTCTGCTACGAGGTGCGGAAGGCGCTCATGGCAAGGTTCCCGCAGTACCTTGCCCCGCGGCAGGTCTACGGGCTGTAGACGCACGCTTCCGGCCGGCTCAGGCTGAGCGGGCAAGCGTGCCCCTACGCTTTGCGAAACGTCAGCGTGTAGTTCCAGAAGGTCCCGGCCGTCGCTTCCGGGAGAAAGTCCGCCGCGGTGCACTTCCTGAGCGTCGTTGACCTGCGTGCATAGTGCGGATCAATGAAGAACTCCGTGACGGCGAGGATCCCATCGGGCTTCAGCACGCGTCTCATCTCGACGAGCGCTTTGTGCTGGTCGGGCACTTCGCCCAGCGCCTCGACGGTGTAAACGACGTCGAACGATTGGGGCGGAAAGGGCAGCGCGCAGGCGTCCGCCGCCACGAGCTGGACGTTACGGATGTCCGCGTTCTCGGGCTCTTGCAGCTTGCGCTTGAAGAGGTCGAGCATCGCTGGCTGGATATCCAGCCCGTAGACCTTGCCGTCGCCGCCGACGGCCCGCGCCGCACAGGCTGCGACGACCCCGTTGCCACAGCCGACTTCGAGGACGCACATTCCTTTCCCGATCTTGCTGCGCTCCACGATCCTCTGAGGCGGTTGGACCGCGCGCCTGAGGCGGCTGTCGAGGAAGACGGCCACCTGCGGCGGCGCAGGCGTGCAGGCGTGGCTGCCCAGGAACCTGTGGACCAGGTATGCCAGGAAGGCCACGAGGACGACTGCGAGGAGTAGATTCACGGCCACCTCCGGGCAGGCCGACAAAAGGCAATATCACTGGTCTGCGCGGTCAGGGTGCGCCGCTTTGCGGTAGAACTCGGCCTGCAGCTCCTGGCTGACCGAATCTGACTTTATGGCCCGCATCTGTTTCACAAGCTTCTCCACGCATGCCTTGAACAGAAACTCACCCTTCTCGGCTGTCGCCGCGCGGGCGTCCCCTGCGTAGTGAGTGGGGTGGTCGGCATGCCAACTGATGGAGGTATTCAGGTCGGGCAGGTGCCTCAGGCGTCCCATGGGCCGCCCTTCGTCAGGCCGCGTCAGGGCTTCCATGTGGACGAGATCAGGCCGCAGGTGGAGCATCACGCTGGTTTCCATCTCGTCGGCGTGCCCGCCGAAGTCGCTGTCGCGCATCTGGTGCCAGTGCTGCCGGGGGCCTTCTTCGAGGACGTAATAGTCGGTGGTGTAGACGACGTAGTCGCGCGCCTCTTCCAGCAGCATGCGGAGGAACAGGTGCAGCAGGCGGCAGTTGCCGCCGTGGCTGTTGACGATGAGGATCTTCTTGAAGCCGTTGCGGGCTATCTCGTCAATGGTCGCTTCAAGAACGGGCAGGAGCAGCTGCCGCGTCAGGGCGATCGTACCAAGCTGGTGCTTCGCGGTGAAGATCACGCCCAAGTAGTACGAGGGGAAGACGACCGCCGGTTCGGTCTCCGCGGCAGCCAGCGACACTAAGTCCGCAGCGATCTGGTCTGTGCCGACTGGAAGGTGCGGTCCATGCCGCTCCAGACAGCCCATAGGGAGGAGGCAGAGGCCTCCGGCCGTCTGGACTGCCTCTCGCATTGCGTCCGATGTCAGTTCGAGCCACTGCATGTCAGGCTCCGGAAACGAGTTGATAGTTGTAAGCTGATAGTTGGTAGTTGCCAGTTTGCGGTTGAAAGCTGTCGGAGGTCTACAGACGCCGTGTCTAACAACTCTCAACTATCAACTCTCAACTATCCTTTTGTGTCCAGCCGCGCTCGCAGCATCTTGTTGACCAGCCGCGGGTCGGACTTGCCGCGTGTCAGGCGCATGACTTCGCCGACGAGCGGTCCGACGGCCTGCTCTTTGCCGGCGAGGTAGTCCTGCACAGCCTTGGGGTTGTCGCGGATGACTTGTTCGACCATCGGCGCCAGCGCCGCCTCGTCGCTCACCTGCTCCAGTCCCATCTGCTCAATCAGCTCCCCAGGGCGGATGGTGACGACCGGGACGCCCATCTCTTGTTCCTGGATCGCACCCTCACCTGTTCCCACGACCCCCACGTTCCGGGCGGCCTTGGCGTCCTCCACCATCTTGGCGAGGACGCTGCGCGCTGCATTCGTGTTGACCTTGCCCTCGTCCGTCAGCCGCGCAAGCTCTGCGAGCCTCTCCGGCGGCACCTCGAAGGCCGTTATGGGCATCTTCCTCTCGTTCACGTCCCGGAGCACGTCATTCATGATCCAGTTCGCCATGCTCTTGGGGGCGTTGTACACCTTCAGGCAGGACTCGAAGTAGTCGGCCACGGCGCGCTCGTCCGTCAGCACAGAGGCGTCGTATTTACTCAGGCCGAGCGTGGAGCAGAAGCGGCGGCGGCGCTCCAGGGGCAGCTCCGGCACGCCGGTCGAGGCACGCGACATCATCTCATTGTCAACTTCGAAGGGGAGCAGGTCCGGCTCGGGGAAGTAGCGGTAGTCCTGGGCCTCCTCCTTGCTGCGCATGCGCCCGCTGCGTTCCCGGACCTCGTCCCAGAGGCGCGTCTCGCGTTGCACCGGCTTCCCTTCCTTCAGGAGCGCGCTCTGGCGCCGTATCTCATAGTCGAGGACCAGGCGCACGGCCTTCATCGAGTTCAGGTTCTTGATCTCCACGCGCGCGCCAAGCTCCTGCGTCCCGGCCGGCCGCATACTGATGCTGGCCTCAAAGCGCAGCGCTCCTTCCTGCATCTTGCCGCTTGAGACTTGCGTGTAGAGCAGCACCTGGCGGAGGGTCTGCATGTAGCTGTCCGCTTCCTCGGCGCTGTGCATGTCCGGCGCGCTGACGATCTCGAGGAGCGGGATGCCGGCGCGGTTCAGATCCACGAGGCTGTAGTCCGCGCCCGGCGCCTCCGCGTGCAGGTTCTTGCCCGCATCCTCTTCCAGGTGCACGTTCAAGATGCCGACGCGCTGCACTCCGCCGTTCGAGGGGATATCCAGGTAGCCGTCCACGCCGAGATTGCAGTAATTCTGGGAAATCTGGTAGTTCTTGGGCAGGTCAGGATAATAGTAATTCTTGCGGTCGAAAAACGTATTGCGGTTTATCGTGCAGCGCAGCGCGATGGCCGCGCGGAGCGCAAGCTCCATGGCGCGCACGTTCAGCACGGGCAGCGAGCCCGGCATGCCGAGGCAGACGGGGCACGTCTGGCTGTTGGCGGCCTGGCCGAACCGCGTGCTGCAGGGGCACCAGAGCTTGCTCTCGGTCAGAAGCTCCGCGTGCGTCTCCAGACCGATGACGGGTTCGTAATCCATCGCACACCGCCTGGGCTGAGTGTTGGTTGGGCTAATCTAAGTCTCTCGTGGCAGCCTGTCAATGGCCCGCGCTGCTCGGCGGCGTGACGACCAAGTCGAGCCAAGAGAGCGCGTTGCTGCTACCGGTCCGGAAGGCCTCGATCTCGACGTGAAACGGCGCGCCGCCGTTCGCGTTCGGCTGCACCGAGAAGCCCGTCGCGTCCGCCTGCAGCCAGCCCTGGTCGTTGGCGTGGACCTTGAATTCGACGCCCGTCGGTGAGCCGCCGAACATGGCCGAGAACTCCAGCCTAGTTCCCGCTCTATTGAGGAGGAGCCGCCTATCAGCGGCCGCAAAGCCCGTCCTGGTGCGCACGATCTCGCTCGCGTATTGCAGCCTCAGGACCCCCCGTAGGTAGCGGCTGAGCGCGCCTTCGTCCCAGGGCACCGTCGCTGGGTTGTCGGTTATGTCAATGCCCGAGCCGGGCTTGTCATCCCACAGCACCGCGGCGTCCCGCACCGAGCGCTGCATGATGGGGAGCAGCCGGCCGTCACTCGTTTTGACCTTCCCGCGGTAGCCTGCGTAGAAGCTGTGCGTCAGCCGCGAGTCGCCAATGGGCCCCGCGTCGAAATCGGGCTGGTCGAAGCCCCAGAAGCCGGCAAGTGCCTTGGGCACGTCCTGCCTCGTTCCGTCCTCGAGTATGAGGCGCGGCCTCACTTGGCGCCAGCAGACGGGGTTGAGCGGAGTGCCGCCCAGCGCCTCGCCCCAGGAGTTGAACGTGTGCAGGTACTTCCAGTCCGTGCTCAGGAAGAAAGGCGCGATGGCGATAGGCTGGCCGGACGTGCTGAAGCTGCCGTCGGCCTTCTGCACTTCCGGCGTCAGGGTTATGCGCCACGCGTAGGCGTCCGTTGCCTCAGGGCTGCGGCCGAAGGAGTAGGCGGCGCCCTCGCGCCTGAGCACCCATGCGTGCACCCGGCTGGGCTTCTGGTCGCGCACGAATCTCACCAGGTACCATTGGTTGAACTGCCAGTCCACCTGGTGGTAGAGCGCCTCGGGCCACTTGGTGCCCGGCAGGCCGCCCTGCGCGCCGACGTATGCAAGGAAGAGGTTCACCTGGTCGGGAGGCCCCTTGATCCGGCTCTCGATCTCCGCCTTCATGCGAGCGCTGGTGTCAATCATGCGCACCTGCGGGTCGCGCGCAGAACGCACCGGAGCCCCCAGGCCAGTGGGCAGGATCGCATTCTCCATCCCCCATCCGAAGTTGAACGTGTGTATGGAGCCGTTGACCGAGTGGCTGTAAGGGAACATCTGGAAGCCCCAATGTCCCCCGAACGTGGGGCGGTGGCCCGATGGGTCTACCATCTCGCTCTGCCAAGCGAGAAAAAGGCCGTTCTGCAGCGGCTCGTCTGTCTCGTCGGCGGACACGCTGGTGTCCACTTCGAAGCCGACCACCGCGGCCTTCGTCCCATCCAAGCCGAAGTCCACGCCCATGGCGCGCGTCACCTCCGTCGGCACGGCAAGCATCACCGCAGCCAGCGCAACCCCCCACATGCCCCTTCGCTTCTTCATCTCCCGGGTCCCAATGGAACGGCGCACGCGCCACAGAGCGCGCACTCACCGGTGCGGCAGTCCGCCGTCATCTCGCCCGGCAAGTCCTTCTCGCGCTCGGCAATCAGCAATTGCTTGTGCAGCCCGAAGTCCAGGTGTTCCCAGGAAAGCACCTCGTCGAGGGCCCGGGCACGATTAGCATAGAAGTCCATTCAAAGGCCCTCATCTTCGACGGCGCGCACGTTCAGCACGGGCAGCGAGCCCGGCATGCCGAGGCAGACCGGGCACGTCTGGCTGTTGGCGGCCTGGCCGAACCGCGTGCTGCACGCGCACCACAGCTTGCTCTCGGTCGAAAGCTCTGCGTGCGTCTCCAGGCCGATGACTGGTTCGTACTCCATCCGCTCCTCTCCGTCTACGTCGTGGGCCGAAGGGCGCGGGCGTCCCTCAGGCGATGGCTGCTGCGGTGACCAGCCGCGGCTTCAGACGCCACGCAACGGCCGCCCCGGCTACAGCCCCGCCCAGATGCGCCGAGTTGTCCACGAATGGCGCGAAGAATCCCGTGCCAATGGTGTAGAACCCCCAGACCAACAACACGAAACCTATCCGTTTGTCGCGAAGGTAGAAGTGGTTGCGGTGCTTGTAGAAGAAAACAACGGCTGCCGCCTGAAGCCCAAAGATCGCCCCGGACGCGCCCACCGATGGGCCGGGATGCAACTGGATGCTAAGCAACCCTCCACAGACGCCGGCGGCGAAGTACAGGAGCATCAGCAGCCGCCACCCGTAAGCATGTTCGCATGCTACCCCGAGGATGTACAGCGCCACGCAGTTCCCGAACAGGTGCCCGAAGCTGCCGTGGAGGAACATGGAGCTCACCAATCGCCACACTTGGCCTTGCCTGACCAGGTTCTGCTGCAATGCTCCTGCAGCGACGATCGCCTCGGGGCTCTTGAGCGCGCCTACGGCAAGTTCCACGCCGAAGACAACTGCGCATGCCCCGATCAAGGCCAACGTGGCAGGAGGCGCCGGCGACATCTGCTTCTCGAAATCAACCCGTCCCCGACTCGAATCAGTGAACGGCTTGGCGGCCCCGCGCGCGAGCATGTCCGCCGTGATAGGGATGGGCGCCTCGGCCTCCGAGGACTCATCGTCTTCCTCTTCGCCGCTTCTCCCTATGCTGTGATCTTCGTCCGCGCTGGTCAAGGTCGCTTGCCGGCTAACGTCTCTCGCCTGTATCCAACATGACGCCCACGGCTAAGGCCACGCGCCTGTCGATCTTCCTGGCCGGGTCCGCCGTCATGTCCAGTACGTAACGGTCGAGGATCGTGAACTTCCTGTTGAACTCGCCCAGCACATTCCCGGTTGCGGGCTCGGTGAAGATGAAGTTGGTCCTGAGTACGCCGAAGAAAGAACCAAGGAACCGGCGCAGGAGAGAGAGGATGAACGAGTCCTCTTTGATCACGCACCATGCCTCTCCGCTGGGCTTGTAGCAGTACCACCTCTTCCGAAAGAGATCGTACACGTAGTGCTTGCGCAGCACGGCCAGATCGTTTCCCACAGCGTCCTTCACAGTATAGGTCGCCGTGAGGGCGTGAAACTTGGCGAGTTGGATGATGTCCAGCAAGCGCTGCGTCCTTGCGTCATCCCGGTAGAAGGTGACGTGGCGCTTTGCCAGGCAGAGGACCGCGACGGCAACGGTCGCCGCAATAGCTGCAGCCGCCCCGACGCAGCCGATCACGGCCTGCAGGGCCGATCCGTGTACTGCCCCCGCCACAGAAACCACAATAATTACCGAGACGATCGCCGTGCCGAGCGCAGCGAACAGGGCAAGAAGCCCCCTCCCGGTGTGGTAGGGCCGTTCCACGTACAAGAGTTCGTGGCCTTGGTCATCCCACACATGGTACTTCTCGCCGGTGAGGCTCATGAACTTCTGGCGCAACAGAAACTTGTCGCGGTCAAAGATGGCGTCTTGCGGCGCCGCCGGCAGCGGCACCTGAATGGCTGCACCGCACCGGGCGCACGCGACCTTTCTCCCCGCGTACTCGTCCTTCAGATCGTATGTTGCGCCGCAAGCACACTCGACACGCACCGCCATATCCGTCCCCTTCCTTTTGTCCGGCCTGTGGGTTGGATCGGCCGCCCCTACGCTGATAGACGGCCGCCGCGGCCTGTCGTCAGGCCAGCACAGCGGGATCTTCGGCGTCTTCTGCCGCAAGTATTGTCACCGAGGCCGCGCATTTGTCAAGATGATTGCCGTCGGCAGGGCGGGCGTGCCGCAAGGAGCCCGGCGGCGTGGCGTTTGCAGCTTCGCGCCGGCAGAGCTTGGCGGGTTCGGGCTTCCCGGGGCGGCGCGCCGCCGGCGCGGCCCAGCTCAGCGCCCTCAGCTTCCGCGAACCGGGGCACCGCCGCTGCCTTGCGAGGCGCCGCCGCCGGTGGGGCAGGCCCCGCAGAGCGCGCACTCCCCCGTGCGGCAGTCGGGCGTCATCTCGCCCCGGAAGGCCTTCTCGCGTTCGGCAAGCAGGAACTCCTTGTGCAGTCCGAAGTCCACGTGATCCCACGGAAGGACTTCGTCGAGGGGGCGGGGACGGTTAGCGTAGAAGCCCGTCGAGAGGCCCTCTTGCTCGAAGGCGCGCTGCCATAGCTGGAAAGAGAAGTGCTCGCTCCAGGCATCGAACTGGCCGCCGGCTGCCCTTACGCGCTTGATCACCCGGCCAAGACGCCGGTCGCCGCGCGACAGCACGGCTTCCAGCAGGCTGCAACGCGGGTCGTGGAACTTGTAGCGGACGCTCTTGCGGCGCGCGGTCCTGGCGATCAGTTCCCGCGCCGTTTGTAGGGCTTCCAGAGGCGCCATCGGCTCCCACTGGAACGGCGTGTGAGGCCTGGGCACGAAGGGAGCGATGCTGACGTTGACCTTGCCGAGCCCGCCTGCCACCTCAGCGCGCGCTTCGCTCACGCGCTCGCTTAGCTTGGCAATGGCTGCCACGTCCTCCGGCGTCTCCGTGGGCAGGCCGACCATGAAGTAAAGCTTTATGAGCAGCCATCCCTCGCTGAAGGCCGCCCGCACTCCGGCAAGGAGTTCGTCGTTAGTAACGTCCTTGTTGATCACGGCGCGGAGCCGGTCCGAGGCCACCTCCGGCGCGACGGTCAGTCCGCTTTTTCGCACCTGGCTGACCGCCTCCGGCAGGAGCCGAAGCTGGTCTCCCACGCGCAGGCTCGAGAGGGACAGGCTCACGCCCCGTGGCACCGCGAACTCGTTCATCTGCTTCAGCAACTCCTGGAAGTCGGGGTAGTCGCTGGAGGAGAGCGACGTGAGCGCTATCTCGTTGTAACCTGTCTTCCTGTAAGCCTCGCGCGCCAGCTCCACGAGCTGAGAGATGGGGCGCGGCCGCACCGGCCGGCGCAGCATTCCGGCCTGGCAAAAGCGGCACCCCCGCGTGCAACCACGCATGATCTCCAGACTTATGCGGTCGTGGACGGCCTCGACGAAGGGAACCAGAAGGTCCGTGGGGAAGTAGGCGTCCGCGAGGTCCAGGACCCTTGCGGCCTGAATCCGCTCCGGCAGCCCCCTCTCTATCGGACGAATGCTCCGGAGGACGCCGCCCGGGCCGTAGGACGCCTCGTAGTGCGCCGGCGCATAGACGCCCCGGATGCAACGGGCCGCCTCGATCATAATGTCGCGGCGCGACTTGCCCGCCGCCTTCGCCTCGCGCACCAGTTCCGCAAACTCGACGATGACCTCCTCGCCGTCGCCGATGAAGAAGAGGTCAATGAAGTCCGCCATCGGCTCTGGTGCGGCGGCCCCGGGCCCGCCCGCTATGACGATCGGGTCATTCGCGCCGCGGTCCGCACTTTCGGTCGGAATGCCTGCCAGCTCAAGCATGGCGAGCACGTTCGTGTAGAGCAGCTCGTACTGAAGGCTGAAGCCCACCACGTCGAAGTCGCGGACGGGCCTGAAGCTTTCCAGCGTGTAAAGGGGGATGCCGTGACGCCGCATCTGCTCCTGCATGTCCGGCCAGATGGCATAGGCCCGCTCCGCCGCAGCCCAGTCGAGGCGGTTGATGATCGAGTAAAGGATCTGGTAGCCGAGGTAGGACATCCCCACCTCGTAGAGGTCAGGGAAAAGGAGGGCGATGCTGACCTCGATGTTCGCGGGGCTCTTGCGGACGGCGTTCACTTCGCCGCCGATGTAGCGCGCCGGCGTCTCGACATAAGGGAGTATGCGCTGGTCGAGCAATTCGTGAATGCGCCCCGGGTCTATGGTCTGTCGGTTCATCGAGCTACTTCAATGGACGGGCAGGCTCACGAGAAAGGAGCGCATGTGTCTGCCGGGTTCGCCGCGGCAGCGGCCGAGCCGCGGCGCCGAAGCTGTGCCGACGGAACTGCTCCCGTTGAGTTGCGCCGGCCTTCCCCAGTCTAACAGGAGCATCCCGCGGAGTCTAACGTCGCAATCCGGGCCGAAGGCCCTTGCGTCGTAAGGCCGCTTCCCGCGGCCGCGCCAGCACGCTGGCAGCGGCTTGGGAGCTACCCTCGCACCTTGCACTGTTGTGAGTGAGGATGTACCTTAAGAGAGGCGGTGCCGTGGCAAGGGTCGCGGCGATCTTGCGTCTTGCGAAGGGGGGCATGTAATGTTTGTGCAGCAATTCTTCGTCAAGGGGTTGGCCCACAGTTCCTATCTTCTCGGGGGCGCCCGGACGTGTGCGATTGTTGACCCAAGGCGTGATGTCCAGGTGTACCTCGACGCAGCGAAGGCCATGGGCATGACGGTTACGCACATACTCGAGACCCACCTGCACGCGGACTTCATCTCCGGACATCTCGACCTGGCGGAGAAGACCGGCGCCCGCATTTATGCCCCGAAGTCCGCCAAGTGCAAGTTCGAGCACGCGCCCGTGGCGCAGGGCGACTCGTTCGCCGTCGAGGACATGGAATTGCGAGTGCTGGAGACGCCCGGCCACACGCCCGAGCACGTCTCGTACGTGGTGACGGACCTGTCCCGTGGGAAAGAGCCCGTGGCTGTGTTCTGCGGGGATACGCTATTCGTGGGCGACGTGGGGAGGCCCGACCTTTTCCCGGGGATGGCGAAGGAGTTGGCGTCGAAGCTTTACGACAGCCTGCACAAGAAGCTCGTGAAGCTGCCCGCTTTCTGCGAGGTGTACCCCGCCCACGGCGCCGGCTCGTTGTGCGGGCGGGCCATGGGCGCAAAGAGGACGAGCACGATCGGATACGAGCTGAAGTACAACGGCGCCCTGAAGGTACGGACGCGCGAAGCCTTCGTAGAGTCGCTTACGACAAACATGCCGGCGGCGCCCGACCACTTCAGCCGCTGCAGCGCGACTAACGCGGCCGGGCCCGTGCTCGTGCGGCGGCTGCCCCAGCCTCGGCCCCTGGAGCCTGCCGCCTTCGCCGCACGGGCGCGCCGCAAGCGGACCCTTGTGCTCGACGTGCGCAGCTATGAGGCATTCGGCGGCCAGCACGCGCCGGGAGCCTACCACATTGACCTTGGCGGCAACTTCTCGACGTTCGCCGGATGGGTGCTCCCGGTAGACCACGACGTGCTGCTCGTAACCGAGGGCGGCGAGCAGGCCGCGGACGCGGCGGCGATGCTGCATCGGGTCGGCCTGGACAGGGCGGTCGGCTACCTGGACGGCGGCATGTTCGCCTGGGCGACGTCAGGCCTGCCCACAGAGCACGTGCCGCAGATATCCTCTCATGAACTGCAAGGCTTGACGCGCGGCGGCGACGGAGTGACGCTCCTGGACGTGCGTGCGCTCCGGGAGTACGAACAGTTGCACATCGAGGGCGCCATCAACATCCCTGCACCGGACCTCAGGACCCGTTCGACGGAACTGAGGAATGACCTGTCCGTTGTCACCATTTGCAGCACAGGCCACCGGTCCAGCATGGCCGCGAGCCTCCTGAAGCAGCGGGGATTCGCGGACGTCCGGAACGTAGCGGGCGGGATGACGGGTTATTGGGCCGCGGGATATGCCCCGGAATGCCCCATGTGCGTTGCGCCCCATATGCCTGCGCCCGCGGGCATACGGACGAGGTAAGAGAGGGCGCCCTGCTCGCTTGTGGAACAGGGCTATGCCGGCGAGCGCCGAGAAGATAGAGGCGGCAGATGGAATGGCTGGCCATGAAGCAGTGGTCTCCTTACGCGGTGGGGGTCGCCATCGGGCTTCTGAACTGCGCGGCCTTTCTGCTGTGCGACAGGCCGATCGGGTGCTCGGCTGCCTACGCCCGCACAAGCGGCATGATTGAAAGGCTCTTCCGCGGCGCGAAGGCGGCGCTGAAGCCTTACTACAGGAAGTTCCCCCCGGTGGTGGACGGCGAGTGGATGCTGGTGCTCGGCATCATCATGGGGGCGTTCCTTTCGGCGAAGCTTTCGGGCCAGTTCGCCGGCGTGTGGGTGCCCGCCAAATGGGCGCAGGCCTTCGGCGCGGCGCCCCTCGTCCGGCTGATCGGCGCCGTCGTGGGCGGAGTCTTCGTCGGCGTCGGCGCGCGCTGGGCGGGAGGATGCACAAGCGGTCATGGCATCAGCGGCACCATGCAGCTTGCCGTCAGCAGTTGGATCGCCGTCATGTGCTTCTTCGCAGGCGGCATCGCTACGGCGATGGCCATCTTCAAGGTCTTCGCGACCTGAGGCGGAGGACCGGCGGTGCTCAAACCACTTCATACGAGGCGAGGCGCCCAGTTGGTGCTCGGCTTGCTCATCGGCATGGCCTTCGGGTTCCTGCTGCAGAAGGGCGGCGTGACGAAGTACGACGTCATCCTCGGCCAACTGCTTCTGAAGGACTTCACGGTCGTCAAGATCATGCTCTCGGCCGTGATCACGAGCATGATCGGCGTGCACCTGCTCGTGAGTCTCGGCTTGGCGGAGTTGCACCCCAAGTCCGGAGCACTGGGCAGCACGGCCGTCGGCGGGCTGATCTTCGGCGTGGGATTCGGCCTGCTCGGTTACTGCCCGGGCACCATTGCGGGAGCCGTGGGGAACGGCTTTCTGGACGCCCTGGTGGGCGGCATGGCGGGCATCCTGATTGGGGCCGGCCTGTTTGCAGCCCTGTACCCCGCCCTGGAAAGGACCTTCCTGCACAAGGCGGACTTCGGTGAGGTGACGCTGCCGCGCCTGCTGAACGTGAACCCGTGGGTTCTCGTCGTCCCAATCGCCACGGGCTTGGCGCTCTTGTTGGTCGTCATTGAGCGGGCCGGCCTGTGAACCGCTGAAGGCGGCCCCGCAGGCGTTCGCCATGGGGCGGCGGGCGTACGTCGGAATGTCGCGCGCCCAAAGCGGGCATCTTCTCTAAGGTTCATCGTCTTCTGCGTGAGAAACGGGGGATCGTTGGCGATCCCTATGCCGCTCGCCTCGGAGGGCGCCACCCCCTCATGCCGCACGGACTGCGGCTGCGGAGAAACCCAGTTGTCAAGTCGGTATCTGTAGGGTATACTGTACTTGATACTGTCCCAAGGGGGGAGGTTGTGCCTGCCGCCCGTCCTATCAGGGGCCACTTCTTCCGCTGAGGAAGTCAGTGCCCGGTCGCGTTCCCGAACATGTAGTTCAGCAGATCGTCCGCAGCGTGGATTTCGTGCGCCTGGCGGCCCGCTACTCTGACCTTAAGAAAAAGGGCAGGAACTACTGGGGCCTCTGCCCCTTCCACGAGGAAAAGACTCCTTCCTTCTCCGTTGATCCTGAGAATGGCCTCTACTACTGTTTCGGCTGCAAAGAAGGAGGGAATGTTTTCACTTTCCTGGAGAAGATGGAGGGGCTGAGCTTCGGCGAAGCCATGAGGAAGCTGGCCGCCGAAGCCGGGGTGGACCTGAGCCAGTATGAGGCAGAGTCGGGGCCGTCCAGAAGCGAACTGAGTACGCTGCGGGAGATCAACGAGCTGGCAACCAGCTTCTACCAGAAATGCCTGGAGAAGGGGAGGGGCGGCAGGAAGGCACTGGACTACCTGGCCCAACGGGGCTTTACCGACGGCTCGATAAGAGCTTGGCGGCTCGGGTACGCGCCCGACGGGTGGGACAACTTTCTGAAATGCGCTTTGGGGCGCGGCTACGAGCCGGGGTTGCTCGTTAAGGCGGGGCTGGCGTTGGAGCGGCCCGCCGAGGGGCGGACGCCAGGCTATTACGACAGGTTCCGCAATCGTCTGATGTTTCCGATAGACGACGCAACCGGCCGGCCGATCGGGTTCGGGGCGCGGGCCCTGGACGCCGATGCGCCGGGCGAGGGTACGGCAGAGACGGACCGTGAACCGCACGATGAGCCGAAGTACCTGAACAGCCCGGAAACGCCGTTGTTCAGCAAGGGCCGCTCTTTCTTCGGGCTTGCGCAGGGAAAGGAGGCAATACGGTCGGGCAAGACGGCGGTGATCCTGGAAGGGTACACCGACGTGATCATGGCCCATCAGTGCGGCGTGCCGGAGACTATCGCGGTGCTGGGCACGGCGCTCACCGAAGACCATGCCAGGGTGTTGAGCAGGCTTTGCAAGCGAGTGATACTGGTCTTCGACGCGGACGAAGCGGGACGCAAATCCGCCACCCACAGCATTGAGGTGCTGCTGAACCAGGATATGGAGATCCACGTGGCGGACTTGCCGGCCGGGCAGGATCCCTGCGATTTTCTTCTTGCTCAGGGCGGCGAGGCGTTCCGCGAGAGGTTGAAGGGAAGTCGGGGGTTCTTTGAGTTCAGGCTGGCTGTTGCGCGCGGCGAACACGATACGGGGACGATCGAGGGAAAGCTGTCCGCCTTCGGCGACGTGGCGGAGCTTGCCCTCACGGTCAAGGACAACGCCAGGCGGGATATGATCGTGCGCTGGCTGGCGCACGAGCTGGGCGTGAGGGAAAGCAGTGCCTGGTCCTATGTCCGGCAGCGCGAAGTACGGCGGGGAGTGCGCGCGCGCCCGGCCGGCCAGGGGACCGAGACGAAGCTTTCGGCTGAGGCAGCCCTGCCGGGCGAACTGCTGGGCCTTTTGCTCGCGCACCCGGAGCTGATCTCGGAGGCCGCCGGGCGATTGGATTGTGAGCTTCTCCCCGATTGTACGGAGAGGGACCTTCTGAAGCGCGTCATCGGGAGCGGCCTTGAAGGCGAGGGTTGGGAGACACGGAAGTTCATTGGCTCCCTCAATGACGGTGACCTTGCCGCTGTAGCGTCGAGGGCCATGGCCGAGGAGGATGCCAGAGGGGAGAGGATCAAGGAAGCTTCGGTGAAGGAACGACTCGAGGGCTACCTCGATTACGTCGAACATAAGAGGGCGGCGACGGCCAGGGCTGTGATCCCGGCCGGTGACGAAGAGCTTAGGGAACAGGTGCGCCGGTTGAAGGAAAAGGACGGAAGATCGGCGGCGCGGCGCGGCAATGGTCGGCCGGCATCAGGCCGTTGAACGCTGCGAATTGCATAAGTCCAGGAGCTGTAGATCAATGAGCGAGAAGAAGACAGTTGAAAAGCCCACCATCGAAGAACAGATCAAAGGTCTCATCGAGCAGGGCAAGCTAAAGGGCTTCCTGACCTATGAGGAGCTGAACGACTTCCTGCCCGACGACGTGGTGAGCCCTGAATACATAGATGAGATACTGCTGACCCTCGACGAGAAGGGCATAGAGCTCGTAGACGAGCGGGACCTTGAAGAGGAGGAAGAAGGGGAGATCCTCCTGGCCGTGGAAGACGAGCCCGAAGAGCCCGAAGCGGCCGAAGAGGAGGAAGAGGGCGTAGCGGTCAGCATGGACAAGATAGATGACCCCGTGCGCATTTACCTTACTCAGATGGGCCAGATTCCGCTTCTGAGCCGCGACGAGGAGATCGCGCTGGCCAAGCGGATCGAGATCGCCCGCAAACGCTTCCGCCGCAAGATACTCCAGTTTACGCCGTCCGTGGAGAACTGCATTGACATCCTGCAGGAAGTGCACGACGGCGCGCTGCCGTTCGACAGGACGCTGAACGTGAGCGCGCTGCCAGACCTGCAAAAGGAGGCGATGGTCGCCAGGGTCCCCGAGAACCTGAAGACCATCCGCCGGCTGCTTGACAAGAATCACGCGGACTGGCAACTGTACCGCAGGCGGAACGTGAGCGAGAAGAAGAAGGTCGAGACGCTCAAGGCCATCCGCAACCGCTCTCGCAAGTGCATGATACTGCTCGAGGAGCTGTACCTGCGGATAAAGCGGATACAGCCCCTCATGGACGCCGCTAACAGCCTCTACGACCGCATGAAGCGCATCCAGACGGAGCTGGACGAACTCGGCAAGACCAACGGGAACAAGGCCAAGAAGCGAGGGCTTGAAGGCGAACTCAAGCACTTGGAGGATCGCATCTGTGCGCCTTACACGCTGTTCGCGCGTCAGGTGGAGTCTACGCGCCTTGTGCATGGCCAATACGAGCAGGCCAAGCAGGAGCTTTCGGGCGGCAACCTGCGGCTGGTGGTCAGCATTGCCAAGAAGTACCGCAACCGCGGCCTGAACTTCCTGGACCTGATCCAGGAGGGCAATACCGGCCTGATGCGTGCGGTGGACAAGTACGAGTACAGGAGGGGCTACAAGTTCTCGACCTACGCGACGTGGTGGATCCGGCAGGCCATCACGCGTGCCATCGCGGATCAGGCGCGGACCATCCGGATCCCCGTGCACATGATCGAGACGATGAGCAACATCCGCAACATCGTGAAGCGGCTGATCCAGGACAAAGGTCGCGAGCCGACCTTAGAGGAAATCTCCAAGGCTGCCAGCTTGAGCATCAGCGAGACGCGGCGCGTCTTGAAGATCTCCAAGCGGCCCATCAGCCTCGACCGCCCCATCGGCGAGAGCGAGGACAGCTTCTTCGGCGATTTTATCGAGGACGAGACCACGGCCAGCCCGATTTCGCTTGCCACGCAAGAGATGCTGAAGGACAAGATCGATTCGGTCCTCAACACCCTGACGTACCGCGAGCGGGAGATCATCAAGCTGCGCTACGGCCTCGGCGACGGCTACACGTACACCCTCGAGGAAGTCGGCCGCATATTCAACGTCACGCGCGAGCGCGTCCGTCAGATCGAGGCCAAAGCCGTGCGGAAACTGCAGCACCCAGTCCGCAGCAGGCAACTCGAAGGGTTCATTGACAGCCTGCCGGACAACACGTAGACTATGCGTCATCCGTTTGCATGGGAGCGAGACTAAGGCCGGGTGTTGCGAGCAACGCCATTGGACACTCTTCGCAGGTGCCCTGCGCGGTCGGGCGGGGACGCAGCTTCAGCATGTTGCTGCCCGACGGTCGCGTGGCGGCACCGGACGCCTTCATGGCCCGAGCTCGAAAGAGATCGGGCCTTTTTTAGTCCCTGTGGCGGGCCCGTCAAAGGCCCGAATTGACCTCCACCCTATGAAACAGACCCTTGAACGGATCAGCGCCTTACAGGACTTGAACCGGCAGATTGAGCAGCTCCAGCGCGAAGCGGAGATGCTCTCCATTGACGTGCGCAACCTGGAGCGGCAGTTAGAAGAGAGGAAGCGCCGCGCTGCGCAGGCGCATCAACAGCGTCGTGACGCCCTCCGGCAGGCAGACGCCGTCCAGATGAAGATCAGCGAGGCCGAGGCGGACATCGCCCGTCTGAAAGGCCAACTGAACGTCACGAGAAACCAGAAGGAATACGACATCATCCGGCACGCCATTCTGAGCCGTCAGGCGGACGTCCAAAAGTGGGAAGACGACGGGCTCGCCGCTTTGCAGACTGTGGACGAGCTGGCCAAGGAGGAGGCGCGCCTGGCCGAAGAGGTCCGCCGGGCCGAAGGGGAGTTGACAGCGACAAAGGGGCAGGTGGCCGAACAGCAGGCCGAATTGGACCGACGCATGGCCGACCTGCGGGAGGAGCGGGACGGCGTCCGGCGTGACATCAACCCCAACGTTCTCTCCGCCTATGAACGCCTGACCTCCCACCATCGCAGCCGCGCTTTGGCCGAGGTGCGGAACCGCATCTGCCAGGGGTGCTACACGCGGATCACAAAGCAGACCGAGAACCTCCTGATGCGCGGCGACGAGATCGTCTACTGCCATAGTTGCGGCCGGATGCTGATGCTGGTGGACTGACGCGGTTCCTGGCCGTTCCTTCCTGCCTCCTGTTGACCTGCGCGCCTCCATGCCTCCTGCGGCAAAGCGGCTTCGGGATTTGGCAAGGGACGCAGCGATGGCTACAATCAACGGCCGCGGGGCCTGACGCGGGCCTCGGATCAGGCAGCCCGAAGCGGAGGAACGCCATGACGGTAACCGTGGGGTTCGTTGGTGCCGGGGGGATCGCGCGCGCCCACCTGGCCAACCTTCGTCAGATTGAGCATGTGGCCGTGCGGGCCATTTCCGATGTTGAGAAAGAGCGCGCGGAGGCGGCTGCCGCTCCTTGGGGCGCCAAGGTTTACACGGACTGCATGGACATGCTCGACGGCGAGGCCTTCGACGCTGTCTATGTCTGCGTGCCGCCCGCCATGCATGGTAGCCTGGAAATCAGGCTGGCGGATCTGGGCCTGCCCTTCTACATAGAAAAGCCGCTGCACCTGGACCTCGTCGTCGCCGCGCAGGTGGACAGCATGGTCCGCGAGAAGAACCTTGTCACCGCCGTCGGCTATCAGCTCCGGTACTCCGACGCCGTGGCCGCCGCGCGCGACCAGTTGGCGGACCGGCAGTTGACCCTTGCCCAGGGCTTCTACCTGGGCGGCCTGCCCGGCGCTGGGTGGTGGCGGCGCAAGGCCCTGTCCGGCGGCCAGGTCGTGGAGCAGTCCACGCACATTTACGACCTGCTGCGCCACTTGGCCGGCGAGGTGGAGACCGTCTGCGCCGTCGCCTCAACCGGCGCCATGACGGACGTGGAAGGTTACGACGTTGAGGACGCCAGCGTCGCGATCCTGGAGTTTTCCAACGGCGCGGTCGGCCAGGTGGTGAGTTCCTGCGTGTTGACCGGAGGCGGTGAACCTTACGTAGGTCTGCGGTTCGATGCACGCGGGTACACGCTGAAACTGACCTGGGACACGTTAGAGATCGCCGACGGGGGCCAGCGGCGCACGGAGTCCTTCCCCGAACCGGCAGGCGGCTGGACGGGCCGCGCGGACAGGGCCTTCATTGAGGCGGTCCGCAAGCGCGACGGGTCGGCTGTGAGGTCCGACTACTCGGACGGCCTGCACACGCTTGCCCTCACGCTCGCCGTGAACAAGTCGCTGGAGACTCGCGAGCCCGTGAGCCCGGCGGAGCTGCTCATGGCAGCCTCCCACGGATGCACATAGCGGGGCCAGCGGGAGTCTGCCGAGACCGCAAGCGCCTGGTCACACGTGCCTGCGCCCGAAGATGGCGGTGCCGATGCGGACCATGTTCGCCCCTTCCTGGACGGCCACGCGGTAGGAGTTCGTCACGCCCATTGAGAGGAACTTCATCCGGATGTTCGGGGCTTTGAGCGCCTTCAGTTCCTCGAAGAGGTGCCGCATGCGGCGGAAGTACGGGCGCGCATCTTCCGGGTCCTCGCAATAGGGCTCCATCGTCATGAGGCCATCCACGCGGACCTTCGATAGCGAGCTGATTGCTTCGAGAAGAGGGCGTGTCGCTTCGGGCGGAACGCCGCACTTGGTGTCTTCGCGCCCAACGTTCACCTCCACATAGGCGGTCACAGGGCGTTCGGCGCGCTCGTTCAGGGTCTGGGCCAGGCGAAGCGAGTCCACGCTCTGTATCACGTCAAAGAGGGGCAGGGAGCGGCTGACTTTGTTGCGCTGAAGACGACCTATGAGGTGCCACTGAACCGAGCCGGCGGCAGCGCCCAGTTCCGCCAGCATGTGTTCCGCCGCCTGAACGTGGTTGTGCCCTATCGCCGTTGCGCCTGCCTCGATAACGTCGGCCACCTCGTGGGCGGCGCGCCCCTTAACTGCGACGACTACGGTCACCTCTTGCGGGAGCGAGTCCCTGATGCGCCGGTAGTTGTCAGCGGCGCCCGACGGGGACATGCGTTTCCTCCGAACGGCGCAAGGGCTGGTGTTCACTTTCCTGCCAGCGCTTCCTGGATCAGCGCCGCAACGCGCCGGCCGGACTTCAGCATGCCGCCGAAGATGGGGCCCATCCGCGGCAACTGGAACGTGGTGCAGACGGCCATGCCGGCGACGTAGAGTCCTGGGTAGACCTCGCATGCCCTGTCAACGACGCCTGTCTCGGCGGGCTCGACGTCCATGAAGCCTTCGCCGATGCGCCCCGGCAGGAAGTCCGGCAGCTTGTTGCGCAGTATGTTCACCAGCTCGGCGGCGTGGCCGGTGGCGTCCACGACTTTCCTGGCGCCGAAGCAGACGGGGTCCACGTGCAGGCCGGCCATCACGATGGGGGTGGCGTTGACGACGACGCCGCAGACGACGCGGTCCTTCAGGACGATGTCTTCCACCTCGGTCAGGTTGAAGATCCGGGCTCCGGCCTGCTCGGCGCGGTAGGTGAGGGCAGCGGCCATCTCGACCGCCCCGACGGCGTAGAGGCGGCCGCGCCGGGCGCTCCTGACGCCGAGGTCGTCCAGAATGTCTGTTTCCTCTACAATTACTATATTATGGCCCGTCCCGCCGCCCCAGATGCCGCCGCCGGTCGAAAGCCGTTTTTCGAGGACGACCGTCCTGAGGCCCGCCCTGGCCAGGTAATAGGCGGCGATGAGGCCGGACGGGCCGGTGCCCACCACGATGACGTCGCTTTGGAGCGATGCAAGGTAGTTCTCGGTGTAGGCCTCGATGATGGCCTTTGTGATGTCTACTTCCTTCATTTTGCTTCCTTTAGGGGCGGGCGTCAGCTTGATTCGAGGAACTCATCCACGAAGTGGATGTTGAAGTTGCCGTTCACGTACCCGCCGTGCTGGATCAGGTCGCGATAGAAGGGGATGGTGGTGTGAATGCCCTGGATAGTGAACTCGCTGAGGCTTCGCCGCAGGCAGGCCAGCGCCTGTTGCCGAGTAGGCTGGTGGACGATGAGTTTGCCGATCAGAGAGTCGTAGAAGGGCTTGACTTCGTAGCCGCTGTAGCAGTGCGTGTCAAGCCGCACGCCCGGGCCGCCGGGCGCGATGAACTGCGTGATCGTGCCGGGAGACGTGCGGAAGCCGTCGGCGGGATTCTCCGCGTTGATGCGGCATTCGACAGCGCAGCCGCGGAACTCAACCCGCTTCTGCTGCAAAGAGAGTTCCTCGCCGGCCGCGATGCGGATTTGCTCCTTGACGAGGTCCACGCCGGTCACTTGTTCCGTGACGGGGTGCTCGACCTGGAGGCGGGCGTTCATCTCGATGAAGTAGTACCGGCTGTTTTCGTCCACGAGGAATTCCACGGTGCCGGCGTTGGTGTAGCCAACTGCCTGGGCGATGCGAATGGCGGCGCGCGTGAGCTTGTCGCGCAAGTCAGAGTTGATGCCCGGGCTCGGTGTCTCCTCAATCAGCTTCTGGAAGCGCCGCTGGATCGAGCAGTCGCGCTCGCCGAGGTGGATGGTGTTGCCGTGCTGGTCGGCCAGTATCTGGACCTCCACGTGGCGGGCCCGCTCCATCACTTTCTCGATGTAGACGGCGGGGTTCTTGAAGGCCATGCCTGCCTCGCTCCGGGCGACGGCGAGCATGTTCTTCAGGCTGATGTCGTTGTGGGCAACCCTCATGCCGCGGCCGCCGCCGCCCGCTGCAGCTTTGACCATGACCGGGTAACCAAGCCTATGCGCGAGGGCCAGAGCCACCTCTTCGTCTTCGATAACCTCGCCGCTGCCCGAAATAACGGGCACCTTGTTCTTCCTGGCTATGTTCAGCGCTTCCACCTTGTTTCCGACCTTCCGCATGGCGTCGGAGCGGGGGCCGATGAAGACGATGTTGGACTCCTCGCAGATCTCGGCGAACGTCTCCTCTTCGGCCAGGAAGCCGTAGCCGGGGTGGATGGCGTCCACGTTGGTGATCTCAGCGGCGCTGATGATGCGGGGGATGTTCAGGTAGCTTTCGGCGGGCGGTGCGGGGCCGATGCAGACGGCCTCGTCGGCAAGCTGGAGGTAATTCGCGCTGGCGTCCGCCTTGGAGTAAACGGCCACGGTTTCTATGCCGAGCTCCTTGCACGCGCGCAGAATGCGGAGCGCGATCTCACCCCGGTTGGCGACAAGGACCCTGCTAAGCATTCTCGTGTACCTGCGCCAGCGGTCAGGCCGAGGGACCTGCGGGCGGCCCGGCGCAACCGTTACTCCTTGGGGGGCTCGAGGAGGAAGAGGACCTGTCCGAATTCGACGGGCTCGCCGTCCTCGACCAGTATTTCAACGATACTGCCGATGGTCTCAGCTTTTATTTCGTTCATCACCTTCATGGCTTCAATGATGCAGACGACCGTGTCCGGCCTGACTTCGGACCCGATGCTCACGTAAGGGTCACTGGCCGGGTCGGATGCCCTGTAGAAAGTGCCCACCATGGGGGAGGCGATCTCGATCAGCTTCTCGTCCCTGACAGTCCGAGCCCCGCCCGCCGAGGGCTGGCTTATCTGCAACGGAGCTTGCAGGGCAGCCGAATAGGCAGGCGCATGCGACACCGGGGCCAGGTTCAGGCCGGGCGGCAAGTATTGAATGGGCAGGTTCTTTCGTATCTTCACTCGCAGGTCGGGTTCCTCCACTTCGATTTCAGCCAGATCGTTCTGCGTCATTATCTCGATCAGTTGGCGAACCCGTTCCACTGCGTCCATGTTTGGATCCCCCCTCTGTCGGTCTTCGTTAACGGTGCCGAAAGCGTCGTAGCGCGCGGCCAACAGCGTGGCGCCCTTGAGCCCTGCGATCACCCACCGGGGCACATGAGTTGCTCCGGCCTCCGGGGCAATGAAGAGAGCACCTCGTGACCATCAGGAGTGATCAACGCCATTTCCTCAATCCTCACCCCCACGTCTCCGGGCACATAGATGCCCGGTTCGACGGTCACGACCATCCCGGGCAGCAAGACGGTGTCGTCGCCCGGACCCAGACGCGGCGCTTCGTGCACGGCGAGCCCCACCCCGTGGCCTATGCCGTGTCCGAAGTTGGCTCCGTAGCCGGCCTTAGCCATGACGGCTCTGCCTGCCGCATCGGCCTCGCCAGAACGGTTCCCCGGCTTGAGCTTTCCGAAAACCGCCGCCTGGGCATCCAGAACGACGTCCACCAAGGCATTGAGTTTCGGAGGGATTGTATCCCCGTGTAGCAGGCGTGTCAAGTCGGAGCAGTAGCCGCCCAGACGGGCGCCCCAGTCGAATAGCACGCCGTAGTGCGGCTGCACCTGGGCGTCTCCCGAGACGGCATGCGGCATGCTCGCGTGGGAACCGACGGCGCAGATGGTCTCGAAGGCCGCGCCGTCGGCCCCCCGAACGCGCATCTCGTACTCGAGCCGGGCGGCCAGCCATCGCTCGCTCCGCCCGGGCTCGACGAGCTTCAGCACCTCCAGGAAGGCCGCCTCAGAGGCCCGCAGAGAGGCCCGGATGGCCTCGACTTCGTCGGCATCCTTTCGAATGCGCATCTTCTCGGCGATGCCGGACTTGCGGCTGACCACTTCCACCGGGCTCGCCGCTGCGGCAACGGCCAGGAAGTCGGCGTGGGTCACGTTGGCGGCGGTCAGCCCCATCTTCTTGACGCCAAGAGCTTTACACAAAGAGCCAATCTCTTGCGCCACAGGGGTGTGGCGGTCCACCACCTCGTCCACGCAGGCTTCCCGTCCCGCCTGTTCGACATAGCGAGAGTCGGTCACGAGGACGGCCCGGCCAAGCGTGATGAGGAGTGTGCTGTCCTCCCCGGTGAAGCCGCACAGATAGCGCACGTTGAGGCTGCTGACGATCCAATAGGCGTCCAGGCCGGCCCGTTCGAGTCGCGCTCGGAACTCGGTCATGCGCTTTGCGTGGACCATCTGTCTGCCCTCATAGTGCAGGAAGCGGATTATAACGGGCCGACGACGGCCCCGCAAAGGGGCGACGAGGGCGTCGCAATGGCCGCGGAGCGGGTGCGGCCGGAACTCGGCCCCGGGGCAGGCGACCAGCGGCGACGCAAGACCGCCCGCGCAGGTGGCGATCCGCGGCGCGCGCTCGGCATCCTGGGCTTGCGTCTGGCGCAGTCTCGGGCCGAAGCCCGTCGGAAGGTATGCGCCGCTGCGAGTGGCTGATAGGCGGGTACCCGCGGCGTTTGGGTGGACGTAGGAGCGGACGAGAACGAAAAAACCGTGCCAAGAGTCGCCTTTCCCGGCGACAAAGAGACCTGCGGATGCCTTCCAAGGGCTCCGTGGGGCCTCTGTGAATCACTTTTTGGGTGTAAGTGGTTGCCTACAAAGGGGCTGCGCGAAGTTAGGTTCGTTTCGCAGAGAGACATTCTCACCACATTTGCCCGCCCGTTGCCTTGGGCGGGACGAACAGGACTCGCCACACTAACTGGCGGGCAGGCCGTCAACGACGGCCAGACATGTTGACATACGTCAACACAGATGAAGCACCGATCCGTGCGGGCGTTTCGGGCTGGCAACTCACTGCCAGCCACCGGGCCATCATACTCGATCAGGGAAAGGCGTGCGTCCGTTTTGGGCTCATTTGGCCGCTAATCTTGAGAATTCTTGGCGAACACGCGTCGTTGGCTTGCCGGAGGCCTTGCCCATCTGTCCGCCCCGCCCCGTTGGGGCGGCTAGCGCGACTCTGCGGGCGCCAAGAGGCGCCCACGAGTTGGGCTCATCTGGCCCTTGGCGTCTTGAAAAACGAGAATTGAGCCATCCGCCACACGAAGGGCGGGTAACTGCGACACTGGGAACACGGAGGGCGACGGCTTGAACCACGACGGCACAGCGCCCCCAACGTCGAGGCCGCAGATCCAATCCCGGGTGTCAGAAGAGGCTTCCGATGCGGAGGTAAGAGGGCAGGGAGGACGGCGAAAGAGAGGGCACGGGCCACTCATTCGGGCTCCGCTGACCCGCAGCAGGCAGATGGACACAGGTTAGAACGCAAGGATGAAGTTTGAAGGATGAAGGCAGAAGGAAGGGGCAGGGGGCAAGGACGAATGCAGGATGACGAATGGCCAGGGAGGCAAGGCGGGGCAGCAAGCATGGAGTGTCAACGCTTAAGCATGAAAGCAGAGGGACGCGGGCGGCAAATGCGCCTGTCCTCCGTAGCTTGCGCGGAGGAGGGTATGGTGTCCCTCTGGGTTTCCAGGTCACGCGGCATGTCACGAAGGCATCGCTGGGAACGGCCGTTGACGCCCCGTGAGCAGGGGCATAAAATGCGTGGCGCCCCCAGTACATCTTGCGGGAATGCGGCTCCTGAGAGGTCGGCTGCAAGCGGCGGCAGACGGGAACGTGCCCTCGTGCTCAGGGGAAGCCCGAAGGGCGTGCGGAGCCAGATGGACGAGGCCTGGGCGGCACGTCATGCTGATCTGTATAAGACCCCGCTTGTCCGGAGCAAGAACACGCAAGTCATTGGCAGGCAAGAGCTTGGAACCATTCCCGGCCAGTTGCCGGTAAGGGGCTTAGACTGATAGCTGAAGCTCGCAAGAAGCTAATGCTGGTCAGTCTTCTCATTGTTAGAGGCGCGGCGCGGGCAGGCGCTCGGCTGGAGGTGGCAATGCTGAAACAAGACATCGAGGAGATACGAGAAGCATTCCGGGCGGGGCGGTTCACCAACGAGGCCACCGTATGCCAAGGCATCGTTCTCCGCATCCTTCACGCGTTGTCTTGGCCCACTTATGATACGGAAATCGTCTCTCCCGAGTATTCGGTTGAAGGTCGGCGAGTCGACTTCGCCCTCTGCCATCCCGCCGGAAAGCCTGTGGCCTTCGTCGAGGTGAAGCAGGTCGGGCAAAGCGATGGAGCGGCAGAACGTCAACTGTTCGAGTATGCATTTCACAAGGGCGTCCCGATGGCCATTCTGACTGATGGCCAGGACTGGCAGTTCTTCCTCCCAGCCGAGCAGGGAGAGTATGGAGAGCGGCGAGTCTACAAGCTGGACATAGTGGAACGCGAAATCGAGGAAACTGTCGCTCGGCTGGAGCGCTACCTGAACTACCAGGCCATATGCTCTGGTGGGGCAATGCAGGCCGCAAGAGCAGACTATCAGAACGTTGCGCGAGAGCGGCAGATCAGGGAGACGATGCCAGAGGCTTGGAGGAAACTCGTCGAGGAAGAGGATGATCTACTCCTCGAACTCATTGCGGACCGTGTTGAAGCGCTCTGCGGGTACAAGCCTGACCCTGATACCGTGGCTGTGTTTCTTCGCGATCGCGTCCAGCTTAGGGGTGCTGCCACAGCTACCGCCACGCCAAAGGTCGTTGCCGCTGCTCCAGTTGCGCCTCAGGTTGGAACGCGCGGACCCTCCACGAGGGGGCAGCAGGACCCGGATCACGTTGGCTTCGTTCTTAATGGGAAGCTGTACCCCTCCCGGAACGCTCGCGAAGTTTTTGTGAAGGCATTCGGAGAGTTCGCGGACCGAGATCCTACGTTCCTCGAGCGCTTTGCTGCGCTTCCAAAGCACGGGAGAACGCGACGCTACTTGGCTCGGTCAAGAGACGAGCTGTATCCCGGGCGGCCTGACTTGGTCCGCGATTTCTCGTACGAGCTCAAACCCGGTTGGTGGCTGGGGATCAATCTCAGTCGGAACGCGATCGAGCGAATCCTGGAGATGGCGTGCGAGGTGGCGGGTTTGAGATACGCGGTTGACCTCAAGGTTAACTTGGGGACGTGAGAGTTGGCGTCTTACAAGCGGTTCGAGCGGACGCGAAAAGATGGGCCGCTCAAGCGCGCGACGTTAGACGCTTCAGAAAGGGCATGAGCCGGGCATGTTGAGCGTCAAGACGTACCAGGTTGGTCGCTGGACAGTTCCGGCAGTGGGATTTGAGCCAGAGGACCTTCGGTTGACGTTCGTTGTCAACGGGGTCGTCGGCAACTCTGTGACTACCTCGCCGAGCGGAAGGAAGCGGCTCACGGAATGGAAGGTGGCGGTCGCGCGCGCCGCAATAAAGGCACGCGGGATGTCGCCTCTCGATCCGACGTGGACTTACACCGTATCCGCAGGGTTCTCCTTCAACGTCGCAGCCCACGGCTCCCAGCCCCTTGACGTGGAGAACTTTCTGAAACCGACCTTCGACGCTCTCGCAGCGGGCTTGTTCTGCGATTCAGGGCAAGATCCGCGAGCCATCGAACGGTTCAACTTCGACGATTCGGGGTTCCGCTATCTCTTCGTTCATCGCCTCGCCGACGCGTTGGATATTGGGCAGGAAGGCGTGGCGATCGTTCTCAGCATCCGGAAAGGGGATGCAACGAGTCTGGGCTTCTGACAGGCCAGAAGATGTGGACCCTTCGGAGGGTGTAAGGGCGCGTGCAGTGCTTCGGGCCGGCTTCAGCAGGCGCTCTTACGCACAGGCAATCATGTGTCCAGATGTCGAGGGCGGTGGGATGATGACGGAAGAGGAGAGGAATCGCACGCTTCTGTTCGTTGCCATTCAGGTCTTTTTCCTCCTTGTTTCGCCGCTGGCCGGAGGCTTCCAGTACAAGGTCTGGTCCATGCTGGACAGCGCGATCCTGGTGGTCTCCCTTGGCCTGACCGGGCTGGTTTTCGTCCTGGACAAGAAGAGGGCTCGGGATACCGTTTTCAAGGCGGCGATGGTGTGCTATATTCTGGGGGTGCTGGACATAAGCCTGAACATCTTGTTGTCGGGCTGGGTAGGATGGGGCAACCCATGAGTGATCGGTTTCTGGCGCGAAGCATGGTTTCGCATGGGCGACGCTCGTGCGCACTCTGATGCTTCGTGTGAGGGCGGCTGTGGCCGGGCCTTAATCCTTTGGAAATCAGGGAGGGAGTCAGGCGTGAGTAGAATGAGAATTGTCGCATTGGCTGTCGTAGTGATGTTGAGCGTGCCTGCGTTTGCCGAGGATGCCACGCCAAGCGCGATCTTTGAGAAGACCAAGTCAACCTACCAATCCATGGAGACGTACAAGGCAGAAGGAAACATCGTGGCAGACGTCGATACCGGCGGAATGCAAATGAAGACCGAGACCTCGTTTTCTATGCTGCTCAAGAAGCCAAACCTCTACCTCATTTCCTGGACCCAAAAGTACATGCCGATGCCGGGCATGGCTCAGTCCGGAGCGGTGTGGAGTGACGGCACACAGCCATATCTCTACATGGGAATCATGAATGCATATTCCAAAATGGGGAGTGACGAAGTGGCCTTGGGCGCTGCAACAGGGGTTTCCGGCGGTGCCGCTTTCACAATACCGTCGCTCTTCCTGTCAGTATGGAAAGGACAACCGTCTCCGTTCTCCAGGCTAAGAGACCCCAAGATAGAAAGGACCGAGAAGGTCGGAGAAGAAGACTGCTATGTCATTAGCGGAGCCTCAACGATATCAAAAATGGAAACGTTTTGGATATCGAAGTCGAAGTATCTCATTATGCAACACAGTCGTTCTCTTGAGCCTCCTGAAGGGGGTGTGACAATGCCCGAAATGACTGATGAACAAATTGAGCAAGCGATCAAGGCCATGGGGCAGGAAGTGACGGAAGAAAACAAGAAGAGGCTGAGAGAGACGATGAACAGGTCAAGGGAAGTACTCAAGACTGCGAAGATCAAAGGCTCTTCCACCGAGTCTTACGTGAAAATATCATCCCCGGAAATGGGCAAGAAGGATTTTGAGTTTGCACTACCTAAGGGCACAGTCCTCAAGGATTCCTTGTTTGGTGGAGCCCTGAGTGGTAGCAAGTAGGACTCGTGGCAGGGAGTCAGCCCGGTCGCTCCGCCCCCGGCTTCGGGAGATACATAGCCGCCATAAGCCGCGCCTATCCTGCCACTGGAGGCGGCAAGATCGGCCGTCTGTGGTGTAGGCCGGTTCGTTTTCAGACTGCCACGATGGCAGACCCTCCTCGACGATAGCTGATCGCACGCCTACGTCAGATGTGGCGCGAAGGCAGGGAGTGCCCTTGAGGTGCCCTCATTCCATGCGCCAAGTGTTATGAGAGGTCTCCTGCCAAAGGCGGCAGGCTGGAAAGGCCTTCCCTCGCGGGCATATAATCACTCAGGCCGACCTCAGGGGGACGATGCGGGCTGATGCGGAAACCGTCAGACGAGAAGTACTTCGGGGCTGAGGAGATCGTGCGCCGGCTTCGCGATGCGGGGTATCAGGCCCTTCTGGCCGGCGGGTGCGTCCGCGACCTTCTTCGGGGAGAGAACCCCAAGGATTACGACGTGGCGACGAGCGCCTTGCCTGATCTGGTGGCCGAGCTGTTTAAGGAGACAAGGCCCGTCGGCAGGCAGTTCGGGGTCTGCCTGGTCATCCTGGGCGGACGTTCTTACCAGGTCGCGACCTTCCGCACGGACATGGCTTATTCGGATGGCCGGCATCCGGACATGGTTGCTTTCTCCAGCCCCGAAGAAGATGCAAAGCGCCGGGACTTCACCATTAACGGCATGTTCTGGGACCCCATCGGGGACCGAGTTCTGGACTTCGTGGGCGGGCAAGAGGACCTGGAGAGCCGTCTGATCCGGGCCATTGGTGACCCTGAAAAGCGTTTCCGAGAGGACCATCTGCGGCTGATCAGAGCGGTGCGGTTCGCAGCGCGCCTTGGGTTTGCCATCGAGCCGAAGACCAGGCGCGCCATCGAGTCCCTGGCGGAGCTGGTTGTCCAGGTCAGCGCGGAGCGGCTTCAGGAGGAACTGAGGGTCATTCTGACGGACCGTGACCCGGCCGGCGCGCTGCGCCTGATGGATGAGCTGGGGATGCTGAGGGTAGTGTTCCCCGAGCTGGAGGATGCGAGGGGGTGCGAACAGCCGGAGAATTACCATCCTGAAGGGGACGTGTTCGTCCACTCAATCCTGACCGTGGAGAAGCTTGGGCCTCATCCCGACTTCGGGCTCGCGCTGGCCGCCCTGCTTCACGACATTGGGAAGCCCGAGGCGAGCCGGCGCGCCGGGCCGAAGAAGTTCAACGAGCACTCGAGGTTGGGGCGGGACACCGCGTACGAGGCCTGCCGGCGGCTGCGGCTGTCCAATGACGAGACCGAGCGGGTCTGCTGGCTGGTGGGGCGGCACATGTACTTCAAAGACGCGCGGAAGATGAAGGAGAGCAAGCTCAAGAGGCTGTTCGCCGAGTCAGGGTTCGAGCAGTTGGCCGCCTTGCACCGCGCGGACGCCCTGGGAAGCTGGGGCAACTTGGAGGATTACGAGTACGTCATGGAAAGGCGGCGCACGATGACGGTGGAAGAGATGAAGCCGCCGCCGCTGATCACGGGGGACGACTTGATCGCGATGGGTTACAGGCCCGGGCCGATCTTCAAGCAGGTACTGGACGCCGTCCGCGAGGCGCAGTTGGATGGGGAAGTGCGGACGTTCGAGGAGGCCAGAGGGCTCGCCCGACAGAAGGCGGAAGCACTCTTGCGCGGAGCAACCCTTGGCGTGGCCCACGAGGAAACGCGGGGGCCGTCAGAAGAGGACTGACGGGCGCACAGGCTACTTGTGCCGGCGAGCCTTGGCGGCGGGAGGCTGCCAGGGCTCCGGCATGGGCTGGGCGGGGCGACGGATGCCGTCTACAAGCATGACGAGGCCGAAGGTCGCTGCTCCGAGAGAGAGAACCTGGAAGATCGTCAGTCCGCCCAGGGCTGGTGAGGGCTGGGTGTCCGCACGGAAGAACTCATTCACAAAACGGGCAGATCCGTAGAATATGGCGTAGAGCCAGGCGACGTCGCCCGCGCGGCGCCGGCGGAACAGCAGGAAACTGAGGATGCCGAAGGTAAGGAGTTCGTAACCCACCTCGAAGAGCTGAGTCGGGTAGACGGGCAGCGACCAGGTCTGCGATTTGTCTATCAGGCCGAGCCGAAGCTGGTGCAGGTAGGGTTCGCTGCCGACTATGTCCCCCGCGCCGTTCAAGATGCGCGGGAACTTCACGCCCACCCATGAGTGCGTAACCTTTCCGAAGCAGCATCCGTTCAAGAAGCAGCCCACGCGCCCGAAGGCGTGGCCGAGGGGGACGAGGCTTGCAACCACGTCGAGCGTAGGCC